>Ga0079997_113068_pt1 | contig 34694 bp, 35 predicted proteins | sample PerSpoCPS_CMetaG_FD_69200 | JGI IMG/M metagenome (GOLD analysis project Ga0079997, IMG submission 69200) | Archaeal communities from Yellowstone National Park, Wyoming, USA - Perpetual Spouter C (PS_C) MetaG (SPADES assembly) (version 2) | ecosystem: Environmental > Aquatic > Thermal springs >... | reverse complement strand
GCGGCGATGGTGGGGGGATTAGGGATGGCGCCGGGGGCCAACGTGGGGGGGGGCGGTGGAGGTGCGGACGTCGCAGTTTGCCGAGCGGGTCGTCCGGAACATGGGGGGATAGGGTGACGGAGTGACGAGGTAACGAAGTGGCCCGTGGACTTTGTCACCCCGTCACTGGGCTACTCCCATCCGTGGAGGAAGGCGATGACGGCCCTGTGTCCCGAATGCGAAGGCGTGGTTCGACTCACCGACGACGTCATGGAGGGGGAAATCGTCCCCTGTGCCGACTGTGGGACCGAGTTGGAGGTCCTGTCGGTCAATCCCCTGCGCCTGGGGCCGGCTCCGGAGGTCCAGGAAGACTGGGGGGAGTGACCGGTGTCTCTTTCCCGGCGGGTCGACATGCGGATCGCTGTCCTATGTTCCCAGATTCGGGTCGAGGAGAAGCTTCTCTTTCAGGCCTTTGAGCGGCGGGGCGTCCTCGTCGAACGGCTCGACCCCCGGACTCAGGCCTTTCGGCTGGATGGCCCGAGGGTTCCATACGACGTGGTCCTCGACCGGTCTATCCGGTACGGCCATTCGCTTTACGTCCTGCACGTCCTGGAGAGTCAGGGCGTGCGGTGTATCAACCGGGCGGCCGTAGTAGCGACCTGCGGGGACAAGGCCCTCACGAGCCTGGCCCTCCTCCGGGCGGGTGTGCCCACGCCGCCCACGGTCCTGGCTTTTACGCCGGAGTCGGCCCTGACGGCCATTGAGACCCTCGGCTATCCGGCCGTCCTGAAGCCCGTCGTCGGCTCCTGGGGTCGGCTGGTCGCCCGCGTCAACGACCGGGATGCCGCCGAGGCCGTCCTGGAGGACCGGGCCACACTCGGCGACTGGCATCACCAGGTCTTTTACGTTCAGGCGTATGTCCCGAAGCCCGGCCGGGACATCCGGGCCTTCGTCGTCGGGGACGAGCCCATCTGCGCCATCTATCGGACCAGCGAACACTGGATCACGAATACAGCCCGCGGGGGCCGGGCGTCCCGCTGTCCCGTCGAGGGACCCATCGGGGACCTGGCCGTCCGGGCCGCCCGGGCCGTCGGCGGTGGCGTCCTCGCCGTGGACATCGTCGAGGCTCCCGACGGTCGGCTCTTCGTCCTGGAGGTCAATCACGCCATGGAGTTCCGCAACAGCATCGAGCCAACAGGCGTAGACATCCCGGGCTGTATCGTGGACTACGTCCTGCGGGTTGCCCGAGGAGAGGTCCCATGATCCGGGTCTCCATCGTCGGGGGTTCCGGCTATGTGGGGGGCGAACTCCTACGGCTCCTCCTGCGGCATCCCCACGTCGAGGTCCGCCAGGTCACGTCCGAACGCCAGGCCGGTCAGTGGGTCCACCGGGTCCATCCTCACCTGCGGGGCTTCACGGACCTGCGGTTCGTGCCCTCCGAACGGCTCGAGCCCTGTGACATCCTGATCCTGGCCATGCCCCATGGGCGGGCCATGCGGTCCATCGACCGCTGGGCCGGCCTGGCCGATCGCATCATCGACTGCTCGGCCGACTTTCGGCTTCGGGACGCGGCGGCTTACGAGCGATGGTACGGTACGCCCCATCGGGCACCGGCGTGGCTGAACCGCTTCGTGTACGGCCTCCCCGAGGTCAATCGGGAGGTGATTCGTTCGGCCCGGTATGTAAGCGGCGTCGGCTGTAACGCCGTCGCGACGATCCTGGCCGTCTGGCCCCTCGTCCGAGCCGGTCTCGTGGACCCCGAGCGGGGCATCGTCGCCGAGGTCAAGGTCGGTTCCTCCGAAGCCGGCCGTCAGGTCGGTCCGGCGAGCCATCATCCGGAACGGAGCCGGTCCATTCGGTCCTATGCGCCCGTCGGTCACCGCCACACGGCTGAGGTCCAGGCGGTCCTGGGCCTGGAGGCCGTCCACCTTTCGATGACGGCCGTCGAGACCGTCCGGGGGGCCCTGGCGACCTGCCACGTCTTTTCTAGGGAACCCGTCACGGAACGGGACCTCTGGCGGGTTTATCGGCAGGCTTACGCCGGCGAACCCTTCGTCCGGGTCGTCCATGAACGGACGGGCTTATATCGGCATCCGGACCCGAAGGTCCTCGTCGGGAGCAACTATGCCGACGTGGGATGGGCCCTCGACGAGCGGACGGGTCGGATCGTCGCCTTCGGGGCCATCGACAACCTGATGAAGGGGGCGGCCGGGAATGCCGTTCAGTGTCTGAACCTCATGTGTGGGTTCGACGAGCGGACGGGCCTGGACGCCCCAGGCGTGTATCCGGTGTGATAGGGCAATGGGGCAATGGGGCAATACGGCAGTAGGGCAATAAGGCAATAGGGCTTTGTTAAGATTTGAAATGTGGGAATGGTGCAGAGGTGCGGGTACCAGGTATCCGCGGAATCCTGGTCATTTCTATCCTGCATCATGCATCCTGTATCCTGCATCCATATCTTAACAGGGCAATGGGGCAATGAGGCGGTAGGTAGGCGGTGGGGCAGTCCCGGCCCTGCACGCCCGTGTGGGGTGATTTACTCTACCCCTGCTCGCAAGAGGGGGGTTAGAACAAGAGTGGGGTTAGAAGCGGATCGCCGCCCACTCCTGGCAGGAGGGATCGAGTAACCCCGTTCTGGCGAACGGAGCTTGGAAGGGAGTCTCCGATTGCCCTACTGCCTTATTGCCTTACTGCCTTACTGCCTTATTGCCCTACTGCCCGATTGCCTACTGCCCCACTGCCGCATGGACAAATTGCCGGGGGACTTTATGGACGTTCTGAAGGTCGGAGGTTCAGCGGGCTTGAACTTTGAGGCCATCGTCGCGGACGTGGCGGACCTCTGGCGGGAAGGCTACCGGATGGTCCTCGTCCACGGCGGGTCGGACGCCACGAATCGCCTGGCCGAGCGGCTGGGGCACACCCCGCGTTTTGTCACCTCCGAATCCGGCTACACGAGCCGCTTCACGGACCGTACCACCCTGGAGATCTTCTTGATGGCGACGGCCCTGATCAATCGGCGGTGGGTCGAGGCCCTGCAGGGACGGGGCGTAAATGCCCTGGGCCTCTCCGGCTTGGACGGGCGCCTCGTCGAGGGCCGCCGGAAAGACGTCTTGCGGGTCGTCGAAGCCGGTCGGGTCCGGGTTCTTCGGGGGGACTGGACCGGCGTGCCGGAGCGGGTCGACGGACGTCTTTTGGGATTTTTGATAGAATCGGGCTATCTACCCGTGATCGCCCCCGTGGCCATCAGCCCCCGGGGGGAAGCCTTAAACGTGGACGGCGACCGCCTGGCCGCCGTCGTCGCTGGGACCCTCCGGGCCTCGACGCTCGTCATTCTGACGAACGTACCCGGCGTGCTCCGGCAGTATCCTGACGAGGCGAGCCTCATCGGGCGGGTGACGCGGTCCGAGCTGGATGCCCTTGGGACCTCCGTCCAGGGTGGGATGCGCAAGAAGCTCCTGGCGGCCGGCGTGGCCCTGGACGCCGGGGTCCGGCGGGTCATCATCGCCGACGGTCGTCGGTTGTCGCCCCTGCGGTCGGCTTTGGCCGGTGAGGGGACGGTCCTTGAGGCCTAAACCAGCCCCTCGGGAATCGGAGGAGCGGGGTGGATTCCGTTCAACGGCCTGCTCGACGACCTCGCCGGAACGAGCGGGGTGGGTGACGGTCGCAAGCCCGCTCGGGCGAATCCCAAGGGCTGGATGCCACATGACGGAGAGGGTCATGGTGGAAGGAGCGACGACTACGATGGCCAATGCCACGGACATCGAGGCCCGCCACGGGATCGGCGTCTTTGCCCTGCGGGGGATTACCCTCGTTCGGGGCGAGGGGGCCGTCGTGTGGGACGCCCAGGGGCGGGCCTACATCGACTGCACGTCGGCCCACGGCGTGGCCATCCTTGGGCACTGCCATCCGGCCGTCGTGGCCGCGATTCGGGAGCAAGCGGGCCGGCTGATCAACTGCACAGGCATCTTTGCGAACGACCAGCGGGCCGCCCTCATGCAGGAGCTCGCCGAAGTCCTGCCCGCTGGCCTGGACCGCTTCTTCTTCTGCAACTCGGGGGCGGAGGCCGTCGAGGCGGCCCTCAAGATCGCCCGGGTCGCCACGGGCCGTCGGGGTGTCGTCGCCGCCCGGGGCGGGTTTCACGGCCGTACGATGGGTGCCCTGAGTGCGACCTGGGAGCCCCACTACCGAAAGCCCTTTGAGCCCCTCGTCCGGGGCTTCCGCCACGTCCGCTACAACGACCCCGCGGCCCTTGCCGAAGCCCTGACCGGAGACGTCGGGGCCGTCCTCCTGGAGGTCGTCCAGGGAGAGGGCGGCGTACGCTTGGGTGACCCCGAGTATCTGCGGACGGCGCAATCCCTGTGCCGGGAGCGGGGTGCCCTCTTTATCCTGGACGAGGTCCAGACGGGATTCGGCCGGACGGGCCGCATGTTCGCCCTGGAACATTACGGTCTGGAACCCGACATCGTGTGCCTGGGCAAGGGCATCGCCGGAGGGTTCCCGATGGGGGCCGTCGCCCTGGGACCCCGGGTCTCGAATCTCTCAGTCGGCCAGCACGGCTCGACCTTCGGAGGAAATCCCCTGGCCTGCGCCGCCGCCCGGGCCACCCTCCGGACCCTCCGGGAGTTGGACTTTCCCCGGCAGGCGGCCGAAAAGGGTCGCTACTTCCTGGAACGCCTCCGGGAACTTCAGAAATGCAAGCGGCGGGTCCGGGAAGTTCGGGGCCTCGGGCTCATGATCGGCATCGAGATGCGGGTCAAGGTGGCCCCCATCCTCCAGGCCCTTCAGGAAAAGGGCGTTCTGGCCCTCAACGCCGGACCGACCGTCCTCCGGCTCCTCCCGCCCCTGGTCATCGGGTATGAACAGATCGACGCCGTCGTCGCCGCCCTCGACGGGGTCCTGGAATGAGGACCATCCGAAACATATGGGGGAGGCGGGGTCTCATGAGGGGCTGAGACGATTCGGCAATACGGCAGAGGGCATGCGGCTATGAGCGGATGCCTTGGAGGGGAGCCCGCATCGACTGCGTAATTCCTATCTGGAAAAGCACTGGGCTGTGGAGCTGGGATGGAAAAGGCCTATTCGCATGGGGCTGAGACCGCGCTGTGCCTACTGACTGCCTTATTGCCCTTGATGACCCTTACCCCAGAATCACCCATTGCCCCATCGACCTATGGACGACTTTGAAGTTTTGCGACTCTTGGAAGCCATGCTCCGGATCCCCAGTCCCTCGGGGCAGGAGGCGGAACTGGCCGACTTTCTCGTCCGCCGGATGACCGACTGGGGCTTCCGGGCCTGGGTCGATGCCGCCGGCAACGCCGTCGGGGAAGTCGGCGGGGGTCCGAAGACCGTCGTCTTGCTCGGTCATATGGACACGGTCCCCGGCGAGGTCCCCGTTCGCTACGACGGAAACCGCCTGTACGGTCGGGGGGCCGTCGACGCCAAGGGTCCCCTGGCGGCCTTCATCGGAGCGGCCGCCCGATGGGCCCGGCGGGGCGACCGGCCGTATCGCCTGGTTCTCATCGCCTGCGTCGAGGAGGAAGCGCCCTCTTCCCGGGGGGCTTTCTTTGTGCGAGACCTCTACCGTCCTGACTTCTGTATCGTCGGGGAGCCCAGCGGCTGGGACGGCCTTACGATAGGCTACAAGGGTTCCCTCCAGGCAGTCGTGCGCGTCGAACGGCCCTCCGCCCACAGTGCTCACGGTCGTCCGACGGCGGCCGAGGCGGCCTGCGAGGCCTGGCTCCGCATCCGGGCCGCCGCCGAGGCCTTCAACGTCGGACGTCCCCGGATCTTTGACCGACTCTTGCCGGCCCTGACGGGTCTCCGAAGCGGCGGGGACGGCCTGACGGAGTGGGCCGAGCTGGACGTGCATTTGCGGCTCCCACCGGACCTGACCCCGGGGTCCGCTGAAGCATGGCTCCGAGAGCAGGTCGGAGAGGGCTGTATCAGGGTCCGGGGAGCCATCCCGGCGTGGGTCGGCCCCCGTACGACGCCCCTGCACCGAGCCTTCGCCCGGGCCATCCGCCGGGCGGGTGGGACGCCCCGGTACCTCCTAAAGACCGGAACGTCGGACCTGAACGTCGTGGCCCCGGTGTGGCAGTGCCCGGCTCTCGCCTACGGACCCGGCGACGCCGCCCTGGACCATACGCCGGAGGAGTACATCGTCGTCGAAGAGTTCTGGCGGAGCCTTCGGGTCCTGGAGACGGTTCTGGAAGAAGTGACGGTCGAAGGATAGGGTCGCCCTCGCCGCCCCGAGCTTCCCTTCACAGGGTCACGTACTGAAACCAGTTCGTATGCCCCGGCGCGGCCAGGGGTACGCCGCCTGTGATGACGACGGGCGTCCCGGCCGGAAGACCCGCCTCGGTCCGGGCCCGAGCCTTCATTTCCTCGACGAGGGCGTCGAGGTCATCGTGGGGATGGACCATGAACGTTTGCACGCCCCGGACGAGACTCAAGAGCCGTCGGGTCCGCTCGTTGGGCGTAAAGGCCAGGATCGGCTGGCGAGGCCGGTAGCTGGCGATGATCCGGACCGTCGAGCCCGACCAGGTCGGGACAAGGATGGCCCGGACGTCCAGCCGATGGGCCAGCTCGTACACGGCGTAGCACACGGCGTGTTGGTGGGACGGGAGCACATCGTCCCGCCGGTAGGGGGCCAGGGGGCGTACGGTCCGCTCGAAGGCCTCGACCCGCTCGATGACCCGCCGAAGCGTGCGGACGGCCTCGACGGGATACCTTCCCCGCGCCGTCTCGTCCGACAGCATGATGGCGTCCGTCCCGTCCAGGATGGCGTTCGTGATATCGGTCACCTCGGCCCGGGTGGGGGCCGGTTGCTCGATCATCGACGTGAGGACCTGGGTCGCCGTGATGACGGGTATGGCTCGGCGGCGGGCCTGACGGATGATCTCCTTCTGGTGAATGCCGATCTCCTCCAAGGGGAGCTCGACGCCCAGGTCTCCCCGGGCGACCATAATGGCGTCGGCCTCAGCCAGGATGGCCTCCAAATTCTGAAGTGCTTGGGGTTTTTCCAACTTGGCGATGACCGGGAGGTCGGCGCCGAGGGTGTGCAGAAGACGACGGACGGCCCGGAGGTCCTCCGCCTCCCGCACAAAGGAGAGGGAGATCAGGTCGACCCCGGCCTCGACGCCCCAGGCCAGGTCCGCCCGGTCCTTGTCCGTCAGGGCCGGCAGGCCGGTCGGGACGTCCGGCAGGTTGACGCCCTTACGGCTAAACAGGAAGCCGCCGTGGATCACGCGGGTGATGACGTGCCGGCCCCGCACGGCCTCGACGACCGTCGTGACCATCCCGTCGGCCATCAGGATGCGGTGGCCGGGCCGGACTTCCTCCGGGAGGGCCTCATACAGGACGGGGACTTCTCCCGCATGACAGGCTGAACCCGGCACGAGGACGACTTCGGCCCCGCTCTGAAGATGGAGGGGCTCCCGCTCGAGGGGACCGACCCGAATTTTGGGGCCGGCCAGGTCCAGCAGGATCGCTACCGGTATTCCCAGCCGGTGGGATGCCTCGCGCACGGCCCGGACGACTTCCGTGTGCGCGTCGGGCGTGCCGTGGGCCGCATTGATGCGCACGACCCGGACGCCCTCGGCCAGGACCTCCTCCCAGCGACCTGCACAAGCCGGTCCGGCCGTCACGACGATCTGGGTCATGCGGGTCGAAACGGCCTCGATCGACGCAAATCGATATGCCACGTCGGACCTACCGCTCCGTTAAGAATGGATGCAGGATACAGGATGCATACCCCGTGTGCGCGTTTTCGGTCCTCGGTGCTCGGTGTTCGGCCCTCGGCGCTGATCCGGTCCCGGGTCCCAGGTGCCAGGTACCCGGAACCTGGAACCCGGTACCGGGTACCTGTCTTCGAAAAACCCGCACACGGGGTTAGCCAGGATTCTGATTACCTGATAACTAATGAGTTTATGGGAAAAATACAAAACTGAATGATGCCTGTCGAATGAATTTCGAGTAAGACAAAGCCCCATCGACCTGAAGCCGACGACGCAAGACGGCCCCGACGCCGGCCGATACCCCGACGTTGGTCTCGTCCGGCAGGCCGTTATAGGCAAAGTCAAAGGCATCGGCCTCAAAGTCCCGCCCGTCGGCCGGCCGACGGTAGTGAATCCGCCGCTCCGGGTTGACGAAAAGACCGGCCCGAAGGGCGACGGGCGTCCGTCGGGTGAAGAAGACATACTCGATGCCCCCATGAAACTCCCACCGGTTGCGGACAAAAAACCGGTCCGGCGTCACGGCTGGCGTGTGATTGGAAAAAACCCGGGCCTCCGGGTCAACGATCCGGGCGTACTGGACCCACAGAACGTCGGCCGCCAGCCGGAGCGTGTCCCGCAGTCGGTAAGCGATCCCGACTCCGACCCGGTTTGGGACCCCCATCGCCGCCTCGGTGACCTCCAGGGTCTGGACGGAACCGTCGGCCCGCTGGGCACGGAGTCGATTGCCCGTCCAGTGGATACGGGGATTGAACTCGCCGACGAGCGCCGCCTGGAAACGCCGAGACGGCCGGAGGACGAGACCGCCCGTGAAGCCAACACCCGTTGCCTGGTCGTCTAAGTCAAAGAGCAGGGCCGTCTGCCCCCGCCGGCAGTCGGGGTCCGGGATTGGGTCGCAGTTGTCCCGCCGGATCGAGCTGAGGACCCGAAGCTGGACGAGCTTCGCCGCCGCTCCGACGTCGAGGCGCCCGAGGCGAACGGCGACGGCCAGACCGTATTGAATCCCCCTTAGGTCCAGCGTGCCTTCGGACTTGAACAGCCGTCCCAACTGACCCCGGTCGGGGTCCCACCATCCGGGAACCTCCCGCATGTCCAGCCGGTAATCGTCTCTCAACCGTAGGAACTCATGCCGGAAGACGGCGACGGTCCAGGTTCCCGTCGGGTAGGTCACGCTGAGAAACGATGGGAAAGCCGTGCGACCGCCAAACCGGGTCGGCTCGAGCGTAAACAGACTATCTCGGGCGGCCAGGCGTTCGATACCGTATTCGAGGACCTTAAATTCAAAGGCAACCTCGGGCCTCGCCAGGACGACCAGGCCGGCCGGATTCGTCTGGGCGGCCGTGGCGTCGTCGGCGAGTCCCAGAAAGGTCCCCCCCATGGCCGTCGCCCGGGCTCCCGGCGGGACGAAGTTGAACTCTACCTGCTGGAAAGATTCCAAATCGACCTGGGCATGGGTCAGGGTGCTTCCGATCACCAGGACCGCACCCCAGATCCCTAAGACTCGACCGATCATTCCCGTCTCCGGCCCGATGCGAACGTCGGGATGGGGGAATCCAGGTTGCAAACCCCGTGGGGGTGTTTTTCGAAACATGAGCCGGGGATTCCGCCTGGGTCCCGGCCTTCCATTCAGGTATCCGGTGTCAGGTCCCAGGTACCTGGCACCTGAGACCCGATACCCGGTACCGGATCGGCACCAAGGGCCGGATACCGAGCCCGGGACTGCGTACCCAAAGGCTCACCATCGGGTATGCAAAATACAGGATGCTCGATACGAAATGCAAGACGCCGATATTCGGACCTTCAACGAGTGATACCTCCGGCGTTGTAGGGTTTGCATCCCACATCCTCCTCCTGTATCTTGCCTGTGGGGAGGACGTCATGGCCGTGAGGGTCGAGCGGTATCGGTTCACCGTGGACGACTACTATCGGATGTTGGCTTCGGGGATCCTGACGGAAGACAGCCGGGTTGAGCTCATTCGGGGCGAGGTCGTCGCGATGTCCCCCATCGGAAGCCGTCATGCGGCCTGCGTCAAGCGCCTGGTCCATATGCTGGGTTCTCAGCTTTTCGGACGGGCTATCCTTAGTGTCCAGGACCCCGTTCGTCTGAGCGAGGACACGGAGCCGCAACCGGACGTGGCCCTCTTGCGGCCCCGGGGGGACTTTTATGCGTCGGGTCATCCGGGGCCGGGGGACGTCCTGCTGGTCGTGGAGGTGGCCGAGGCGTCGGCCGACTATGACCGGCGGGTGAAGGTGCCGCTGTACGGGCGGGCGGGGATTCCGGAGGCGTGGCTGGTGGACCTGGGGGCGGGGGTCGTGGAGGTGTATCGGCGGCCGGGGCGGCGGGGGTACCGGCGGGTGGAGCGGTACGGGCGGGGTTCGGTCCTGACGCTCCAGGCCTGGCCGGACGTTCGGGTGGCCGTGGACGAGGTCCTGGGATAATTTTTTGAGGTCGAGAAATCCCGCGACCGGCGCGGGACCCGGTTTTGGGATGGCGGAGCGAATGAGGGCAGGTACGGGCGGCTTCGCTTTGCCGTTCCGATGATACCCTTACCTTTTCTGGAGGCTTGGGTCATGGAACGCCGGACGATCGTACTTGGGTCCGACCATGCGGGATATAACCTGAAGGCCCGAATTCGGCGCATTCTTGAGTCCTGGGGCGTTCCGTTCGAAGACGTCGGCGTCGAGACGGACGCCGTCTCGGTCGATTACCCCGACATCGCCGCCGAGGTGGCCCGTCGGGTTCAGTGCGACCCCCAGCGGCAGGGCTTACTCGTCTGTGGGACGGGCATCGGGATGGCCATGACGGCCAATAAGTTCCCCGGCATTCGGGCCGCCGTCTGCCACGACGTGTATACCGTTCAGATGGCCCGGGCCCACAACGACGCCAACGTCCTGTGCATGGGGGGCCGGGTCCTGGCCGGCATCGACGACGAGACCCTGGCCTCGATGCTTCGGGCCTGGCTGGAGACCCCCTTCGAGGGCGGTCGGCACGAGCGTCGGGTCGCCAAGATCCGGGCCCTCGAGACGACGACCCCGGTCGAATGTGGGAAGACGCCTGATTGAACTTCATGTGGTCAAAATTCGTAGAGGCCGGTTCGAAGAGGTCGGGCGGTATTGGAAGTGACGGAGTGACGAGTAATAAGTCATTGCCGTATTGCCGTGAAAATTCTCCCGTCAAGTGCATAGGTCCCACCAAGTCTCCGAATCCCGTTCTGGAAAGAGGATGGACCCGACTTTCATCGAGGCCGTGCGTCGGCGACTTCATCGAGAAGCCGTCCGGTGGACTCGCTGGACGGAGCGACGACGGCGGCGGGCGTGGGCCTTGGCCCGCCGGGCCGCCCATGTCCTTCGGGATCACTTCGGAGCCCAAGACGTGATCCTCTTCGGCTCCTGGGTCCGAGGAGACTTTACGCCCGGGTCGGACGTGGACCTGGCGGTCTCGGGCATTCCGGCAGGGCTATACTGGAAGGCCGTGGCGGCCGTCGAGCGGCTATACGACCGCCGGTACCGGCTGGCCATCGATCTCCACGACTTGGCCGACCTACCGCCGGCCGTGCGTCAGCAGGTCGAGGCCGAGGGGTGCGGTTGTGAAGCGGCCCGGTCCTGCCATCGAATCTTGGCGACTCCGGACGGGGGCGATTCGTCGAAGGGTCGGGTCCCGGGTGCCAGGTACCCGGGACCTGGTACCTGGGACCCGTGTCCCATTCCCAGAGGGAAGTCTTGAGGACGGCGGGCGGGTGAGGCGAAGCCATGCGGTGCAGGCAGTGTCGGGAAAAGGCCGTCATCTTCATGCCGGCCCACCGGCTGGCCCTGTGTAAGGACCACTATCCGCCGTGGTTCCGCAAGCAGGTCCAGCGGGCCATCGACCGTTTTCGGATGCTTCGGCGTGGCGAGCGGGTCCTCGTCGCCGTCAGCGGCGGCAAGGACAGCGGGGCCCTCTGGCATGCCCTCCACCACCTGGGTTATGAGACGGAGGGCCTCTACATGCACTTGGGCATCCGGGTCGAGGGCTACTCGGACCAGTCCTATGAGGCCGTCCGTCGGCTCGCCGAGCAGTTGAACCGACCCCTGCACGTCGTCGATTTCCGGGAAGAACTGGGGATGGGCATCGACGAGGTCCGGGGCGTGACGAACCGGCCGCCCTGCTCGGCCTGCGGCCTGTCCAAGCGGTATCACATGAACCAGGCGGCCCGTCGTTTGGGCTTCTCTGTCATCGCCACGGGCCACAACCTGGACGACGAGGCCGTCACGCTCCTGAACAACGTCCTGGCCTGGAACACGGAGTTCATGGTCCGCCAGGCCCCCGTCCTGCCGGAGGAGGAGGGCTTTGTCCGGAAGGTCAAGCCCCTGATCTTTTTGGAGGAAAAGCAGACGACGGTCTATGCCCTCGTCGAGGGCGTGCCCTTCGAACGGGACGAATGTCCCTTCTCGGTCGGCTCGACGAACCTCGTCTTGAAGGACGTCCTGTACCGCCTGGAGGCCCATTCCCCGGGGACAAAGCGGCGATTTGTCGAGGGCTTCTTCCACTGGCGGGAGCAATGGCTCGCCGAGGCCCTGCGGACGAAACCGGACCTCCGCGCCTGCACCGTCTGCGGCTACCCCACGACCGGGGAGGTCTGCGCCTACTGCCGCCTGCGGGAGCAGATCCAGCGTCGGCGGACCGTCCATGCAGTTTCGCATCCGGCCGGATAGTTGGGTCGAGTGGCTGGCCCTGTGGTTAAACCGAGCGCCCGTCCCGGTTGCCCAGGCGATGTTCGGGATGGGCGTCGCCCGGACCGTCATGGCCGGCGTCCGGCTGGGACTCTACGCCGAACTGGCCCGGGGCCCGGCGACGGCCGTCGAGTTGGCCGAACGCCTGGGCCTGGACCCCCGGGGGACCGAGCACTTACTGGCGTGCCTGACGAGCCTGGGTCATCTAAAGCGGCGAGGCGGGCGCTACGTCCTGAAACGTCACGTCCGCCGATGGCTGGACCCCACCTCGCCGACCTACGTCGGGACGTTCCTCGAATTCAACGAAGACCAATGGGCGTGGTGGTCCCGCCTGGAGGCGGTCGTCCGAACGGGCCGGAGTTTCCACATCCACGCCGTTCCGCCCGAAGACCCCTTCTGGGACCGATACATCACGGCCATGTATGAACTGGCCCGCCTGGCCGCCCCGGAGGTCGCCCGCCGGGTCCGGCTTCCCCGGCGTCCCCGACGGCTCCTCGACCTGGGCGGGGGACACGGGTGGTACGCCGTCGAGTTATGTCGTCGCCATCCGACCCTGCAGGCGACGGTCTTTGACCTGCCGGGCGCCGTCCGCGTCGGGCGGGAGATCGTCGAGCGAGCCGGAATGAGGGACCGGGTGACGTTCGTCACGGGTGATTTTCTACGGGACGATCTCGGCGGGCCTTACGACGCCGTCCTATGCTTTCAGGTCATCCACCACCTGACGCCCGAGCAGAACGCCGAACTGTTCCGGCGGGCCTATGCGGCCACGGCCCCCGGCGGGACCCTGGCAGTGTTGGACTACTTCGCCTCGCCCCGGCTCCGCCGACCCGATGCCGCCCTCCTCGGACTCCACTTCTACCTGACCTCGGCGGCTTCGACATACACGGAGGCGGACCTGGGGGCGTGGCTCCGGGCGGCCGGCTGGACTCGGGTCCGGCGGGTGCGGGTCCGGCGGCTCCCGATACAGACCTTGTACGAGGCTCGGCGGCCCGGATGACCGGCCCACGGGCCGTCGGCCTTCTCGGCAGAGGCCATGTCTGTCTACCTGGCCATCGAAACGTCCTGTGACGAGACGGCCGTCGCCGTCGTGACCGACGACTTCCGGGTCCTCGGTCATCGGGTCGCCTCTCAGATGGAGCACGGCCCCTACGGCGGGGTCATCCCGGAACTGGCGGCCCGGCGGCAACTGGAGGTCTTGCCGACCGTCTTTGCGGCCACGCTCCAAGAGGCGGGCCTCTCGGTCGACGCCGTCGATGGCATCGCCGTCACCCGGGGGCCCGGCCTGGCGGGGTCGCTCCTGGTCGGGGTCTCCTTTGCGAAGGGCCTCGCCGTGGCCTACGACAAGCCCCTCCTCGGGGTCCATCACGTCGAGGGCCATCTGTGTGCCGTACGGCTTGAGTGGCCCGACGTCCCCCTGCCGGCCCTCGGCCTCGCCGTGTCGGGCGGCCACACGCATCTCTACTACGTCGCCGACTGGCTCGACTTTCGGCTCGTCGCTCGGACCCGGGACGACGCCGTCGGCGAAGCCTTCGACAAGGTCGCCAAGATGTTAGGCCTCGGCTATCCCGGCGGTCCCGTCATCGACCGGATGGCCGAGACGGGCGACCCCCGAGCCTTCTCCTTTCCGATCCCCCAGATGTCGGACGGGTCGCTGGACTTCAGCTTCAGCGGCCTGAAGACCCACGTCATGAACGTCCTCAAGCGGGACCCGACGGCCTTCGCCCCGGACGCCGAGGGTCGGTGGCCCCAGCGGACATACGACCTGCTGGCGTCTTTCCAAGCGGCCGCCGTCGCCCAACTCGTGGACCGAACCCGCCGGGCCCTCCAGGCCATCCCCGTGCGGAGCCTCATCGTGGCCGGGGGCGTCGCCTCGAATCGCCGGCTCCGCCGGGAGATGCAGGCCCTGTCCGAGGAGACGGGCATTCCCGTCTGGATTCCCCGCCCCGACCTCTGCACGGACAATGCGGCCATGATCGGGGCGGCGGCCGTCGCCCACTTTCAGGCCGGCCAGCGGGACGACCCCCTCCGGATGGACGCCGACCCGGCGTGGGAACTCGGGACGGCCTTCTGGATGTCCTTCCGGCGGGCGTAACACCGGCCCTCTCGGACGGACCCCGTCGGGAGCCTCCGTCACGCCGTCACCTACGGGTAATCCACGCCCGGCTCTCGGATTCTGCCAGGGGTCGGCCGTCGTCCTCACCGGAGCCGAAGCAGGCCGATGAGGAGGAGCCCATGACCCAAAAGGAAGCAGAGGCCTCCCAGGGGCGTGACGACGGCCAGCCATCGGGCTCCCGTCAGGGCCAGGCCATACAGGCTGAACGAAAAGAGGACGATCCCGAACGTGTAAAACAGACCGGCGTATCCGACCGTAGGGGCCCGCTCGGCCAGGAGGGCTACGACGAGCAGGGCCAAGGAGTGAATGAGTTGGTATCGGACGCCGACCTCAAAGGCGTTCAGTCGGTCCGGCGGGACGAATCGTCGCAAACCGTGGGCCCCAAAGGCTCCCAGAGCCACGCCGAGCAGGAGGCCCAGGGCTCCGATAACGCCCCACGTCCGCATGCGTCCGCCTCCCTTCCAACGCTCATGTCGTCCGACGAAAGCGGTCCAGCTTTCGGAGGAACGTCGCCCGTTGGCGGGCTGAATTCAGGACCGCCAGGATCGTGTCTTCGCCGGCCACGGTGCCCAAGAGTTCCGGCCAGGCCAATCGGTCCAGCAAGTCGGCTACGGCCGGAGCAGCGCTGGGGGTCGTCTTGATCAGGACGAGGTTCCCCGTCGCCCGGACATCGGTGACGAATTGTTGAAGGACCGCCCGGACTTGTTCGGGCTCCGGCTTCGGGGACGGGGTCAGCGTCGGCAGGACGTAACGGGAACGGCCCCGGCCGATGGGAATCCGGACGACGCCCATCTCCCGCAAGTCTCGGGAGATAGTCGCCTGTGTCACCGAGACCCCCCGGGCCGCCAAGCGGGCCAGCAGGTCCCGATGCGTCCCGATGACCTCCTGTTGGAGGATCTCCCGAATCCACTGTTGGCGAACCGTCTTAGATATGGGCATGACTTCCCATCATAGGGATGCGGGTTGCAGACCCGCCGTGCACGTTTTTCCGGTATCCGGTCTCCCGTCTCGGTCCTCGGCCATGGAGCTTGGCTCACGACGTATCGGGCGAAGCCGTCTCGTCGGTCGGATGCCACTCGATAAACAGGATGTATGTCCGACGGTCGGGAGCCTGGAAAGCGACCTGCAGGGGAAGTCCCCCCGGGCTCAACCACAGGTGGAGGTCCTCCAACGCCGGTGTCGACCGGTCGGTCCAGGTGCTTGGGGGAAACGTGGGGAAGTAGAGTTGCGCCATGAAGTCACTTTCCGGGACCATCCAACCCTCGAAGTCCTGGGCAGACCCGGGGCGCGGGGTTCCGTAGGCTTCGAAAAAACGCCGGATCTGGTCGGCAATGTAACGTTGGGCCTCCACCGACAGGGCCGGCTCCCCGTCGACGTGGAGCCGGACGACCCGGCCCTGACGGGTCAAGACCTCCCCCCAGATGACGTGCAGGTGCTCACTCAGGCCGGCAAAGCCCCGGAAACGGACCTGAAAGGTCCGCTGGCTGATCGTCTGCCAGCTCTGAAGGAGCAACTGATAAGCCATGTGGCGATTCGTCTTCGGAACGCTGAAGGGGTTTCCCAGCATGATGGCCAGGAAGAAGACCCACAGTAAGTCATAGCCCCATCGACCCCGTTGGAAGACCTGTATCCATCTCATGGGTAGGACTCACACAGTGGGCGGGCTGTTTTTACGGCCATCGGGCCTCACGTTTCGTCCTCTCCCTTCTCTTGGGCCAGTCGCCGCCGGGCATCATCCAGCATCGCGTGAACCCTTCCATCCAGAGGGTCCAGGGCGGCGAGACGCTCGAGATAGCGGACCGCCCGTATGAGCTGACCGTCCTGGTAGAGCAGGGCGGCCAGATGGAACAAGTACTGGACGTTGTCCGGCTCAAGTTCTACAGCCTTCATGTAAGCCTGAGCGGCCCGGGCGTGAAGCCGGGGGTGTTTTTCATACACGGTTCCCAGCAGAAAGTGAAGTTCCGCATCGTGGGGCTGGAACTGAATGGCGTTCTCCAGGGCCCGGGCGGCCTGCCAATTTTCGCCGGCGCGGATGTGGTCCAGGGCCTGAAGCCGCAGGAAGCGGGCGATCTCCTGGGGCGTCTTCGGGACGGACCGGGGCGGCGGCGTCCCGGTCGGAGTGGGTCGGGATGGAGTGGCTTCCCCCGCATCTTGGTCCTTCAATTTCCAGTACCGGAGCGTTCGGGGGTCCAGGCCCTCCGAGGGCGTTTCAGCCGAGGCCGCGGCTTGGGACGGCCGAGGGGCCGTCTCGGGGATTGTCGGGGCGACTTGCTCATAGGCCTGTCGGATGGCGTCCCGGATGGCGACGACCATCGTGTGGAGGTCGCGGAGGGCCGGCTCCCGCAGGCAGAGGTCGGGGTCGTATTCCTCCAAGAGCTGGCGGTAGTTGGACTCCAGGTCGGACCGGGTCGTCTGGGGCGTGACCATCAGAATCTGCTGGGGCGACACCCGGGATAGGTTCTTGTAAAAGTTTAGGACCTTCTGCCGATACAGGGCCACCTGCAGGATGGCCTCCTGGGGAGGCGACGGGGATGTGGCCGGCGGCGGGGTCGGGGAGGCCGCCGGTCCGGTGCCTGCCGCCGTCGGGAATTCGGCCCACCCGCAGGCAATGGCCAGGCACGCGATCTGAACGGCCCGAGTCGGCGAGAGACCGCTGAGACGCACGGCATGGTCCCAATGGATTCGGCCGTCCAGGAGTTGGACGAAGTAAGCGTCTTGGGGGGTCAGTCCGAGGTCTGGAACCTCCGTGAGGAAGTCCGGTCGCAGGCGGAGCATACCCGAGGCGGAACGGACCTGTTTCCAGAGAGTCTCGACGTCCCGCACGCCCTGGAGGACCTTCCACAGCAGGGCCGGGATCGGAAGCCGAAGGGCGCACGGAAAGTCCGGCGGGTCGGCCGGCGTCCAGGCGAATTCGCCGCCGTACCAGGAAAGGGCGCTTCCCAAATTCAAATAAACGGAGGCCTCCAAGGCCGCCTGGACCTTCTCGACCGGGATGCCGGCGACCGAGAGACACTGCTCCATGACGGCGGGCAGGGGCATCTCCCGCCACACGTCGTACCGGGGGACGATCGCTTCCGTGAAGTCGGGGAGCAAGAAGTCCAATAGGTGCTCGCCCTCCAGGTCCGACACGGCGGCGACGACGTGGCCGGCCCGGACCCAGAAGGTCTTCTCGAGGCTGTTCCACGTCAGGCGCAGGCTCCCCGTCTCCTGCCGCTGATAGATGATCCCCAACAGCGACACGACCGGATAGTCCGCCAGATGGCCCGAGCCGGGGAGCTCTCGTTTCACGCCGTGACCTCCTCGGGGTAGAGCTCCCGCATGAGATGCCCGTATTTTTCCATCACGACCCGACGCCGGACCTTCAGGGTCGGCGTCAGCTCACCGGCCTCGATCGTAAACGGCTGAGGGAGTAAGACGAATCGCTTGACCTGCTCAAATCGGGCCAAGGGCGTCTGGAGGTCCTGGAGGATTTGCTCATAGAGCTGGATGACGGCGGCCTGGCGGAGGAGCTCCTCGTAAGGCTCTACCGGTAGACCCTTTTCCTGGGCCCATGCCACGAGGCGGTCCCGGTTGGGCACGATGAGAGCGGCCGGATAGGGCTTGCCGTCGCCGACGACCATGACTTCCTCGATCCAGGGACTCTGCTTGAGCAGGTTCTCGATCTTCTGGGGAGCGATGTTCTTGCCGCCGGCCGTCACGAGGATGTCCTTTTTGCGGTCGGTAATGTACAGGAAGCCATCTTCGTCGAGATACCCGATGTCGCCCGTATGGAACCAGCCGTCCGGGTCGATGGCCGCCTGGGTCGCCTCGGGCCGCCGGAAGTAACCCTTCATGACGTGAGGCCCGCGCGTCAAGATTTCTCCGTCTTCGGCGATCTTGACCTCGACGCCCGGGATGGGCCGACCCACACTTCCCGGCTTCCAGGCCGTCGGGGTGTTGACGGAGATGACCGGTGAAGTCTCCGTTAGGCCGTAGCCTTCAAGAATCCGCAGACCCAGGTTGTCAAAGAAGATGGCGATGTCCTTCCGAAGGGCCGCCCCGCCCGAGACCAAAGTTCGAACCCGTCCGCCGGTCCGGGCCTTGATCTTGTGATAGACGAGCCGGTCGGCTAAGGCGTACTGGAAGGCCAGCCACGGGGATACGGCCCGCCCGGCCCGCCGCCGTTCCCCGACCTGCTCGGCGACCCGGAGGGCCCACGTGAACAGACGCTTCCGGAACCCCGTCAGCTGGCGCGCCGTCTCATCGATCCGAGCCTTAACCTTCTCGTAAAACCGGGGCACGGCAATGATGATGGTCGGCCGAATCTCCAGGAGGTTTTCGGCGACCTTGTCGATGCTCTCGGCAAAGGCGATGCGGGCTCCCCCGGCCAGCATCGTGTAATAGCCCGCCATCCGCTCAAACACGTGGCTCAGGGGTAAAAAAGAAAGGTGCACGTCCGACGGGCCCAGGGAAAGGACTTGCAGGGTCGATTCGATGTTGGACAAAAAGTTCCGATGGGTCAGCATGACGCCCTTGGGCTCTCCCGTCGTGCCGGAGGTATAGATGATCGTCGCCAGGTCTTCCGGTCGGACCGAGGCGACCGCCCGCTCCCAGACGTCCGGCCGACGGGCCCGGTCCTGGCGGCCAGTCTCCAAGGCCCGCTCCAGGGAAAAGAACCGGACGGTCTCCGGCAAGGCCGGCCGGTATTCGCCCGCTTCCTCGAACAGGACGACAAACCGGAGAAAGGCCGTCAAGTCCGAGGCGATCTGCTCGACCTTGGCCAACTGCTCCGGCGTCGATACGAAGACTCCGACCGCCTCGGCGTCCTTCAGGATGTATGCGATCTGACCCGCCGGGAGGGTCGGATAAATGGGCACGCTGGCCCCACCCGTCGAGAGGACGGCCAGGTCGGCGTAAAACCACTCGGGCCGGTTCTCGGAAAGGATGGCTATCCGATCGCCCGGCTGGACGTTCATGGACCACAGGAAGTGGGTCAATTCGACGACGTGGTCGTGGAACTCGCGCGTCGAGATGGGCCGGTACTGCCCGTGACGCTTCACGTAAAGGGCATCCGGGCGGTCGTACTGCCTCACGTAATGGGAAAACATCTCGACCAGATTTTGAAATCGCATCATAGCCCCTCCTTATTTTGGGTTATTTTGGGGGTCCCAGGCCCCACCGCCACCGGCAGGGCCTGCAAAATGCGACCCTGGGAGACGGCCGACCCATTCGACCGACAACCTTACGATCTGCGACGCGACGACCGTGAGTTGGATCGAGGTCGACCGGCTTAAATCCCCGCTGGTGCCCTGCACTTGAAAGACGTACGTGCCCGGATTGACTTTCTCGTCGACTTTCAGTCGCAGAGTGCTGGCAACCGGACTTCCGGGCGAGGGTTCGACGGTATTCGGGTCGAACTGACAGTCGACACGGGACGGTTGACCCGCACAACTGAGGCGGACCCGGCCGGTGAAGCCGCCGACCGAAGTGACCGTGCAGGTCGTCGTATCCTCGCCTTTCTGCGGGATGGTCAAGGAAGACGGACTGCAGGCGATGGAGAAGTCTCCGCCGCCCGGGGCCGTCACCGTCAGTTGAAGGCTGGTCGAGCGGGTTTGGGTCCCGGTCGTCCCCCGGACCTGGAAGGAGTAAGTCCCGGCATTTACGTTGGCGGCCACACGGACCGTCAGGCCGCTGGAGGCCGAACCATCCGGCGGCGGGACGACGGACGCCGGGCTGAAATCGCACGTGACCCCCGACGGTTGACCCGCACAGCCCCAGCGGACCGATTCATCGAAACCGTTCGTCGAGTTCACAGTGCACAGGGTCGCACCCGATCCGCCTCGGGGTATACGCAGGTCCGACGGACTGCAGGCAACCGAGAAGTCCGGTGCCGGGACGGTCAGACGGATGGAAAAAGAGCTCCGCTGTTCGACGCTTCCGACAGGACCCGAACTCGTAAAAGTTCCTACAACACGGAATGAGTAATCGCCCGCTCGGACCGAGCCGACGCGGACTTCCAGGCGGCTTGAGACGGCGCCGCCCGCCGGTACGGTCACCGCCGCCGGACTCAGCTCACAGGTGACGCCCTCGGGCAGGTCTGCACAGGTCAGCTGGACGTCACCGGTGAAGCCGGCCGTCGAGGTGACGGTGCAGGTCGTCGTACCGCGACCATGGCGGGATATGCTCAACGCCGCGGGATCACACCGGATTTGGAAGGCCGTCGTATTGTCCGGGCGGGTCAATCCGGCGTCCCGACGACAGCCCATCCCGATGAGGAACCCACTACCCAGCCACAGGGTCAGGACGGCACTGAAGCCGAGCAGGCCCACCCACCGGGAGTCGGCAGGGCAGGAGACCCTCCGGAGCCCTACCCCTTGGGCACGGCAAGCCGCTCGATGCAAGGGCACGAACGCCGCTCCCCTGGAAACCGCCTTCTATGAATACACGAAAGGACCCCGTTGAAGCAAGTGGGACCGGAACCTAAGGCTTCATTCGTCAGGGGCGGGCCTCCGGAGCGCATCGGGGGCGTTGCGATTCAGGCCTCGGCCCTGTAGACTTAGTGCGCGTTTTCCGGTACTCGGGCTGGGTCCTCGGGGCTCGGTATCCGGCCCCCGGCCGTGGAGGGGGGAGAGGCGAGGGAGATACGACCTTCCCGCATGCTTCGTCCAGGCCGAAGGCCGGACACCGAATCCGGTACCCGACACCTGGCGCCCGGCATGGTAGGATGTAGCCGGCGATTCCACGGGTCCGGCACCTGGATCATTGCCCGATTGCCTTCCTGCCTGCGGGGCTGGGAGGAATCACCTCGCACTTACGACTCTACACGGCGTGGGGGTCCGCGTCCCGACTTCGCAATCGTACCCCATCTCGGGAGCCCGACCCCGGTCGCCGGAGGAGGTCAGATGTTGGCGTGGCTGGGTTTGGCGTGGTTGACCCTCCTGGTGGGTCTGGTCGTCCTGGCCCGACGGATGGCCCGGACCCGATTCTTTGTCGAACGTCTCGACTTTCAGCTCCGCCAGTGGCTGGAAGAAGTCCGGCGGGACCAGCAAAAGGTCCACCGACTGGTGGAGGCGCTCTTTTGGGACCGGCTTTACCGGGACGAGCGGGTCCCCATCACGCCGTTCATGACCCTGGACGAGGTCTTTCGGGTCCTCCCGGCCGCCCGGCGCGTCCTCGAAGCCCGGAATATCCATGCGGGTTCGACATATCTGGCCCGGGGCGTCCAGACGCTCCTGGACATTGCCCTTGCTTACGACCTCGACCTCTCCGACTTGATGAACGACTTACTTCAGGGGCCGCCGACTGCCGCGCCAGAGGGGACGGAGACGCCCATCATTCCCGTCATTCGGCCCCGTTCCCCTTCCGCCGGATGAGGGCCGGCTGGGAGGCCGGGTCGGCGGAACCGGACTCTCCGTCCTGAATCCGCTTATCCGCCCACCACGTTGAGTTCGATTTTCTGAAATCCCTGCTCGCCAGCCCACAGGTCCAGGGGGAGGGCGGCGACCTCATCGACGAGGGGGACGGCATGACCGTCGACAGAGAGGTCGACGCCCTTGAGGTACCGGCGGCAGCGGAGGCAGGCTTCGACCCGGACGTGGGGAAAAGCCTCGGTCTTATAGTACGCCAGGTTCCAGAAGCGCTCTTCACCGCAGGCGGGGCAACATATGCGTTTAAAGCGCCACTCGACGCCGCACAGGGAGCACATCAGGGAGCGCTTCGTGCCTTGGGCCTCGGGCCGTAGGACGGACAATTGGGGTCGGCTCCGGCAGAGCGGGCACAGACCGCCCTGGGAGCCTTCGGCGACGACCTCGTCGAGCCATGCCTTGTCCGGGTATCGGTCGGCCAGGCACTCGGCATAGGGCTGAAGGAACAGCTTAGCCAGGAAAGCCAGGACCGTCTGGAGCTGGGAGGCGTCCTCTTCCGTCTCGGCGAGTTCCGTCGGCAAGGCCTCGTGCCGCCAGTACGCTTGCAGGACCCGACCCACCGCCTCGGCCGTCAGCTCGTTCCGGAGTTGGTCGACGGCCGCCGCCAGGGTTGGGGGGCCGACCCGACGGATTCGGTCCAGGAATTCGAAGAAGTAAGGGAACAGCATGGGTAGGTGGGCGTCCAGGAAGTCACTTCGGAGGGGTCGTTCGGTATCGTCGTACACGAAAATCCCCCACCGCTCCGACAGGAGCTGGCGGACGGACGCTGGGGAGGCAAAGACCTCGGGACCCAGCCTTTGATCGACGAGGTCATAGACGTCTTTCTGAAATTGGAGGACTTCGCGGGTGAAGTTCAAAACGTCGCGGGCGTATTCATAACGCTGGAGGAGGATTTCAGCCCGCTGGATTCTCTGCGTCCATGAGAAGGCGCCCATTCCATGCCGTCGGGGAGGACCCCAGGGGAGGGGGGGACACCCACCTCCCCTGGGGAGACAGCGCTTGGTTTCCCGTCGTCGGGTTTTTGCCTCAAGGAGTGCGTTCGACCTCTCGAGCCCAACGGGGGTGATGCGCTCGCGCCCACGCTCGCGACACCCATCCCGTGAGCATGGCCCGCATACTTCCCCGCACGACGGCCGTGCCCATATAAATATGGGCGATCAGACCCCCGATGGCAACCAGGGCGGCGATTTCATGGACCAAGATACTCCATTCCCGGAGATTTCGGGAAAATCGGGTGGGAAACCACAGGGGAATCCCCGACAGCAGGAGCAGGAGGCCCATCAGGCTCATCGTCTTGAAGAGGAGCTTCTGGCCGGCGTTGAAGCGGCCCGCTTCGGGGACCCCCTCCGCGTGGCGGATGTACTTGTCTATCTGACGGAGCCACTGGCGGTCCAGGGCGTCCAGTCGCATGTCTCGCCGCCACTTCAAGTACATGGCCGCCAGAAACACGAACATCAGGACGCCGACGATGGGGTGCCACGAGCGGATGACGGGGCCGCCGCCGAGGACATACGCCAGCCAGTAAAAACTCGGGTAAAACAGGGCCAGGCCCGACAAGACCAAGTAAACGAAGGAGATGGCCACCGCCCAATGGATGAGGCGTTCGGCCATCGTGAACCGCTGGATCTCATCCCGGTCGGCCATGAGCCGCCTCCTGATTGGGGGATCCTACGACGGGGGCGAGTCCTCTTCCCGGACCCGGTGGGGACCGAAGCGCAGGTAGTGGACGAAGGCGGCCAGAATGCCCCCAAACACGATGAGATGGCCCAGCCACTTCAGGGGACCCTTCCACAGCTTTAAAGTCCAGGAAACCTTCGGGTCTTTGGGCAGGCCGTAGTCCTCGGGTCGGTCCGCATGGGGCAAGACGTAGATGACGTGGGTCCCCCCGACGCCCGGCGGGTCGTAGATGCCGGCATGGGCATAGCCCCGTTCCTTCAACTGCTCGACCCGCCGGTGGGCAATCTCCAGGAGCTTCTCCTTCGTCCCGAAGCTCAGACAGTTGGTCGGACAGGCCTTGATGCAGGCCGGCTCGAGGCCGGCGGCGACCCGGTCCGAGCAGAGCGTGCACTTGGAGACCTTCCCCGTCTGGGGATTCAGGCGGGGGACGTCGAAGGGACAGCCCGTGATGCAGTAGCCACATCCGATGCAGTTCTCCTGCACGAAGTCCACGATCCCGTTGGCGTACTGCACGATAGCGCCCGGCGCCGGGCAGGCCCGGAGGCACCCGGGGTCGGCGCAGTGCATACACTGATATTTCGTCATCGTCCACTCAAGGCGGCCGTCTTCGCGCAGGACTTCCCGGAACTGGATGAGTTGCCAGAAGTTCCACTGAAGGTCTGGGAACGTCTGGTAGGAGCCGGTGAACGGACGGTCCACGCTGGGCGGCAGGTCATTCCACTCCTGACAGGCGACCTCGCAGGCCTTGCAACCGATACAGGAGGAAACGTCAATGAGCTTGGCGACGTGAGGCGCTTCCTTCATCCCGGGGGCGGGCGTCGTCGTGGCCGAGACGGCCTTGACTTCCAGGCTGACCGTCGGCATGGCAGTCCCCCTTCGTCACGCCTTTTCGAGTTTGACGAGGAATCCCTTGTATTCGGGAGCGAAGGAGTTGGGGTCGAGGACCGTCGGCGTCAGGATATTGGCCATCCCGCCCTCCTGCTTGCCCCGTCCGAGGAAGCCCCAGTGGATGGGCATGCCGATCTGATAGACGGTCCGTCCGTTCACGGTCATGGGCCGAATCCGTCGGGTCACCATGGCCCGACCCCGGACCTCGCCCCGGGCCGAGATCACGCGCACCATGTCGCCGTTTCGTATCCCCTTCTTCTGGGCCAGCTCTTCGGGAATCTCAATGAAGAACTCATTCTGCAGTTGGACGTTGTAGGGATTGTTCTTCGTCCAGTAGTGGAAGTGCTCGGTCAGCCGGTACGTCGTACAGGCGATGTCGTAGCCCTCGTCGGGCGTGGCGAGCCGGTCGTATTCGGTCGTTCGAAAGACGACGGCGACGGGGTTCGTGCTGTGGGACGGGTGCAAGAGGTTTTTCACGGGAGATTCCAGGGGCTCGTAGTGCTCGGGGAAGGGACCGTCGGCAAACTGGCCGGGGACGAACAGGCGGGCCACGCCTTCGGGGAGCATGATGAAGGGGCCCAGGCCCGTCGTCACGGCCTCCGGCGGGGCATCCGCTTTATAGTCAGGCACGTCACCGACCCACTTTCCGTTCTTCCAAGCGAGGACCGGTCGACTCGGGTCCCACGGTCGACCCTGGGGGTCGGCCGAACAACGGTTGTACATGATGCGGCGATTGGCCGGCCAGCTGAACGACCAGTTGTGAAAGAACCCCATGCCCGTCGGGTCCTCGGTCGAACGACGCTGGGCGTGGTTACCGGCGTCCGTATAGACGCCGACGTACAGCCAGTTGCCCGACAGCGTCGAGCCGTCGGCCCGCAGGTGCAGGAAGCTACGGAGCGGGTCGCCGGCCTTCAGGAGGACCTTCGTCGGGTCCTTCTCGTCGAAGACGTCCGTCAGGGCCCAGCCGTTGATCTCCTTGAGGACCTCCGCGAGGGGCGGATTCGTCGGGTTCGTGTACCACCAGTTCAGGGCCAGGATGGGGTCAGGGAATCGACCGCCCTCCTTCTGATAGAGTTCCCGGACCTTCAGGAAGATGCGGGCGATGATCTCCTGGTCGGGTTTTGCCTCGCCGGGCGGGTCGATAGCCTTCCATTTCCACTGGATCCACCGACCCGAGTTCGTGAAGGTCCCGTCCTTCTCGGCAAAGTTGGCGGCCGGCAGGAGGAAGACTTCCGTCGAGACGTCTTGAGGCTTCAGGCCGACCAACTGCAGGATCTCGGGCTTCCAGAAGTGGGCCGTCTCCGTCGGGAACGTCTCGACGACGACGAGCCACTTGAGCTTTGCCAGGGCGGCGATGACCTTCCGGGAGTGGGGGCCGTTGTTGACGGGATTCATCCCGAAGCTGATGAAGCCCTCCATCCGGCCCCGGTGCATGTGGTCGAAGATGAAGGCCCAGCTCCAGTTTTCCAGTTGGCCCGTCTGGGGGTCTTCGGGGAGCTTCGGATGGAGGTGGTAGCCGAAGTCATTGTCCTTTGTGGCATGGTCGCCGTAAAAGGCTTTCAACTGGCTGACGAAAAACCGGTCGAGGTTCTGCCAGAAGTTCATCGAGTTGGGGCGCAGGGGCTTCGGCGTATGGGCCTCGAGGTAGGCTTTCAGACTCTGATGCGGGGCCTTCGGGATCGGGATGTACCCGGCCGTGTTGTGGTATGCCATTCCGCAGTCGGTCCCGCCCTGGATATTGGCGTGACCCCGGAGGGCATTGACGCCACCGCCGGCGACGCCCACATTGCCGAGTAGGAGCTGGAGCATCGCCGCCGCATGGATCAACTGGACCGAGTGGCTGTGGTGGGTCCACCCCAGGGCATATAGGAAGGTGGCCGCCTTGTCCGGCGTATAGGTCGAGGTGATGATATCGGCGGCCTTCAGGAAGTCTTCCTTCGAGCACCCGCAGATCTCGGCGACGACCTCGGGGGTGTAGCGGGCGAAGAACTTTTTCATGAGCTGGAAGACACACCGGGGGTGCTGGAGGGTCATGTCGACCCGGGCATAGCCCTGCTCGTCCCGCTCATAGTCCCACGTGGACCTATCGTAGGTCTTCCGATCCTCGTCCCAGCCGGAGAAGACGCCCTCCGTTTCATTGAATTCGTAGCCTTCCTTCACGATGAAGGGAGCGTTCGTATAGTACTTGATGTACTCTTCGTTGTACCGGCCATTCTGAAGGGCATAGTGGATCAGGCCGTTCAGGAAGGCGATGTCGGTGCCCGTGCGGATCTGGACAAAGTGGTCGGCGACGGCCGCCGTGCGGTTGAAGCGGGGGTCGACGCACACGAGCCGGGCATTCCGCTTCCGCTTCGCCTCCATCACAAAGCGGAAGCCGACGGGATGATTCTCGGCGGGGTTACCGCCCATCGCCACGATGACGTCGGCATTGGCGATGTCGGTCCAGCCGTTGGTCATCGCCCCACGGCCGAATGTGGCGGCCAAACTGGCCACCGTCGGGCCGTGTCAGATCCGGCTCTGCTGTTCCAGGGGGATGATGCCGAAGCCCGCCCGGAACACCTTCGTGATGAGGTAGTTGTTCTCGTTCGTGTCCGTACAGCCGCCGATGACGCCGACGGCCGTCAGGGCGTTCACGATACGGCCCTTAGAGTCCCGCTCGATCAGATGGCGGTCCCGCGTTTCCTTGATGCGACGGGCGATCTGCTCGATGGCCCAGTCCCAGGACTTTTCCTCCCACCGGTCGCTTCCGGGGGCCCGGTACAGGACCTTCGTCAGCCGCAGGTCGTTGACGATGTTCTGCTTGAGGGTGATGCCCTTGGGGCACAGCGTGCCGCGATTGATGGGGCTGTCGGGGTCGCCCTCGACGTGGACGACCGTCGAGCCCGTGACGTTGTGGGCTCTGTCCCCGAGGGTGTGGATGATCACGCTACAGCTGACAGAACAGTAGGGGCAGATGCTTCGGGTCTCGGTCGTCCGGTCGATCTTGAGCGTCCGGGTCTGGGCCAGAGCCGGTCGTAGGTCGAAACCCAGGGCCTTCACAAGGGCCCCGCCGGCCCCCAGCTGAAGGCCCAACTTGAGGAAGGACCTTCTCGTAAGCTCCATGCACGACCTCCGGAGAAGACACTATTATATCCGGGCACGCGTCTCCTGTCGAATACGGTCGACCCCGTCCCCTACGGGACCCCCGTGGGTCAAAGGGAGGCCATGGCTCACGGTACGGCAGTCGGGCAATCGGGCAGTAAGGCAATACGGCAGTACGGCAGGCGGCTACGGCTCATTCCCCGTCCCTCGTTGTCTCCCGCTTGCATCCCGTACTCCGCATCCTGTAGCCTGTAACCTGCATCCCCCGTGTGCGGGTTTTTCGAATACAGGTACCCGGTACCGGGTGCCAGGTCCCGGGTTACCGGGTTCGGTTTCCGGCCTTCGGCCCGGACGAAGGATGCGGGAAGGTCGTATCTCCCTTGCCCCTCATCCCTCCATGGCCGAGGGCCGAATACCGAGCACCGAGCCCAACGTGCCCACCGAGTCTACATCTTATGATACCCCTGGGTCCAGGCGGTGGGGACTTCGTTTCTCGACCCCGAGACGGTCTACGGCTTGATCTGGCACGTGTATCGGTGGGGACGACCCTACTTCACGGAACGCCAGCTCTGGCGGTCCATGGGGAGTCCGCCGCCCGAAATCCGGGCCCGGGTCCGTCAGTGGCTCCGGCTCCATCCGGCCTTCTTTCGGGACCGGCACGCCCGATTTTACTTGCGGGCCCGGGCCGTCGCCTGGTCGGGCTACGTCTGGACCGACGCGTGGGACCGGCCCTGGTGGGAGCCGGCTCCAGAGACAGGTTTGACCTTCCGACTGCCCGTCATGGGCCGTCCCGGCCTCCATCTACGGCCTTACGAAGCCTGGCAGGGGCGTTTGCGACCTATGCCCCACCGACGCCGGTGGCAGAAGTCTATCCGCGTGCGGGGGAACCCCCTGGTCTTTTGGCCGGAGACCCCGGACCCGGAGCGCGTTTGTCCCGACGTCGGCCTCGTTCCCCGCTCGGACCGACCGGCCTCCGAACGCCGCCTCCACCGGGAAGGTCTCAGGTCGGTCGCCTGTCGGGACTACAACCGGCATCCCTGGGCGGTTCGGTTCGAGAGCGTAGCCGACGGCCTTCGGGTCGATTGGTACGTAGCCGACGCTCCCGTCGAGGGACCGTCCAAGGCTACGGCCGGGACGGAACCCTGGTCGGCCCTCTGTCTTCGGTTCCTGTACACGCCGCAGGGAACCCTTGAACTCCGGGACGTCGAGCGCTGTTGGGCGCAAGTCGAGTCCTGGTACGAACCTGCTGAGGCGACGGCTCAACTCCGGGCCATCGTCTCCACGACCGGCCCGGCACCCTTCTTCTATGCTCCGTGGTATCCCGCCGTTCCTTGTCATCTGTGGGTCCACCGGAATGTCGCCTGGGGCCTCTGTCTGTACGACTGGTACGTCCAGATGGAACGGGCCGTCGTGCGAGCCCTGTCGGAACGGGGCGTGGCCCTCGTGGGCCGCACGGCCGAGGTCCCTCTCGAGGGCGTCTGGTGGCTTCTCTTGTGGCTGACCCGATATACGGGACGACTCCGATTCCGCCGTCTCTGGGTCGAACCCACCGAGTGGGCTACCTGGTCGTCCCGTCTGCCAGATGAAGACCGGATGCCCTTTCAATTGGCCCTGTGGACCCATACCACCCTCCACGTCGGATGGCGGGTCTTGCAAAGCCCATCGGAGTGGGCACCCCTCCCCATCTGGCAGGCGTCGGCCCACGCCGTCGAAGCCTACTGGCAGGACTGGTTGGAGACCGTGTGGCGCGTCGGACCGACGCCCTGTCCGTCGGTGGACTCCCGGACCGATGGGGCAGCCCGAGTATGGGCCCAACGGATCTTCCTTTCGACCGGCTCGCCGGCGACGGAACCCTCGGAGGCCGTCGTCATGGCGGCACTCCCCGAGGGCTTAGCGGTTCTCCTCGGACCCGAGCCCCGGCGGGCCTGGGTCCCCGCCGAAGTCCTCCGGTCGGCCGGTTACTTCTTCCGAGCGACAGCCTGGGAGTGGTGCCGACGGGACGGCCGACAGGTCCTTCGGGTCGGAAGCCGCCTGGTAGATTGGGGTGGGAACCCATCGGGAGTGACGGCGTGATCAGAAGTGACGAAGGGACGGAGTGAGGAAGTGATGAAATGACGGCGGGAATGAGTGGGCAGGATGGCAGGAGGGCAATACGGCAATGAGGCATGAGGGACTTTATTACCCGTTACTCGTCACCCCTCACTCCGTCACTTCTATCCTGCATACCCCGTGTGCGGGTTTTTCGAAGACAGGTGCCAGGTACCAGGTGTCGGGTACCGGCTATCTGGCACCTGGGACCCGGTACCCGGCACCTAAGCCAGTCCGACGCCGAGGGCCGAACACCGAGCACCGAAGACCGAGTCCGGCCACCCGAAAACGCGCACATGAGGTCTGCATACAAATTGAAATGGGGGAATGGTGTCAGGTACCAGGTAAGCGGAATCCGAGCCCTTTTTATCTTGCATACCCGGTGTGCGCGTTTTTCGAAGACAGGTCCCGGTACCGGGTTCCAGGTTCTGGGTACCTGGCACCTGGGACCCGGGACCCGGTCCCGGATCAACGCCGAGGACCGAACACCGAGTACCGAAGACCGAGCCTGGCCACCCGAAAACGCGCACACCGGGTCTGCATCCTGTATTCTGCATCCGTAGCTTAACAGACCCCTACGAACTTGGACAACACGAAGGTCCATATTATGGCAGTTCGCGCCCGAACTCCTCGAAACGTTCTCCCAGCCGGACGGAATGGCCCTGCAAGAATGCCGAGACGGCCATCCGGGGGCGACTCTCCAGCTGGACCTCCAGGAGCTCCAGGGCGTCCCGGCCGCAAGCGACGATCCACCGCTTTTTGTCCACGTAAACGGTCGTCCCCGGCGCCTCGTCGTCCATATCCGGCACGACTCGTGCCCGGAGGACCTTCAGGAGCCGCCCGCGCCACCACGTGTAGGCCGATGGCCACGGGTCCATCGCCCGAACCTGACGCTCGATCCACTCGGCCGGTCGGTCCCACCGGATCCGGCCCTCCTCCTTCTGGACCTTGGGAGCCAAGGTGGCGGCCGATTCGTCCTGCTCGACCGGCCGAAGTCGCCCCGCTAAGTAGTCCGGCAAGACCTCCATGAGCAGGGCGGCACCTACCTGGGCCAGACGGTCCTCCAAGGTCCCCGTCGTATCGTCGTCCCGAATCGGGACGACCCGCTGGGCAAGGATCGGACCCGCGTCCATCCGCTCGTTCATCTGAATGACCGTCACGCCCGTCTCCCGTTCGCCTGCCAGAAGGGCTCGGGCGACCGGAGCCGCTCCGCGGTACTTCGGGAGGAGCGAGAAGTGCACGTTCAGACAACCGTAGGGCGGGACTTCCAAGACGCTCGGCGGCAGGATGAAGCCGTAGGCCGTCACGATGAAGACGTCCGCCGACCACACCCGGAGGGCTCGGACGACTTCCGGCCGCTTCAGCGTGTCGGGCTGAAAGACCGGGACCCCGTGACGAATCGCCCAGGCCTTGACGGGCGTCGGCTCCACCCTCTGCCCCCGCCCGCGGGGTCGGTCGGGGGCCGTGACGACCCCGACGACAGTCCCCATCGGCCAGCGAGTTAGGGCCTCCAGGACCCGGACGGCCGCATACGGCGTTCCGAAAAAGAGAATACGGACCATGGAGATTCGTCGCCCGAGACACGTCCAGAAGCAATGGCGGATTTCAAGTCACGCATGATAAGCCGGCAGGATACAGGATGCATACCCGGTGTGCGCGTTGGGCTCGGTCCTCGGTATCCGGCCCTCGGTGTCGATCCGGTCCCGGGTCCCAGGTGCCAGGATTCGAACCCTTCCTATCCTGCATCGTGCATCCTGTATCCTGCATCGCACTCCACTCCTCAAGGGCCATGCGGCAATTCGGCATACGGCAGTAGGGTAATGACTCGTCACCCGTTCCCCGTCACTCGTTACTCGTCACCCGCCCACTCCCCGTGCCGCTGGCGTTTGGCGACCCGCCGGAGAAAGGAGGCCCGTGTGAGGGGCGACATACGGTCGATGATGAGTCTACCGTCCAAATGGTCGGTCTCGTGGGAAAAGGCCCGTGCCAGGAGGCCCTCCCCCTCCCATTCCCGCCACTCCCCCGTGAGGGTCTGTCCCCGCAAGCGAACCCGCCGGGGCCGATACACGGGCGCATACAGGCCCGGAAAGCTGAGACAGCCCTCCTCTTCGCGAACCTCGCCCTCGACCTCGACGATCGTGGGGTTCAAGACCACGAGGACCTCGTCGGGTCGCCGTCCGTGATGAAGATCGATGACAAAGACCCGCTTGAGGACCCCCACCTGGTTAGCGGCCAGGCCGATGCCATTGGCATAGTACATCGTCTCCAGCATGTCCTGCACGAGGCGCTGGATCTCCTCGGTGACTTCGGTGACCGGCTCGGCCGGCTGTTGCAAGCGCGGATCCCCATACTTCAGGATCTTCAAGATGGCCATCGACACCTCCCTTCACGTCTTCGGGGAATGCCTGACTTACACCCTGCATCCCCTCCGCCGGCCCCATCGGCTCATCCGTCCGTTCCTTCCCCGCCCTGGGAGCGCCGCCTCCCCCGGGCGGCCGCCTTCACGGCCTTCAGGGTCTTCTCCAACCGGACTTGGTATAACTGCATCAGAGCGTGCTGCACTTCCGGCCGTTGGTTCAAGATCTGACCCATCGCCCCGGCCGGGATCTCCAAGACGTCGACCCGACTCCGGGCGACGACCGTGGCGCTCCGGGGTCGCAGGGTCAGCAGACCGATTTCTCCGAAGATATCCCCCGCTTGAAGGCGGCCGACGGGGACCGGCCCTGCCTCGCCTTCGTAAAGGACTTCGGCCTCCCCCTGAAGCAGAACAAACAACCGGCGGTCGGACGGCGTGCCCGCCTTCAGGATGACTTGGCCCGGCAGGTAAAGACGCCAGAGGGCCGCCTGACTGAGGATACGGAAGGAAGCCTCGTCCAGCAATTCGAACAGGCTACACCGGGCTAAAGACTCCGGCGTGAGGGCGACGCCCAGGGCCTGCTTGGAGAATTCCGCCAAAAGCGCCGGTACGGCCGGATTCGATGGGTCGATGGCGTGGGCCTTCTTCAGGAATCCGATGGCCCGAGTGAAGGCTCCCCGCTGGGCCGCTTCCCGAGCCATCTCCAGATACATCGGAACGGCCCGCTCCGGCTCGCCCGTGCGCCACAGGACTTCCGCATAGGCGTCCCGCACGTCTTCCCCGACCGGTCCTCCGCCCATCTGCCGTTCGATGAGGCGCCGGGCTTCGGCATAGGCTCCCTCGTCCATCTTCTGACGGTAGTCCCCGGACGATGCGTCCTCCATGAACAGGTCCGGCGGCATCATACCGGCATCTCCTCGCTGGGGCTCCGGCTACCGGCGGGGCTCCCCCCCGGAGAAGGGTCCCTCGGGCACCGAGGTCCGTATCGAATCGGCCCAGGGTGCGTCCTGCCACCGCTCGCCCCGGAGTTCCAGGAGACGCAGGATGACTTCGGCGACGACGCTGTTTGGGGTCGAGGCTCCCGCCGTCAGCCCGATCGTTAGGGGACCGGCCGGGAGCCATCCGTCCGTATACACCGGCGCCTGCATGTAGGGTTTGTGACGGATCCGAGTCGACGAGACGAGGTCCTGGGCTCCCTCGATGTGAAAGCTCGGGACCCTCCGCAGGCAGAGGTGAAGGAGACTGCCCGTGTTACTGCTGTTGAAGCCCCCGATGACGATCATCAGGTCGATGTCGTCCCGCCGTAAGAGCTCCAAGACGGCGTCCTGCCGGTCTTGGGTCGCCGAACAGATGGTATCGAAGGCCCGAAAGTGTTCGGCCAAGCGGTCGGCCCCGTACCGGTCGATCATCGCCTGCCGCAGGATTTCCTGAATCTCCAAGGACTCGTTCATGAGCATCGTCGTCTGATTCGCCAGTCCGATACGGGTGAGGTGGACCGTCGGGTCAAAGCCCGGCGAGACGGCCTGCGCAAAGGCCCGGAGAAAGGCCTCGGGCTCGCCCCCGTGACGGATGAAGTCGGCTATCTGCCGGGCCTCCCCACGGTTCAGGACGATCAGGTAGTGGCCCCCGGCGGCGACGGCCTGGGAAGCCGTCGCCCGCGTCTCCTCGTGCCAGTACTTCCCGTGGATGACGGACGTGAAGCCGTCCCGGGCATACTGCCGGACACTCTTCCACACGTTCATGACCGACCCGCAGGTCGTATCGACGATGATGCACCCCCGAGCCTGCAGGGCCGCCATCTCCTCGACGGGGACCCCAAAGGCCGGCAGGATCACCACGTCCTCCGGTCGGACGACCGAGTAGTCCTTGCGGCCGTCCGGCGTGCGGGGGAGAAACTGAATCCCGCTCTCTTGGAGACGCCGATTCACGAAGGGATTGTGGATGATCTCCCCCGTCAGGAAGACCCGCCGGTCCGGGAACCGGGCCCGCGTCTCGTAGGCGTACTGAATCGCCCGGTCGACTCCATAACAAAAGCCGAACTCCCGGGCCAGGACGATGCGGGTCTGACCGACCCGACATTCAAAGTCATGGGCCCGGAACCAGTCGATGAGAGCGCTGGCATAGTCCTGTTGGAGGACCGGCAGGACCTGCTTCTTGAGTTGGAAGCCCTTGCGGACGACCGGCGCACTGGATTCCATCGGGGACCGACTCCCGGAGTCCAAATTCCCTATTGACCTTCGTTTTGAAAAAGTTCTGGGGGTTCTCCCCAGTAGAACCCACCCCAGACACTCGACCCCGTCCCTTCGTCACCCCGTCCCTTCTATTATGGGTGGCCGGTGGATACCGCCCCTCATCTTCGAGCAGACCCCCTACGCCCTTTGACAACAGGAAGTCCGGTAAAAGGTTACGCTTTCCCGCCCGGAATGTCTATCGCTCGGCTCGGGAAAGGAAGATGCAGACCCGACGTCGGATTGGCGGGCACCCGATTTCCCGAGTAGGGTCTCGGCAAGTGGGCCCAATGGGGCAATATGGCAGTACGGCAATACGGCATTAGGACAATGAGTTATTACCACTGCTTTGTTAAGATATGGATGCAGGATACAGGATGCACGATGCAGGATAAAAATGGCTCGGATTCCGCTTACCTGGTACCTGGGACCTGGTAC
>Ga0079997_113993_pt1 | contig 34711 bp, 34 predicted proteins | sample PerSpoCPS_CMetaG_FD_69200 | JGI IMG/M metagenome (GOLD analysis project Ga0079997, IMG submission 69200) | Archaeal communities from Yellowstone National Park, Wyoming, USA - Perpetual Spouter C (PS_C) MetaG (SPADES assembly) (version 2) | ecosystem: Environmental > Aquatic > Thermal springs >... | reverse complement strand
ATTCGCAAATACTCCTTCACCAACAGGCACGCCAACAACGACGGTTGGGTGAACTTCTTGGGAGAGTACTTGGACCCATAGGGGGGCAAGTGCTGACGGGCGACCTGCAAAGCCAGTTGGGCAAACCTCAGCAGTTGCGACTGTTTCATGGCGACTCCTCCCTTCCGGGACCCCATCCGAGCTCCTCCAATTCTATCATCCTAAGGGGTTTTCGACAGAGCAAGGTAACGTAAGTAACGCAAAGCCGGGAGGTCCATGCATGCCAACCGCCTTGTCTTCACCGTAACACTGGGGAAGTGGGCGGAGGTACTCGGGAGTCCCTTTGCCTACTGGGTGCCCTGAAGGCCTGATGGAACAGGCGCCAACAGGCCTGATGTTGCATCGGTCAGGGGTGGCCATTATCATTATCCGCTATGGATCGCCTCCGAAGTCCGCAGGCCTTCGGGGGGGATCCCGGGGCGGGACATGAGGCCGGGTGCCATCGTCCGCTTCCGCAACCGGGACTGGGTTCTCATCGCCGCCGAGGATGAGGTCCTCCGACTCCGACCCCTGACGGGAACCAGCGATGAGGCTCGCTGGCGAGCCGAACGGTTCTGCCTGCCCCCGACGCCCAAGCGCGTCAGTTTGGTTGAACATGGCCGAGTTGGAGATTTCGGCCCTGGAACGACAGTGTATGGATACAGTCGTGCAACGAAGCGCAGGTCACCGTTCATTGGCGCTTCACCTCATGGAATGCCCGCCAGAAATTAGCTCGCTCATACCCCAAAATCAAAATAGGGTGAGCTGATTGAAGGAAGTTTTAGTTCTTTGCACTCACTGGAGTGGTGATTATTGGGAAAGTGACAAGGTAGCGCCTTACCGTAAGAGGTCTATAAAACCAGTAGAGCACCTAAAAGGAGCGTTGCCACTTGCGGGAATAGGAGTTTATTCGAAAGGGAAGGGCAGGGATTTCAGCACCCAACCTCCTTGCTTCCTTATGATAAAAGACATTGCTGAAAACGAAAAAGGAGAGCCACAATTCGACTTTCATTATATCTCAAAGATGCAAGGGATAACGAGCTCAGTCTTCTTAAATGAAATTGGAATTCGAGACCTATTTTTCAGTGTATTGGGGAAGAAAGTTCTGTTTATCCTGGAAAGATTCGACATAAAGCCACCTATAGAGTGGCAAAAACTTCTTGAGGCCGAGCTTCCATCAGCACCCTCGTGGCTAGACTGGATAGGCAAGCGTTTCCAGGAAATTCTACAAACAATCTCTAACAACGATTATGAAGATAGAATCGCTGAAATTTTCAAGGCATTAGGATTCGAAGCCGAACAATTGGGACACAAAAAGAAAGGTGAATACCCAGACGGAATAGCATACTCTAAAGATTTTGCTATCATTTATGAATGTAAAAATAGATTTGATTACTTTCTTAGCGCTGACGACGCAAGAGCAATCACAAAATACGTACAAGATGCAAAAAGAAGGATTGAAGAACGAAGAGGAATTAAAAAAGTCTATTTTGCTCTCATAGCTCACTCTTACAAGGGGGCAGAAAAGATAGGTGATATTGAGAAAGAAACATCTTCTAAGGGATTCCTACTTACCAGTGAAATTATGCTTTACTTACTTTTCAAGAAGATGTATTTAGGTTCATCTTTCCTCTTAGTAGACTTTGAAAAGCTGGTTTCGAACCAAATTATCACGATAGAAAGTATAGAGAAAGTGTATAATGAACGGTGACCTGCGCTTCGTTGCGCGACTGTATCCATACACTGTCGTTCCAGGGCCGAAATCTCCAACTCGGCCATGTTCAACCAACTGATTGGCGCCTGTTGCATCAGGCCTTCAGGCACCCAGTAGGCAAAGGGACTCCCGGGTACCTCCGACAGTTCGACCAGGGCACGGTAAACCCGATCCGTTCTGGCATCAGGCGTACACACTCCTTACTCCCCGAATTGTCCCTTCACCACCTCTTTGTTGCCCCTTTCACCCCTTGAGTCCTTCAGACGGTAATATGTCCCCCTGCCCGTCGTACCCACCCGCTCTAACAGCCCCTTCGCTTCCAAATGGCTCAACTCGTCGGAGGCCGTTCGCTTGCTCACTGGAAGAGTTGCCGATACTCCCCATGGGTGATGCGGCCTTTGTCTTTAACGTAAAGGATCGCCTGGACCTGTCGGTCGTTCAGCCCCAGGGAGCGCAGGTACTCTTCGGTCAGCCTGTCCTTGCGGAACGTGCTCCAGAGGGCCCCTGGTCTTCCCGCCATTCGGGTTCGGGCAGGCCGGCCGCCCGGCATTCGTCCAGGATCTTCTGGATACCCGTACCCCAGCGCTCGATCCAGCCGACGTAGTAGAACGTCTCGGCAATCAGGCGGTTTCTCAGGGCCGAAGGGTCCTCCAGGGTAAGCGGCGGGGGCAGAGTGCCGGAATTACGGTCTGACCCCGCCGGTCTCGAAACCTACTCATCCCCTCCCCGGAGGTCCAGAAGGCCACAGCCCGGAAGGGCATCGATACGCGCCGGACAGGGACGAGGGGACCCACAGACCCCGACCCCCAAGCTTCGAGGGATGGGTCGGAGACCCGCCCCTTCACCGCACGCTCCCGACGATGCGCCGAATCCGCTCTTCCCTCGAAGGCCGGGACCGAGGACCCCGCGTGTTGGCCCACCTCTTGAGGGCCTCGACGATGGCCTCCTTCTTCTCCAAGTCCAGCCGCGTCGTCCTGCCGCACCGGATGAACGTGTCGGCAGGCAGGGCGCCTTCCCGGACCGCCCTCAGCACCAGCCACTGCGGCAGGTCGGTGATACGGGCAAACTCCAGGGGTGAGACAAACCGCCGGCCTGGCATACAATTCGCCCTCACAAGTGGATTATCCAATGATTCAGCTACCGTAGTAACACCCACACGGGGGATTCTTCAGTCATCCAGTGGGAATTGGGAAATGGCCAATGAGTAATTCAGCCATTCAATTGAGCAGTTTCAATTGAGCAATGCCTGCTTTGCAGCAGTTGCCCAGGCCTACGGTGGGAAGGCAAGTCGCCTAGCAGGAAGGGTTTTTAAATTAGGCCAGTGCCCGCGGGGTGTCAAGGGTCGGGTCCGTAGGACACGGACGCCTGCGGGGAACCTCCGGACGGCGGGGCTTCGGGCGTCGTAAGCGGACCGGTTGCCCAAACCTGAGTTACCCCTGGGGTCTCAGCGGGCCTCCGAAACCTGGCCCGGCGGGCCACGACGGTGTAAACTACAGCGGGCCCTGTCCCGGCAAAACGGGCTACCCGGCCCGGCCTCCGATGCGGAGTTGATGGAAGGGGGCGGGGCTTGCTATCATCTTCCCGATGGCCGGCAAAGGAGACCTCGCATGGCCCGCCTTTACAAGCGTCCCGACCGGGGCAATACCTATTGGTACGACTTCATCGACCCCCGAACGGGTCGCCGTCGTCGGGTCAATACCGGATGCACGTCCAAGGCCGAGGCGGAGGCGTTCGTACAAGAACTCTGGGCCAGATTGAAGGGCCTGGTGAAGGATACCGAAACGGTGTATCTGTCCCAGGCGGTTCAAGACTTTCTGGCCGCCAAGTCCCGGATGATGCGGTCGGCCTGGCGGTATGAGATCGCCCTCCAAAACGTCCTGGCCGTCATGGGGGACGTACCCCTTCAGGCCATCGACCGGCGATGGCTCATGCTCTTTCGGGACCGCCGCCTGCAGGCGGGAGCCACGCCTGCCACGGTGAATCGGGAATGGACGGCCCTATCGAGCCTGCTGTCCTGGGCCGTCGAGCGGGGCCTGATCGATGCGAACCCCGCCCTCCGGGTTCGACGCCTGAAAGAAGCCCCGCCCAGGGACGTGTACTTCCGGCCCGATGAAATCCGCCGCCTCTTAGAAACGCCTACGACGCCCCATATGCGGATGGCCTTCCTACTGGCCCTGACGACGGGCCTTCGTCGAGGGGAACTATTACGCCTTCGGCGGGAAGATGTCCTGGACACGGGAGAGATTGCTATCCGCAATGCCAAGTCGGGCCGGGACCGCTACGTCCCCGTCCCGGACCCCGTCCTGGCCGAACTCCGTCGGTACATGGCCGCCTACCGACACGACCCCTACGTCTTCCCTTGGCGGGGGATGGAACGACGGTCCGGAAAGCCGACCGGTTTTCGAACGGCCTGGCGGTCTTGGCTCCGGCGGGCCGGGGTTCGACGCCTTCGCTTTCACGACGTACGCCATACCTTTGCGGCCTACTTTGTCACTCAGACCGGGGACCTGCGGGCCTTGCAGGCCGTCCTGGGCCATGCAACGCCCTACATGAGCCTTCGGTACGGGCATTACGTTGAAGAATATCGGGAGCGCATCCGCCGGGGAATCGCCGAGAGTTTCGCATCCGTACTGGATTTCCCCCAAATTGGCACCAAAATGGCACCAAAGACCCCTACGGACGATGAAGAATGGCTTCAATAGAGGATTTCTTTGGCCTGAATCCCCGGCCTTTTAAGCCAGGGGTCGAGGGTTCAATCCCCTCCCGCCTCACCCCCGCGACCTACGGCCATCTCCCATCTTTGTAAGCAAAAACCCCGATTTTGCATGTATGTAAATCACTCCAGTACATTGATATTTTTCGAATTTTGTCCACTTTGTGGAGGAGTTTGGCACAGGTTGGCCCCACAAACGGAAGTCGTTACGGATGATGGAGAGCCTGCGCAGGGGCAGGGGGTTCTACGGCCATACGGGAGTCGGGCAGTACGGCCAGACGGCGATCCTCCGCGTGCGGGACCCCGTGAACTCGCCGAATGCATCCATCACCCGTTATGACAGGAGCACTGCTTAGGACGCACAAGGGTGGGAGTCTCCCCTCAGCCCTATCCTGCATCTTGCATACCCCGTGTGGGGGTTTTTCGAAGCGTGAGCCAGGCATTCCGCCTTATTGCCCTCCTGCCTTATTGCCCGATTGCCCTGTCGCGCCCGGTACCCGGCACCCGGGACCCGGTACCGGATCAACGCCGAGGGCCGGACACCGAGCCCCAAAGACTGAGCCCGGCCACTGGAAAACGCGCACACCGGGTTTGCATCCTGCATCCATGCAGTAGTGCCTTGTTAAGGTTTGAGATGTGGGAATGGTGCCAGGTACCAGGTAAGCGGAATCCGAGCCATTTTTATCCTGCATCCTGCATCCTGTATCCTGCATCCATGCAGTAGATTCTCATCCCGCCCGCAAGGGCTCAATATAAATGTCCCGGTAGCGTTCGTAAAATTCCACGGTCCGTCGTAGGCCCGTCCGGAAGTCCGTCCGGGGTATCCAGCCCAGGCGTTCTCGGATCTTCCGAAAGTCCGTCTGAAAGTCCCCGACCTCGATGGCCCGGTGCTGGGGCGGAAAGGGAACGAGCCGGACCCGTCCCCGGCCCGTCGCCTCGACGATCTGCTCGGCGATCTCCAGGACCGTGAGGACCTCCGTCGCCCCCAGGTTAAAGACCTCGCCGGCGACGTCCGTCGCCGCCCCGACCCGAAGGAAGGCCTCGACGACGTCGTCCACGTAATTCAGGTCCCGTTTCTGCTGGCCTGTCCCGAAGACGGGGACGTCCCGGTCTTCCAGGGCCAGCCGCAGGAGCCAGTGAACGAAGCATCCCCGAGGCGATTTCATCTGGTGGCGGGGTCCGTAAGTGTTGATAAGACGAAGGGAGACCGTGGGGATCCCGTAAAGGTGATGGTATAGCCAGTGGTAGGCCTCGGCGGCCATCTTGTGAATGCCATTGGGGTCCAAGGGCTGGAGGGGGTGGTCTTCATCGACGGGCAGGCGTCGGGCCCGGCCATACTCGGACCGGGTCGCCGCATAGACGACCCGGACGGTGGGATTCAGCCGACGACAGGCCTCCAGGAGAACGATATGGCCCGTGAGATTGTAGTGGAGGTCGGCGAAGGGGTCCTCCAGGCTGGCGATGTGGCTGACCTGGCCGGCCAGGTTGAAGATGACCTCCGCCTCGGCGACGAGGGGCTCGAGGATCTCCCGCTGACGCAAGTCGGCGATGACCACGCGGACCCGATCCTCGACGGGATGAAGGTTGAAGGGATGGCCCCCGTGGGTCTCGATGAGGGCGTCAACGACGGTCACACGGCTTCCCAAGCCGACGAGGGCGTGGACCAGGTTACTGCCGATGAAGCCCAGGCCTCCGGTGACCAAGACGGCACGGTCACGGTAAAACGAAGTCCACGATACCGACTGCATCGGATCTCCGGCAGGCCATCGGTTATAGTTTGGGCACTACTATAGACGAACCCACGGGTCCCGCCCACCGGATCATCACCCTATGCCGTATTGCCCTATTGCCCCATTGTCTCCCTGCCCGACTCCCGTAGGACCGCAAAAACATCCCCCTGCGTAGGTCTGGCCATCATCTGTAACGACTGGAACACCCCCTATCCGGCCTGCCGGGCAGGTCCCGGGTTCCTAAGGTTCCTTTTCCAAAGCCTTCAGGGCCTCGAGGGGAGCTCGGCGGACCGGGTGACGCCAGAGCTCCCATCGGAGTTTCAGGAGGTCTCGGGCGACTTGCAGAATCCGGCGGGGTCGGAAGAACTGGGAGACTCCATACCGCCGTGGGTAGTGCTTCACGGGAAGTTCGAGGATCCGATAGCCGCTGTCCTGAATTTTCTTCATCATCTCGACACATACGACGCCGCTGTCGTAGTGGAGGGTCACGTGGTCGAAGATACTCCGCCGCATCAGCCGGAAGTCGCAGTCCACGTCCCGTAAGCGGATGTCGAAAAGCAAACGGGCGATCCAATAGTAGACCTTTCCAAAGAGCCACCGGGCCCAAGAGTCGGCCCGCTGGACCTTATAGCCGTTGATGACGTCGGCCCGGTCGATGTATTCGACGAAGTGGCGGAGTTCGGCGACGTCGTACTGGGCGTCCCCGTCGGTGTAAAAGACCCATTCCTTGGTGGCATTCAGGAAGCCCGTCCGCAGGGCCGCCCCGTAGCCCCGATTGTGCGGATGGTGGATGACTCGCACGTGGGGGACTTCCCGGGCGACCCGCTCGGCGATCTCCCCGGAGCGGTCTTGGCTCCCGTCGTTCACGGCGATGATCTCGAAGTCGTCGGTGATCTCCGAGAGGACCTCATAAGATTTCCGGATCATGAGCTCGACCGTGCCCTCGTCGTTGTAAACGGGGAAGAATACGGTGATGGAGGGTCGTTTCCGCCCTGACTCGACCATGGAGAATCCGTCTCCCCCCTTCATCCTACGGATGAACGGACCGGTCAGTATACCAGGCGTCACCCGGGCCGATCAAACTTAGTGCTCTGTATGGATGCAAGATGCATGATGCAGGATACAGGATGCAGGATAGAAAGGGCCCGGATTCCGGTTACCGGGTACCTGGCACCCCTGTACTATTCCCCATCTCAAATCTTAAAGCAGTAATGCTCTGTTAAGATTTGAAATGAGGGAATGGGGCATGGGCGTCAGGTACCAGGTTCCGGGTACTGGGTAGCCAGGATCCGAGCCCTTCTTATCCTGCATCCTGCATACCCCGTGTGCGGGTTTTTCGAAGACAGGTACCCGGTACCGGGTACCCGGTATCGGGTACCGGCTATCTGGCACCTGGAACCTGGTACCCGGCACCGGAGCCAGTCCGACACCGAGTACCGAAGACCGGCCCGGGGATCGGAAAACGCGCACACCAGGTTTGTATCCTGCATCTTGCATCCTGCATCCTGTATCCTGCATCCATAGCTTAACAGATCATTAGGGCGGGTTGTGACGGTTCCATTTTGGGTATTCCGAAGGGATGGAGGGACGGCGTGATGGGAGTAAGAGAGGACCTTTAAGTCGGGTCCGCCATTGGGGGTTAGGCCTCAAGCCGCTTCATGCAAGGGTCGAATGGCGCGCCCGGAGGGACTTGAACCCCCAACCTTGTGATCCGTAGTCACACGCTCTATCCAAGTTGAGCTACGGGCGCCCCTGTGGGATATAGGCCGGTGTACCTCTCCAAGAAAAACGGGGGAGGCCAGACGGGCGACTTCTGCCGCCCATCTGGCCCTCGTGCATCCTGCATCTTCATGACTGATCATAGTCCAAAGGCCGGCCGATGGCAACCGTTCGAGGGGCGTACCTCTCTCCCCGTGGGTGAGTGCCGCCCCCCTCTTACTCCATCACTCCGTCACCCCGTCGCTTCTACCTGCCGTCCCTTGCGGAAAATTGATGGCCGGGTGGATCCACTCGGGGTATTCGACCCGGGCGATGGCGACCAGCCGCCCGTCAGCCGTAAAAACCCGCAAGTGGGGGAATTTCAGAAGCCCTTCGGGGGTCTCGATAAATCGGAGCAAGGGCGGCAGGGGAACGCGCTGGCCGTGGAGTAGGCGTTCGACGACCCGCGGATGAGCCGTCAGACGGGGCCAGTGGGGCTCGACGTGTTCCAGGCTCAGGAAGTGGGGCGGCACCAGGGTCGGGCCGGCCAGGAAGTCCTTCAGGGGAATCGTCTCTGCCACGTCGTGGGGGCCCCACCGGGTGCGCCGGATTTCGAATACGACGGCCCCCGTGCCCAAGGCCCGGCCGAGGTCCCGGGCGAGGGCCCGGATGTATGCCCCAGCCGAGCAGTGAATCCGGAGGCGCACGAAGGGGGGATCGTACTGCAGGACTTGAATCTCGTGGAAACGGACGGGCTTCGGCGGGGGCTCGGGAACGGGCTTCCCGTGGCGGACCCACCAGTACAAGGGACGCCCCTTATACTTTTTGGCCGAAATCAGGGGCGGCACCTGCTGGATTTCTCCGACGAAGGCCTGGACCTTCTCGACGATCGTCGCCTCGTCGAGGTCCGACGGAACGGGATACTCGGCCAGGACTTGACCCGTCCGGTCGTGCGTGTCCGTCTCGACGCCGAGGCGGAAGGTCGCCTCATAGACCTTGTCGTAGTGGGTCAGGATCGGGGCCAGGCGAGTGGCCCATCCGAGGGCCAGAGGCAGGAGGCCCTCGGCGATGGGGTCTAACGTGCCCAGGTGGCCGACCCGTCGTTGCTTGAGGACCTTGCGGACGGCATCGACCACGTCGTGGGAAGTCGGACCGGAAGGCTTATCGATCAGCAGGAGGCCGTGGACCAGGGACTTCGGGGCTCTTTCCACCTTCTTCCTCCTCCGGGGTCTCCGGGAGCGGCACGGGGATGACCTGTTCGTCGGGCCGGGCGTACATGAGCTGTTCCCGAGCGATCTTTTCGATCAGGCTTAGGTCCGTCTGGAGGCGCTCATTCATCTGCTGGAGGAATTCGATCCGTTGGCGCATCTCGCGAAGCTCCGTCTGCAGTTGTTGCTCCTGGCGGGCGAGTCGCATCCACAGGGCCACGCCCTTAGGGTCCACCAGAGGCCACAGCAGGGTCACCAGACTCAGAGCGGCGCACGCGTAAAAGAACGTCCGAGCGTTCCACGCAGACCTCATCGGCCCTCCCCCTGCATGAAGCGGATGGCCGTTTGGACCAACCGTCGGGCCGTGTCCCGATGGGGGCTCTCGGCGTATACCCGGATGAGGGGCTCCGTGCCGGCCATGCGGACCAGGAGCCATGTCTCATCGTCGATGTATAGCTTAATCCCGTCCAGGGTCTCCACCCGGTGGATGCTGTAGGGGCCGAGGGCCGTCGGGGGCGATCGAAGCCACTGCTGATACTGCCGGAAGCTCGACTCGTCGCAGGCGCACTGGCCTTTGGCCTGATAGAGGGGTCCGTACTTTTGAACGATTTTCTGCCAGTAAGCCATCAGGGGCTCGCCCGTTTGGGCGACGACTTCGGTCGCAACGAGACAGGCCAGCATGCCGTCCTTGTCGGGAATGTGGGGCCGCAACGTGAAACCGGCACTTTCTTCGACGGCGACCAGGATGTCATCCCGCCATAGGTAGGGAGCCGCATTCTTATACCCGATAGGCGTCTGAATCACGGGCTGGCCGTGGGCCTGGGCGATTCGGTCCAAGAGGTGAGTCGTGGCGATGTTGCGCACGACGCCGCCCCTCTCGCCCCGACCCTCCAGGAGGTAGTCGTACAGAATACACAGGACCTGCTCGGGTTGAACGTAGACGCCGTCCCGGTCGACGATCCCAAAGCGGTCCCCGTCCCCGTCCATCGCCAGGCCGAGGTCAAACGAACCGTCCCGGACGAACCGAATGAGCTCCTGCAGATTCTCCCGGGTCGCTTCCGGACCATAGCCGCCAAAGTAGGGGTCCTTGAAGCTGTGAAGGGGCTCGACCTCGATGGGTGTCTGCTCGGTCAGGTAGCTCTCCAGGTACTCCCGCGTCGAACCGTACAGGGGGTCGACGACGACCCGAAGCCGCCGCTGGAGACGCTCCGGCGGGACCATGCGGGCCAACTGCTCCAAATAATCCGGCCGGGGGTCGATGGGCGTCACCCACTGTTCGTCATACGTCAGGGCGATGACCGAGTGGTTGGAGTAGGCCTCGACGTCAGCCTCCCACTGATGGGTCACCTCGTCTCCCATCAGGCCACCCCGTTCGTCGATGACCTTGATCCCGCTATACTGGGGGAGGTTATGACTGCCCGTGAAGTTCAGACCCAGGGAGGCACCCCGCCGTACGACGGCCCAACTGATGGCCGGATGGGGGGCGTCCCGTTGACAGAGCCAGACGGGAATCCGGTTCCGGGCAAACACCCGGGCGCTCTGCTCGGCAAAGCGCTCGGACAGGAATCGGGTGTCATAGCCGATGACGACGCGAGGGCTCTCGTATCGGGCCTGGAGCCAGTGGGCTAAGACCACCGAGAGGCGCCGTACGTTCGCAAACGTGAAGTCCTCCCCGATGACTCCCCGCCACCCGGCCGTTCCAAAGCGGATCGCCATTTCCATAGACCTCTCCACCCGATGGGACGTCCGAACCCTTCCAGAGGCAGGATACAGGATACACGGGACAGGATGCAAACCCCCGGCCCCCGGCTCGGTTCCCGGCCTTCGGTGCCGATTCGGTACCGGGTACTTGTCTTCGAAAAACCCGCACACCGGGTATGCATCAATTAACTTGAGTACTACCCGGTAAAGGACGGGTGAGAAGGAGATGCTCGACTGCCCTATTGCCGTACTGCCGTATTTCCGCTACGGACCCTCCGCCTGGGTCCGCAGGCGGGCGACCCGAGCCGGGACGCCGTAGGCGACGGCATAGTCGGGGATGTCGTGGAGGACGACGGAACCGGCCCCGATGATGCAGTCCCGGCCGATGCGAACACCGTCGTCGATGAATACGTGGGCCCCGATCCACGTCCCACGGCCGATCCGGACGCCCTGGGACGACGTCGGCTGGCCGATGACGGGTACGTCGAGCCGTTCATACGTCCGGGTCGAACCCGCGATGTACACGAAGGGTGCCAGCAGGACGTGGTCCTCAAGAACGACCTCCCGGGCGGACTGGATCAGGCAGTTGGGACCGATGTTCACACCGGTCCCCACATGGATCGTCCCGCCCCGGCACACGAGGTGGGTCCCCCGCCCGATGAAGACGTCGTCCCCAATGACGAGATTCACGGGATTTTCCGGGGTGCCCCGGCCGTCGAGGAGGACAAAGTCCTCTACGACGACCCGATTCCCCAGGGCGATGCGGAAGGGGGCCCGAAGCGTCACGTAGCGCCCGATGGCGACGCCCCGGCCCATCCGGTAAAACAGCCACCGGTAGAGCTTCTGCCGAAGCCACAGGCCCAGGCTCCCGCCGAGGCCCGTCAGGAGCATCGTCAGGACCTCGTATCGGAAAAACGCCGACCACCGAGGGTCTCCCACGACCAAAAGCCGGTACTTCCGGAGGGCCGAGACGGATTCGTCCGTCAGGAAGGCCTGTTGCTTGGTTTTGGGAACATCCTTCGGTCGGACGGTTTCCAGGGGCTCGACCATGACCCAGTCCTTCCGCTCATCCGACTTCCAGGACGGGCGTGGGGACGTCCTGCGAGGTCAAGACGACTCGAGTCTCGTCGTTTCGCCGGTCGTACAGGGCGTTCATGACAGACGACAGGGCCAAGTCGGGACGGTTGTTCTCCTGACTCAGGTGGGCCAGCAGGAGGTAGCGGCACCACTTGTCGAGTCGGGCCCGGACGAACTCGGCAACGGCCGCATTCGAGAGATGGCCGTGACGGCTCAAGATCCGCTGTTTCAGCCATGGGGGGTAGGACCCCTTCAGGAGCAGTTCCACGTCGTGGTTCGACTCCAAGATCAGGAGCTCGGCACCTTCCACGTGGTTTTGAACGTTCAGGGGCAGGTACCCCAGGTCGGTGACGACGGCGATCTTCGTCGGGCCGTCCCAGACGACGTAACCGACGGGCTGGTTGGCATCGTGGGGTACGGGAAAAGGCTCGATGAGGAAGGGACCCAACGAGAAGCGATAACCCGGCTGAAAAGTCTGTAATCCGTAGGGCGCGACCCCCTGGACCCGGAATCCCTCGGCGGTCCCGACGGAAGCGGCGACGGGTACCCGAAGGTGGCGGGAGAGGGCCCCGGCGCCGCGGCTGTGGTCGGCATGCTCGTGAGTGACCAGGATGCCGCACACACCCTCAGGCGAGATGCGGGCCGCCGCCATCCGCCGGAGGGCTTCCCGGAGGGAAAGCCCCGCGTCGACGACCAGGGCACCCCGTTGACCCTCGATGTAGACCATATTGCCGCCACTGCCGCTGGCCAGCACGCAGACCCGTACCACGGCGCCACCTCGCAAGCCTTAACGGGGTTCGGGAGTCACCCGTCCGGCCACTCCCGTCGCTCCAGCTCCATCGGCCAGGGCAGGTCCCGGATCACGGCCGGCGGCACGTCGCCCAGGATCAGGCACGAGAGGGCCTCGGGCTGAAATACCTGCTGGGCCACGGCGTACGTGTCCTCGACCGTCACGGCCATGACCTCCCGGACCTTCTCCTCCAGGGACTGGAAGGGCTCCTGATACACAAACTGCTTGGCCCGGGTGAACATCCGGTCCGAGGCGCTCTCCCAACTCATGAAGAGGTTGACCCGGGACTGCTCCTGCACCAGGTGAAGTTCCTCCGGTTGAACGGGCTCCTCCCGGATACGGTCCAACTCCTCCCGGATGACCCGCAGGAGCTCCGGTAGACGGTTCGGCATCGTGGCCGCCGTCACGTACCAGAAGCCGGCATCCGAGTAAGGGACGATGGAGGCATGGATACTGTACACCAGGCCCCGCTCCTCCCGGACCTTCATGAAGAGGCGAGAACTCATGCCCCCGCCCAAAATGCTCAACAGCAGGGCATACGCGTGCCGCCGAGGGTCCCGAATCGATAGGCCCGGCCCGCCGATGATGACCTGCGCCTGCTCGAGACCCGGCCGGTGCCAGTACTGAGCAAAGGGGCGGGCCTGCGGCGGCTGACGCTCCGCCCCCTGGCCCGAGCGACCCTCCAAGGGGGCAAAATACCGTTCCAACGGACGGTATAGGGCCTCCGGGTCGACGGCCCCGGCCGCCGTCACGAGCATATTCGCCGGAAAGTTCTGCCGCTCAAAGAAGGCGATGAGCTGGTCCCGACGAAAGTCCAAGACCTGCTCGGCCCGACCGGCGATGGGCCGGCCCAGGCCGTGGTCGGGCCACAGGGCCTCGGCAAAACGGTCAAAGGCAAACTCGGCCGGGTCGTCGTCGACGCCCCGGATCTCCTCGACGATGACCATCCGCTCCTTTTCCAGCTCGACGGGGTCAAACAAGGGGTTCAGGAGTAGATCCGCAAAGAGTTCGACGATCGAGTCCGTGTGCTCGGTCAAGACCCGAGCGTAAAAGCACACGTACTCGCGCGTCGTAAAGGCGTCGACCCGGCCGCCGATACGGTCCAGGAGCCGGGCAATGTCCTGGACGGACCGGTGGGTCGTCCCCTTAAAGAACATGTGCTCCAGGAAGTGGGCCAGTCCGACCTCGTCGGGCCGCTCGTCCCGGGAGCCCTGGAGGAGCCACACGGCCAAACTGACCGAATAGGTATTCGGAAGCGGCTCGACGACGACGGGCAAGCCAAAGGGCAGACGCCCGACATACACACCGTTCTGCTCAAATCCCCACATACCCATGACTTTCCCCCCAAGGGCAGTACGGCTCTGTTAAGATATGGATGCAGGATACAGGATGCATGATGCAGGATAGAAACGGCTCGGATTCCGGTTACCTAGTACCAGGCACCCCTGCCCAATTTCCCCACCTCAAATCCTAACGAGGCAGTACGGCAATAATCTATGATTGGACTTCGTGTTGTCCAAGTTCGTAGGAGTCTGCTCGAAGATGTCGAGCCGTATCTCACCGGTCACCATAATAGAAGTGACGGAGTGACGACGTGATGAAGTGACGAGCAACGAGGGACGAGTCATAAATCGTTCCCCGCACTGCCGTATTGCCCCGTTGGGTACACTAAGCAAACCCTGTGTACGCGTTTTCCGGTAGCCGGGCTCGGTCTTCGGTGCTCGCTATCCGGCCCTCGGCGTTGATTCGGCTCCGGTGCCGGGTACCAGGTCCCAGGTGCCAGATAGCCGGTACCCGGTACCTGGCACCTGTCTTCGAAAAACCCGCACATGAGGTAAGCAAGACACTACCCGCTCTCCATGGAGAATCCCAGAACATTTTCAAAACGAAGGTCAATACTCGTTACTCGTCACCGCTCCTCGTCACTCCGTCCCTTTCGGAGTTCACGAATGGGAAGGCGTGGGTCTGGGTCCAGCAGTCTACTGAAAGGCCGTCCCCATCGCAAGCGGACGACGGTCCATGTCCCCCAGGAGACTCCCGGGGCTACCGCCCCTCCCGTCGACACCCTCCGATCGGTTAAGATCCCTGACGCAGGGGCGGCCTCTCAACCGCCCGTCTACCGGGACAAGGGGGCGTCCCCCTTGGAGTGACCATGCGGCCGTGGGTTCCGTGGCTCGGTCTGGCCGTGGCGTCGTTCGCCGGGCTGGCTCCCCGGCTCCGAGCAGGCGAGTCGGACACCCCACCGCTGACCGTTGCCGTGACCGAGGCGAAGGGGATTTACTCCATATCGGCCCGTCTGTGGGTCCCGGCTCCTCCGGGGACCGTCTGGACCGTCCTGACCGATTACGACCACGTCGCCGCCTTCACCCACGACATTCAGATGTCTCGTCTCGTCGAACGGCGGGGCGACGTCTGTATCGTCGAACAGCGGGGGCGAGGTGTCCTGGGGATTCCCCTTCGAGTCTGGCTTCGGGTCGTCGAACAGCCGCTGGCCGAGATCCAGTTTGAGGCCCTCGACGGCGACTTTCGGGTTTATCGGGGAGCCTTCCGGCTCGAAGCCCGGGACGAAGGCACTGAGGTGACCTACACGCTGGAGAGTCAGGGCAAATTCTGGATCCCGCCCTCGATCGGCCGACCCCTGATCCGGGGCCGGGTCCGCCGGATCCTCCAGGACATCGGGGCAGAGGTCCTCCGCCGTCAGGCTGGCCCGCCCGGTCGGTGAGACGGACCCCCGTCGCCGAGTCGGTATGGGGTATCCCTGTCAGCATTATTGGGGCGAACGGCCCTGCTATCCAGCGCTTCTCCGGTACCCGGATCCCAGGGACCGGCATCGAGCAATCGGGTGGCGGAAGGGGTGCAGGCGTGCAGAAGAAGTCGTGGGTTATGGCCTGGGCCATCGTGACTCTGGGCGTCGTCGTGTACGTCGGGATCCTGGTCGTCTTCTGGGCCCTTCAGGATCGCCTCGTCTACTACCCGACCCGCCCCCTGGAGGGCACGCCCGCCGACGTGGGCCTTCCCTACGAGTCGGTCCCATTCCTTGCGTCCGACGGGGTCCGCCTCCACGGCTGGTGGGTCCCGGCGCCAAACGATCGGGGCGTCGTCTTGTTCCTCCACGGCAACGGAGGCAACGTCTCCCATCGATTGGACAAGCTTCGGATTCTGCACGACCTGGGCCTCAGCACCTTCATCTTCGACTACCGGGGGTATGGTATCAGTGAGGGTCGGCCCGATGAGGCCGGGACGTACCGGGACGCCGAGGCCGCCTGGTCGTATCTGACGGAGCGGCGAGGCGTCTTGCCGGATCGCATCATCCTGTATGGGGAGTCCCTGGGCGGGGCCGTGGCGGCCTACCTGGCCCGGCGATTTCCGGCCCGAGCGCTCGTCCTTGAAGCGACCTTCACGTCTCTGCCCGAGATCGCCGCCGAGCTGTACCCCTTCTTGCCGGCCCGATGGCTGGCCCGCTTTCGGTACGACACTCGGGCCTACCTCGAAGGGGTCTCGTGTCCGGTCCTGATTTTCCACAGCCGGGACGACGAAGTCGTGGCCTTCTCGCACGCCCTCCGTTTGCAGGCGACCGGCCCGGCCCCGAAGGTCCTCGTCGAGCTTCGGGGAGGTCATAACGACGCCTTCCTCGTGGCGCGGGACCGCTATGAAGCGGGCTGGCGGGACTTCCTGAAGGGGCTCCCCATGAAAAGTGACGGGGTGACGAGGTGACGAAGTGACGAGGTACCCGGCTCCCGGGTTCGGGGGACCTTTACCGGTCGAGGACCCGCACCCGCCGGCCCTCGACGCGGAGCCGGCCCTCGAAGAACAGGCGGACGGCCTCCGGATAGGCCTCGTGCTCCTTCTCCAGGATGCGGGCCGCCAGGGTTTCCTCGGTGTCGTCCTCCAGGACGGGGACGGCCTTCTGGACGATGATGGGGCCCGTGTCCACGCCTTCGTCCACGAAGTGGACCGTACAGCCGGAAACCTTCACGCCGTACTCGAGAGCCTGGCGCTGGGCGTGGAGACCCGGAAACGACGGGAGCAGGGCCGGATGGATATTCATGATCCGGTACCGGTAGGCCTGGACGAACCGAGGGCTCAGGATGCGCATGAAGCCGGCCAGGCAGATGAGGTCGGGGTCTGCCTCCCGCACGGCCGTCAGGAGGGCCTCCTCGAAGGCGGCCCGGTCGGGAAAGGCCCGAGCCGGCACGACGACGGTCGGGACACCATACGCCCGCGCCCGTTCGAGCCCCCGGGCCTCGGGGTTATCGCTGATGACCCGGACGACCTGGGCTGGGATTTCTCCGGCCTGACAGGCCTGGATGAGCCGCTCCATGTTCGTCCCACGTCCGGAGATGAGGATCACGATCCGACCCGTCGCCATAGCGTCCCTGCAAGTCCACGGCTTCGTTGAGGTTAGGGCCTACACCGCCAGTAGGAGCGCCTTTACGGCAGTACGGCAACAATTTATCACTCGTTACCCGTCACTCGTCACTCGTTACTCGTCACGCTCCCCCTTTCATCCGTAAACGACCCCACCCGAGCCCGCCTCGACTTCCCCGATAGGATATACGGGCAGGCCGAGGGCCTCGACGGCCTGCCGGACCTCCGGCTCGTCGTAAGGCCGCACGATGACGACCATGCCGATGCCCATGTTGAACGTGCGAAACATCTCGTCCGGCGGGACGTCCCCCAGGCGCTGAATGAGCTCAAAGATGGGCGGGACCGGCCACGTCCCGAGGCGAATCCGAGCGGTCGTCCCTTTCGGCAGGCTACGGGGAACGTTTTCCGTCAAGCCGCCCCCCGTGATGTGGGCCAACCCCCGAACGAGGCCCCGTTCGAGGAGAGGCTTCACGTAGGGGAGATAGCACCGGTGGGGCTGGAGGAGGGCATCCGCCAGGGTCATCTGGCATTCGTCCAGCCACCGGTCCGGTGCCCAGCCGAGGCGCTCGAAGAAGAGTTTTCGGGCCAGCGTATAACCGTTCGTGTGAAGGCCCGTCGAGGGAAGGCCCAGGAGACGATCGCCCGGCTGGACGGTCTGACCGTCCAAGACCCGGTCTCCGTCGACCAGGCCGATGACGACGGCGACGACGTCCACGTCGTCATGGGCGTATACGTCCGGGAGCTCGGCCGTCTCGCCGCCGATGAGGACGACCCCGTAGCGGGTACACTCTTCCAGCATGCCCCGGACGATGGCCTCGACCCGCTCGGGGACGATGCGTCCCATGCCCAGATAGTCCAGAGCCGCCAGGGGGAAAGCACCCTGGACGAGGACGTCGTTGATCCCGTGGGCGATCACGTCCCGACCGCAGACCTCCCACCGGTCGACCAGGGCGGCCACGCGGGTTTTGGTCCCCACGCCGTCGATGCTGGCCACCAGGTGGGGAGCCGCCATGCCCTGGACTGCCAGGGGCAGGAGACCGCCGAACCGACCGATGTTCTCCCGAAAGGCCGGCTGAAATTGCTCCAGGAGATGCCGGATCCGGCGGACGGCCTCATTCCCACGGTCGATGTCCACGCCCGTGTCCCGGTACCGCATGGTCACTCGACCGCCGCCCGTTCCAGGATGCGGACCCGTTTGATCTTCTGATGGTCGGCCGGGATGGGGTAGTCCCGCGTGTAACAGGCCACGCAGAATTCCCGGCCTTCGGGGTCGCCGACGCTCCGCAGGAGCGCCTCCAGGCTCAAGTAGGCCAGGCTGTCGGCCCCGATAAAACGGGCGATGCCGGCCACGTCATAGTGGTTGGCGATCAGCTCTTCCTCGGATGGCGTGTCGATCCCGTAGTAGCAGGGCCCGACGATGGGGGGACAGCTGACGCGCATGTGAATCTCCCGGGCACCCGCCTGGCGGAGCATCTGGACGATCTTGCGGCTCGTCGTGCCCCGGACGATGGAGTCGTCGATGAGGACGAGACGTTTGCCCTGCACGACGGCACGGACCGGGTTCAGCTTGACCTTTACGCCGAAGCTCCGGTTCGCCTGGGAGGGCTGGATGAACGTGCGGCCCACGTAATGGTTTCGGATGAGGCCAAACTGGAAGGGCAGACCCGAAGCCTCGGCGTAGCCAATGGCCGCGTGGACGCCCGAGTCCGGGACGGGCACGACGATGTCGGCGTCGGCCGGGGCCTCCCGCGCCAGCCACCGACCCATTTCGACCCGGGCCTCGCTGACAGACCGGCCGAAGATAACGCTGTCGGGCCGAGAGAAGTAGACCAGCTCGAAGATGCACTGGGCCCGTACGGCGGTCGGGAAGGGCCTCAGGGACTGGATACCGTCCTCGTTGATGACAAGGACCTCGCCGGGTTGGACTTCCCGCTCGGGAACGGCGTCGATGAGGTCCAGGGCCGACGTCTCCGAGGCCAGGACCCAGGCCCCGTCTTTACGGCCCAGCCAGAGGGGACGGAAACCGTAAGGGTCCCGGACCCCGATGAGCGTGTCCGCCGTCAAGATGACCAGCGTGAAGGCCCCCTTCAGCTGGTTCAGGGCCCACAAGATGGCATCCACAAAGTCCCACCGACGGGAGCGGGCGACCAAGTGGAGGATGACTTCCGTGTCGGTCGTCGTGCTGAAGATGGCCCCGTCCCGCTCCAGGGCCTCCCGCAGGGAGAGGGCATTCACGATGTTGCCGTTATGGGCAATGGCCAGGCTTCCCCAGGCCCGATGGGCGACCAAAGGCTGGGCATTTTGCAGGAAGCTCCGACCGGCCGTCGAGTACCGCACGTGGCCGATGGCCAAATGGCCGGGGAGCTTCTTTAGGATTTCCTCCGTGAACACGTCGCTGACATAGCCCATGCCTTTGTGTTCAAACAGCCGTTCGCCGTCGGCCGTCACGATCCCGGCGCTCTCCTGACCCCGGTGCTGAAGAGCATACAAGCCCATGTAGGTCAGGTGCGCCGCCTCCGGATGGTTCCAGATGCCGAAAACGCCACACATTGGCCCTTCCGCCCTTCCCTCCCGAGTCGTCGGTTCATTATAGTCTTTTCAGGGGTCGCCGACTACTGGGATAGGACCGGGTCTCTATTCCAGAATGGTGAGGGGGACGCTGGATCCAAGCCCCGCATGGGAGAAAGTAACGAAGGGATTGGAGTGCCGAATGACAAGTAACGAGTAACGGGTGACGAGTGACGGGTAATAAATCATTGCCGTACAATAGCCCCACTTAACTGCGTGAATCTTAGCCTGAAACAACGAGAGGGCAGGACCCCCTGGAGGCGAGGGACTCATGGGGTGGCTGAATGGATACTCACTGGGCGGGGCGGTTATCTGCGTGCTCCTGGCGTGGTTGACGTCCGTCCGCCGGCGGGCGTTCCCCTGGCGGACAGTCCTGTGGGGCAGTGGCCTGCTGATGGGCATGGCGGCCGTCGTGTTCTGGTGGCCACCGTTCCGGCAGGTCTTGCTCTGGGCGAATCAGCTGGTCACGACGCTGATCGCCGCCGCCGACGAGGGCGCCCGGTTCCTATTTGGACCCCTGGCTTTGTCGCCGCCGGCGGAGGGGAGCCTTGGCTTCATCGTCGCCTTTCAGGTCCTGCCGGCCGTCGTGTTCTTCAGCGCCGTGACAGCATTCTTGTACTACGTCGGTTTTCTTCCCTGGGTCGTCCGGTGGATGGCCCGGGCCGTCCACCGGAACCTTCGGCTGAGTGGGGCCGAAGCGCTGGCCGCCGTCAGCAACATCTTCCTGGGCATTGAGTCGGCCCTGATGGTCCGTCCGTATCTGGAGCGGATGACGCGGTCCGAACTGCTCCTCGTATTGACTTCAGGCCTGGCGACCATCGCCTCGACGGTCCTGGCCTTTTACGTCCGTCTGCTCGAGCCGGTCTTTCCCCTGATCGCCGGCCACCTGATTTCGGCCTCCTTTCTGAGTATCCCGGCGGCCGTCCTCATCAGTAAGGTCCTGTATCCGGAGACGGAGGTCCCGGAAACGATGGGCCGGGTCCCCGAGGTGGAGCGGGTCGTACCGGCCGAGCACTGGATGGGGAGCCTCATCTGGGGGACGTGGGAGGGCGTGCGCCTGGCCGTCGGGATCGGGGCCTTGCTCATCGGGATGCTGGGCCTGGTCCACCTCGTGGACGTCGGCCTCAGCGGGGTCACGGGATGGGTGACGGCCCACGTGATGGGGACCCGTCACGCCTGGACCCTTCGAGACCTGGCTACGGTAGTGGCCTATCCCCTGGGGCTTCTCCTGGGCCTCCGGCCCGACGAGTGGTCGGCGGCGGCCCGCCTGATCGGAGAACGATGGCTCCTGACGGAGGTCATTTCCTATCAGGACCTGGCGGCCCTGGCCCGGGAGGGACGGATTTCTCCCCGGGGCCTGCTGGTCTTGAGCTATGCCCTGTGTGGATTCACCCACGTCGCCTCGGTGGCCATCTTCGTCGGCGGGACGGCGGCCTTAGCGCCGGCCCGGCGGGACGACCTGGCGGCCCTGAGCTGGCGGGCCCTCTGGGCGGCGACGCTGGCGACGGTCCTGACGGGTTGCATCGCCGGGGCTTTTTACTGGGGTCAGCCGGGCCTGATCCAACCCCGGTAATGAAATAATGGGGTGACGAAGCGACCGAGCCCTCTACCTCTCAACGACTTCGGCGCAGGTCCCCAGGTCGGGGGACGGTTGATCGGGGGGCCGGGCCGGGCCTAAAATGAAGGGGAAGGGAAGGCAAGCGGGCGTAACTCAGGGGTAGAGTGCGAGCTTCCCAAGCTCGAAGTCGCGGGTTCAAATCCCGTCGCCCGCTCCATGGGGGAAAGGCACGGGGCTTGCCGGCCGGCTTACCTTCCTGCAGTTCGCCCCGGGAGGGGGGGAGGATAAGTTCCATCTCCATTTCGCCAGGCTTGCTCCCGAGGCGATATCCCGCGTGTCTACTGCTCTGCTAAACTATGGATGCAGGATACAGGATGCATGATGCAGGATAGAAACGGCCCGGATTCCGGTTACCTGGTACCTCTGCACCATTCCCACATCTTAATAAGGCACTGCTGTTTCGTTAAGAATCGTTAAGAAATGGATGCAGGATACAAGATGCAAACCCGGTGTGCGCGTTTTCCGGTGGCCGGGCTCGGTCTTCGGTGCTCGGTGTCCGGCCCTCGGCGTCGATTCGGTACCGGGTCCCGGGTCCCAGGTGCCGGGTACCCGGGACGTAGCAGGGCAATCGGGCAATAAGGCAGGAGGGCAATAAGGCAGAATGCCTGGCCCATGCTTCGAAAAACGCGCCCATGGGATATGCATGATGCAGGATAGAAAGGGGGACCCCACTCATCCTGTATCCTGCATCCTGTATCTTGTATCCTGCATCCTGCATCCATTCTTAGCAGAGCAGTGGGGTAAGGGCCATGGGGCTTTTTGAAAAGGAGAAAAAGGACGTCGGGCGTTCGCCGACGCCCGTTGTGGTACCGTCCGGGCCCCCGGAAACGGCTCTGAAGGGGCCGTCGAATCGCACGGTCATCAGCGCGAACGTTTCCATCCGTGGGGAGATCGATGCCTCCGACGACGTCGTCATCGAGGGTACGGTCGAAGGACATGTGCAAAGTCGCCGGAGCGTGATCGTGGGGCCTCAGGGTCGGGTTCATGCCGATATCCAGGCCCAGGTCATCGAGGTCCAGGGGCACGTCCAGGGCAATCTCAAGGCCTACGAACGGCTTCGGCTGGGGGAGAACGCCCGGGTGGAGGGCGACATCTTGACCCGTCGACTGACCGTGGAGGAGACCGCCTTCGTGAGAGGGCGAATCGAGATGCTAACCGAGACGTCGGAAGCCCGGGAGGCGGAAGTGGAGGCGTCGTCCGGATGACACCAGCCGGTCCGACCGTCGAAATCCGGGTCGTGGCGGAGCCCCCATTTTACAAAAACGGTTATGTCGTCGCCTGCCCGACTTCTCGGGAGGCCCTCCTCATCGACCCGGGGGACGAAGCCGACTCACTGCTACGGATCGTCGAGGCCGAGGGCTGGACCCTGCAAGCCGTCCTGATTACGCATGGGCATGTCGATCACATCAGCGGGGTCGGGCGCGTCCTCCAGCACGGGTCGGTGCCCGTATATCTCCATCCAGCGGACCTCTTCCTGTACGAGGCCCTTCCCGAACAGACCCGGTGGATCGGTCTCGAACTCACGTATGAACCCGTTCCACCGCCGGACCGGTTCTACGACCATGGGGACGAGATCCGCCTGGGGACGCTGACGGTCCGAGTCCATCACACGCCGGGCCATACGCCGGGGAGCGTGTGCCTCCAGGTCGACCGTCACCTCTTTACGGGAGACACGCTGTTTGCCGGGACCGTGGGGCGAACCGACCTGCCGGGCGGGTCCTACGAGACGCTCCTTCGGTCGATTATGACCCGCATCCTGACCCTGGGGGATGACGTCGTGATCCATCCGGGCCACGGTCCCGAATCGACCATCGGGCGGGAGCGACTCACGAACCCATTTCTTCAGCTTCCTTACGTGCTGTTGTAAAGGGACGGGGTGACGGAATAACGAAGTGACGAAGTGGGGGATGGGTGGGCCACTCCGGAAGGCCCGACCGGGAACGCTTCCTGTCTCCCTTCGAGATGGGACGTCGGTGCAGAGGCCGCTATGCGACAGACGGACCATCCCGTCTGGGAAGTCGTCATCGAGTTCCACCGGCCGGAGATGGAAGAGTGGCTCGTTGAGCGGGTCATGGCTTTCCAGAACTCCGGGATGTACTGGACTGTCCAGGGGCCCGTCCTTTCGGCCCACGTGTTTACCGAGGCGCCCCCCGAGGTCCGGTCCCTCTGGGAGGAGCTGGCCCGCCTGGACCCGGAGGTCCAGGTCCGTCAGCGGATCCTGAAGTACCGGGACTGGCAAAGGCAGTGGCAACGCCGGTGGCGGCCCATCCGGGTCGGCCGCCGCTGGATCGTCCGACCCCCCTGGCGGGAGGCCCGACCCGAGGACCGGGACCGGCTCCCCATCCTTATCGAGCCCCGACGGGCCTTCGGGACGGGCCTCCACGAGACGACCCAGCTCATGCTCCGCTGGATGGAGGCCCTGGACTTTGTGGGCCGGACCGTCGCGGACGTGGGGACCGGCACGGGCGTCCTGTCTATCGCCGCCGCTCGCGCCGGGGCCTCTAAGGTTTATGCCCTCGATATCGACCCGGAGGCCATCGAGGAAGCCCGGTCCAACGTGCGCCTCAATGGTCTGGCGGACCGAGTCGAATGCCTCGTGGGTTCCCTGGAAAAGCTGGCCGACGGGTCGGTCGATTTTCTGCTGGCCAACCTGGAGCTGGAGCCCCTGATCGAGGCCCTCCCGGCCGCCGCCCGGGTCTTACGGCCCGACGGCGTGGGGATCGTCAGCGGTATCTTTCGACACCACCACCCCGTTTTTCAGGAAGCCGTTCGTTCAAGTCCCTTCCGGATTACGGGCCAGCGCCGCCGGGGCGAGTGGATGAGCTACCGACTGACATTCCGGTAGCCGGGATACCCGCTCCGGGACCGGTCCCGCGCTACCGCCTACCACCAGAAGGAGAGACCCCCCACGAAGGTCCAGCCGCTCAGGTCGATCGGCTGGAATCTGGGGTCGAACTGCGGCCCGAGCCGGCCGTCCAAGCCCGTGTACTTCACTTCCCAGTCCAGAGTCGCCCGCCGACCGATGGGAATCTGCAGACCTGCCATGGCATGCCATCCCAGGTCCTGGCCCTCGGCCCGAAAGTCCCCAAAGCCGATAAAGGCGTTCCGACGGCCCCGGTTGAACACGAAGTCGCCCGTCTCGGCATACTGCCAGAAGTAAATTCCCAGGCCGCCGCCGATGTAGGGGATGGCCCCCCGCCGGTTCCGGCCCAGGGGGAAGAACTTCAGACTGGCCTCGACGGGGACGATGCTGAGCTGGAGGGTCCGTACGATGGGCGTGCCATCCGGGTACACGTAGTCCCGGTCTTCGACGTCCCGGTCTCGCTCATAGAAGTACACGGCCGCGGCCACATTCAACCAGCGGCCCGCAAAGAGGTCATACCCGATGCCCAGGGTGCCGCCGACCATCTGGCCCGTCGTCAGAGTCGTCTCCCGCCGGTTAAGGTCCCAGATGTCGCTCTTTCCTCGGGGAACGAAGACGCCCAAGCGGACCGATAGGGTATCGGCCCAGGCAGGGGAAGCCAGAAGGATCAGGACGGTCATGATAATCCCGGTGACTTGACGCATCGCATACCTCCCTACGTTCATGGTTTAGGACGGGACGGGGGCTGACTTCGCTCGTTCGGTCGTAGAGACCACCGGTCTTCCCGTCCCTATGGAGTCCTGAGACCGGGGAAGTATAGCAAAGACGATGCCAGAACCGGTGGCCGTGGGGCCTACATTTTCGGTCGCCTCGACCGGGCGGACCGTCCCAGGAAGGGAGACACCTGTCCCCGGGGACACTCAGGTCCGGTCAGGTATCAGGACGGATGATGGTGGGGCTTACGCAGGGATAGGGGTGTTTCTCCCGGACCATTTCCATCCCGCATCCTGCATACCCCGTGTGCGGGTTTTTCGAAGACAGGTGCCAGGTACCGGGTACCAGGTATCGGGCACCGGCTATCTGGCACCTGGGACCTGGTACCCGGCACCGGAGCCGAATCGACGCCGAGGACCGAACACCGAGCACCGAGGACCGAAAATGCGCACACCGGGTATGCATCCTGTATCCTGCATCCATATCCGGTCTGACACCAAGAGCCGAGGACCGACGCCTGGGCGTCCGGGGTCGCCGGCCCCATGGGTGCCTTCCGACCGGTCTCCGGCTTCGCCTATAATCATGGGAGTTATGCAGTTGACCGGGCGCTCCCTTGCAGGCGTCCGGCACGGCGTCCGGGTGCCGGGTCTTCGGTATCCGGCCCTCGGCGTCTTGGGCCGGGGCCACACAGGTCCTGGGCACCCGATACCCGGTACCTGACGAGCGGGGCGAGGAGGCGAGACGATGGACCCGACGCTCATGGAGACCTTACGGGTCGTTAAGAAAATCTTGCAGAGCCATAAGACCCTCACGTTGGTCAGTTCGGCCGACGGCCGAGTCTGGGCCGGCAAGGTCTACTACGGTGAGGAAGACGGCTACATCTATGTGGCCCTCGAGCAGGGTCGAAATTACCGGAACATCATGGCCAACCCCCGGGTGTTTTTCGTCATCGAGCACGGGGTCCCCGATCGATTCATCCAGGGCGAGGGCATCGCCGAGCGCCTGGGGCCTATCGAGGAGCGGCCCGAGCGGCACATCATCTTTCGGAACGCCCTCGAGCTCGTCGTCTTCGCCAAGTCTTTCCCGGGCGTCGAGGTCTTCCGCATCCGACCGACGCGTCTGTACGTATCGGACTTCACAGGGGTCTGGAAGCCCCGGGCGGAGGTCGAGGTCACCGACGAGGTCCTGCGGGTCTTTCAGACGCAACTGCGCACGCGAGTGCCGGCCTGGAAGGTTTACTGGAAGGCCGTCCGGCCCTTCTCCTTCACGGTGACGGTCATGCCGGTCCTACTGGGAGCGCTGATGGCGCCTCGATTTTCGTGGACATGGTTTCTGCCGACCCTTTTGGGGGCTCTGCTCCTGCATGCCGGCGTGAACGTCATCAGCGACGCCTTTGACTACCGGCGGGGCGTCGACACGTGGCGGGTCCTCGGCTCGAGCCGAGTCCTGGTCGACGGTCTGATGGCCCCCGGCGCGCACCTGCGGTGGGGTCTCCTGTTGTTTGGGCTGGGATGCGGAATAGGCCTGGGCCTGGCCTACTTCCGGGGATGGCCAGTCTTGGCCTTTGGGCTCGTCGGGGCCGTCCTGGGGTTCTTTTACACGGCTCCGCCCCTGGGCTTGAAATATAAAGGCCTTGGGGACCTGGCCGTGTTCCTGGCTTTCGGGCCCCTGATGGCGATGGGTACGTACTATGTCCAGACCCAAGAGATATCGTGGCAGTTGGCGTGGCTGTCCGTACCCGTCGGCCTCTTGACGATCGCCATCCTGCACGGCAACAACTTCCGAGACGTCGGGGAGGACGTGCAGGCGGGCTATCGGACGATGGCCGGCTTGTTGGGGCCGCGGGGTTCCAGCCTCTACTACCTGGCCTTGGTCGTCGGAGCGTATGCCGTCACGGTCCTGTTTGTCGCCCTGGGTTGGCTCCCGGTCGGGGCCCTGCTGGTATTCGGGACCATCCCCTACGCCTGGCGCAACGTCCGGATTGCCTTCCAGCCGGCTCGGGTCGCCTTTACATTTTTAGACCTGTTGACGGCCCAGCTCCACATGCTGTTTGGCCTGGCTCTGATTGGGGGCGTCCTGCTGGGCCGATGGGTGCGGTTGTAAAGATGGAGGGACGGGGTAACGAAGGGACGGGGGGATGGCGCTCAAGCGCGGTAGGGTTTGCTCTACTGCCCGACTGCCCCAAAAACTGCCCACTGCGTCCGTAGCGACTGGAACGTTGGGGAGGCTCCCTATGTCCGGACAGGTAACCGTCACGTGGCTGGGTCATGCGGCCTTTCGGGTCGTCTCTCCGGGCGGCCGGGTGATCCTATTCGACCCCTGGCTGGACAATCCGAAGTGCCCACCCCAGTGGAAGAGTCTGGACCGGGTCGACTTGATCCTGCCGACCCACGGGCACTTCGACCACCTGGGGAATACGGTCGATCTGGCCAAGAAGCACAACGCGAAGGTCGTCGCCATCTATGAGATATCCGTCTGGCTGGAGTCGAAGGGCGTCCCGACGGTCATCGGCGCCAACAAGGGCGGCACGGTCGACGTCGATGGCCTGCGGGTCACGATGGTCCCGGCGGATCACAGTAGCGGGATCGCCGAGGGTGGCCAGGTCATTTACGGGGGAGACCCCGTCGGTTTCGTCGTCCAGCTCGAGAACGGCTTCCGCATTTACCACGCCGGGGATACGAACGTCTTTGGGGACATGCGACTCATCGGTCGTCTCTACCGGCCAGACCTGGCCTTGCTCCCCATCGGGGGTCACTTCACGATGGGTCCTCTCGAGGCGGCGGAGGCGATCCGCTTGCTGGGTGTTTCCCGGGTCATCCCGATGCACTATGGGACGTTCCCGATCTTGGCGGGTACGCCGGACCAACTGCGAGAATTTACTCGTGACGTTCCGGGCCTGCAGATTTACGCCCTCCAGCCCGGCGAGTCTGTCACCTTCTGAGGGCCGGGGGACGCCGATGGAGTGGCCGGCGGGGCCGTGGGACGACTGGGACCGGGTTCAGGAGCGGGTCTACCGCTTCGCCCGCGTGACGCCCCTTTGGGAGTACGAGGGTCTGGGCTTAAAACTGGAGAACCTCCAGGTCACGGGGTCCTTTAAGGTCCGGGGCGTGGCGAATTTCTTGGGAAAGCACGAGGCCGCCATCCGGACAGGTGTCGTCACGGGCTCGTCGGGCAATCACGGCCAGGCCCTGGCTTACGTGGCCTGTCGGATGGGCCTGCCGGCCGTCGTCGTCGTCCCCGAAGACGTCCGCCCCGTGAAGGCCGAGCGGATTGCCCGCTACGGCGCGGAATGGGTCCCCTGGGGTCGGACTTCTGAGGAACGGATCCAGAAGGCCCGCGCGATCGCCCGGGAGCGGGGCCTCGTGGAGGTCCCGCCCTTCGACCATCCAGATATTTTGCAAGGCCAGGGGACCCTCGGCTTGGAGGTCTTGGCGCAGGTCCCCGACGTCGGGACCGTGTACGTGCCGGTCAGCGGCGGAGGTCTCATCAGCGGGATCGCCCTGGCCCTAAAGACGCACCGCCCCCAAACCCGGGTCGTCGGCGTGGAGCCAGTCGGCCTCCGGCGCTTCTACGCATCGGTCCAAGCCGGCCGGCCCGTAGAGGTCCCCTGGACGGTGACGGTCGCCGACGGTCTCCGGGTGACCCGACCGGGGCAGTGGACCTGGGCTGTGGCGAGTCGGCTCGTCGACGACTGGGTCGCCGTCACCGACGAGGAGATCCTGGACGCCGTCCGGTGGCTCTGTACGGAAGTCCGGGTCGTCGCTGAGCCGTCTGGGGCGGCGGCCGTAGCGGCGGCCCGTCGGGACGGGGGCCTGCCGCCGGTCGTGGCCGTCGTCAGCGGCGGGAACATCGACCCGGAAGTCCTCCAGCAGGTCCTGGCCGTCCCGGCCCAGCCATCCGGCCTCAGGGGATGAAGGCGGCCCGGGTGCCAGGCAAGGCCGTGAGCAACCGGACGGCCACCGTCCTGGTCGGACGGGCGCGCGATTCCGCTCCCGCCCTATGCTCCGTCGGGAGGTGGAAAAATGGACGGACACGTCGTCGGTATGGGTCGAGTCCGGGGCGTTTTCCGAAAGCCCCACGCCGAACCGGAGGACATTCGGAAGTGGCCCCAGCCGTGGATCGAAGTCGGGCCCCACGGCGTCGTCGGGGACTACCACGCCGGGCCTTACAAGCTTCATCCTCGGGTCGACCCGACGCGGCCGAATCTCCGCCAGCTGACGCTCGTGTCCCAGGAACTCCTGGACTGGGTCGCCGCCACGCTGGGCGTGCGCCTCCAGCCGGGCGACCTGGGCGAAAACGTCCTCTTGGAGGGCTTGGGCGACCTGACGGCCGTTGCGGCCGAAGACTTCCTGGTGTTTGAAGGCGGAGCCGTCCTGGTCGTCACGGGGCCGAACATGCCGTGTCACAAGGTGAACCGCTACCATCCGGCCCTGCGGGAGCACTTGATGGGTCGGCGGGGTCTCACGGCTCGGGTCTACCGGACGGGCCGCATCGGCGTGGGAGACGCCGTTCTCTGGGTCCGGGGCCCGGCCGAAGCCATCTCCCCTCCAGGCTGAGGACTCATGTCGGCCGAACGGTTCCCTTCCGAAACCCCCCACCCGATCGAGGGTCGGGGGACGAGTCACGCGTTACGTCCCGCACGACGGCGGTGGAGGCGGGGCCTGACTATCGGGATGGCCGGCCTCCTACTGCTCGGAAGCGCCGGGGCCACCGTCTGGTGGACGACGCCCGATGTGGCATGGCTTCAGGAGTCTTATCCGACCGAGACCGCTATGATGCGCTACCGGGAGGAACAAGCCCGTCGGGAGGGTCGGCCGGTTCGACGCTTGTGGGTGTGGGTCCCCCTGAGTCGCATCTCCCCGTACCTCATCCAGGCCGTCCTGATCGCCGAGGACGACAAGTTCTTCCGCCACGAGGGCTTTGACTGGGAGTCCATGCGAAAGGCCCTGGAGACGAACCTCCGACGGCGACGCATCGTATTCGGCGGCTCGACGATCACCCAGCAGTTGGCCAAGAACCTGTTTCTGTCCCCGGAGCGGAGCCTCGTGCGCAAGCTCCGGGAGGCGGCCATCGCTTACAAGCTGGAGCGGACGCTGTCGAAGAAACGGATCCTGGAGCTATACCTGAACGTGGTCGAGTGGGGGCCGGGCATTTACGGGGCCGAGGCGGCGGCCCGGACATACTTTCACAAGCCGGCCTCCGAACTGCGGCTTTCCGAGGCCATCCGCCTGGCCTCGGTCCTGCCGAACCCCCATCGCTTTTCTCCCCTGGACGACACCCGCCGTCGTCTTCTCCGGAAGCGCCGGATCATCGCCCGCCGTATGCTTCAACGGGGTTGGATCGACGAGCCGACCTACCGGGCCGTGCTGGCCGAACTCTCTCCGGTACCGGATCCCAAGGACCGTGGAGCGGGTACCGGGTATCGGGTGCCCGGTGCCAGGTACCCGGAGCCCGGCACCCCGTACCGGACCCCTTAGGGGGAGAGGTGCTCATGGAGCGGAAGCCGGATTGGTTGAAGGTACGACTGCCGACGGGACCCGTCGTCCAGCGTCTCGGAGAGCGCCTACGGGCCCTGCGTCTGCACACCGTCTGTGAAGAGGCCCGGTGCCCCAATCGGGGAGAATGCTGGGGCGAGGGCACGGCGACCGTCATGATTCTGGGGGATACCTGCACGCGCGGCTGTCGGTTTTGCGCCGTCAAGACAGGCAACCCCCGGGGGTGGCTGGACCCCTTCGAACCCCTCCATACGGCCCAGATCGTGAAGGAAATGGGGCTTCAGTATGTCGTCATCACCTCCGTCGACCGGGACGACCTACCCGACGAGGGGGCGGAACACTTCGCCCGCACGATCCGGGTCGTCCGCTACCACAACCCCCAGACGATCATCGAGGTCCTGATCCCGGACTTCCATGCCCGGCCGGAATGCCTCCGCCTCATCGCGCAGGCCCGGCCCGACGTAGTCGGCCACAACATCGAGACGGTCCGCCGCCTCACACCCCGTGTCCGGGACCGACGGGCCGGCTACGACCAGTCCCTGCGGGTCCTGGCCTACTTTCGCGACCATGCCCCGGGGATCTATCGGAAGTCTTCCATCATGGTCGGACTCGGGGAGACCTTCGACGAGGTCGTCGAGACACTACGGGACTTACGGGACGCCGGCTGTCAGATCGTGACCATCGGCCAGTACCTCCGACCAACGCCCCGACATCTCCCGGTCGTCCGGTACATACCGCCCGAGGAATTCGAAGCCTGGCGCCGGATCGGCATGGAGATGGGCTTCCTGCACGTATTCGCCGGTCCCCTCGTCCGATCTTCCTACCGAGCGGCCGAAGCCTTTCTGCAAGCCCTCCGGAGGCCTCAGCCGGCGGCCGCACCGACTTGAAGGTGGGTCTCCGGAGACCGTTCGGACGAGACCCCCCGCTCCTCGGAAGCCCCGATACCCGAGGGCATCGTCGGGGTGTGGGCCCGACGCTCCAACCTCCGAATGGCTTCAAGGACCTGCCGCACGACGGCCCGGTCTCCGGCGGGACCGTTCACGCAAAATTGGAGCAAAGACTCCAGCCACGCCGCTGGGATAGCCGCCGGCGACAAGAGGCCCGCCTGGACGGCCTTCCAAAGACCTTCGGCAAAGCCCCGGGGGTGGAACTGAATGCACATCAAGGCGACGGCTGAGTGGAGCAGGGCCGCAGGCCAGCCCCGAAGAGCCCAGTATACCAATTGCTCCGTCCACAGGGACTTTCGTTGGGCCGCCTCCAGGAGCCATCCGATGACGACCGGAGCCCAGGTGGGGTCGTGCGAGCGGTGGCGGACCAGGAGCCGGGCCAACTGGGCGTAGAGCCACCCGTCCCGGGCCCGATGGGCGACTTGTAACCAGGTTCGGAGGCGCTCGTCAGAGACGGCTTCCTCCCCCCGAAGGGCCTTCCGGACCTCTTGGACGGTCCGGAAGAACGTCACGGTTTCCGACGTCTTGTTTTCCATGACCTTCCTCCTACGTGTTCTATACGCATCGGCTCCCCCACGTCCTCGGCTTGCAGACGCCGGGGGGCCGCATACCGAATACCGGGGTTCAAGCCCGTCATTCCAAACAGCCTTATGCAAGGTTTGTGCCATCTGGGGCGAGTGCAGTCCCGACGCTCCAAGGAGCCGGCCTGTCCGGGTTTCGACGTGTCTCACGGACCCACCGACATCTTCAGGGAGCGTCGACGGAACAAGGTCGCATCCCGTGTATCGGTCTTGAGACACGGGTCGCATCTTGGAGTAGGAGTGACGGGGTGACGATGAGGAGGTCGGATGCCAGGAGTAGTTCTACCGTGGAGAATCCCAGAACGTTTTCAAAACGGAAGTCCGTGACAACCGGATCCCCGGTAGTCCCCGAGCGGGCCGCGGAGTTGCACGACGGGTTGGGGTGTCTAAAATACGGAAGACGGCCGGGTCCAGCGGGTAGGACCCCGCGCACGAGAGAGGATACGGCGTCGGTACCCTTTCGCAGAGGAGTGTGCCGGATGGCGGAAGCCGTACAGATTTCCTATACCCACGAACTCAAGGTCCAGGACGACTTTCACTTTCAGCTCTTTATCACGGTGCCCTGGTCCGAGGTCGATGCGAAGCTCAACGAGTATGCTCGGGAACTGCGGCGGGTCATTCCCATGCCGGGCTATCGTCCCGGCCGGGCCCCCGTCGAGCTCATCCGACGGGTCCTTCACAAGAGCCTGGAAGAGCGCTTGCGGGAATGGTTCCCGGAGGTCGTCCGCCGGGTCGTCCAGGACCAGCAGATGGACGTCGTGACGGATCCCGTCCTGACGGACTATACCTTCATCGAGGGTCAACCCCTCGTGATCCAGTGCCGGGGTACCCTGTGGCCGCCGGTCTCCCTGAAGCCCCTGACGGCGGTGACCCTCCCGGCGGACCTGGAGGAACGCTGGCAGGCGGAGGAGCAGGCCCGGATCGACCAGGCCATCGAGACGCTTCGGGAAAAACAGGCCATCCTCCGGCCCGTGACCGACCGGGGCCTTCAAGCCGGGGATACCGGGACCCTGCGTTTGAAGGTGACCGACGTGGACACGGGTCGGGTGTATACGGACCCGGACGGTGAGGAAGTCGTCGTGACGTTCGGAAGCCCGGTCCTCCATCCGGCCGTGACGTACCACTTGGAGGCCAAGCGGCCGGGCGACGCCTTTGAGTGGGAAATGGACGTCGTCCTCCCGTGGGAGTTGGAGCCAGACTCTCCGACACCGGGCCGCGCACGGCGGATCCGCCTATCGGGTCACGTCGAAAACGTCTACACCGTGGAGCTCCCGTCCCTCGAGGAACTCTTGGAACAGGAGGGCTTCGAATCCCTCGATGAATGGCGGTCGGCCCTGCGGGAGCGGATGATGGGCGAGCTGGCCGAGGCCCGGGAGGCGTGGCTCCAGGGGGTCTTGGTGGATGCCCTGATCGCCGAACCGCCCGTTCTGCCCGACTGGCTGGTCCGCTCCTTCCTTCGGGAAGAAGTCGAGCAGTCTGTCCGGAAACAGATTCGGGCCTACGAGCGGGTGCACCTGTGGCTTACGCATCTCGAGTCTATCACGGCCGAGGCCCTATCGTCGGCCCGCCAGCGAGTCATCCGAGTGCTCGCCCTGCACCACTTCATCCGTTCAGAGGGTCTGACGCTGACCGACGAGGAGTGGGACCAGTTCCTGGTCGAGGTCGCCCGCCGAAGCAACCGTACGGTCGAATCCCTGCGGGCCGCCTTGGAGGCCGACCCGACCCAGAAGGCCGACCTGACCCAGCAGGCCCTCTTTCGCAAGGCGACCCACGTCTTGATGGAGCGGTTGGGGGTCCGGGGTGGGTAGAGAACCCGATGTGAGCGGGACCGGAAGACAGGAGGTAGAGATGACACCGAAGGGCCAGCTGATTCCCATCGTCATCGAGCAGACCCAACGGGGCGAGCGGGCTTATGACATTTACTCCCGTCTCCTGCGAGACAACATCATCTTCCTGGGTATGCCCATCGACGACAACGTGGCAAACCTCGTCGTCGCCCAGATCCTCTTTTTGGAGGCGGAGGACCCCGAGAAGGACATTCACCTCTATATCAATTCGCCGGGCGGAGCCATCACGTCGGGCCTGGCCATCTATGACACGATGCAGTTTGTCCGACCGGACATCACGACCTACTGCGTCGGTCAAGCCGCCAGCATGGCGGCCGTCTTGCTGGCGGCGGGTGCCAAGGGCAAGCGGTACTCGCTCCCCCATTCTCGGGTCATCATCCATCAACCGATGGGCGGCATCCAGGGCCAGGCCGTCGACATCGAAATCCATGCCCGGGAGATCCTTCGGATGAAGCAGTTGATCGTCGATATCCTGGCCCAGCACACGGGTCAGAAGCCGGAGCGCATCGAGGAGGACATCGACCGGGACTTCATCATGACGGCGACCCAGGCGAAGGAGTACGGGATCGTCGATGAGGTCATCTCCCGGCGGAGCAATCAGCGGGAGAGCCGGAAGTAGGGTATGGATTGACGGGTAACAATTTATTGCCGAATTGCCGGACTGCTGTGAAACAGCCCTACTGCTTATTCAGATTATGGATGCAGGATACAGGATGCAGGATGCAGGATAAAAATGGCCCGGATTCGGATTACCTGGTACCTGGCACCCGTGCCCTATTCCCCATTTCAAATCTTAGTTAAGATATGGATGCAGGATACAGGATGCAGGTAGTCAACCCATGGGGTGCTGATAATACCTGAACAACACAGGTTCATCCCAAATCGAGACATGAACTGTCAGAACTACGTCTGTTGCAAGTATGTGCCCTAAATCACTACCGAGCGAGGTGACTACCAGGATGCACGATGCAGGATAAAAATGGCTCGGATTCCGCTTACCTGGTACCCGGGACCTGGTACCTGGCACCATTCCCACATCCAAATCTTAACAAAGCCCTAGA
>Ga0079997_109269_pt1 | contig 34825 bp, 30 predicted proteins | sample PerSpoCPS_CMetaG_FD_69200 | JGI IMG/M metagenome (GOLD analysis project Ga0079997, IMG submission 69200) | Archaeal communities from Yellowstone National Park, Wyoming, USA - Perpetual Spouter C (PS_C) MetaG (SPADES assembly) (version 2) | ecosystem: Environmental > Aquatic > Thermal springs >... | reverse complement strand
AACGGTAGGTTCCACATGTTACCATCCCCAAACAGGCAAGCGCCCAATGATCTTCAGGCACATTCAGTTGTCCCTCCCGATACTGGGCACGAGTGTTGTGGCGTAATCCCTTAAAGCCTGTCGGATCTAACCCGCCAGGAAGGCTTTCTCCCTTCCCAAATACAACTGTGTTTGCGGGATTCTGTAGGTTAGCAAGTAACGTGGTCAGTTGACTCTCAATAATCCTTTTTGTTTTGCCCCTTTGACCAACCCAATCACCTCTTTGTGTTACGAAAACACGCCGCCAATTTTGTTCGAATGTCAGAGTTCGCCATGCAAGGTTATTGGCCATGGTGGGAGTATTTGGTAGTGAAACGGCAGGATTAACGATAAAAGCCCATCCATCATCACAGATCTTGACTTCATCTTCCGTAAGGACGTTCAGCACTACTGCCAAGCCCCAGGTGCGGGCAGTATCAAAGGCGTCCAAACCAGTCTTCGTAATGTAGTACGGCATTGGACCCTCCTGTTGCGATTCGGTCTGCCAGCCGAAGCCAGCGCGAAAGCAAGACATAGGCCGTGTATAGCTTCTCGTACTCCATGGGCGGGAACTGTTCGCGCAGGTTTGTCGAACTACGCTGGGTAGGTATAACAAGGTTCAAGTTCAGGGCATTACTCAATCCAGACTGTTGGAGCGCTTGGCTTACGGCGCTTTGCCACTGCGAATGGAGGTCATATTCCGGCACCTCCTTTGCCCTGGCAGAATGGTGATGGGCGATGGCAAAGCAAACCGCTTTTGCAAGAAGACGCGGGAGCGCGCCACCATCTACCAAAGCCGGCCAGAGCGCATACGCACTGACAGTGGCATGCGGCGGGAAAGTGATATAGTTGCGCCCATCTGTATGCGCCAATAGGTCCGCCGGGTGCACTGAATTGGGAATTCCGGCCCTTCCCTGCCATTCCTTGTTCAGTTTGCCTAGGTCATGCAATACTGCTGCCAGTTTCGCCGCCTTCTTAATCTCGTCCAGCTGAACACCAAGCATGCAAGCCAGCGCTGAAACTGCATGGCTTTCTTGCTGAAGGACTGCATCTATCTCTTGTACAACACGCATGCTGTGGTCAACCCAAGTTTCCCGTTGGAGAGCTGAAGGTAGGGAGGGGTGTGACTGCCCGGCTTGAGGCTGGAAACTCAAACCACCTGCTGCCCTCTGCAAGCCGAAGTCGGGTGAATAGCTCAGGATAGAAGTTGGGAAAACCAGCCGATCTCCAATCCAAATGTCCTTCTCCGACACCGATTCACAAGTCACTACTACCTGCGCATCTGAAACCCCTTGATCAACTTCTACTCGCCAGACCTTTACCTTCGCTTGCGCGGCTTCCCTTGCCCACTTCTTAGCAATCCCGATGTGGACATTGATGGTCGGTAAGCGGAGGACGTCCTTTTCCAGCATTTGCGGGTTGTCGTGAATCGTTACTTCCACCGTGTTGACATCCCGTACGGCTGCCTTTGCTCGAGGGCGGCTTCCTTCAAAGGCGGCTCGACTGAGTTGGGCCACTACCTGTTCATATGCATTGCTTTCGTGGAGAATCTGGTGATATCGATCATTGAGAACTTGATTGACCCAGTCCTTCGCGATGGTCCAATCCAGAACAGCTCTGGAATTCTGGCTGAGTAGCTCCTTGGTTTTCTCTACGAGCTCCACCTCGTAAGGGGCAGCATTCTCCACGTTGTAAACCCATACAAAGCCATCGCCGCCCCACCGGGCGACGCGGCCCGCCCGCTGAATGAGCGCGTCCACCGGTGCTACTTCTGTTAGAAGCAAGTCTGCGGAAATATCTAATCCCACTTCCACAACCTGCGTAGCAACAAGTATGGCTTTTGTGTTCAGCCGAGCGTTCTTTCCGAAATGCTGGATGACCCAGTTTTCTTTCTGCTTGCGGTCATCGGGCAAAAACCTTGAGTGCAAGAGATTGCACAAATAGCCTTGAGCCCGAGCCGTTGTTAGGACCTGACGATAAAGCTCAACTGCTCGGTCTACGGTATTGCAAACCACGAGGATATGATTGAACCGTCCTAAAGCTTGCCTTATCTCCTCAGGACTTAGAAAAGCCCCTTTCCACTCGACGGTCACTTGTCGCTGAACGAACTCACTGTATGCCTCAACGATTTCGGCACCCAGATGCTTGCACCAGAACTCCACGACGGAATCTGGCAAGGTAGCCGAAAGCACTGCGTAAGGGATACCAAGGTGACTAAGGCGCTCGCAAATCAGCCGTGCCGCCTGAAGCCCCAGTTCTGGATCAAAGAGATGCATCTCGTCAAAGACCACAAATGAGCTCATTACTGCTCCAGCAGGAATATTGCCGTGCCGTAGCGGGAGCGTCAGAGGCGTACATGCATAGGAGGTGATCACTTGGTCAATTGTCGCCACAATAGCGTCAGCGGCGAAAAGCACCGACTCGGGTCTTTCCCCGTGTTGCAAGCGTACCTGAAAGTTTGAAGGCTTATTTAATGCCCTTGCATATCCTTCTATCCGATCCACTACCTGGTTGGCTAACGAACGGAGAGGAAGGGCATACAAAAGGCGACCCGGAATTGGTTGTCCTCCAAAATGTAAGAAAGGCAGAACAACAGCTTCCGTCTTGCCGGAGCCTGTAGGAGCACGGAGAAGAACCGATTTACCTTGGGACAATGCGTCCCAAGCATCTTGCTGGTGCTGGGCAGGAGAACTTATCCCGCAGCGTCCGTAGACATAGTGAGCATTCGAATGATTCATGTCCTCTTGCTCCTCATTCAATAACAGTGGCTTCTGAGCCAAAGATGCTTTCCTCAGCTCCTCCACCCCTCCGCAAATACGCATTCATCGCGTAGATGGAAAGAGGAGTCGCAAGTTTGGGCAAATAGATGATAGGGGATCTCATCAGAGAGTAAAAATCCTATTCCCTGGAGGTCCCCACGGGCAAGAGTATCCCGATGTGACGATTTTTGCAAGCCTTTTTCGGCTCAGGTTCGGACCCAGGGACAGACGATGATTCGGAAGAAGTCCCAAGTCGCCCGGACGACCGTCTACGATGCTTGGAAAGTTCACCTTGAGGTCAGCTTTCCTTCATTGGAAAGCCTCCGTCGGTCATCGCCCAACTCACGTTCAAACCTGAGGGGCCGGGGTCGGCATTGCTTGGGGCCGGTAAGGAGCCCGCTGAAGGACGTCGGAATCGGGGGCCGTCAAGGCTTAGGGAGCATGGACGCCGGGCCGACCATGCCGAAGCCCTGGGCGTTGCGTTCGCCGAGGCCCGCCTCGTAGCCGACCCGCAGGAGTTCCGGCGGACCCACGACCCGCAGGACGCCCCGCCAGCCCCGAACCCGAACGCCGTGGACCGTCAAGAGTTGGGAGGCCGGACCTTTCAACCACTCCAGCCGGACCGCCGTGTCGGGAGCCGCCCAGCCCAAGGCCCGAGCCTTCCGACGAAGGTTGTCGCAGAGGATCCGTTCAAAGTCGGGGTCGGCCGGGTCGACAAAGACCTTCCGGAAGCGTCCGCCCTCCATCCGGCCCGTTGAGACACAGACGGGCGAGAGCGTCCGCCACGTCATCGTATCTGCCCACGGCGGGGGCGGTTCGACCTCGACCCGTTCGACAAAGACCGTCTGGGGACCCAACCGCACCTCGGGCTCCTTCAGGAGGCCCAGGACGACGGCCTCCAGGAGGTTTTCTACGGGCGACGAGACCCACCAGAGGACGGGGCCTTCCATCTGCAGGCCCTCGGCGAGTCGCCGGTGCCGGGCGGGGTACAAAAGCGAAAACGTGACGAGTTTATAGCGCTTCCCCTCGCCCCGGAAGCCGACGTCGTGGACCTGCCGGGCGACTCGGGGCAAGCCGCGACGCATGGCGTCGTATAGGAGTCCTTGGAGCCAGTCCAGGTAGTTCCAGGGGAGGACGACGGCGTTCGGGAATCGGAACTCCAGGCGGAGCCTCATTGGCCCTCTCCTACATGGGTCCGGCCGGGCCGGTCTTCGGTGCTCGGTGTTCGGCCCTCGGTGTCGATCGGGTGCCGGGTCCCAGGTGCCGGGTACCCGGAACCTGGCACCCGGTACCGGGTACCTGTCTTCAATAGAAGTGACGGAGTGACGAAGTAACGAAGTGACGGAGTGACGACGAAGCGGGATACTCAAAGTGCGTTCTACCACGGAGAACCCTGGAACTTTCTCAACACGAAAGGCCCGTTATTCCGGCATTATCCGCACTTCATAGAGGGACTCCCCGAGCGGGGCTTGGATTCGGGATGAAGTCGCCGAGGCGAAACTTGACCCCCGGGGCCTCGGCGGGTAAGATTATAGCAGTGGGCGAGGCTATCAGGCGATAAGGCAATCGGGCCGTAAGGCATTAGGGCAGTACGGCAATCGGGCGCGGATCCGGGTGCGAGACCCCGTGAACTTGCTGAAGTATCCATCATCCGGTGGGATTTGAGCCCTACCGGATGATGGGTGGGGCGGTGTCCTTCATCATTCTTATCGTGCATACCCCGTGTGCGGGTTTTTCGAAGGCAGGTGCCAGGTCTCGGGTACCAGGTATCGGGTACCGGCTATCTGGCACCTGGGACCTGGTACCCGGCACCGGAGCCGGTCCGACGCCGAGGACCGAACACCGAGCACCGAGGACCGAGCCTGGTCACTGGGAAACGCGCACACTGGGTATGCATCCCTCATGGGTGGTTTTTCGAATACAGGTGACCGGTACTAGGTACCGGATTCGGTGTCCGGCCTTCGGTTCTCGGCCCTCGGCCTGGAGGAAGGACGTGGGAAGGTCGCATCTCCCCTGCCCCTCATCCTTGCATGGCCGAGGACCGAACACCGAGGACCGAGCCCAACGCGCATACCGGGGTTTGCATCCTGATCCTGCATCATGCATCCTGTATCCTGCATCCATAGTACTATGTAGATTTCCGCTGTGCCGACCCTGAGCCCGACGAACCGGGGGGTCGGAAGTGCCAGGCCAGGAGGGAGAGGATGTCCCGCGTTTCGGTGGGGCGTTTTACCTTCCGTCTCCAGACCCTTTGTTGGGTCCCCATCGGGTCTACGCGGACCTGCTGTCGCCGTTAACCCCTGCCCCTTTCGCGTTCGGTTTAGGCCGGTCGGACCCCTTCCCTCGACAGACTGCCGGGGAGGCGGCATGCGGGGGTTTGGTCCCGGACCCTCTGCTCTATCGGGGGTTTAGGGCGTCGAACGACTCCTGGAGCGACCGGAGTGGTTCGCTACCCAGCTCCAACGAGCTGGGGTGGGATACGGGCGGTCGGGTTTTTCGTGAGGTTCCCGCCAAGACCGTCTCTCTCATGCAGTCGTGCCGTCCGGCCTCTGGCGTTTCCGTCTCCGATTGGAACGTGCCGCCCCGTCTCCTTCCATGGAGGGCACGCATGGAATTCCTATATCCGTGGGCGGGTCTGGCGGTCGGTTTCCTGATGGGGCTCACAGGCATCGGAGCCGGTTCCGTCATGACGCCGCTTCTTATCATCGTCTTTCAGATGCCGCCGACGGTCGCTGTCCACTTGAGTCTTGTGTACGCCAGTGTCACGAAGGTCTTTGGAGCGTGGGCCCATATGCGTGCGGGCAACGTGGATTTTCCCCTGGTCCGACGCATGGCGATCGGGAGTATTCCCGGCGTCCTGCTGGGGTCGGCTCTCGTGGCGTATGGAGTCGTCGCCCATCCGGAGCGGATTCAAGCGCTCCTCCGGCACGGCATCGGATGGGCGCTTCTGTTGGCCGCCGTTACGGTCCTTGCCCGACCCTGGTGGCAGGATCGGCCGGCCGTGGGATGGCTTCGGACGCAGGCGGTGCGATGGCGTCTTGGTCCCGTCGTGTGCTTTGGGGCCGGCCTGCTCGTCGGAGTCACATCCATCGGGAGCGGTTCGATGTTCACGCCCCTACTGGTGCATGGGACGTCCCTTCCGTCCCGTCGGATCGTGGGGACGGTCCTCGTCCACGCGCTCCTGATCACGGCCGTCGGGGCGGCCTTTCATAGCTGGATCACGCCCCTCCACGGGAAGGCGCTCGTCCTCATTCTCCTTGGGTCGCTCCCGGGGGTCCTGCTCGGGAGCCGACTGACCCTGCGTGTGCCGGAGCGGGTCCTCAGCGGGCTCATCGGCGGCGCCCTACTGATGGCCGGTCTCCGTATGGTGTAGGCCCATGGAATGGCAAGGGGAGTCCTATTTTCCGGTCCTACTCCGACTCAGGGGCCGGCGGTGTGTCGTCGTCGGTCCGTGGGCGGCGGCATGGGAACGGGCCCAGGCCCTGCGGGCCTGCGGGGCGGAAGTGTGCATCGTCGTCCCGGACGGCGAGGTCGGGCAAGGACCCGAGGGGGCAGACATCGGGATCGAGGTCCGTCGGCGACCCTTTCAGGCGGACGACCTGGCCGACGCCTGGATGGTCGTTTCGGTCGTCCCGGACCCGGTCTGGAATGCCGAGCTGTACCGGATGGCTGAGGAACGAAGGGTCCTTTGCTATGTCGTCGATGACCCCGAGCATAGCCATTACATCCGGCCGGCCGTATGGGCGGCCGGGCCCGTCGTCATAGCCGTCTCGACGGGAGGGACGAGTCCCCGCCTGGCTCAGGTCCTGCGGGACCGGTGCGCCGGGGTCGTGACGGAGGCGGACGTGCGTCTGGCGGTCCTCCTGGGAGCACTCCGGCCCCGGCTCCGGCAGGTGCTTCTCGACCCGGAAGCCCGTCGAGCCTTTGTGGACCGGCTGATGGCCTCGGAGGTCATGGTCCGGCTTCAGGAGGGGGACGTCGAGGCGGCTCGGCAGATGGCCGAGGCGCTTTTAGAGACCTTTGTCGGTGGAGCGTCTCCGTGAAGGAGCGGGGTTGCGTCTACATCGTCGGGGCGGGACCCGGCGACCCGGGCCTGTTGACGATTCGGGCCTGGCGGGTTCTGCGCCGGGCGGACGTAGTCTTCTATGACCGGCTGGTTCCCCCGGCAGTTCTGGAGAGGTCGGCTCCGAGGGCGAGACGGGTCTGTGTGGAGAAGGCTAACCCGATGGACCTTTCGGACCTCGTGGAACGGATGGTCCGGGAAGCACGCGCCGGTCGGGTCGTCGTCCGTCTTAAGGGCGGGGACCCCTTCGTATTCGGCCGGGGAGCCGAGGAGGCCGAAGCGTTGATTCGGGCCGGAGTCCCCTGCCAGGTCATCCCCGGCGTGACCTCAGCCATCGCCGTCCCGGGGGCGGCGGGGATTCCCGTGACCCATCGGGGGGTGGCCCGGGGGTTTGTCGTCGAAACGGCCCATCGGGCCAGCGGGGAGGCCCCTGTCCTGGCGGCCATTCCGCCCGAGGCCGGCCTAACACGGATTTTTCTGATGATCGTAGCGACCCTGGAGACCGTCGTCGGTCAGCTCTTGGCCCAGGGCTACGACCCGGCGACACCGGCGGCCGTCATCGAGTGGGGGACGACGCCGGCCGAGCGCGTGTGGGTGGCACCCCTGGAGCGGATTGCCGCGGAGGCTCGAACCGGGGGCCTCGAGGCACCGGCCGTCCTGGTCGTCGGCCCTGTCGTTTCGCTCCGGGAACGCCTGAAGACTCGGCCCCTCCGGCGTCAAGCCCGGGCAGGACTCCGCGACTCTGCCCTTTAGCGCAGACCGACAAAATCCTCCCCACCCCGCTTGCGAAAGCGAGGCGATGAGCCCTCCGGTCGCTCAAAGCTGGACTACGGCTTGGGGAGCGGCAGGGTCATCAATTGGGGTTGAGAGGCCCGGCCCCGAAAGACCAGCAGGAGAACGCTGGTCCGACCGGCCTTTTGAGCCTTCTCGACGGTATCGATGAACTCATCGACGCTTCGGACGGGCTTCCGGTCGACCTCGGCGATCACGTCACCCTCGGTCAGGCCGGCCTCATAAGCCGGCGACTGGGGGACGACCCTTCGGACGAGGAGGCCATAGTCCACGGGCAGACCCATCCGTTCGGCCATCGAAGGTGTGATGGGCTCGAGCTCCAGGCCCAGCGTCTGCTTCCGACGCTCCTCCCGAGCCGGCCGCGGGGTCGTATCCTCCGGGAAGCGGGCCAGCGTCGCCGTCAACTCGATGGGCTTGCCGTCTCGCCAGACTTTGAGCTTCACCTTGGTGCCGGGCGGGTACGAGGAGACGATATCGGACAGGTCTTCCGCCCGTTCGACCTTCTGGCCGTTGACCTCCATGATGACGTCGTACCGCCGGATGCCGATCTCGTCGGCCGGCGTTCCCTTTTCTACGTCGATGACGGGGGCGCCGTAAGGTGCGCCGAGGGACTTCCGGATCTGTTCCTGGGACTCACCGAACTGGATGACAACGCCCAGGTAGCCGCGGTCGACCCGACCCTTCTCCTTCAACTGGGGCAGGATCTTTTTGACGGGGTTGATGGGGATGGCGAACCCCAAGCCGGCCCACTGGAAGCTGTTGGTGAAGATCCAGTTATTGATCCCGATGACTTCGCCCCGGAGGTTGACGAGGGGACCACCGCTGTTGCCGGGATTGATGGGAGCGTCCGTCTGGATGAAGTCCACGTAACGGGTCGGACGCCGTTCGGTCCCACCGCGGCCGCTGATGATTCCGGCCGTCACGCTGTTGGAGAAGTTGAAGGGATTGCCGACGGCGATGACCCAATCGCCGACCTGGACCTTATCGCTATCCCCCAGGGGAAGGACCGTCACGGGTTCCTCCGGTCGGATACGAAGGAGGGCCACGTCGAGACGGCGGTCGGAGCCAACGACCTCGGCCTTGTAAGAGTGGCCGTTATGAAGGATGACCCGAATGTCATCGGCGATTTTACCCTCTTGTCGACCCTCGATGACGTGGAGGTTGGTCAGGATGAGACCGGACGCGTCGATGAAGAACCCGGAACCCCAACTGGGCTCCCGACCCGGGGGCTCCTCGTCACCCTCATCGTCCGGCCTTTGGAAGTGAAACCGGAACCATTCGGGCATCCCGCGAAACATGTCGTCGAACCACCGGCGTCGGGACACGAAGCTCGTCGTCTGGACCTTCACGACGCCTGCACTGACGCTCTGAGCGACCCGGCGGAACAGGCTCTGGGTCAGGACGACGTCGTCCTCGGAGGCACCGGCCGGGTCGAGCGCGGCGGTCCACTGCGGCCGAGGAGGCTGGACCGCCTCGGCCGTGCTCGGAACGCGGGTGCCCAAGCGGGCGCTGATGACGAGCCCCGTAAGGAACGAGACCACGGCTACAGTTCCCAGGGCCGCCAGCCAGAGGGATTTGCGTCCGACGTTCATGGTGTGTCCTCCCAATCGGGCAGTCTCCAACAATCCGACGGTCCGAGCCTCCTGCCTGTGGAATCGATGTGCGGCTTCTTCGGGCTCGGTATCCGGCCCTCGGCGCGAATCCGGTACCGGGTACCGAATCGACGCCGAGGACCGAAGACCGGTCCGGCCACGGGAAAACGCGCACACCGGGTTTGCATGTTAATCTATGACCCCGGGTCCCTCTCGGCCATAGGGAGCCTTCGGCATCGAGGGGGACGGGTCGACGGGGGCTCCCCTCTCTACCGTCAGGGCATCTGGATCGTAGAGACGTCACGGGGGAGATATCGGTTCAGGACGACCTGAAAGGTGTTCAGATAGGGGGGCCAGTCCTTTTCGGCCAGACCGCCGACCGGAGAGTGGGGAACTTCGAGGAGCTCCTTAGGTTCGGGCAAGCGGGCATAGAGGGCCTCGACATAGGAGCGGGGCCAACGGGATGACGCCAGGACGACGACTGGGACGCGGGCACCGGGTTTGTCGGCCAGGCACTTGAGGCCGGCGTCTTCGGGAATGTCGCCGTACATCCAACGGAAGGACGTCTGCCACCAGGTCTTCCAGACTCCGGGTGGAATCTGGACGGGCAGGTGAAGGGGAACGGTCATCCGGTCCAAAGGGGTCTGGACAGGGTCTTCCAGGACGATCAACTGAACGTCTGGCCATCGGCAGAGCAGGCGCATCGCCAGGTAGCCGCCGAGTCCGTGGCCGAGGAGGCCCCATCGGGCCGTCGGATATGCCGACGTGCGTAGATAGTCCGCGAGGGCTTTCAGGTCACCCTCCAGGGGGGTCCCCCAGGAAAAGCGGCCTTCGGAGGGTGAATGTCCCCGGAGGTTGAAGACCACGACGTGGTATCCCCAGTCGTAGAGGACGGTCACCAGGTTCCACCATGCCAGACGGCTCTCCCCGAGGTCGGGCAGAATCCAGACGACGGGGGCCGCCTGATTCTGGCGGGCGATCCAGCCCCGGAGGCGACGTCCGTCCGGGGCCGTCACGTCGACCTCGCGGAGGGGTACAAAGAGGGCCAGGTTCGGACTCTGTTCCTCGAAAGTCCACTGCCGCTGAAAGGACCGGAGGTACCAGTACGTACCGCCCACGGCCGCCAGGCCGACCAGAAGGCCGAGAAAGAGCAAGACCCCCACAACGTGGCGAACCCATCGCATAAAGGCACCCCGCGGATTGGCGGTCCGGCCATCATCCAGCCCCGCTCGTCCCAGGGAAGTTCTTGCGAACGGCGTCGGGACGGAAGGCACGCCTTGGGGCCGAGGAGGTCCCTATGGCCGAACTTTTCTATTGTACGTCCCTACAGACCGTAGGCCAAGCGCTGGGCCAGAAAGGCCGGCAAGCCGGCCCGGAGGATTCGGGCCTGGGCCTTGGCGATGTCGTAGGGAAGGCGGTAGTAGGTCACCGTCCAAGTGGCCGGATTCATCACGCAGAAGCTGGTCAGGGGGCAATGGTCTCGGGGCTGGCCGACGGAGCCGGGGTTGATCATGTAACGCTCCCCGGGGCGGAGCCGGATGCGGACCCGGTGGGCACAGGGGATGCGGATCGTCTGGACCTTACCGGACCGGGTCTGCCGGTAGATGATGGGGATATGGGTATGGCCAAACCAGATGATGGGGGCCTCGGTGACTTCGAAGTTCAAGAGGGCTTCCTGGGCCTCGAGGACATACGCGTCCTCGTCGCGGGGACAGCCGTGGGTGATCACCATCCCGCCGGGGACGGGGAGCGGGCCGATGGGAAGTTGACGGAGGAAGCCCCGGAGGGCGGGATGCAGTTTCTGCCGGGTCCACTGAATCGCTCGGGCGGCGACTTCGTTAAAGTCCTCCCACGTGTCCAAGCCGGCGGCGACCCGGTCGTGATTGCCCCGTACGACAAACCGCCGACGCAGGCCCTGGACGAGGCGGACGACCTCATTCGGGCTGGCCCCGTAGCCGACGATGTCGCCCAGGACGAGCCAGTAGCGGATGGGCTTACGTCGCAGAAACCGAAGAACGGCCTGGAGAGCCTCCAGGTTGGAGTGAATGTCGCTGATTATGGCATACAGCATAACGTTACCCCCCGGAGGAGGCGCTCGACGGCATCGACCCACGCCTCGACGGGCCCCTCGACCCGGACGGTCCCATGGGCTTGGGCATAGAGCGGCCGTCGTCGGGCCCATCGGCGGTAGACCTCATCGGGGTCGGACCAGAGCGGACGGATAGCCCGGCCGGCGGGGTCCAGACGTCGCAAGACCTCCTCCCAGGGGACGTCCAGCCATATCAGGACGCCCCAGGTCCGGAGCCGTTCGAGGGCTCCCGGGATCTCGACCGTGCCCCCACCGGTGGCGACGACGACCCAATGAATCGTCTGAAGGGCCTCTAAAGCCTCGGCCTCCTGTTGGCGGAATACCGCCTCGCCCTGGGCAAATAGACTCGGAATGGAACGACCCGTGCGGGCCTCGATCCACCGGTCCATGTCGAGAAACCGCCAGCCCCACCGGGCCGCCAGTCGTTGGCCGACGGACGTCTTGCCGGAGCCCATGAATCCCGTCAGGAATACACGGCAGACGTCCATGCCCGTCTGGAGGGCCGTCATGCAGGTTCGACCAACCGGTGGAGGTCTTCAAAGAAGGAGGGGTAAGAGATGCCCACGACCTCGCTGTTCTCGATCTCGACGCCCTCTTGGGAGAGGAGGCCGGCGATGCTGAAGGTCATGACCATCCGGTGGTCCCCAAAGCTCTGGACCGTGCCCCCCCGAATCCGTTGCGGCCCCTCGACGATAAAACCGTCCGGCTTTTCCTCGATGGCCATGCCCAGGGCCCGGCAGTTCTGGACGATCGCCGCGATGCGGTCCGTCTCCTTGACGCGGAGTTCCCGGGCATTGCGCACGACCGTTACCCCCTCGGCCTGACTGCCCAGGAGGGCGACCAGGGGAAGTTCATCGATGACCCGCCCGATCATGTCCCGGCCGATGCGGGTCCCCCGTAAGGGGCTATGGCGGACTCGGATGTCGCCGACCCACTCCCCCCGGACCCGGCGGCGTTCGAGGACCTCGATCCGACCGCCCATGCGTTGGATCACGTCTAAGATTCCCGTCCGGGTCTCGTTGAGGTTGACGTTTCGAACGACCAGGTCGGAGCCCGGCAGGAGGACGGCCGCCACGATGAAGTACGCCGCCGAGGAGATGTCCCCAGGCACGACATAGTCCCCAAAGGCCCGGAGCGGATGGCCGCCCTCCACCCGGATGACGCCGTCCGCGACGTCGATACGCGCCCCATAGGCCTGAAGGAGATGCTCCGTGTGATTCCGGGACGGTACCGGCTCGACGACCTCCGTGACGCCCCGGGCGAAGAGACCGGCCAGGAGGATGGCCGACTTGACCTGGGCACTGGCGACGGGAAGCACGTACCGGATCGGGCGAAGCGGCCCACCCCGAATGATGAGGGGCGGATAGTTGCCCTTGCGAGCCTCCACCTGCGCCCCCATCAGGCTAAGGGGGTAAATGACCCGACGCATCGGCCGATTGCGCAAGGAGTCGTCTCCCGTCAGACAGGACGTGAAGGGTTGGCCGGCCATCACACCGGCCAGGAGCCGGATCGTCGTCCCCGAGTTCCCGGCGTCCAGTACGTCTCCCGTATCCCGATACGTGTAAAGGCCCTGTCCGTAGATCTCGACCGTGTCCCGGGAGACTCGGATCGGCACGCATAGCGTTTTCAGGCACTGCAGGGTCGAACGAAAGTCCTCACCGGGGCAGTAGTGGTGAATCCGCGTGACGCCGTGGGCCAGACTCCCCAGGATCGCCAGGCGGTGGGAGATGGACTTATCCCCCGGCGGGACGTATTCGCCCCGAATCCGACGAGCGGGTACGACCTTGGTCTTCGCCATGGGCCACTTCTAAGACATGCCGATGCAGGATGCAAACCCCATGTGCGTGTTTTCCGGTATCTGGCCTTCCGGCTCGGTCCTCGGTGCTCGGTCTCCGGCCCTCGGCCTTGATCCGGTCCCGGGTCCCAGGTGCCAGGTACCCGGGACCTGGAACCCGGTACCAGGCACCTGTCTTCGAAAAACCCGCACACGAGATATGCAGGATGCAGGATACAAGATACAGGATGCAAGATGAGGGGTGCAGGATGCAAGAGACGGAAGAACCGGGGACTCACCCCTCCCCGAGCGGCCGACCCTGGACATCCCACACGTGCCACGTGCCCACATGGGGCTCCAGGAAGTCCCACGCGGCCGGCGGCGGACCGTCGGGTCCTTCTCCCACGCATACGACGTGCCACGGCGACCGCCAAACCAAGCCGGCCTCGGCCACGGCTGTCGGCGTCACGGCCGTCAGCATGTCCGTGTATGCCCGCCAAAAGTCATCCGGCAAGCGGTATATGAAGAGGTCCCGAAGCCGTTGGGCGATGGCCGGAAGCGTCTGATGGTGAATCGCAAAGCGCCCGATGACATACCGCAGGGCCGACTCGATCTCCTCTCGAGCGGGTGGCCGCTCCGGCAGGTCCTCCAGGCTACGGACGACCTCCCGAAGGGCCTCCCGGGTAACGTCCTTTCGGACTTGCGTCGAGACGACCCACCAGCCGCCCCGGAGAAACCGCTGGTGACGACTGTAAGCTCCATAGGTGTAGCCCTTCTCCTCCCGCAGACGGAGGAAGAGACGACCCGAGGCGCCCCCGCCTAAGATCGTGCTCAGGACTAAGCCGGGAAGCCAGTCGGGCGTTCCGACGGGTCCTACGGGGACGCCGACCCATATCTCGGTCTGTACGGATGGAGACCGTAAGACCCAGTGTCCCCGACCGTCGGATGCGGGCGTCGGCCCCGACGGCTCACTCCAACGAGCCCGGAGGGGCCAGCCGGCCGTAGCCGCCTCGACGACCCGTAAGACGGCCTCCGGGTCCACGGCTCCGACGATGATGAGGGCCGACCGGGTCAGGTCCATCCGCTCGGCATATCCCGTCAGGAGGTCCCACCGATGGATGGTCTCCAGGGCTTCCGCCGGGGGCACAACCCGTCCGTAGGGATGGTCTCCAAAGAGACTGGCCCGCATACGCTCCCGGGCCAGGAACTCCGGGTCGGCCCGGGAAGCCTCGATCTGTTGACGCCACCGGAGAGCCTCCCGACGAACGGCCGGCCCCGGAAAGGTCGGCTGGAGAAGGACGTCCAGGAAAACCCGAAAGGCCTCCGCCCATGTGGAGGCCAGGCTCGTCAGGCGAAACGTCATAGCGTCTTCATCGACGTCTACCCGAAGGTAGGCGCCCCACCGCTCGAGGTCGAAGGCGATCTGGTGGACCGACCGTTCGACCGTCCCCTCCGGCATACAGCGGCCCAGGAGTTCGGGAATCCCCCGTCGGGGCACGTCGGAGCGCCAGCCCCCCTCGACGACCCAGGCCAACTCGACGAGATCCACGTCCGGCCGCGGCACGGCCATCCAGGTCAGGCCCGACGGGAGGCACCCCCGGGTGTGGACCGGAAACGAGGCGACCGGAAGGACGGGTTGCACCGGTGCCCGGTCCTTCGGCGGAAACTCAGAGGGTCGTCCGACCCACATGCCCGCTCCTACAGACCCGATGCGCGCGGTTTCCAGTGGCCGGGCTCGGTCCTCGGCGTCAATCCGGCACCGGGTCCCAGGTGCCAGGTACCCGGGACTGGGTTCGGCGTCCGGCCTTCGGCGTCGATTCGGTGCCAGGTATTGGGTTCCAGGTGCCGGGTAACCGGAATCCCGACCATTTCTATCATGCATCCTGCATCCCATTCGGATGGATCCATAAGAGGACCTCCCGAGACGGGTCCAGGTATATCTTCCGGACCCGCTCGATGTCCGAAAGCCCGACGGCCTCGATGGCCGTCATGTCCCGCTCGACGGCATACGGATCTCCGTCCAGCAGAGCCGCCTCTCCGACGTCGAGGGCCCGCTCCAGGACTTCCTGCCAGCGGGCCCACTGATGCCGGACCCACAGGGCCCGAGCCCGTTCCAGCTCCGCTTCAGAAATGGGGGGCTCCAGGACTTCGGACCGGAAGGCGTCTGCCAGAGCCTCGGGGTCGGCGTCCGGCGGGACGATGATCAAGCCACTCATCGTCCCGGGCCCCCGGCGTCCGTCCCACACGCCGTAAAATTCCAGACAACGAGCCTTCTCCTGGACCCAAATCCGATACAGGCGGCTCGCCCGGCCCTCGTACAGGACATAGTACAGGAGCCACAGGGCATAGAAATCCGGATGACCCCACGGCGGGCTACGGTAGCCGACCCAGAGGGCCGGGAGCCGGGCGTTCGGGTCGGCCCACCGGTCCCGGGCCCCGACCGGCGGGTCCGGCTCGGTCAAGTCCGGGGGCTGGACCTCCGGCCCGGGCTCGATGTCCTCGAAATAATAGCGGATCCAGGCCAGGGCCGCCTCGGGTTCGAAGTCGCCGGCCACGACCAGGACGGCCCGATTCGGACGGTAGTACCGCCGGAAGAAGTCGTAGACGGCCTCCAGGCGGGCCCGGTCCAGGTCCTCGTAGTAGCCGATGACGGGATGGGCATTCGCAAAGTTACGATAGGCCAACTCGCCGAAACGGATCCAGGCCTTCATGTAAGGCTGGTTGTCGTACCGGAAACGGCGCTCCTCCTTGACCGTGTCCCGCTGGTTGTCCAGATGTTCCTGGGTGACGGCCAAGCCCCGCATGCGGTCCGACTCGAGCCACAGGGCCAGGGGGAACTGGGACGCCGGGAGGACTTCGTAGTAGACGGTCCGGTCGTGGGTCGTGTTGGCGTTGAAGGTCCCGCCATGGCTCTCGATGTAGCGAAAAAATTCGTTCTTGCCGACGTGCGTGGAGGCCTGGAACATCATGTGCTCGAACAGATGGGCAAAGCCCGTCTCGCCGGGCCGCTCGTCCCGAGCCCCGACGCCGTAGTAGACGACGACGGCCACGACGGGATGCGTCGGGTCCGGAAGGAGGAGGACCCGAAGCCCGTTGGCCAATCGCTCAAGCCGTAAGGGTTCTAACCACTTCAGCCGCATCGGTCTATCTTCTCGGATAGCCTGCTCTTCAGGCCGTCCCCACGGGATGCCATTCCCAGACCGAATGGTGTATTCTAATGGGGGACAGGCGGGGTTGCTACAAGGGTCGAAAGGGGCTGGGTATGAAGGGAAAGGGGCAGTAGGGCAATGGGGCAATAGGGCAATAAGGCAATAGGGCAATGGGGCAGTAGGGCAATAAGGCGGTGGGGCCTTGATCGAAGCCCGACTCGCCCGATGGGGTTCCGTACCCAAAGCCCGCACGTAAGTGCAGGGTTATGTATCCAAGCCCCGCCCGTGCAAGAGGAGCGGGAGGAAGAAGGGGAGAAGGCGGGTCGGCAGACCACTCGGTCGGACCCCAGCCTTCCCTTGGCCTCCTGCCCGATTGCCCTATCCCTTGCTGGATGGTCTACGAGGTCCTGCGATGCTCACGGAACCGATGGCTGTATTCGGACTCGGCCGATGGGGGACGACCCTGGCCCGAGCCCTCATAGACGCCGGCCTTCCCCTCGTCGCCGTCTCCAGCCACCGCCCCCGGGTGAAACAAGAACTGCCCGAATCCCTCTGGCCCCTCTGGACGGGTGACACCCAGCGATTGGTCGAACGGGCCCGGTGGATTTTCCTGACGGTTCGCGACGATGCCATCGAGCCGACGGCGCGACGGCTGGCCACTCTGCGAGACGACTGGACCGGCTATACGTTTGTTCACTCCAGCGGAGCCCACGGTCGGGAGCCCCTGGCGACCTTGCATCAGCGAGGCGCCCGCACGGGCGTCTTCCATCCCCTGAACGCCTTCCCGGACCCGCTCCGACATCCCACGCCGGTTGCCGGAACGCCCTTCGGAGTCCTTGCGGACGAGGATCTGCGGTCGGACCTCTTTGCGCTGGCCGAGAAGCTGGGGGGTCGGCCGTTCTCGATTCCCCCGAACCTTCGGGCCGCTTACCACCTCGTCGCCGTCCTGGTCGCCAATGCTCCCCTGGTCTTGATATCCTTAGGCCGGGAACTACTCCGGCGGTCTGGCCTCGAGCCGGACGTGCGGTGGGAGTACTACACCGTACTCCTCCAGTCAGCCCTATCCCACGCAGGGGATCCCGAGCCCATCCTCTACCTGACGGGACCCTGGGCCCGTCGAGACCGTACGACGGTCCGCCAACATCGGGATGCTCTCCAGAGCCTATATCCCGAAGCGGTTCCCCTGTATGAACGCCTGGTCGCCTTGGCGCAGGCCCTCTATGTAGCGGCGACGGGCCAGCCGATGGGAGGGGAGATTTAGGGAGTAGGGCAGTGAGGCGGTAGGGAATTCCGATCGAAGTCCTGCTCGCCCGAGCGGGGTTGCCTGTCAAAGACCCATACACCCGTGCGGGGTTGCTCATCCCGCCCCGCTCGCCCGTAAGTGCGGGCATACACATTCCGATCCCAGGAGGTGGGTCATGGCCCGGTGGCAGCAGTGGCTGGTCCCGCCAGAGGTCCGGGACTGGTCCATGGGACGGGAATTCATCGCAGGTCTGGCCAACTTCCTGACGGCCGGCTACATCATCGCCGTCAACCCGGACATCCTGAGTACGACGGGCATGGACCGCCATGCCCTCATTTCCGTGACCTGCTATGCCAGCGCCTTGGGGTGTTTCCTGATGGCCCTGTGGCCAAAGGTTCCGGTCATGATGGCGCCCGGGATGGGCTTGAACGCCTTCTTTGCCTTCACTCTTTGCGGCATCCACCGGGTCCCCTGGCCGACGGCCTTGGGGATCGTATTTCTGGCCGGGGTCCTGTTCATCGGCCTCACGGTCGGGGGCCTGCGGGAGGCGATCCTGCGGGCGATCCCCCTGTCCCTGCGGCTGGCCATCCCGGCCGGCATTGGCCTCTTCATTGCGTTTATCGGTCTTCAGCACATGAAGCTTGTCGTCGATCACCCGGCGACGCTCGTGACCTTGGGTCCCCTGCGGAAAGAGCTGGGTCTGGCCCTGGTCGGCCTCGTGGTGGCCTTCGTCCTGGAAGCCCTGCGGGTGCGGGGAAGCCTCCTGATCGTCATCCTGGCCATCACGCTGATCGCCATCGGGGCCGGTTGGGTCGAACGCCCCTCCGCTTGGATCACACGGCCGCCCTCGATGGCACCGGTATTCCTGCAGATGGACGTCCGGGATGCCCTCCGGCCCATCCACTGGCTCCCCATCTTTGCCTTCATGTACGTCGCCCTCTTTGACGGCCTCGGTACACTGACGGGGATCGCCTATCAGGCCGGGCTCGTCCGGAATGGGGAGATCCCCCGTCTGGGTCGGATGCTGATGGCCGATGCGGTCGGGGCCACGGCGGGAGCCGTCCTGGGGACTTCGACCGTGACGGCCTATATCGAATCGGGCGCCGGCGTGGCGGCCGGGGGTCGGACGGGGTGGACGGCGCTGTTTACGGGTCTGTTCTTTCTGACCGCACCCTTCTTTGCAGGCCTCATTGCCGTCATTCCGTCCTATGCGACGGCCGTCGCCCTGGTCGTCGTAGGGATTTACATGATCCAGCACATCCGGGAGATCGATTTTACCCGGTGGGATGAGGGCGCTCCGGCATTCCTGACGATCGTCCTGATGCCCTTAACGTACAGCATCGCGACGGGCCTGTGCTTTGGGATCCTGTCGTACCTGGCCCTCGTCCTACTCCTCCGGCGGTGGGAGCGGCTGTCGCCGACATTGGTCCTGATCGGCCTGCTGTCAGCCCTCTATCTGTACCTCTCGACGCGAGGGCTTGCCCACGCGTGAATCGTGATGGATGCAGGATACAGGATGCATGATGCAGGATAGAATAGAAATGGTCCGGATTCCGGTTGCCTGGTAGCCAGAACCTGGTACTTGTATCACCCGTCACTCGTTACTCGTCACTTCGTCACTCCCTATTCACAGCCAGTATTCCGTCCGATGGGTCCGGACTCGGACGGCCCCCGTCGCCGGATAGGCCCAGATGGAACGTCCGTGGAACCCGCCCAGGTCCTCCGCGACGATCGGGACATGCCACCGTCGGAGGCCGATCCGAAGGGTTTCGGCCGTCTGCTGACTGATCGAGCGCAGGGCCGGATGCGTGATGTGGGAGAACATCGTCGCCCCGCCGATGAGCTTGGCCCGCCAGCGGACGCCGGAAGTCGAGCCGACGGCCTGCCGGAGGGCCTCCAGCAGGACGTCTACGGCCGTGTCGGCATAACGGCAGGGCATATGATCCTGCCCATAAGGCCCCGAGGCCAGCAGGACATGGGCCAAGCCGCCGACCTGCCAGCGGTCCGACCACACGAACAGGCCGATGCAAGAGCCGAGGCCCAAGGCCGTCAGATAGTCCGGTGCCCAGGCGACGGCGAACTGACCGATGCCGACGTGGTACGCCCGGCTCATGGCCGATGAGACATTGTCAACCCCACCGTCTCATTGCCCGATTGTCCGACTGCCCTCCCCTTCAGTCCTCCCGCAGAAAGACACCCACCCACTGGGGGCAGGCCTGGTCCGCGCTCGCCAGACGGCCTTCGACCAGGACCCATGTCCCCGTCTCGGCCGCCGTAAGGTCTTGGAGTCGGGTACGGCACGTCGCCGCATCTCCGACGATCAGGCCCGGCGGAGCCGGGACCAGGACCCGGTTCGTGTAGCCGGCGATGGCCGTGAAAAACGTACCGGCCATGACGTTCCCCGCTTCCAGGAGGGCTGACCCGTAGACGGACGACTCCGGCGAAGGGCCGTCCGCCAGCCGTAGGGGTTCGGGTGATGGAGATTGGGTCGGCAGGAGCCACCGAAGGAGTTGACGGGCCGCCGGATCGGGCCATCCGACGACCCAGAGGCGGCACCAGGGGTCCTCAGCCCTTACGTATACGAGGACCTGGTCGCCGGCGTCCGAGGGGACGGTCGGCATAGATAGGCGACGGACCGCCTCGGCATGCCACTCCACGGGTCGCCCGATCAGTCGGACCAAAGCGCCCACAGACTGATGAAGCCAGAACGGGATCCACTCTTCGTATATTTTCATCCGTCCCTCTTTCCGCACGACGACCCACCGTCGGAAATGAGCGCCCGGGGCACGGCCCGTCTCCGGGAGGTTCCGACCCGAGACATCGGTCCATGCCCTTACGTGACGTGGGGCGTTAGATGCTGGCCGATGAACTCAACGTCCAAAAGGGGAATGACCTCCAGGGCCGGGCTTACGGTGATCCCTGAAAAGAGGGGAATCCGACTGAGAGGCGGCTCGAGTCGTTGTACGACGCTCCGGTGCTCGCCCCGGATGTCGGCGACGGCCAGCACGTAAAGGCCCTTTTCGTACTGAATCGTCAGCATGTAGTACCGATGGCGCGGCTGGCCCGTCCCCTCGCCCAGAACCTGGTCCATGAACAGGACGGGCGCGATCAAGCCGTCCTGATATACGACGGGCACCTCCTGCCGGTAGTGAATCGCCTCCCGGCGATACGGCGCGGCCCGGCGAACGCGGTCCATCGGGATGGCCAGTCGGTACCGGCCGTGGCCGACGATGAGGGTGTCCAGGATGGAGAGGCGGGCGGGAATCCGCAGGGTAATACGCGTACCCCGGTCCCGCCGGGTCTCGATGCGGAGGGTTCCCCCGAGGGCCTCGACCCGATGCCGCACGACGTCCATGCCGACGCCTCGACCGGACACTTCCGTGACGGTCGGGGCCGTGCTGAAGCCCGGGATCGTCACCAACATACAGATCTCCTCGACGCTCATGCGGCGGAGCTGGTCCGGCGTGACGATCCCCCGCTCCAGGGCCGTCTGAGCGATCCGCTCGACGTCCATCCCCCGGCCGTCGTCCAGGACGGTGACCTGCATCCACTCACCCCGCTGTTGCGCATGGATACTGATGTAGCCCTCCTCGGGCTTGCCCTTCGCCCGCCGCTCGGCCGGCGGCTCGATCCCATGATCGACGCTGTTGCGGACCATGTGGACGAAGGGGTCCATCAGGTGCTCCAGGACCGCCTTGTCCAGCGTCAGGTCCTCCCCGCGAGTAACCAGACGGACCCGCTTGCCCATCTGCCGGGCCAGCGAGTCGGCCATTCGACGGAGGGGCTCGATGAGGACCTCCAGGGGGAGCATCCGAAGGTCCAGGAGGCCCAAATAGAGCTGACGGGCCAGGACCTCGCTGTCCCGTAGGAGAGCTTCGTCCTCTAAGGAAGCCGTGGTCAGCGAACCCCGCAGACGCTGGACTTGCATGAAGACGGCTCGGGCCAGGTCAAACAGCCGGTCGACCTCCGAAAGGCGGACCCGAATCGTCGCCGGCAGGACGTCCACCGACGGCGCCTCGGCGGGGGTTTCGGTCATCGGTCGCCGGACTTCGACGGCCTCGACGTCGGGGATCCCCCGAAGGGCCGCCTCGACGGCCGCCGCCTCCGCCTCCGAGTCCAGGACAAAACTCAAACGCCGACCGACCTTCCCCTGAGCGATCTCCTCGGCCGTCGGCCGGGTCTCGACCACCGACCCCAGGCGCTGAAGGGTCCGCAGGACGACCGCCCATCGAGCGGCCGGCAGAAGCGCCCCCTCGACCAGCGTGACGTGCCCCTCCCAGCGATTTCCACCGGTTTTCGCCGCGCCCGTCGGAGGCGACGGGGCCGGGCTTACGACGGAGGCTCCCGCCGGATCGACGACAGAGGCGGCTTCAGATGCCACCGTCGGGACGGCCCGTAAGCGCTCGATGAGGCCCTGCACGGTAGCGTCCGGGTTCTGGAGCTCCGAGGGAGGCCGCCGAAGTAAGCCATCCAGACATTCCAGCCCCTCGACCAGGAGGCCCACCTGCGTCGAAGGGTTCGGCTGACGCTGGACCCATGTCAGGAAGTCTTCCATAGCGTGCGCCAACTGCTGGACGGCCCCGAGACCCAGAGAAGCCGCCATGCCCTTGATCGAGTGGGCCCGCCGGAAGAGTTCGGACCAGGCCTCCGGGGTCGGTGCCTCGGCCAGACGTCCGACCGTCTCGTACATCTCCCGCAGGTACTCCCCCGTCTCTTCCAGGAACATGCGAAAGTACTTTTCAAAGTCGAGGTTCATGGATATCCCGGGAATTCGGCAGTTCGGCCATTCGGCAGTGGGCCGATGGGCATCCGAGCCCGCCTGAGCGGGTCACGGCCCGACCGGCATTCACCGTCCCAGCAGGGCCGCCAGGATGGCCAGCAGGCCGGCGACGTACAGGCCTATCAGCCAGGTGAAGTACCGGGTCATCTTCTGGTCCAGGGCCTGGACCCGGGCCGACAACTCCCCCCGGAATCGGTCTACCTTCTGGTCGACGGCCTGAATCTGGGCCGACAGCTCCTCCCGAAATCGGTCGACCTTCTGGTCGACAGCCTGAATCTGGGCCGACAACTCCCCCCGGAATCGGTCGACTTTCTGGTCCAGATGGGCGATCATCTCCCGGAGTTCCGCCCCCAGCCGGGACTGCTCCTCGGCCCGGCCCTCCAGGTAGGCGACCCGTTCCTCCAGCGTGGTGGTCATGACCCCCTCCTTCGGCCATCGAATGGCCGGATGAAATCCCTGCCCCGCTCGTGAGAGCAGGGTCCGGAGTGATTCGGCAGTTCGGGAATTCGGAAGCTCGGCCCATAGGAGATTCGGTATCAGGTGTTGGGGTCGGGGGCTGAAACGGACATCCGCCGCTCCCCACCGCCCTACGTTGCCTGCCCGGCCGGGGCCGTCTGCATGACCTGGTCTAACACGCGGATGACCTTCTCGGGGGCGAAGGGCTTGACGATGAAATCCCGAGCACCGGCGGCGATGGACTCGATAACGAGGGGTTCCTGACCGAGGGCGCTACACATGACGATCCGAGCCTGGGGGTCAAAGCGGAGGATCTCCCGGGTCGCCTCGATGCCGTCCATGACGGGCATGACGATGTCCATCGTGACCAGGTCGGGTCGGACCTGCTTGTAAAGCTCGAGGGCCTCCTGGCCGTTGGCGGCTTCGGCAACGACCTCGTAACGACCCGTGTTGTTGAGAATTTCCTTAAGCATATTTCTCATGAACATCGCATCGTCGACGACCATGACCCGTATCTTCATAGACACCTCGCTCCGCACCCGCTTGGATCAGGACCCCGCACGGCGCTCTGGACCCCAGCCCTACTTGCGAGAGCGGGATGGCCCATCCCGGCCCCGTCCCCTACCCTCCCGGTCAACGGTAGTCGGCCAGGGTCCGGCTGAAGGCAACCACGGCCCGGTCCAGCCAGTTCAGAAAGGCCGGCACGTGCAGGTGAAAGACGACTCGACCCTCCTCCCACTGCGTAGCCCGTTCCATTAGGGGAATCGTCACGGAACCGGTCCCGACGGGGGTCATCTCGCTTTCCCGGACCGCCTGGACCCACGGTCCCACCCAAAGGGCGACCGGCATGGGAACGCCCTCCAAAACGATGACATAGTATATCAAATTCTCCTCGGGTTGCCATCGCTGGCCCCCCAGGACCTGTGCCATATCCACGACCGTCAGGACCCGTCCACGGTACCACAGGCTTCCGACGATGAAGGGCGGGACCCGAGGGATCGGATAGACTGGAGGCGTTTGGAGGACCTCCCGAACACAACCGGCCGGCACGGCCCAATACTGGGGCGACCCGCCGGCACCGACGCCGGCCGCAAACACGATGTAAACGTCCATGGAAGGTGATCCCTCCCCCGGCTCGGTTCCCGGTACTCGGTACTCGGCCATCGGCCATGGAGGGATAAGGGGCAAGGGAAATACGACTTTCCCTCACCCTTCGTCCAGGCCGAAGGCCGGACACCGAATCCGGTACCCGGCACCTCTACGCCATTCCCACTCTCAAACCTTAACAAATCCCTATTGCCGTATTGCCGAATTGCCCTATTGCCGTACTGCCCGATTGCCGTATGCCGTATTGCCCTACTGCTCGATTGCCATATGCCTCACACGGCAAACTTCTGGACGGCCTCCCTCAGACGCTGAGCGATGGCGGCCATATCCTCGGCCGAACGCAGGTGTTCCTCCGTCGCCGCCGATTGCTCCTCCGTCGCCGCCGACACCTCCTCAGCGGCCGCCGCGTTGTTTTCCGCCACATGATTGATCTCACCGATATGATGCAGGATGTCCTGAACGCTCTTTAACTGTTGGCCCGTCATCTCGACGACCTGGGCCGCCTGACGGTACGTCTGCTGAGAACTCTGGACGATCTGCTCGAACCGGCTCAGGCTGGACTGAAGACCGCTCTGACTCTCGTCGGAGTGCCGCACGCTCTCCTCCATGACCTGGTAGACCGACTGGCTCTGGTGCTGAATCTCGTCGGCCAGGACGCTGACCTCGTCGGCCAGCTGGCGGGTCGAGTCGGCCAGCTTCCGAATTTCCTCGGCGACGACGGCAAAGCCCCGTCCCTGCTCGCCGGCCCGGGCCGCCTCGATGGTGGCGTTGAGGGCCAGCAGGTTCGTCTGCTGAGCGATGTGCTGGATGCGTCGGACGGCGTCCGTGATGGAAAGCGCCCGTTGACCAAAGCCGTGGACATGCCGAGATGCCGCATGAATGCTTTCCCGGGTGAGGGATACTCGTTGGAGCAGTTGACCCATGAGGTCGATCCCGTCCCGGGCGGCCTGGACGGAGGCTTCGGCCGTGGCGCACGTCTTCTCGGCCAGGTCGGCGATCTGCCGGGTCTGGCGCTCGAACTCCTGGAGGAGCCCCTGGACCTGCTGAATCCGCTGAGCCTGGACCTCTGCCCCGCGGGCGACGTCCTGCATCGTGTTGGCGATCTCCTGCGCGCTGGTACTGACTTCTTGGGAAGCCGTCCGGAGGTGGACGGCCATCCCGTGGAGCTGGTCACTGGTGTGGTGAATCTCCTGAATCAATCGTCGGAGTTCCGTGACCATCTGATTGAAAGACTCGACGACCTGGCCGACCTCGTCCCCACTCCGGGGTTGAACCTGTACCCGCAAGTCGCCGCTCCGGACCTGGAGAGTCGCCCGGGCCAGGTCTTGAATCGGGGGCAGGAGCCAGAAGCGTGCCGACAGCCATCCCAGGCCCGCCGCCAGAAAGACGATGACGAAGGCCGGAAACAGCGACGCCAGGGCCACATACAGGGTGCCGGCCCCTTCGACCTGCGGCAGGGTGTTGCGGAGAAAGCGGGATACGAACAGGTCAAACACCAGATAGCTGATACCGGCGACCAAGAGAAACGCCAGCGTAAATTTCTTTTCCATACCCGACCTCCCGAGTTCCTGAGGCAGTGCAAGGGCCTGCAGTAGCCCTCGATCCCAGTAGTTTCATACCGTATCCGAGCCCCGCTCGCCCAAGCGGAGTTACGGATGACGGGGTGACGAGTGACAAGTGACGAGTAACGAGTGACGAGTGACGGGTAACGAGTAATCCATCATTGCCGTACTGCCGTATTGCCCTATTGCCGAACTGCCCTATTGGATACACTTGCCGAGGCACTACCCGTATTGCCCTACTGCCCTATTGCCGGATTGCCTTACTGCCGTATTACCGTAAAATAGTGCCTTCCTTCCATTCTCAAGCATCCGGTCCCGGGTACCCGGCACCTGGGACCCAATACCTGGTACCGAATCGCCGCCGAGGACCGAACACCGAGCACCGAGGACCGATCCGGGGGACCGGGTAACGGAAAACGCGCACAACGGGTATGCATCCTGTATCCTGCATCCATAATCTTAACAGAACACTATCCTCCCCCCTTACAAAAAACGGGCCCCATCGGCGCTTCCGGGACCCAGAACGCCGCCCAGGCCGGCGGAATCCGTTCCACATTCCCCAGGACCAACCGACCCCCGGGCCGCAAGACCCGGTAGACTTCAGCCAGGATTTTATCATGATGCTGGGATTGGATAAAGATCAGCAAATGCCGGAGCAGGACGAGGTCGAGGGCCTCAGCGGCCACGGGCAGTCGAAAGGCATCCCCCTGAACGAAACGGACCCGCCGGGTGACGAAGGCCCGAATCCGATAGCGCTCGCCCGAGGAGTCTGCGGGTTCGAAGAATTCGGCCCGTTCATCGGCCTCCACGTGCCGCAATTCCCGCAGGCTGTATACGCCCTGCACGGCTTGCCGGAGGTTCCAGCCGTCGATGTCCAGACCGATGACATACCAGTCGACGGCCGACTGCCAGGTCCGGTGACAAAGGATGGCCAGACTGTAGGCTTCCTGCCCGCGACTGCACCCCAGGCTCAGGGCCCGGAAGGGCCGACCTGCCGGCCAGGGCCGGAGGACTCGCTCCTGCAGGTATCCAAAGACGCTCCGCTGACGGAAGAACTCGGAGAAGTCCACCGTGAGGTAGGCGATGAGGTCCGAGACCCTTTCCGGATGAGTCGTGAGGAAGGCCATGAGGTCCGCCGGCTCCCGGAGACCTTGCCGGGCCATCCAGGTCTCCAGACGCCGCCGGAGGACGTTGGGCCGGTACCAGTCGAGGGCCACACCGCTGACCCGTCGGATGTAAGACCAGAGGCCCGCCCAAGCTTCGGAGTGCCCCTCATCCGAGGAATGGATGGGACCTGCCACATCCACGGATGGCCTCCTGGCCTTCCGGCTCGGTTCTCGGTGCTTGGTATCCGGCCCTCAGATAACAGGATGCAAGATGCAGGATACAGGATGCAGGATGTAGGATGCAAACCCCGTATGCGCGTTTCCGACTCGGTCTTCGGTGCTCGGTATCCGGCCCTCGGCGTTGATCCGGTCCGGGTCCCAGGTGCCAGGTGCCCGGACCTGGCACCAGCCACCTGTCTTCGAAAAACCCGCACATGGGGTATGCAAGATGCAGGATACAGGATGCAGGATGTAGGATGCAAACCCCGTATGCGCGTTTTTTGGAACATAAACCGGGAATCTCGCCGGTATCCCGGCCTTCCCTTTAGTGTTCGGTACCAGGTACCAGGTGCCGGGTCCTGGTACCTGGGACCTGATACCCGGCACCGGAGTCGATCCAACGCCGAAGGCCGGATACCGGGGGCCGAGCGGGGGCACCGGGCACTGGATTCGGTGTTCGGCCTTCGGTTCTCGGCCCTCGGCTTGGACGAAGCATGTGGGAAGGTCGCATCTCCCTCGCCCCTTATCCCTCCATGGCCGAGGGCCGGATACCGAACACCGAAGACCGAGTCGGAAACGCGCCCACGGGGTTTGCATCCTACATCCTGCATCCTGCATCCTGTATCCTGCATCCTGTATCCTGCATCTTGTATCCTGCATCTCACATCCTGTATCCTGCCTCACCTACGGAGGCGAGAAGTGATCTACTCTGCCATTTTGGGGATTTTCTTCCTGTCGGGGGCCCTGGGACTTGGCTACCAGGTCCTCTGGAGCAAGTACCTCCTCGACTTTATCGGCGTCAGCGCTTATTCCTACGCCACCGTCCTGGCGTCCTTCATGGGGGGCCTCGCCCTCGGGAGTTGGCTCCTGGGCCGATGGGCCGACCGATGGGCCGTCCCCCTGAAACTGTACGCCTACCTGGAATTGGGAGTCGGGCTGTACGCCGTCGCCTACCTGCCCCTCCGAGAATGGACGGCGAACCTGTATGCCCGCTGGGTCTCCTTCACGCCGGAACAAGCCGGGGCGGCCGTCGGCCTGTGGGCGAAGGTCATCGCCTCGGGCCTGCTCTTGCTTCCGCCGACGATCTTGATGGGCGGGACCTTTCCGGCCCTCGTCCGGCATGTGACGGAGAACCTGCGGCAGGTCGGGCGGCGGGCGTCTCAGCTGTACGCCGTGAACGCCTTTGGTGCCGTCGCCGGGACCCTCCTGATGGCCTTCCTCCTGATGCCGAGCCTGGGGATGCGGACCAGCCTGATGGTCCTGGCCCTTTTGAATGGGCTCGTCGCCCTGACGGCCCTCCTGCTGACCCGCTTGGAGCCGGCGATGGCCGGTACGGCGACCGAGGAGGTCCTTCATTTCTCGGACCCCCAAGATTCCCCCAGCCCGGCCGACCCTCAGCGTTGGATCGGTCTTATCCGCATCGGCCTCCTTCTGATCTTCCTCGAGGGCTTCATCGCCTTTGCCTATGAGATTGCCTGGACCCGATTCTTCGGGGTCGTCCTGGGCTCCAGCACATACTCCTTTGCCATCATGCTGGCCGCCCTCATCACGGGTATTGCCCTGGGAAGCGCCGTCTTGGCCCGTATCGAGGGGTCCATCGGGAATCCCTTGGCCTTTTTCGGATGGACCCAGATTTGGGCAGGCCTGCTCGTCTTGCTCCCTTTACCCCTGTATCCGTACATTCCGTGGCTGTTCAAGCAATACGCCAGCCTGTTCTCGAATCGGCTCGGCGCCTTCTATCTCTATGAATTCGGTAAGCTCCTGCTCTGCTATTTGATCATGCTCCCGCCGACGGTGTTTATCGGCATGGCCCTGCCCCTCCTCGTGAAGGGTCTCAGCCGAAGCCTGGCCTCGCTGGGACAAGACACGGGCCGGGTCTACGCCTGGAATACGTGGGGCAACGTCCTCGGGGCTCTCGTCGCCGGCATGGTCCTCCTGCCGACCCTGGGAATGGAACGGCTGGTTCGGTGGAGCGCCATCGGGAATGGTCTTCTGGGTCTGACGGCCGTGAGCCTCTTTGTCCAGCGACGCCGATGGCTTTCGGTCGGGCTGGCAGGCCTGGCCGTCGGTTTTATGATTGCCTACCCGCTCCTAACGGGAGTCTGGGACCCTCGGTGGTTCACACTTCAGCCGTTCCGACGGGGTGCCGCTCTGTCGGTGGCCGAAACCCGGCGGAGCCTCCAGGACCAGGAGGTCGTCCTCTTCCGGGACGACCCGGCGGCCCACCTGATGGTCGTGCGATTTAAACCCCCGACGCGGTCCCAGGTCCCATCTAAGCCCCACACGCCCGCAAATGCCCAGGCCCCCCGTCCCGATGAGTCGGGGAGCTACACCCTGTTTGTCAACGGCAAGCCGGACGCCTCCTCGGTCGGCGACATGCCGACGCAGGTCCTGTCGGCCCATATTCCCCTGCTTCTGCATCCGGACCCCCAGGACGTCCTGATCATCGGCCTGGCCAGCGGCGTGACGGCCGGCTCGGCCCTCCAACACCCCGTCCGCCGGGTCGACGTCGTCGATATCGTCGGCGCAATGCCCCAGGCGACCCGCTTCTTCCTCCCCTGGAACGGCGACCCCTTTGCCGATCCCCGCTTCCGCCTCATCGTGGACGACGCTCGGAGTTACCTGTCCTATACCCGACACCGGTACGACGTCATCATCTCCGAACCCTCCAACCCCTGGATGGCCGGAACGGGTGCCCTGTTTTCGGTCGACTTCTACCGACGGGCAACCCGCGCCCTGCGGCCGGACGGCCTGTATCTTCAGTGGCTTCAGGCCTACGAGATGGGGGACTCCGCCTTCGTCGCCGTCGTCCGCAGTTTTCGACGCGTCTTCCCGTGGGTCTATGGATTCCAGGGGAACGCAAAAGACGTCCTGCTGATCGGGACCCACGCCCCCCTCCAGCCCCGATGGGACACCCTGCAGGCCCGCTTCGAGCGGCTCCGACCTCACTGGAAGACCCTTCCGATCGAAGACCTCCCGACCCTGCTCTATCTTCAGCGCTTTGTTCCCGCTACGGTCGATTTCATCGCCGCCCTGGACGACCTGGAGAATACGGATGACAATCACCTCCTCGAGTATCGGGCACCTCGGGATCTCTTCCAGCGCTTCAGTGTCGGCCTGCCTGAACGCTTTGACGACCGTCGGACGGCTTCACCGACCCTCTTCTGGAACCAGTTCGTCCGGTTACACCCGACGGCCGTCGACCCCCGGAAGGCCCTGCCCACATTGACGGACGGCCGCATCGCCGAGCCGAGCGTCCTGGGAGCGTATCAGCGGGCCCTGTACCTCCTCTACGGGCCTACCCTAATGGCGAGCCCGGAGGCCGCCCGGTGGCTTCCGCCGAGTTTCTGGATCCAGGCCCCGCTGACAGAAGCAGACCTGGTCGCTCGGGTCGACGACTTGCTCCAGCGGGGCCAGACGGCTCTGGCCGTTCGACTCATCCAGGACTATGCGTCGGCCATCTACACGGCCTCGGTCTTATCGCCCGAGAAGGCCCGGTCTTGGGAATCGGCCCTCCAGAGGTGGGCGTCGGCCGTACCGGACGCCCCGGTCCTGCGGCAGATCCTCATCGAACTCCGTATGGCGGTCGGCCCGACGGAGTCGGTCGCCCGGGAGGTCCTGGAGTGGGTTCGGAGTCCGTCGCCGCCTCCGGCCGAGTGGGCCGTCCTCCGGGCCTGTCGGATGGACCGGGACCGCCTCTGCCGAACCGTTCGGGACGAGTACCGCCGCCGACAGCCCACCCCCTGGCTGGACCGGATGGAATGGAGTGGTGAGTGACGAGTGACGAGTAACGAGTGACGGGTGACGAGTAACGAGTAACGGGTGACGGGTGACGAGTGACGAGTAACGAGTGACGAGCATTCAGGGGGGCGTTATGCGGACTCATAAGGACCTGCAGGTGTGGCAGAAGGCCATCGACCTGGCCAAGCGGGTCTATGCGCTTACGTCTCATTTCCTCCGACGGGAAGCCTACGGCTTGGCGGCGCAGATGCGGAAGACGGCGGTCTCGATTCCCAGCAAACCCGGTAGACGCGTTTCCCGGTCCTCGGCGTCGAGCCGGTCCCGGGTATCGGGTCCCAGGTACCTGACGCCCGAGATCCGAATCCGTATTCTATCCTGCATCATGCATCCTGTATCCTCATCCATTTCTTAACAAGGCATTAGAAAGGCGTTCATCGGGCTCATCCGTCAGGTGGAGGCCCCCTCCTGAGGTCCCCATGGCTCCCATCACCCGTTACCCGTTACTCGTCACTCGTCACTCTCGTAAGAATGGAGCGTTCCGATGCGAAAGCGTCGCATCCTCGCCGCCGTCTTGGGCCTGACCTTTGCCCTCCAGGTCGCCTGGAACTACCGGACGGAGCGCCGCTTCGGGGAAGCCTTCCCGACCGTCTATGCGGTCCTCTACCTTCCCCGGGGGACGCTCCTCGACCTCCTTTCCCTGGGCTTCCGTCAGGCCCTGGCCGACGTCATCTACCTGTGGTCGATTCAGTTCTACGGGAGTTACGAAAACCCGCTCCGCTACCAGTACATCCACAAGATCTACACGCTCATCGCCGAACTCGACCCCCTCTACCGGGACCCCTACCGCCTGGCGGGCCTCATCTGCGTCTTTGAGGAGCACCGCCTCTACGACTGCGCCCTGCCGATCCTCGACCTCGGCCTGAAGAATAACCCCGACGCCTGGGAGATCGCCGTCGACGCCGGCTACTACAGTTGGTATCAGGGACGGGACTATCAAAAGGCCTACGAGTACTTCGACAAGGCGTCCCGGATTCCGGGGGCCCCGCCCTGGACGATTTCCTGGAAGGCCCGGCTGAAGGGCGAGGTCGGGCGCCTGGAGGATGCCCTGGCCCTGTGGCGCTACGTGGCCGAGACGGCACCCGACAGTTTCACGGGCCGGGTCGCCCGGTCCCATATCCACGACCTGCAGTTGTGGATTCAGGCCCGGGATATCCAGGCGTGGGTCGAGCGCTTCGCCGCCCTTCGGGGTTACGTCCCGACCGACCTCCGGGAACTCCGGTCCATCGGCTACCCAGGCCCCCTGACGGACCCCGAGGGCCGCCCGTTCCGCTATAACCCCGAGATGCGCCGGGTCGAGCCCCACCCGGACTCCCTGATCTTCAAGACCCACCTCCTCCGGGAACGCGTCTGGTAGAAGGCCCCCACCCCCCCTATCCCGGCCCCGCTTGATGGAGAAGTGACGGAGTGACGGGGTGATGGAGGGACGGATGGGGAGTCTGGGCCGTATCTCCGGAGGCCTTTCCATCGGACAGCATGGAAGGGAGAGGGGCAGTGACGAGTGACGAGTCACGAGTGACGGGTGACGAGTAACGAGTAACGGGTGACGAGTAACGAGTGACGAGCATTCAGGGGGCGTCATGCGGACTCATAAGGACCTGCAGGTGTGGCAGAAGGCCATTGACCTGGCCAAGCGGGTTTATGCGGTTACGTCTCATTTCCCCCGCCGGGAAGCTTACGGCTTGGCGGCGCAGATGCGGAAGACGGCGGTCTCGATTCCCAGCAACATCGCCGAGGGCGCCGCTCGAAACTCGCGGAAAGATTTTGTGAGATTTCTGTATATATCATTGGGTTCCGTCGCCGAGTTGGAGACGCAGTGGGTCCTCGCCTGCGAGTTAGGCTATGCCCGCCCCGATGAGTTGGATTCTCACATAAACCAAATTAGGAAGATGTTAATCGGGCTCATCCGTCAGGTGGAGGCCCCCTCCTCCTGAGGTCCCCACGGCTCCCATCACCCGTTACCCGTTACTCGTCACTCGTTACTCGTGACTCGTCACTCGTCACTTCTTTACTTCTGCATTCCCTCCGGGAAGGCGATGAACTGGCCACCGGCGAAGGTGATATCGCAGTCCAAACTGGCGTATCCCTGACACGTCCCTGCCGCCTTACACGTACCCTCGGGCTGATAACCGTTGAGGGCGGGGACCCACTGGGCGTGATCGCAATCTTCAACACCGTCTCGACCCTTGCTCCGCAGGCTGTAGTGAGTCGCCCAGGGATTGGACCATACCGCGAGGCAGTTAAGATCGCCGATATCAGTCGTCCCGCCGCCTGTTACGCCCACCCCCCGATAGTTGAGGGCCCGCCGCCAGCCGTCGCAGATCAGGGGGAATTGGAACCACCAGCCGCCTTTCTGAAGACCAACCATGATGCCGCCCGGTGTGGCACAGTCCGTGCCTAAGTCCCCGTCCGTCGGCGGGTAGGCCGCGCAGTCGGTACCCACCGACTCGATGGCACTGCCCAGCGCCTTCATGTCACTCATCGTCCGCTTCTGCCGGGCCTTGTGCATGGCCGACAGGAGATTCGGAATGGCCACGGCGGCGATGATCCCGATGATCGCCACGACGATGAGGAGTTCGATGAGCGAGAACCCCTCCCTCCGGGTACGTCCACGGATACGCCTCCACATCCCGGGAGCCTCCGTTCATACGGCCCTTGCCCCCTCTGGATCCCAGGCCCCGTACGCACCCCTCTGGATCCAAGCCCCGCTGGCCGGAGTGGGGCTACGGATGGGGTGACGGGGAAACAAAGGGACGGAGTGACGAAGTAACGGGGTGACGAGGTGACGGAGTGAATTCATTAACCCCGTCACTTCATCACTCCGTTACTTCGTTACTCCCACCTCGTCACCCCGTCACTTCCTATTGGGAGGGGCGGTGGGGGGGGGAAACCTCCCCACCGCCCGTGAGAGGACAGAACGTCTCGCCGATGTGACCTGGAGAAACGCTTTTACTTCTGCATGCCCTCCGGGAAGGCCACGAACTGGCCGCCGGCAAAACTGATGTCACAGTCAAACCGGTTGTGCCCAGCGCAGGTCGACGCACCTGTGCAGGGAGAGCCCGAAGACTTATACGTCCCTGTATCAGTGTCAAACGTAGGCATGTCACAATCCTCCGTCGCGTCACGCCCCTTACTCAACAGCCCATAGGTCGTTCCCATCGTAGAGCCCCATATGTCCGTGCAGTTCACATCACTAATTGTAATGGTAGTGCCCCCAGTAGCCTTGGCATTGCCATACTGGAACAGAGCTCGCCATCCGTCACACAGGATGGGGTTTTGGAGCCAGCCGCCCTTGAGCAAGCCCTCCGCCAATGTACCGGATCCAGCAGTTGAACAGTCCTGACCTACCGCAGTCACGTTGGGATAGGCCGAGCAGTCCGTTTGCACTGTCTCGACGGCCGTGCCGAGCGACTTCATGTCGCCCATCGTCCGCTTTTGCCGACCCTTCTGAATGGCCGACAGGAGGTTCGGGATGGCGATCGCGGCGATGATGCCGATGATCGCCACCACGATGAGGAGTTCGATCAGGGAGAACCCCTTCCCCTTCTTACGCTTCAGCATCGCACAACCTCCGTGTAGGGAAATTTCAGCAGTCGGGCCGTGGGGGATCGGTACTCGGCCACCGGTTTTCGGTTCTCGGCCTCGACATTAGGGAATCCAAAACCGGCCACCGGAAACCGAGCACCGAGGGCCGGGACTTAGGTACCCGTCGCTTCATCACTCCGTCACTTCGTCACTCCGTCACCCCGTCACTTCTGATCAACAACCTCCGTGCCGCAGGGATGGGGGTTCCGAGGGGAGACTGCCGAAATGGCGAACGATCCGGCTCGCGGGACCGAATCCGGGCGGCCGTCCCGCCGACCGGGTCCGTCCGGGCGTCCCGAAAGGGTCCAAAAATGGACCCATCGGCCGGCCAGAGTTTGGACCTTAGGATAGAGTGACGAGTCACGAGTAACGAGTGACGAGTGACGAGCATTCAGGGGGGCGTCGTGCGGACTCCTAAGGATCTGCAGGTGCGGCAGAAGGCCATCGACCTGGCCAAGCGGGTCTATGCGCTTACGTCTCATTTCCCCCGACGGGAAGCCTACGGCTTGGCGGCGCAGATGCGGAAGACGGCGGTCTCGATTCCCAGCAAACCCGGTAGGCGCGTTTCCCAGGGTCCGGGCTCGGTCTTCGGTGCTCGGTATCCGGCCCTCGGTGTTGATCCGGTCCCGGGTCCCAGGTGCCAGATAGCCGGTACCCGACACCTGGTACCTGGCACCAGGCGGAATGCCCGTCTCATGCTTCGAAAAACCCGCACACGGGGTATGCATACTGG
>Ga0079997_112366_pt1 | contig 34899 bp, 38 predicted proteins | sample PerSpoCPS_CMetaG_FD_69200 | JGI IMG/M metagenome (GOLD analysis project Ga0079997, IMG submission 69200) | Archaeal communities from Yellowstone National Park, Wyoming, USA - Perpetual Spouter C (PS_C) MetaG (SPADES assembly) (version 2) | ecosystem: Environmental > Aquatic > Thermal springs >... | reverse complement strand
CTGATGCCTTACGGCTGATCGGATTGGAGGTCCAGGGCGTGGACCGAGATGCCGTGTACTTAAATTCGCCTCAAAACAATCCGTTGAATCTAGGCTGGCTCCTCTTGCCGATAATGACCTGTGGGCAGTTTCAGAACATTGTCCAAAGTCTTCAGAACCTTGGAGTCCCAGACTACATCTGCGAACGCTTGGCATTGGTTCCGGATCGCCTTTTCCCTCACATTGTGAACAGCAACCTCGAAGTGCGCACTTCGGTGGCTATCAACCCGGCCACCGGAGCGGCGGAGGAGCAGGCCCTCTTTTCCTATGAGGCCTTGCCTCGGGGGACGGTGCTGGCATGGGAGATCATTGCAAAGAACCCTCAGCACTTTCAGATCCAAGGTCAGCCAATTTCCGCTGTATCTAGTTTCAATGATGTGCACGCGAAAGTTCAACTTGCCCACCCCTACCTGGAGCACCTGGGGGTCGGCGGCATGGGGACGCGGGGGATGGGACGGTTGAGAGTGCTCTTTGCGAATCAATCGCAGCCTACTCAGACTGTAAACTGTAGCGCCTCCTCAACAAGCGTGACAGGCCCTTCATCGAGCGCGCCGGCTCCTCCAACAGGAGGTGCGACGGCCTCTCCATCGGGAACGACCTGAACAAGGAGGTGAACGATGATGCCAGAAATTCTTGTCAATCTTGACATTCAGTGCGCTGAAGCTGGTCGTAAACTCGGCAAATCCCTTAAAGAAAGGGAAAAAGTGCTCAAGGATGCCCTGGTCGTCCTAGAGGAGCAAGGGCCATATGCGATGTTTCTATATGTCAGGGCCAGGCATAAAGAAGTGGCCGCGCGCTTTGAGGAACCGCTTGTGAAGCTTTTGTTGGAAACCCTGAAACTAAACCTAAAAGGGAATGATGCTTTGAATATTGCTAAGAGTGCAGCTGGGGATCTTGATACACTACTTTTTGCCCGTGAACTGCTGCGGAATGTCCTCGTGTATGCGAGGTTCCACCTGAAAGCCATGGGACAGGGATAGTACGATGGCGTGGCAGGCCTATCGATGGATTTGGCGGTTGGAGTCACCACTTCACGTGGGCTTGGCTCCGGCGGGGTTCCTCAACCGCACACGCCTTTACATCCCCGCCCGGACGATGTGGGGAGCTCTGACGGCGGCGCTGGCGCGACAGACCGCTTCCGGGGCCCAACCGGATTACGCGGGCACAGGGGAGAAACTCCGGAAGCAAGCCCGGTTCTCGTACCTCTATCCCGCTGAACGGACGGGGGATGGCCAGTGGCTAGCTTGGCTCCCCCGGCACGAGGAGGGCCAGGGATTATATTGGCAACGCGAGGATGGGAAATGCCGTTTGTCTGTTTGGCAGTTGCGCCGAAGGCTGCTATCCACCTATCCCGCCACAGCCATCGACCCCGTAAGCCATACCGCTGCGGAGGGTACCCTTCGCGAGGTAGAATACGTCCTTCCTCGCTGGCGCGATACCGCTACCCCGGTTGCCTTCGTGCGCTACGTCTTCCTGCAGAACGACATCGACCCATACGGGCTAAAATACGCGCTAAAGGAACTGGACCAGGTCTGGATCGGTGGGGAGGTGCGATACGGCTTTGGTCGCCTACGCCTGCTGCAACTGAATGGCGACGACTCATGGCAGCCTGCCGAAGATTGCTTCAGCATCTCTCTTGACCCGCAAGGAGACGACCCCATCCTCCAGGACCCGCAATTCGTGTACGCCCACACCATGGCCGAAGGGGAGCCCGTCAAATGTGGCGCCTGGGAGATGGTTCTGGGCTGGAACCAGGATGAGCTTGATTACAGCACATGTGCAGACTCCTGCTGGGCCCCGGGCTCGCGGGCCAAAGACAACGTGCGCCTCTGCGTCACAGAGAGCGGCCTCTGGAAAAAGGCGTGAGGACGAGGTTGCCCTTGCGCCGAGACCGGGCCGCTTTGACCCTGCGGCGCAGCCGACGGGGAAGGAGGGCCACAACCCCGGGGCCGCCGTTACGGTATCTCGTAGATGCGAACCTCCCTGCCAAAAGGCCCGCCGCCGATGAGGACGGCCACAGCACGGCCGCCCTCCACCAGGGCCATCCGCCAGGGCCGCGGCGGCAAGACCTCCCGCGCCATCATCCGCCCGCTGGCGACATCCCACACGTAGAGCCGCCCATTCATGTCCCCCTCCCCGATCCAGTCCGCCAGCCCCACTAGGCGCCGGCCGTCAGGGGTGAAGGCCAGCTCTCGCAAGGGCAGGGGGAACTTCCCCAGCTCCATCTCGGGGACGAACTGGAGCCTCTGGAGAAGATCCAGCCGCACATCCTGCTCCTCTGGCCAGACGGTGGTCTTCCAGATAGTGACGGCGGTGGGGAAGGGCGCCACGCCTCTGTAGGCTGCTTCGCTAGGGCGGACCTCGTTTTCGGCCACGGCCAGGAGGACGCCATCGGCCGATAGGGCCATGGCGGTGAGGGGGTCGAACTGGATGGAGCCCCGCCACTCCCCGCTGTACGTGTCCCACACCTGTATGTCGGGGGCCATCCAGGTCATCTGGAAGATGAGCCCTTCGTCGGGCATCATGACGAACTCGTCAGCGGGCCCCATCAGGTCAAAGGCGAAGGCCTCCTCCCCCGTCTCCACGAAATAACCGCTCAGGACCGACACCCCACCTACGAGCAAGAGGGTGCCCTGGGGAGAGAAGGCGATGCGCCGCACCCGCTGCTCTGGCGTCAACACAAAGCGGGTGGCCCCTTCTAAGATGTCCCAGACACGGACCCCTGAGGCAGTGAGGAGGGCGAAGGCCCGGCCGTCTGGCGAGAAGGCCAGGTCCTCTATGGCCTCGGGGGCGGTGAGGGCTTCGGCGATGTTCCCAGTGCGGAGGTCCAAGAAGCCCGTTTGGCCATTTACCGTGAACAGGGCCAGACGTCCGTCGGGCACAGGAACTATCGTGATCACGTTTTCCACCGGGATAGCCATCCGCAGCGTTAGGCCAGGAGCTGGCGCGGTGGCACCGCCGGGGCCGGGCGGAGGAGGCGGTGGGGGCGGTGTCGACGGCCGGGGCGCCGGCGTGGGCGAGGGCGAAGGGGGCGTCGGGGTGGCCACCGCCGCCGTGGGGGTGGGACGGCGCATACGCAACCCCAAGCTGGGGGTGCGGGCCGCCTGCGGTGGCGTGGCCACGGGGGTCGGCGTGGGGCGGGCGGGCTCCCCCTCGGACCGGCAAGCCAGAAGCCCGCCCCCCACCACGAGACACACGCAAAGGGCGCTAAGGGCCACCAACCGAACTCTTAGGGCTGCTTGCAAGTGCATGTGTCACCTCTCCTTCAGCCTATCTCATGCCCGGGGCCCCATCCGCACCATAACTCAGCTGACGCGTGACCATCTGAGCCGCTCCCCGCCGCATCGCCCGTGCCACCGTCCGTCAGGCGCCTAGCCATAAGACAGGCCCCCTGCTCCAGCGCAATCACCCAGATGGTTGACGGCGCCACTTCATTGTAGAGAGTACCCGATCTTTGCAAGAGGTGTAAGGACTCGGCCCCGGATGTAGACAACTTGTGCACAGCACCCCAGATAGGGTCTGACCAGGGGGGACGCTAGGTGGTAACATAGAGTTGCCTAGGGCCATGAGGATCGTACGGGAGCCCAGAGTCTATCTCGTGGGCAGACAGCAGGTGGACGACCAGGAGATAGAGCGGTTCCTCCGCGACTACGGCCTCTCCTGGCAGACGGACACGGAGGTGGGAGCGGAGCGGCTGGTGGAGGCGGGGGGAAGGGTATGTTATCTCTCCTTTGGCAAGGGGCGTCGCTCCAATGCTGAGTACATAGGCAACCTCATATCCCAGCGCCACGGCTCAGTGCTGGAGCACGCCGTTTGGAACTTCATCATCGCTGGTGTCTCCCGCTCCTTCTCCCATGAGCTGGTGCGCCACCGCGCCGGCTGGGGATACTCCCAGCTCTCCCAGCGCTACGTAGACGAGTCCGACGCCTCCTTCGTGGAGCCAGACGTCATCGCCGAGGACGAGCGGGCCCACCAGGTGTGGAAAAGGGCCATAGAGGCCGCCCGCCAGGCCTACATGGAGCTGGTGGAGATCCTCTCCCACAAATTCGAGGACGTCCCCGACAGGACGCTGCGGCGCAAGATGGCCCGCCAGGCGGCCCGCTCGGTGCTGCCCAATGCCACCGAGACCATCATCTTCGTCACGGCCAATGCCAGGGCCCTGCGCCACTTCATCGAGCTACGGGGCTCCCAGTGGGCCGACCCCGAGATAAGGAAGGTGGCCATAAAGATCCTGCGCATCATGCAGAAGGAGGCCCCCCACATCTTTGGCGATTACCGCATCGAGCGCCTCCCTGACGGCACCGAGGTGGCCAGGACGGAGCACGAGAAGGTCTAAGAGGGCCTCCCTTGTTCCCCTGACCCTTAGGGCATACAATCTAGGCGGCCCCACCGGGCAACAAGACGGCTGAGGGAGGGGCCCGCCCTGGCCCGGTCTTGAAGGAAACGCCATAAGGAGGAGGCCATGAAGGTGGAGCGCGTGGACCATATATCCATAGCGGTGAGGAACCTGGAGGAGGCGGTGCGCCGCTGGGAGGAGATGTTGGGCATCCACGTCACCAACCGCTACCGGGACGAGGAAGGGGAGAAGATCAACGTGGCCCAGTTCCAGCTGGGGGAGACCATCATCGAGCTTATGGAGCCCACCTCCCCCGACTCGGAGGTGCAGAAGTTCCTGGACCGGCGCGGTGAGGGCATCATGGTGCTCTCCCTGCGGGTGGACGACGTCGCCCAGGCCCTGCGGGAGCTGCGGGAGAAAGGGGCACCGGTCATCGATAACGAGCCCAGGCGGCTGGGCCAGGTGCAGTTCGGCTTCGCCCATCCCAAAGGGTTCAACGGCGTACTGCTGGAGCTCATCTCCGGGCCATGAGTGCCCAGGTCATCGATGGCCGCGCCATCGCCGCCCAAGTGCGGCGGGAGGTGAGGGAAAAGGCGGCGAGGCTCAAAGCCCGCGGCTTAGTCCCTGGCCTGGCCTTCGTCCTTGTGGGGGATAACCCCTCATCCCTCTCCTATGTGCGAGCCAAGGGGGAGGCGGCAGAGGAAGTGGGCATATATTCGGAGACCTTCCACCTCCCTGCCTCCATCAGCCAAGGGGAGCTCTTGGAACACATCTCAGCCCTTAATAGGGATCCCCGCTTCCACGCCATCCTGGTCCAGCTACCCCTGCCCCCCCACCTTTCGGAGGAGAAGACCATCGCCGCCATCGACCCGGATAAGGACGTGGATGGGGTGACGCCTGTCAACATGGGTCGCCTCTTAAGGGGGGAGCCGTGCCCCCAGCCCTGCACCCCACGCGGGGTGGTGGAGCTGCTGTTGCGCTCCGGCCACCGCCCGGAGGGCAAACATGTGGTCATCGTAGGGCGATCTAACATTGTGGGCAAGCCCCTGGCGGCCATCCTCATGCAGAAGCGAGAGGGGGCCAACGCCACCGTCACCATCTGCCATACAGGCACCCGCGACCTAGCCCACTTCACCCGCCAGGCCGATATCCTGGTGGCAGCCATGGGCAGCCCCCGGGCCATCACCGCCCATATGGTGCGGCCTGGGGCGGTGGTGATAGACGTGGGCAACAACTGGGTGCCCGACCCCACCCGCAAGTCGGGGCGGCGGCTAGTGGGTGATGTGGACTTCGAGGCCGTAAAGGAGGTGGCGGGGGCTATAACACCTGTGCCCGGGGGCGTGGGCCCCATGACGGTGGCCATGGTCCTCTTCAACACCGTGGAGCTAGCCGAAAAAAGGTGCTCCTAGGGCCCAGGGCCTACAATGGAAGAGGGAAGGTAAGCGGAGATGCCTAGGACAGGCATCGCCCATCTGCCTCTGCACTGGGGGGCGGCGCCCCCATGGCTCTTCCAGCGCATGGTTCGCCTATCCCGTTACGTGATGCTGGCACTGGTAGAGGAGATGGGGCCTCGCCAAGTCCTACGTCGCCTCTCCGACCCCTTCTGGTTCCAAGCCCTGGGCTGCTTCTTGGGGTTCGACTGGCACTCCTCAGGCCTCACCACGGTGGTCTGCGCCGCCATAAAGGAGGGGCTGCGAGGGCTGGAGCGGGATACGGGCGTCCTGGTGGCCGGCGGCAAGGGGCGGACGTCGCGGAAGACACCGCAGGAGGTGGAGGCCTTGGCCGAGGGCCTCTCCTTCTCGCCAGAACCGCTGGTCTATGCCTCCCGCATGACGGCTAAGGTGGACTCAGCCGCCCTCCAGGACGGCTACCAGCTCTACCACCATACCCTCTTCTTCACCACCGACGGGGCCTGGGCAGTGGTCCAGCAGGGCATGAACCCTCAGACCAGGTACGCCCGCCGCTATCACTGGCTTGGGGAGGAGGTGAAGAGCTTCGTTTGCGAGCCCCACGCGGGTATCATCTCGGAGGAGGTGGGGGAGGCCCTCAACATGGTGGCCCGAGAATCGGAGGCTGCCCGCCAGGTGAGCGTCGCCCTGGCGCGAGAGGAGCCGGAACGCCTGCTGCGCGACCTCCGACGCATCGCCGTCCTGGAGATGCCCCATCGCCACCACCTCACGGAAGCCGATACGGACATACAGCGGCTGGAGAGGGGCCTCCGCGCGGCCTATGAGGCCCAGCCCCGCGACTTCCAAGAGCTGCTGGGCACAGCCGGGGTGGGGCCAGCCACCATACGGGCCCTGGCCCTGGCCAGCGAGCTCATCTACGGCGCCCCACCTTCCCGTCGTGACCCCGCCCGCTACTCCTACGCCCATGGTGGCAAGGACGGCCATCCTTATCCCATCGACCGGGAGACCTATGACCGGACGGTGGAGGCCCTGAAGCGGGCGGTGACGAAGGCCCGCCTGGGCCGCCGCGAGACCATGGAGGCCCTCCGCCGCCTCTCCCTCATCCTCCCCCAGGAGTGCTGACCCCCGGGGGCGATATCCATGGGAGTTAGCGTGGGGAAGCGAGGACGGCAGGCCACCGTAACCCCGCCCACTGCCTAACAGGTGCTCCCATGCACGTGCGACAGCTCCACCCTTGGGACCTATCGCCCCAAGAGGCCATGGCCCTGCAGCGCCAGCTGGCCAGCCAGGTGGTGGCCCGTGGCAACCCGCAAAACGTGCGCTACGTGGCGGGGGCGGATGTGGCCTTCCTCTCCCCTGGCAGGGCGCGGGCAGCTGTCGTCCTCCTTGCCTACCCGGAGCTGGAGGTGGTGTCCCAGGCGGTGGCGGAGGTGGGCGTCACCTTCCCTTACATCCCTGGCCTCCTGGCCTTCCGAGAGGCGCCGGCCCTGGCCCAGGCCTTCGCCTCCCTGGAGCCCCCACCCCATCTGGTGGTGGTGGATGGCCACGGACTGTCCCACCCCCGGCGGTTTGGCATCGCCTGCCATCTGGGGCTCATGCTAGAGGTGCCCACCATCGGCTGTGCCAAATCGCGCCTCTGCGGCCAGCACGGGCCAGTGCCCCAGCCCAGGGGCCAATGGACACCCCTGGACGACGATGGTGAGACCATCGGCCTGGTGGTGCGGACCAAGGAGGGGGCAGCCCCCGTATATGTCTCCCCCGGCCACATGATAGGCCTGGAGGAGGCCGCCCGGTGGGTGCTGGCCCTCTGCCGAGGGCACCGCTTGCCGGAGCCTACTCGCCTAGCCGACCTCCTCTCCAAGGGCCGGCCCATCGCCCCACCACCTCAACCCCGTCTGTTGTGAGCCAGCGACTTCCGTCCCAAAGGCGTTCGTAGGCTGGAACTGCGTTAGAATCGAGATAGGAGGAGAGGATATGCAGGGCACCAACGAGCGTCTTGCCGAGCTGCGCCAGCGGCTGGATGACCTCCTAGACCGTCTTTGACATCCCTACCCTGGAGAAGGAAGCAGCGCGCATCGAGGAAGAGGCCGCCTCCCCCTCCTTTTGGGAGGACCCTCAACAGGCCCAGGCCCAGATGCGCCGTTTGGCTGCCCTCAAAGACCAGGTCCAGACCTGGCGGGGCCTGGAGGGCCAGTTGCACGAGCTGGCTGAACTATGGGCTCTGGCCGAGGCCGAAGGCGACCACAAGCTGATGCAGGAGGTGGAGCAGGAGCTGGAGGCCCTGGCCCGTCGCTTGGAGAACCTGGAGCTCTCCTTGGTCCTGTCCGACCCCTACGACCGGCGCGACGCCATCCTGGCCATCCACGCCGGGGCCGGTGGCACCGACGCCCAAGATTGGGCGGAGATGCTCCTGCGTATGTACCTGCGGTGGGCGGAAGCCCACGGCTTCCGCGCAGAGGTGGTAGACATCAACCGAGGGGAGGAGGCAGGCATCAAGAGCGCTACCGTGGAGATCGCCGGCCCCTATGCCTATGGCTACCTCAAGGCGGAGAAGGGAGTCCATCGCCTAGTGCGCCTCTCCCCCTTCGATGCCGGTCACGCCCGTCACACCTCCTTCGCCCTAGTGGAGGTCCTGCCAGAGGTGGAGGCCCCCACCGAGGTGGACATCAGGCCTGAGGATCTGAAGATTGAGACCTTCCGCTCCAGCGGCCCCGGCGGCCAACACATGCAGAAGAACGAGACGGCAGTGCGCATCACCCATTTGCCCACAGGCATCGTCGTCTCCTGCCAGAACGAGCGCTCCCTGCAACGCAACAAGGAGACGGCCCTGAGGATCCTGCGTGCCCGCCTCCTGGATATGGAGCGTGAACGCCAGGCCCAGGAGCAGGCCCGCCTCAAGGGGGAGTATGTGCCCGCCGAGTGGGGGCGCCAGGTCCGCTCCTACGTCCTCCACCCCTATAAGCTGGTGAAGGACCACCGGACCGACTTCGAGACCCAGGACGCGGAGGCCGTCCTGGACGGGGAGCTAGACCCCTTTATCCGCGCTTACCTCAAGTCCTTGGTGGGCAACAAGGGGCGGGAGTCGTGAGGCCCCTCCTGGCTCTGGCCTTGGCCCTGGCCTTGGCCCTAAGGGTTGAGCTGGCCATCGCCCAGCCCTCACCCCTCCTGGAGGCCAGGGCCGAGAACCGCTTCCCGGATGGCGTCCTCTTCTCACTTCGCCTGGAAAGGGGGATGGCGGTGCAGGAGGCCCGCCTCCATTACCGGCTGGGGCCTCGCGCCATTCTCGGGGTGGTGGCCCCCGAGCTCCCCTCATCCACCCCTCGGGAAGTCTCCTACCTTTTGGGGTGGCCCAAGACCTATCTCCCCCCGGGGCTGGCCATCACCTTCTGGTGGGAAGTGGTGGACCCGCAGGGGCGCACCTTCTCCACCGAACCTCAGACCTTCACCTACACCGACCCCCGCTTTCCATTCCACGTCCTGGAGGAGGGGAAGTTTCGCCTTTACTGGTACGATGACGAGGGGAACGCCCGCCTCCTCTTGAGGGTGGCCACCGAGACCCTACAGGAGATGGAGGCGCTCCTGGGGGTAGAGGTCCCCTTCCCCATCCAGGTCTGGGTCTACGCCGATACCGAGGACATGCGTAAGGCCCTGGTACCCCGCAGTGAGAGCTTTGAGAGGCAAGTCATCACCGCTGGCCAGAAAGTGGCCGATGACACGGTGCTGGTGGCCGGCTCCCGCTCCCTGGACACCCTCCGTCATGAGCTGGCCCACATCGTCACCGCCGTGGCTGGGGAGGGGCCCTTCGGAGGCCTCCCCGCCTGGCTGGACGAGGGGACGGCCGTATACGCCCAGAAAAGCCCAGGGGCTTTCCAGCGGGCTTTCCAGCGGGCGGTGGCCCAGGACGCTCTCTTGCCCCTCCCCTCCCTCAGCAGCTACCCGGGGGACCCAAAGCTGGTGAACCTCTTCTATGGCCAGTCCTGGGCCCTGGTCTCCTACCTCATCGAGACCTATGGGCGGGAGAGGTTCGCCCAGCTTTTCGCAACCTTCAAGGCGGGGGCCACCACCGACGATGCCCTACGCCGGGTCTACGGCCTCGGGGTCTATGAGCTGGAGAACCAGTGGCGGGCGTCGTTGGGCCTGCCGCCCGTTGTTGTGCCTAGCCCCACCGCTGCGCCGGGGGAAAGCACCACTAATCGTGCTCTCCCCAAAGGCGAGAGAACCCCCTGGCCTCTGGTAGGTGTGGGAGCATCCGTGGGCGCCCTGGTGCTCGTAGCGGCCTATCTGCTGGGACGGCGCCTCAGGGCAGGATAAGGCCTCCTGGCCTCCTGCCCCCTAGGTCCTCCCCCAGCTGTGATGCCTCCCCCTGTGGCCCTGAAAGGCCAGCGAGAGGAGCGGTGGCAGCCTTGACCACCTGTTCGGCCAACACCCGAGGGGGCACAGCTCCAGGTATGGCCACCCGGTCGTTGATGACCGTAAGGGGGACGGCCCGTACGTTGTAGCGGCGGGCCAGCTCCGGGAACTCCGAGACCTCCACCACCTCCGCCTTCACCTTGGGGTTGACCATAGCCAGTCCGAAGGCCGACCGCGCCATCTGCGGACAGTAGGGGCAGGTGGGTGTCACGAATACCTGCACCCGCACCTCGCCCCGCAGGCGACGGATCTGCTGCTTGGCATCTTCAGGGATGGGGGGCTCACCCCGCGATAGGTGGACGATGGTCTCGATGAACTCCGGGAATTCGTATCCGCTGGGGATGCCGTAAAACTTGAGGACTGGCCCGTCCTTCCCACGCAGGACGATAGCTGGCACCCTTTCAACCCCAAAGCGCTTGGCCTCCTCCGCCGCCTCCTCCAGCACATGGATGCGCAGGCTGATCTTGTCGGTAAGGGCGGCCAGCTCCTGTAGCATCTCTTGGGTGGGTCTGCAGGTAGGACACGGCTCCTTTCCCGGCACATATAGGCCCAGATCCCGCTGGGTGAAGAGGTCCACCTTCACCTGCTCCACCAGCTCGTTGGCGAACTTCTGGCGTATGATCTCTTGGTCCTTAAGAGGGATCATGGCCTCCTCTCCTCTGGATGGTGCGGGCCCAGGCCAGCAGGAAACGCTGGGCCGCGGTGATGGCCGCTAACACCGAGATGACCCATAACACCGTCTTCACATGACCTATTATAAGGCCCAGACCCAGCAGGAAGACCCTCTCCGGACGGGCCATGAGCCCCTCCCGCATGGGCACGCCAGCCAGCTCGGCCCGCGCCCGGACGTAGCTCACCATGAACGAGGCTACAGCAGCCACAAAGGCCAGGAGCACGCCCTCCTGGTCGCCTTGGCTGCTGAAACGGAAGAGGACGGCAAAGAGGACGGCAGCCTCTGCCACGCGGTCCATCACTGCATCCAGCACCGACCCGAAGGGGCTCTGGCGACCGGCGGCCCGGGCTAGGGCCCCGTCCAGCATGTCCATGGCGCTGGCCCCCCACACCAAGATGCCGCCCAACAGCTCATGCCCGCGGCCTACCAGCACCGCTGCCACCAGGTTCCCCGTCACCCCGGCCACCGTCAGCATATGGGGGTGGACGCCTAGGCGAGCCAGGGCCAACAAGAGGGGATGCAGACGCCGCTCCAGGGCGCGGCGCGAAATGAGGAACGACATCTCGACCTAGGCCCCCGCCACCTCCCGATAGTAGGAGAGGACCTGCTCCGCCACCCGCCCCCACGAGTAGAGGGCAGCGGTGCGGAGCCCCTCCTGAGCCATGCTCTGCCGCAGGGCCTCATCGGCCAGGAGGTGGTCCAGGGCCTCGGCCAGGGCATGGCCATCGCCGGGGGGCACCAGAAACCCCTGACGGCCGTCCTCCACCACCTCGGCGAACCCCTCTATGCGGGAGGCCACGATGGGCAGACCAGAAGCCATGGCCTCCAGGAGGACGATGCCCTGGCTCTCGGCCCCCGTGTTGGGGGCGCAGAAGATGTGGGCGCTGCGGTAATAGCGGGGCACCTCCTCATCGGGCACGTAACCGGCGAAGAGCACATCCTCCAGGCCCATCCTCTCCACGAACCGGCGACAGGGGGCCATCATCCCTCCGTCCCCGCCGACGATAACCAGCCGCAGCTGAGGCCATCGCTTCTTCAGGAGGGCATAGGCCTGCAGCAAGTAGGGGAGGCCCTTGCGCCTCTCCAGCCTCCCCAGGAAGAGGATGTTTAGCTTGCCATCGGCCAGCTCCGGCAAGGGGGGCACCTGGGGGCCGAAGCGCCTCACCTCCACCCCATTAGGGATGATGCGGTACCGCCCAGCGAAATATCGGCCCACCAGACGGAGGGCCGTCCTGGATACCACGATGCGCCCCCGCAAGCGCCCCATATACGGGGCGATGAGGTGACGGGCGTAGGCGTAGAGGCGGCTTCCCCCTTCACGGGCAGCGTGAAAGGTGGCCACCATGGGCCCTTGGTAGAAGCGCAGGAACTGGAACGGCAGAAAGGGCATGAAGGGCTCATGCAGGTGCACTAAGTCGAACCTCTCCCGTTGCAGGAGCCGCCTTACCTGTCCTGCCAGCACCAGGGAGAGGCTGACGTGGGCCACCGACCCGCTGGCTGGCAGGCCCACCGTGTACTTGCCGATGACCTTTAGATAAGGCTCACTGTGGGCCCAGGGATGTGATGAGGGGGCCACCACCGTCACCTGGTGCCCCTGGGCCAGGAACTCGCACGCCAGATGACGCACATGGTTGTTGACCCCCCCAGGCACAGCCCAGTCGTAGGGGGAGACGAGGGCGATCTTCATGGCCTCAGCCATGGCAGAAAGCGGTGCATGAAGCTCTTCGCAGTGGCCCCCAGGCCCATGGCCCGCGGGGTGGCGCTGAGGCCACGCCACGCCTGGCGCGCCACCTGCCCCAGCCCCAGCTCCCATACGGAGGGATGTCGGCCGTTGACCCCCTCCGTTTGGCGGGAGAGGATGGCCCGCCGCAGGTCCTCAGCCGTCCGCCCAGGGAACAAGGTATAGGCGGTGCCGATGGCCTGCAGGAAGTGGGCATCAGAGCCCCCTACCTCCGCTAGGTGGTAGAGGCGACGGTTGAGCTCCCGTGCCTTGGCCTGGCCTGGGCGCGCCCCTGGGGAGGCGTTGGCCGTCTCCAGGGCGTGCAGGAAGGGCAAGAGCCGCTCCACGTCCCTTCGCCCTAGGCTTCTGGTGAGCCAGCTAAGGGGATGGGGCACCACCACCAGGCCCCCTTGCCGGTGCACTGCCTCCACCACCTCCCGGGCCGGGCGGAGGCTAGGCACTGGCTCCTCGATGAAGAGGGCCAGCAGGTGGCCCTCGATGGCCGTCACCTCCATCCCCGTGACCACCTGAAAGCGAAAGCTCCCCCTGCCCCACGCCTCCCGTGTGCGCAGGGCCCCCTCCAGGCTATCGTGGTCGGTGATGGCGATGACATCCAGGTCCGTCTGCTCCTCCACATAGCGCAGGATCTCCTCCGGGGAGGCCATGCCATCGCTGAGGGAGGTGTGGATGTGCAGGTCAGCCTTGCCCATGGCTTTTATCGCCATCAGTATCCCATACCGGCTCCAGGACTATCCATTGGGCGGGGTCCTTTCGCAGGTGTTCCTCCAACCGGCCCAGGAAGCGCAGGGTGTTGAGGCGCACGTCCTCCTCTAAGGACCCGCTCCGCACCAGCTCCAAAGGCGGCTCGATGAACACCTCCAGCCTAGGGCCACGCCGGTGGCAAAAGATGGGCAGGACAGTAGCCCCTGTGCGCAGCGCCATCTCCATGGGGCCCGTGGGCATGTTGGCCTCCCGCCCGAAGAAGGGGAGAGGGGCCCGCGGCCCCTGGATGTCCCGGTCGCCCATGAGGGCCACCACCCCTCCCCGCCGCAAGGCCTGCACCGCCGCTTTCACTCCTCCCACCCCCACTGGAAGGAAGGTGTGGCCCTTGCTGGAGCGGAGCCTATCCACGAGGCGGGAGAGCCTGGGAGGGCGGAGGGGCTCGGTGAGGGCCACCACCCGGATGTTATGGAACAAAAGCCCCTGCACCGCCAGCTCTGGGTTTCCCAGGTGGGCGCTGAGGATGATGACGCCCCGGCCCTGGGCCAGGGCCGGCAGGAAGTGCTCCTCGAAGCCATGGTGAACCAACCGGCTTTGGTAGAAGCGGCGCACGTCTAGATAAGGCATGTGGACCAGGTCGCCATAGTACCTGGCCACGTTGCGGAAGGTGCGGCGGGCCAGGCGACGCAGCTGGGACGGATGGGCCTGCGGGCCTAGGATATGTCGCAGATTGTGCCAGACGTGGCGCCGCCTCCCCGGGCAGAGCCAATAGGCCAACTCCCCCAGCAGGTCACATAGGGGATATAGCACCCATATCGGTAGACGCCCTAGGGTGTGGGCCGACACCCAGAAAAGCACATATCTCCACATGGCGGGGCCAGGACGCCCCTCACGCCCCGGCGTGACCGTTGCCAGCGATGAACTCCTCCGTCAGGCGCCGCGCCTCCACATCGGTGAACTGCTGAGGTGGCGACTTCATGAAATAAGCGCTAGGGCCGATGAGGGGCCCAGCGATGCCCCGGTCCAGGGCTAGCTTGGCGCAGCGGATGGCATCGATGACCACGCCCGCCGAGTTGGGGCTGTCCCACACCTCCAGCTTGCACTCCAGGTTGAGGGGCACCCCGCCAAAGGCCGTCCCCTCGATGCGAATGTAGCAGAACTTGCGGTCCTGGAGCCAGGGCACATAGTCGGACGGGCCGATGTGCACGTTGCCCTCGGGCAGCTCGTATCCCAGCTGGGAGGTGACGGCGGTAGTCTTGGAGATCTTCTTGGACATGAGGCGCTCCCGCTCCAGCATGTTAAGGAAGTCGGTATTGCCGCCGAAGTTGAGCTGGTAGGTACGCTCCACCTTCACCCCGCGCTCCACGAACAGCCGTGTCAGCACTCGGTGCAAGATGGTGGCCCCCACCTGAGACTTGATATCGTCGCCGATGATGGGCAGCCCCCGCTCCTGGAACCGCCGCTGCCAATAGGGCTCCCGGGCGATAAAGACCGGTATGCAGTTGACGAAGGCGCAGCCCGCCTGCAGCACCTGCTCCACATACCACTTGGTGGCCTCCTCCGCCCCCACTGGCAGGAAGTTGACCACCACATGAGTCTGGGTCTCCCGTAGGATGCGCACGATGTCCGCCGTGGGGCCTGGGGCCTTGGTGATGACCTCCTTAAGGTATTTGCCCAGGCCGTCATGGGTCATGCCCCGCTCTACCTTCACTCCCAAGGGGGGGACATCGCAGAACTTATAGGTGTTGTTGGGCGGGGTGAAGATGGCCTCCGCCAGGTCCTTCCCCACCTTGTTGACGTCCACATCGAAGGCGGCCACAAACTCGATGTCCCCCACATGATAGCCACCCAGGTTCACGTGCATGAGGCCAGGGACTTCCTCCTTCTCATCGGCGTTCCGGTAATAGTAGACACCTTGCACCAGGGCCGAGGCGCAGTTGCCCACTCCAATGATGGCCACGTTGATCTTCCCCACGGCGGTCACCCCCTTATGTCGTGGTTAGATTTTAGCGGCCTAGCCACCAGCCTTACAACGCTGACCCTTCGCCTTCCCTTGCCAAGTTGGGCCAAAGCCCTCTGGAGCGGGCGGCGGGGATCGAACCCGCGACAACCGGCTTGGAAGGCCGGTGCTCTGCCACTGAGCTACGCCCGCGCGATCGCCCATCTTTATAGTATACCCTCCCTCACGGACAACGCGGCAGAGGAAGGCCCACCACGGCAGCCGCCCCCGCGCTGCCCAACCGCTCTGGAGGCCCCCACCGTTAGCCCACAACGCCCTTTGGGCAGGAGCGTTGACAATGTGCACAAGGGGTGCTATAAATGTAACGCATTCATCCCAAGGAGGGAAGCCATGAAATTTAGCATCTTTTCGGTGTGTGATCATCATCTAGATGTCCCCCGCTCCATCACCCAGCTATACGAGCAAATCCTCTCGGAGATGGAGCTGGCGGAGGAGCTGGGCTACTGGGCGTACTACATCGCCGAGCACCACTTCCATGAATACGGCGTGGTGCCTTCCCCTCCTGCCTTCCTGGGGGCGGCCTCTCAACGAACGTCCCGCCTGGGGCTGGGAGTGGCCGTATCCGTCCTCACCTTCCACAACCCCCTGCTGGTGGCCGAGGAGTACGCCGTGGTGGACCACCTCTCTAAGGGTCGCCTCCGCCTGGGGGTGGGGTCAGGCTATCTTCAGCACGAGTTCCAAGGCTTCGGCATCCCGGCCGAGGAGCGACGTGAGCGGGCGCAAGAGGCGCTGGAGATAGTGGTGCGCGCTTGGCAAGGGGAGCCCTTCAGCTACAACGGCACCTACCACAAGGTCGAGAACGTGCGTATCGCGGTAACGCCCTTGCAAAAGCCTCACCCGCCCCTGTGGATCGCCATATTAAATGCCGACCGTGCCTATCACGTGGGCAAGACTGGGTGGAACATCATGATGATGCCATACGCCACCTGCGACACCATCGACGACCTGGGCGAGATCATCGCTGCCTACCGGAGGGGTTACGCCGAGGCTGGCGGCCAGGGGGAGCCCGATGTGGCCGTGGGCCTTCACACTTACGTCTCCTCCAGCAAGGAGGCCGCCCGCCAAGAGGCCGATGCCGCTTTATGGCGATACGTGGTCACCCGGCTGTACGCCCGCCGCCGCAACTTCGATGAGCTGGACAGGGGTGAGCTCATCCTCTTCGGCGACCCCGACCTGGTGGCGGCCCGACTGCGCAAACTGGCCGCCATGGGCATCACCCACGTCATGGCCCTTATGAACTTCGGCGCCCTGGAAGCGGAGCGCGTGCGCCAGTCTATGACCCTCTTCGCCAAGGAGGTGATACCCCGCCTCACCGCGACAGCCAGCCGTCCCTAAGGCGCTGCGAGTTACAGCGGTGATAACAGCAAAGGAGGTGCAAGCATGGACCTGGTGCCCAGCAAGGTGGGCTTCTCTACGACGTTCCGCGTGCGGCCGGGCGTCCAGGGTATAACCTTTCCCCTCACAGGCCGGCCGCCCCAGGGCTTCTGGAACGAGATGCTAGCCTTCGGTGCCGAGGTGGTGCGGGAGCGCCCAGCCATGGTGGTGACAGAGGCCCACGAGGCTGAAGGGGTACCCGCCCTCCGCCCCGAGGACATCGCCCCCACCCCCGGCCCTGTCCGCCGACGGGCCTTTCACCTGGCGGCGGTGCAGTCGGGGCCGTTCCCCCAGCCGGTGCTATGGTCCCAGGACGCCCTCATCTCGGTGCTGACGGGCCAGACCGACCACCGTCTGCGGTTCCGCCACGCTGATGCCCACACCGTGGTATTCGTCCACCAGGGCGAGGGCACCCTGGCCACCGATTTCGGCCTGCTGGAGTTCAGCGCTTCCCAGTTCCTTTTCGTGCCCAAGGGTGCCACGTATTCTATCCGCTCCCGCGGCCCCGTGGTGATGATCTTCTACGAGTTCCCCAAGCGTGTCCTACGCCCTTACCACTATTGGATACGCAACTACCCTTACTCCGACGCGGCCCTGGTGCCCCCTGAGCCTGTGCCCGTGGACGACGAGCCATCCGAGAGGGGCGACTTCCCCGTCTATGTCAAGCGTCTCATAGGCCCCTGGACACTGCTACGCTACCCCTTCAGCCCCTTCGACGCGGTGGCCTGGGAGGGGAACCTGTACCCCTTCCGCCTGGCCCTCAAGGACATCCGCATCCTCGCCTCCCCCAACTTCCATGTCGACCCCCCCACCTACACAGTGTTCGTGACGGAGGACGAGGGGGCTTCCATGCAGGCCTTCCTGCCACGCTGGGTTCATTCCCTACCCTACCCCCACAACAACGACGTCGACGAGGTGCTCTTCAACCACTCCGGCTACCACGCTCGGCCAGAGGTGAAGGATGGGTATGCCACCTTGCACCCGGCCGGCACCTTCCACGGGCCCGATGTGCGGGTCAGCCACCAGCAGGTGCAGTCCCCACCAGTGGAGGGCAAGGACGTGCCCTGGCGGGACGAGATCGGCATCATGATCGAGTCGCGGTCGCCGTTCCTGGTGCTGCCTGCCGCCGAGCAGGTGGAGGTGCCGGGCTACGACCAGTCCTGGTTCCGCCAGTACCAGGCGGTGGCCAGTGGTTAAAACGAGAAGAAGGCGGGAGCTAGAGTAGCCCCAGCGACTAACGCAAGGTCATAGAGGCAGATAACTTAGAGGAGGGCGGGCATGATGAAGCGTACATGGCTAGGGGCCATAGCCCTGGTGGTGACCCTCATCTTCCTAGGCGCTTGCGGTGGCGCCGAAGAGGCCCCAGGGACACCCACCCCGCGGACCCCCACCCCCGGGGCCAGGCAGCCCACCGGCGAGCCCATACGCATCGGCATCAACATCGAACAATCAGGATCGGCGTCTGTGCAGGGGGAGGCCTATGTCAGGGCTGCCACCCTGTGGCAGGAGAAGGTCAACCGCGAGGGTGGCATCCTGGGCAGGCCGGTGGAGCTCATCATCGTCGATAACAAGTCGGACCCCACCGAGGCGGCGGTGCTGACGCGGCGGCTGGTGCAGCAGGGGGTTGTGGCTATCGTGGGGCCGGGGACATCCCCCACCACCCTGGCCGCCATGGACGCCATCCTGGAGTCCAAGATCCCTGTGTTCTCCATGGGCTCCGCCGACCAGATCGTGGTGCCGGTGGACAAGAGGCCCAACGTCTTCAAAACCCCCTTCCACGCCTCCCAGAACGTGGAAGCCATATTGGTGGACATGAAGCGCCGCGGCATTCAGCGCGTAGGCCTCCTGACCGTCAACAACCCCTATGGCGAGTCGGGGCTGGCAGCGTGGCGGGAGGCTGAGCGGCGGGGCGATGTGCAGATCGTGGCGGCGGAGAAGTTCGAGGCCAATGCCACTGATGTCACGCCCCAGCTCACCAACATCATGCGCGCCAACCCCCAGGCGGTGGTGGTGTGGGCTATCCCGCCCGGCGCTCCCTTGGCCCGCCGCAACGCCGTGGAGAACCTGCGTATCAACGTGCCCATGTACCACGACGCCGGCGCTGGGGCTGAGCTCTTCCTACGCCTGGCCGGTCAGGCTGCCGAGGGCGCTTACATGATCCACCCCAAGACCCTCGTTTGGGACCAGATACCGCCCACCGACCGTCAGTACCAGGTGTTGCAAGAGTTTGGCCGCCTATACACCCAGCGTTATGGCGACATGTCCGGGTTCGCCAGCTACGTATGGGATGCCCTGGGGATGTTGAAGGCGGCCATAGAGAAGGCCGGCAGCACCGACCCCCAGGCCATCATCCGTGCCCTGGAGAACCTGGGCGAGTATGTGGGTGCCACAGGGGTCTATCGCATGAGCCCCCAGGACCACCTAGGCCTACGGGCCGAGGACCTGGTGCTGGTGACCATCCAGGGCGGGAAGTGGCGACTGGTCCGCTGAGGTAACGCTGAAGGTGAGCGAGTTCCTTCAGTTCGTCGCCAGCGGCGTCGGACAGGGGGCCATCTATGGCCTGGTGGGCGTAGGCTTCGTCATCGTTTATAACGTGACGGGCATCATCAACTTCGCCCAGGGCCACTACCTGATGCTCTCTGCCTTGACGGCGGTGAGCCTGAGAGAGGCTGGGGTGCCGGCGGTGCCGGCGCTGCTAGTGGCCATGGTGGCAGCAGCGTTGGCTGGTCTGGTGACGGACCGGCTGGTCATCAACCCCGCCCGCAGGCACTCCACCCTCACCCTCATCATCCTGACAGTAGGATTGGCCATCGCGGTGGAAGGGTTGGCCCTGCTGATATGGGGGGTCAATCCCCGGCGCTATGGCCCCTTCACCGCCGGCCCCCCCTTGGAGATAGGCGGCGCAGCCGTCAGTCGCCAGACGTTATGGGTGCTGGGGGTGACGTTGGCCCTGGCCCTGGCCCTGTGGTGGTTCTTCCAGCGGACGGTGGTGGGCAAGGCCATGCAGGCCTGCGCCATGAACCGGGAGGCGGCCCGCCTACAGGCCATAAACCCTGCGCAGATGTCCATGTATGCCTTCACTATGGCAGCAGCGGTGGCAGGGGTGGCTGGGGTGGTGCTGGTGCCCATAACATCGGCCTACTACGATATGGGCGTGCCCTTCGGTCTGAAGGGCTTCACAGCGGCAGTGATGGGCGGCCTGGTATCACCCTTCGGCGCCCTGGCGGGTGGCCTCCTGCTGGGGGTGGCCGAGGCCGTGGCAGTGGGCTATGTCTCCTCGGCCATGGCTGAGGGGGTGGCCTTCGCCGTGCTGGCGCTGATGCTGGTGCTGCGGCCCGAGGGTCTGCTGGCCCGGGTGAGGACGCGATGGGCCTGAGGTGGTGGGGCCCCTGGTTCCTCTGGGGTGGGGTGTTTGGAATAGGGGTGCTCCTGGTGCCCCTGGCCGATGCCCTGCCCTTTCTGACCCGCGCCAACCTGGTGGTGATGGCCCTGCACGCCATCGCCGCCATGGGGCTGACGCTGGTGATGGGCTTTGCCGGCCAGGTCTCCCTGGGGCATGCCGCCTTCTACGGTGTGGGCGCCTACGCCACCGCCCTGCTCACGGCCAAGGCAGACTGGCACCCCTTATTGGCCGTGGCCGCTGGGGCCATCATGGCGGCGGTGCTGGCAGCGCTTCTGGGGCGCATCGTTTTCCGGCTGCGGGGCCACTTCCTGGCCATGGCCACCTTGGCCTTCGGCCTGGTCTTCTACGTGGTGGTGCGAAGCTGGGACTCGCTAACGGGTGGCAACCAAGGCACCGGCGGCATACCTGACCTGGCCCTGGGAAGGCTCCGGTTCGATACCGACACCAGCATGTACCTTCTGGCCTGGGGCGTGCTGACGGTGGGGTTGATAGCGGCCCGTAACCTGCTTACCTCGCGCCCGGGAAGGGCGTTGGTGGCCATGGGCGCCTCGGAAGTGGCCGCAGCTAGCGTGGGCATCGATGTGGCCCGCACCAAGATGGCCGTGTTCGCCCTGGGGGCAATATATGCAGCGGTGTCAGGCAGCCTCTATGCTCACTACGTGACCTACGTCAGCCCCGAGTCCTTCGGCCTGCTGCCCTCCTTGCGTTTCCTGGTCATCTCCACCGTGGGTGGTGTCGAATCGGTATGGGGGGCTCCCCTGGGCTCGGCGGTGGTGGTGCTGCTGACGGAGGGCACGCGGGAGCTCGTCCCCAAGTTCGTGTCCGGAGCCACCGGCAGCTACGAGATCGTGGCCTATGGGCTGGCGCTGGTGCTGGTGCTCCTCTTCCTGCCACGGGGCCTGGCGGGCGGCATTGTAGCGCTGGCGCACTGGGGAGCGGAATGGCTGGGTGGGCGGCGGCGGGCTCCCGCCCCGGCCCTGGAGGAGGTGGAGCTGCGGTGAGCCTGCTGCAAGTTGAGAACGTGAGCGTGCAGTTCGGAGGTCTGCGCGCCTTAGACAAGGTCTCCCTGAGAGCCGAGCCTGGGCAGGTAACGGCCCTCATCGGCCCCAACGGCGCCGGGAAGACGACGCTGCTAAACGTCATCTCAGGGCTGATTCGGCCGGCGGCAGGCCGTGTCTACCTGCGGGGCCGCGACATCACCGGCTGGCCTCCCCACCGCGTGGCCAGGCTGGGCATCGCTCGCACCTTCCAGAACCTGCAGCTTTTCGGCCAAATGACCGTTCGGGAGCACCTTTTGGTGGGCCGCTACCGGCTGACGCATACCTCGCTCCTTGAGGCCATGCTGCGGCTACCGCGCCACTTCCGTGAGGAACGGGAAGCCCGCGCGGCCACCGATGGTCTCCTCGCCCGTCTGGGGCTGGCTGATGTGGCCGAGTGGCCTGCCACATCCCTACCATACGGAAAGCAGCGGCTGGTGGAGCTGGGGCGAGCCCTCGCTAGCGAGCCGGTCTTGCTACTGCTGGACGAGCCCACGGCCGGCCTCTCAGGGGCGGAGGCCGCCGACGTGGGCCAGATGCTGCGCCAGCTGGCCGGCGATGGCCTGGCAGTGCTGTTGGTGGAGCACCATATGGACGTGGTCATGTCCTGCTCCGACTGGGTAGTGGTCCTGGACCATGGGGTGGTCATCGCGCAGGGGCCGCCGGCGCAGGTGCAGTCGGACCCTCAAGTCATCGAGGCCTATCTGGGCGAGGAGGCGGCATGAGCAGGCCCCTGCTAGCAGTGGAGAGGTTGCGCGCTGCCTATGGCCGCATCCAGGCCCTGCAGGAAGTGAGCCTGGAGGTCTACCAAGGAGAGGTGGTGGCCGTCGTAGGGGCCAACGGCGCCGGCAAGACCACCCTCTTGCGCGCCTTGGCCGGCCTCATGAGCCCTGTGGGCGGCCGAGTGCTGCTAGATGGCATCGAGGTCACCGGCCGCCCGGCGGAGGAGATGGTCCGGCTGGGGGTGGCGTTGGTGCCCGAAGGGCGCCAGGTGTTCTATGGGCTTTCGGTGGAGGATAACCTGGTGCTGGGAGCATACCATCGGCGCCGTGACTCGGACATGCGCCGCGACATGGAGGACATCTTCGCCCTCTTCCCCGTGCTCGCCCAGCGGAGGCGGCAGGCGGCAGGCACCCTCTCCGGGGGCGAGCAGCAGATGTTGGCCATCGGGCGTGCCCTTATGGCCCGTCCCAGGCTGCTATTGCTGGACGAACCCTCCCTGGGCCTCGCCCCCAAGGTGGTGCGCGATGTTATGGGCCGTCTGCTGGAGCTGCGCGACCGCGGCGTGACGGTGTTGGTGGCCGAGCAACACGCCCGTGCCGCCCTGGCCGTGGCCGACCGCGCCTATGTGCTGGAGCGAGGCCGTATCGTCCTCTCGGGCACCCGGGAGAGGCTGATGGAAGAGGGTGCCATCCGTGCCGCTTATCTGGGCCGTACAGGGCCGCGGCCATCTCCAGAGCGCCCAGGAGGGAGCGACGCCAGCACGACCCTGACCATGACTGAGGAGTGAGGACATGGCCATGAGAGAGGGCCTCCAACAGCAGAAGAAGACCGAAGGGGTTCATCCATGGCAACAAGGAGGCATAGGCGCCTTCCTACGGGAGCTCATCGATGACGCCTCCCTCTTCCCGCCAGCCATGCTTCCCATGGCCGAGGCGGTGGCCCAGCACCTGGAGTACCGCCGTGGGCCCTATCACTGGGCGTTAGCCCGGTTCGTCTGCCCTGCCTCCCGCCTCCCAGAGCTCACCTCCATCGTCTCGGAAGAAGGTGGCCCTTGGCGTCTGAGCGTCATCCTGGACATGGCCGGCCATATGCCCTGGACTGTCTCGTTGGCCACGGCCTTAAAGGAGGTGTCCCGCTTTCAAGAGGCTGGGAGGGGTTCGGTCGAGTCCCTGGAGGCCCGCCTGCCCGCGGGAGCGGAGGTGGAGGAGTTCGCCAGCGCCATGGCCGAGGCAGCCACGGTAGCCCCAGGGGCGCGTCCCTTCGTGGAGCTGCCCTTGGCGGAGGGATGGGAGGTAGGTATACCCCGCGCCCTAGAGGCAATGGCCCGCCTAGAGGGCAAAGTGGGCGCCAAGGTGCGTTGCGGCGGCACCCGCTCGCAAGACTTCCCCACCCCTCACCAGCTGGCGCGCTTCATCACCTGGTGCGCACGCCTGGGCCTGCCCCTCAAGGCCACGGCGGGGCTCCACCATCCCCTGCCCCATCCCGATCCCTTACTCGGCATCAGGCAGCACGGTTTTCTGAACGTCATCGGCGGGGCGCTGATGGCAGTGAGCGGCCAAGTGGACGAGGACGCCTTGCTGGAGCTCCTCTGCGATGACCATCCCGCCAGGTTCCGCCTGGACGCCCATGGCTTCGCCTGGCGCGACCGCACCCTGCCCCCGGAGGAGATCGAGCGCGGCCGCCGCCTGGTGACCTGCTTTGGGAGCTGCAGCTTCCTGGAGCCTTTAGAAGGGCTGGCCGCCCTATTGGGCACGCCCTAGCCTTCACACCCCCTGCCACTATGGGACCACCAAGGCCCGACGCCACCAACGACCCAGGCCTGCGCCCCTGGGTAGCGGTGCCTCCAGGCTCCCCCTTCCCGATCCAGAACCTCCCCTTCGGCGTGTTTCGCTACCGTCGCCGGGCGAGGGTGGGAGTCGCCATCGGTGACCATGTCCTGGACATGGCCTACTTGCAGGAAGAGGGCCTCCTAGCGGGGATCCCCCTTCCCAGGCGGATCTTCGCCCGCGATTCCTTGAACGGTTTTCTCGCCTTGGGCCGTCCCATCTGGCGGGCCGTGCGTCACCGCCTCTGCGAGCTGCTCACCGAGGAGCGGTGGCGCCGGCAGGTGGAGCCCGCTTTGCTCCCCTTGTCAGAGGTGGAGCTTATGCTGCCCATTCAGCCGGGCGACTACGTGGACTTCTACGCCTCGTTGTACCATGCCAGCAACATGGGCCGTATCCTACGCCCCCAGCAGGACCCCCTGCCCCCCAACTGGCGATGGCTGCCCATCGGCTACCACGGCCGCTCGGCCACGGTGGTGGTCTCCGGCAGGCCAGTGAGGAGGCCATGGGGCCAGGTATCCACCCCTAGTGGCCCCATAGCGCGACCCACGCGCATGCTGGACTTCGAGCTGGAGGTGGGGTTCGTCACCGGGCACGGCAACCAGCTGGGGAGCCCCATCCCCGTGCAGGAGGCATGGGACCACATCTTCGGCCTGCTCCTGGTGAACGACTGGAGCGCCCGCGACATCCAGGCCTGGGAGTATGTGCCTTTGGGGCCCTTCCTGGGGAAGTCCTTCGCCACGTCGATATCGCCGTGGCTGGTGACGTTAGAGGCTTTGGCACCATTTCTGGTACCTCTGATGTCCCAGGATCCACCTCCCCTGCCCTATCTGGCCGAACCCCAACCCCTGACCTACGACGTGCAGCTGGAGGTGGCCCTGGTGGTGGAGGGCCGGGAGGAGGTGATATCGCGCACCAACATGCGCTACCTGTACTGGTCCCTCGCCCAGATGCTGGCCCACGCCACCAGCAATGGCGCCCTCGCTCGGCCGGGCGACCTCTGGGCTACCGGCACCATCTCGGGGCCCGAGCCAGGGACCTACGGCTGCCTCATGGAGCTCACCTGGGGAGGCCAACGCCCCTTGACACTGAGGGACGGGTCCCAGCGCACCTTCCTGGAGGACGGCGATACGGTGGTCATGCGCGGCTGGTGCCAGGGGGAGGGTGGGCTACGCATCGGCCTGGGGGAGGTGCGGGCTACGGTCCTGCCCCCTCTTTAGGCCAGCGCGTCGGCGATGGCCCTGGCCGCTTCCAACACGTGGGGAGCTACACTTGCCACGTCCAGCTCCCCCAAGGTGACCACACCCACACTTGCTTCGGCGGGCCTCCCTCCCACACAGATGGGGGCGGCGATGCCCCACGCCCCTGGCTGCAACTCCCCTCGCGTGACCGAATAGCCAAGGCGACGAGCCTCCTTTACCTCCTGGCGCTCACCAGGCTGAGGCGGCCGCCCGGCCAGGATGGCTAGCCCCGATGCCCCCCGGTCTATGGGGTGACGGAACCCCACTCGGTAGGCCACGTGGATGTTGGTCCGTCGCGGCTCCACCACCGCCAAGGCCACTGCCTCATCCCCATCGGCCAGGGTGAGGAAGGCAGTAGCCTGCACCTTCTCCGCCAGCTCGGCCAGGATGGGCAGGGCGGCGGTGCGCAGGTCATGGGCCACCCCGCGGGCCAGCTCCATGACCCCCGTCCCCAAGAAATAGCGGCCATCGCGGTCACGCCGCACTAGCCGGTGCTGGGCCAGGGTCGCCAGCAGCCGGTAGACGTTGGTGCGATGGATGCCTAGCCGACTGGCCAGCTCGGTGACTGTCAGGCCACTGGGCTCCTGAGCGAGCACCTTGAGTACTCTGAGGCCACGGTCCAGAGTCTGTGAAGACCGAATACCTGCCTGTCTCGGCTGTGAGGTCCGTGAGCCAGCGGGATGGCCCTTGGTGGCCATAGGGACGTGCCTGAGATGGATATTAACACAGGTCAGCAAGCCCCGCTAGCTGCCCAGGGCCTCACTCCAAGTCCACCATGGGCGGCGGGTAGGGGGCTCCTAGGAACGCAGCTGCTCTAAGCTGTGAAGGGCGCCGCTACCGACATGGGCCAGTTCTGCCACATAGCGGCGGATATTGTGCCCTTGGGGGGCAAACTTGCGGGCCTGGAGCACCGCGTTGAATATGCGGACGTAAGGGGCCGCATCGGCGCCGTAACCGGCCACCCGTTGCCAGTTCCCCACGTCCTGCGCCAAGTCGGCGTCCACCAGCTGGCGGTAAAAATGGCGTTCCCCCCAGCGCCACCCCATCTGCGAGTGCTTGGTCAAAAAACTGGCCACCACTATCCGAAGCCGGTTGGGCAACAAGCCCTCTTGTTTCAGTTGGCGCATCGCTGCATCTACCAGCGGGACTCCTGTCCGCCCTTAACACCATGTCTCCAACGCTTTCTCATCATGCCGCCAAGGGAAACTTCGCCATTCACTTCTCCACTTTAACTCGCTTATCTCAGGGAAGCGATGGAGCAGGTGAACGAAAAAGTCGTGCCAGGGTAGTACACGGACGAAGGCCTCGTTGACCGGCATGGCCTCTCTGACCATTTGCCGGAGGGAGATGAGCCCGCAGCGAATCTAAGGGCTCACGCGCCAAGTGGCGCAGTCCGCCAGGGCATGGCGCCGCTGGGCATAAGCCCGCAGGTTGTGACGGACAAACCGACGCCACCTTCGCTGAACCGCATCCTCGTCTGCAAGCCAAAGGGTGGCAGCGTGGCTATTCACTCCAGCAATGGCACCTCAGGCACGGCCAGTGGGGGCGTGTTAAAGCGCGTGGGCAGCGGGAAAGTGGGCAGCCATTGGGACAGCCGAGGCAGGGAGTGGCGCTTACAGAGTTGCGTGAAGGTGGTGAAAGGAGAGCGCAGGGCGAAAAAGGAGAGGGCTCGCCAGTTGTCGCCGTGCTCCCGCTGGTTGAAATCGTCCAGCACAAACAGGGGGATGACCTCCTGACGCCCGTTGGCGTGTTGCCAAAGCGGGTGTCGGCAGGGCGCAGCTCCCGTCGGACGATGGCTACGACGCGCAAGACCTCTGCCTACCATGTTATGCTGACACTACCGTTCCCCAGCTTCACCGCCCAAACGACGCTCCCTTCAGCCAGCACCGGCCTTCTATGCGAGAGCAGCTTTTCTCCATAACTGTTGCACGAAGCCTGACTACGCGGGCGCTTTCGCCGTAACTCGCCTGGAGGAAGCACGTTGATCCACTATGGAGGAGGGTGCCGATGCTGACGACGAAGCGTGGGATGGCGCTGCTGATGGGGAGCATGGCTGCGCTGGGCGCTCTTGTGCTGGCCGCCTGCGGCGGTGGTGAGACGGAGCTGGTCGCCCAGCCGACACCATCGCTTCCCAGCCCCACCGTGGCCGCGTCCGCCACGCCCACGCCTGTGCCCAGTCCGTCGCCTACAGCAACCCCGCAACCGTCGCCCACCGTGCCCGCCACGCCGGCGACGTCCAAGCCATGCCCGCCATCCCCATACTACCTGACGCCCAGCGTGGGCGCCTTGGGCGCCAACCTGGCCGATGCCATTGGTCGGTGGAACGCGTGGCTGGGCTGCTCGGCCTTCGCCATCGACCCCACGGCCTCGCGTCCGGGAGTCATCAGGGTGGACTTCGCCCCAGCGGAGATCGGGGACCGCGGATGGGCGCAGTTCAGCGGGGGCACGGTCTACCTAGCGCCGCCGACGACGCCAGCGCGGACCACCATGCAGCCCTACGCCAACGACTACAACATGCTCACGTGCGTGATCCTTCATGGCCTTGGCCACATCCTGGGCTACCAGGACGACGCCGCGGGAGCGCCCCTTATTATGCGCCCCCTCGCGTGGCCCTCGTGGCCGCCCACCTCGTGCCCCACGCCCAACAGCTCCTGAGGCACCGCCCTCTGCCATCGGCCCGAGCCTCCGCCCTCCCCCGCCTTAGCGGGCGGGTGCAACGGTCAGCGTTGGTTCCCTGTTAGGCTGATGATGCCTCCCCTTTCTGGAACCCAGGCGGGCGGGGAGGGCGCCGTTGCCCGTGGTGCGGGAGGCCTATGTGCTGGGGGTGAGCAGCCGCAAGAGGGAGCGGCTGATCTCGGCCCTGGGGCTTGAGGGGGTGAGCAAGAGCCGCGTCTCTCACCCCTGCGCCGCTTTGCACCGGCAGGTGGAGGGCTAGCGCCAGCGAACCCGCAGGGCCAGCTACCCCTACTTCTGGCTGGAGGACACCAACCTGAAGGTGAGGGAGGGGAAGCGGGTTCTCTCTCATGCCCTGGTGCTGGCCCTGGGGGTGAAGGAGGACGGGGAGCGGGAGGTGTTGGGGCTGGAGGTGGGGCCCACGGAGCAGTACGCCGCTTGCGCTGGAGTTCCTGCGGGGCTTGGTGGCCCGGGGGCTGTTTGGGGTGAGGCTGGTGGTCTCTGACGCCCACCGGGGATTGCGCCGAGCCCAGGAGGAAGCGCCCACGGGGGCCTACTGACAGCGCTGCGTCGTCCATTTCCAGAGGAACGCCCTGGCCCGGGTGTCCAGGTCATCCTGGGGCGAGGTGGCGGCGATGACTCCCGCATCTTCGTCCCGCCCAGCCTGGAGCGGACTGGGCGGGGAGCCGCGGGAGGTGGCCGAGGGGCTGGCCCCGCCGTCCTGCAGGGTGGCGGAGATGCTGTGGGAGGCGGAGGAGGAGCTGCTGGCCCACATGGCCTTCCCCAGGGCCCACTGGCGCAGCCTTCTGTGCCACCAACCCCTGGAGCGGGTGCATGTGGAGATAAAGCGGCGGGTCCGGATGGTGGGGGCCTTCACCAACCGACAGGCGGCCTCGAGGCTGGTGGAGGCGGTGCTCATGGGGCAGCACCATGAGTGTCAGGGCATGCGGCGTTACATCTCCACCACTTGCTCCTGGGGCCATCCTTGGGCAGTCTGCACAACTACCAGCAGCTGAATGAAGCTCGCTGTTTCAAATTGCGACACTTGTGTAAGTTGACATGTTGGCCTACCGGTGTCCATATATATGCCTGATATATGCCTGTGTATATCAGGACGGGGGGGTGGGAGCAACAGCACGAAAGGCCTTGTCGTGTGTATGCAAAGGGAGCTGACTTGACATGTTTTTGGCAATAGGCAACGATGGGCAACAGGAAGTAACAGGACGAGGTAAGAAATGAAGGCAGCGGTCATGGAAGGCTTCAGGCAGCCCCTGGTGGTGAAGAACGTGCCTGACCCCACGGTCGGCCCAGGGGATGCTGTGATTCGAGTGGAGGGTGAAGGCATATGTCACTCTGACTGGCACGCGTGGATGGGGGACTGGGAGTGGAGCGGCCTCAAGCCGCACCCACCCATCATCTTAGGGCACGAGATGGCGGGCGTGGTAGAGGAGGTAGGGCCCGGGGTACAACGCGTGAAGAGGGGCGACCCGGTGCTTGTGCCCGTGGTATGGGCCTATGGCTCCTGTGAGTTCTGTCTCAAGGGCCGACAGAACATATGCGCCAATATGGAGGGTCCTGAGCTTCACTGACAACGCCGGTTATGGCCAGCTGGCGAGGGTGAGTAACGTAGGACGGTGAGGCAGGGGAGGGTGGAGAGCATGCCCCAGGGGCTCCTCGCATCCTCCCCGGCCTGGGCCCGCAGCTGAAACTGGCACTGGAGGCTACCAGATCCTGGGAGTGGTCCTTCCCTTGGACCAGGGGCTGGAGGTAACCCTCGTCCATCCCTATAAGACCAAGGCCATAGCCTCGGCCAGGCCGGGGAAGCGACCGGCTGGACGCCCACATCCTGGCCCAGAGGGAAGCGGGCAGGCCTGGTGGAAATGGCCTGTGTGGACGACCCGGAGACCAGGGGCCTGCGGGAGCTGCTGCGCTACCTGGCCTTCCTGGTGGGCCTGCAGAGGGCAGTCAAGAACCGCATCCACGCCCTCCTGGACAGCCTAGGAGTGCGGCCGCCCATGCCTACCCTTTTCTCCAGCAAGGGGCTTAAGTGGCTTGCGGGGCTAGAGCTGCCCCAGCCCTACGGCGAGGAGCTGAGGGGCCTCCTGCGGCTGCTCTCGGCCCTCAGGCAGGAGATAGAGGCGGTGGCAGGGAGGGTGCGGGAGGTGGCCAGGAGGGATGAGCAGGCCCTCCTGCTCACCACCGTGCCGGGCCTGGGCTACTATGCTGCCCTGGTGGTGCTGGCCGGGATGGGGACGTCTCCCGCTTCCCCACGGCCAGGGACCTATCGAGCTATGCCGGCCTGGTGCCCTCCACCTACGCCTCTGGCAGGGCGGTGAGGCATGCGGCCATAGCCAAGCGGGGCTCCAGCTTCCTCAGGTGGGCGCTGGTGGAGGCGGCCATGTATGCCGTGGGGTGGCCTGGGCCCTTGCAGGAATTCTATCGTCGGCTAGTGGTGGGCGAGGATGCCAGAAGGCGAGGGGGGCCGGCCAGGAAGGTCGGCAAGGTGGTCTTCTGGATGCTCAGCACGAGCAGGTTCTACCGGAAGGTGGGGCCATGTCTTGCTCCCCAGGGGCAGGCGAGCTGGGGCGTCTACGTGGCCGGTGGCTAAGGCTCGGGTTGTGACGCTCCAGCCTGCCTCGCATACGGGACATGTTGTCCTCGGGCAAGGATGGAGGGTGTCTCTGGGCGGTGCTCGTCCGAAGGCGTCTGGTGGTCCGGAGGGAGAGGGACATGCCGCCCTAAGAGACCCTTGACTCGGCCCCTGTCCTTCGAGATGGATGCCGCATTGCGAGCAGTACGTGGCGATCGTCCCTATGTGAACTCAACGATCATGCGGTCATCTGAGTCTGTTGCTCTCGACAGGGGATTACTGCAAAGGCCATCGCTTGGCAGGAAGGACAGTGCCAAAGGCTCTCCAAGCGTCGGGTAACCTTCTAACGACATCCGCTACACCCCATATAAGAAGCGGGATGAAGACAAACACAAAGGGGTTGTGGCGGTACGCACGAAACGGGTCGCCCAGCAGCAGAGCAAGCACTGCATGAGTCATTCCGCAGCCTGGGCACCGAATCCCAAAGAAGGTGCGAATCGGGCAGGGGACAAGTACACGGTCCCTCCCTTCCAAGGACCGCAAGAACGCCCGGATACCCCTGACCTCTCGAGCCGACCTCACGCCAGAGTCACCTTTTACTCCCGGATATTACCTAATGGAGCTATGCTGATCCGGATACGCTGCTGCCTCCGGTGAGTCAGGGTAAGAATCAGCCATACAATTCCCCACAGACCACACGTAAAGAACGTGATTATGGCGTGGAGGACATGGTTCACCGGTTTTTCCGGGAGGTCAAGTACAGCCCACACGTCGCGCTCATTCACGTCGACCACTGTCCAGCCTTCGAGTGTCTTGTTTGATACTATGCGCGACAGCCGCTCGCGACGTTCCTCCCACGAGAGCGGTTGTATTGGCTATTCCTCCGTCGCTGCCTCCTTAGCGGCGCTCTGCCTAGCCTGAAGTTCTTGGCGCCTCCCAGGCTGAGCCTCGGCCTCCACTGAAGTCAATGGCCCGGCCAAACTGGCCCATCTCGATCTATGCTTTTGCCTGCATAACGGCATCGCCAGGTTCGAATCCGGACATAGTTAACCCTCCCTCGAGTGTCTTCGCAGCGTGCAGTTCTAAGGTATGTCAGAGGTCCCGTCAATAGGGACTCATCTCAAAAGCCCCCAAGCGACGGGGAAGCAGGCCAGGTAGACCCGGGGGGCGAAGATGGTCAAGAGCCGCTCGTACCGCAGGGCCAGCCTCCGGAACCCTCCCTTGAGCCAGGCGAAGAAGCGCTCCACCGCCGCCCTGGCCACCCTGTGTAGGTGGCCCGGCAGAAGCGATAGGGCCGGCCACGCCTGGGCCGCCTCCGCCCCCTGGGGTTCTCAGGTATGCTGGCCCCGATGCCCTGCCGGCGCAGGTGACGGCGAATCTCCCTGGTATCGTAGGCGCCATCAGCGCACAGCTCCTCTGGCCTCCTCCTGGGCCTGCCCCTCCTGCCTCCAAGCCGCAAGCCCGCCATCGGCTGGCTGGTGCGGTGACATCGTGGCCGTTGGCAGGGCCTATGGCCACGGCCAGGGGCAAGCCCGGCGGCGCCACCAGGGCGTGCACCTTGCTCCCCTTGCGCCGCCGGAAGCCGTCCACCCCTACTGCCTCGCCCCTTTCCGGGCCTCGATGGTGGTGGCATCCACAGCCACCGCCCCCAGCTTTAGCCGCCCTGCCTGGTAGCCCAGCTCCAGGAGCCGCCGCCAGGCTGTCTTGTGGGAGCCGTACTCCTTGGGCATATCCATCCAGCGGCAGCCAGTGACCAGGACGTAGAGGATGCCATTGAGGGTCCTCCTGTCGTCGGCCCTGGGGCGGCCGGTGCGGGCCCTGAGAGGCAGCAGGGGCTGGATGAACTGCCACTGCTCGTCGCTCAGCTCCCTGAACTCCATGCTCCCTCCCCCTCGTCCCAGGAGAGAGTCTACCGCCAGCGGAGTTTCGAGACCAGTTCATTGATGGCAAGCCAGCAGGGCATAAGGGTTACCATTCACTGAGGGGCACGGCGCTGGCCTTAGCGATAGTGCTCTAATTGCATCATCGGCCCCTGAGAGGCCGTTTCCGCAACCTCCTGCTCTACCCAGGCAGCACGACATGTACCCTACTCCCGATGGGGGGTGTGCCGGGCCGTTGGGCCACCCATAGCCTGACCACGTGGCGCAAGATCTGGAGGGCGTCCACGGCATCCACGTCGCCATAGCCGTCCACGTCGCCCCACAACCTGGGGGTGCCATCCACCGTGACGGTGGAGCCAATGTCCGGGCAGGGCTCCTCCTGGGACACGGCAAGCCTGACCACGTGGCGCAGGACCTTGAGGGCGTCCACCGCGTCCACATCGCCGTCGCAGTCCACGTCCCCCCACAGCAACCCCATCTGCAGCTGGAAAGTGGCGGTGCAGGTCTTATCGCCGTTCATGGTGACGGAGCCATCGGCACAGTCGGGGTCGCCGCCCCAGCCGACAAAGATGTAACCTGTGTCTGGAGTGGCCATCAGAGTTACGGTAATTCCGGAGGGAAAGCTCGCAGAACACGTAGAGCCGGAGGAGCCACAGTTTATACCCGCAGGGCTGGAGGTGACATTGCCACCGGTGGGTGTCGGACTAATGGAGAGGGTAAAGGAGGCTGCCAAGTCCGCGGTAAGCCGCGCCACGAAGGCGTCAAAAGTGCCGCCGCCATAGTTTTCCTGCGCCCCGCCGCTGGTCTTGGGGAAGTTGGTGGAAGTGGTGCTCCCCGCCACGTAGACATCACCGCTCGGCGCGATAGCCAGGGCGTTGGCCCAATCGTCCGAGGTTCCCCCCAGGTAGGTGGACTGGGGGTTTGAGGTGAGGGTGGAGTTCAGCCGCGCCACGAAGGCGTCAAAAGTACCGCCGCCATAGTTTGGCTGCGCCCCGCCGGTGGTGTTGGGGAAGTCGGTGGAGGTGGTCCTCCCCGCCACGTAGACATCACCCGTTGAAGGATGAACGGCCAGCGCCAAGGCCTCATCGGAGTTGCTTCCCCCCAGGTAGGTGGACTGGGGGTTTGAGGTGAGGTCGGAGCTCAGCCGCGCCACGAAGCCGTCCCAAAAACCGAAGTCGCTGCTGCAGTCCTCGCAGGTTTCCTTCGCCCCGCCGGCGGTGTTGGGGAAGTCGGCGGACAAGGTGCGCCCCGCCACATACACGTCGTAAGTCGGCCCTGGACCGATGGCCAGGGCGAAGGCGTCATCGAAGTCGCCTCCCCCCAGGTAGGTGGACTGGAGGTTTGAGGTGAGGTCGGAGTTCAGCCGCGCCACGAAGGCGTCGCTAAAGCCGCTGCTGCAACCGGTGCAGGTTCCCTGCGCCCCGCCGTTGGTGTTGGGGAAGTTGTCGGAAAGGGTCTGCCCCGCCACATACACTTCGTAATCTGGGCCTGGACCGATGGCCAGGGCGAAGGCGTCATCGTTACCGTTCCCCCCCCAGGTAGGTGGCCTGGAGGATTTGGGTGAGGTCGGAGCTCAGCCGCGCCACGAAGGCGTCCCGAGAGCCGCCGCCATGGTTTGGCTGCGCCCCGCCGCTGGTGTTGGGGAAGTCGGTGGTGGAAGTGGTCGTCCCCGCCACGTAGACCTCACCCGTGGTAGGATGAACGGCCAGCGCCAAGGTCTCATCCCACCCGCTTCCCCCCAGGTAGGTGGACTGGAGGATGGGGTCTATGACCAGGGGCAGGTTTGGGTCTGCCGCCTGCACCACAAAGCCGTAGCGGTTTTTGCCGAGGAGGCGGTAGGACGCTTGCACCGGCAGCTTCTGGCCGTCTTTCTCTTGCCACGCCACAGGCCTGGAAAGCAGGAGCTCCCCCAGACCGGTTTCAATGACAAGCTCCCCTTGCTCCGAAAGCTGCACACTCTGGGCCCCTTCCAGCTCTATGCGCACCTGAGCGAGGTTCGCTCCAGGACGCACGTATAACAGCTTCTCCACGGTCTTCTGGCTCGCCTTGAGCTTGACTTCCACGCCTGGCCAAACTTCACCCAGCGAGACGTAGCGGTAGCTGGGAAGTCCCGAGCGGTGCCTGGCCGGGTCGTTGCCAATGAAGTAGCTCACCTTGGTTTCGAGCTCCTCTTCCCCGCGGATCACCTGCACCTTGCCCCCCACCCAGCGCTCAGAGAGCACCCAGCTCTGGACAGGGCAAGGCTTCTGGAAGCGCCTGATGGCCACGTCCGGCTCGCTGGCCCCGGGGCTTTGCTTCTCGCAGTCTTCCCGCTTGCTCGCCACATGGCGCAGCTCGCCGTCCTGGGTCACCCAGGTACTGGCAAAATAGCCCGGCGCGGCAAACGCCGCCCGCTCATCCCATTGCCCGTCGTTGGGCACCCACCCTCGCTCCAGGACGGCCAAACGCTGCACCACCATCCGGCTCTCCTCCACGCCCGGCTGGTGAAGCCCCTCGGGAGGACGCCTCCCCTGGAGCTCGCAGCCCATGGCAAGCAGCGCCACCACCAGCGCCGCCACCCGTGCCAGCCAGAGGCCTGGCCCCGCCTTTGTCCCTATCAGGGTCCGGAACATCGCACACCTCCCTATAGGGCATCTTTCCTGGGCAGGAGTCGCGCGGTTGACTGCGAACACCTTGTAGTTAGTAGTATATGAAACACAACGGCTCTGTAGAAAAGGGGCCAGGCTGGGTCTAGAATGGGGGGCTGGTGCGAGGTGCAAGAGCGATGGCCGAGGTGGGTCTGGTGCGGCTGGCCCGGGTGGCCAGGGAGGTAGCGGAGTCGGTGCTGC
>Ga0079997_118069_pt1 | contig 34952 bp, 26 predicted proteins | sample PerSpoCPS_CMetaG_FD_69200 | JGI IMG/M metagenome (GOLD analysis project Ga0079997, IMG submission 69200) | Archaeal communities from Yellowstone National Park, Wyoming, USA - Perpetual Spouter C (PS_C) MetaG (SPADES assembly) (version 2) | ecosystem: Environmental > Aquatic > Thermal springs >... | reverse complement strand
AGCGAGGAGGAGGTCCAGTGATGAGAGGTGAACCACGTGGTCACCGGCTCGGTTCGAAACTCACGCGGCGGGGGCTGCTCCGAGGGTTGGCAGTCGGTGCCGCGGCGCCCGCAGTGAGCGCGTTGCTGGCGGCCTGTGCGGGTGGACAGGCCACGCCGACACCGGCCCCGCAACCGACACCGACGGCTGCTCCAGCGGCACAACCGACTCCGACTGCTGCGGCTGCGTCACCGACGCCGGCTGCACCACCGACGCCGACTCCGGTCGTGCTGAAGGGGACGAAGTTGAACATCCTCTTCGGCACCTTCTTCGTTCCCGAGACCCAGGATCTCATGAAGCAACAGCTCCAGGAGTTCGGGAAGGAAACCGGCGTCGAGGCGACGATCGACTTCATCAACTGGCCGGATCTCCAGCCCAAGATCAGCGCGGCCGTGCAGGCAGGGGCTGGTCCGGACATCGTCGGAATGTGGGATACCTGGCCCTCGCTCTATAAGGACGCACTGGTGGATGTCGCCGACATCGTCCAAAAGCGGATCAAGGGGGAGGGTGACTACTTCGATTGGGTCAAGAAGACCGTGATGGTCGGGGATCAGTGGCTGAGCATCCCGATCGGCGCCCCGACGAGCGCGCAAGTGTTCCGGAAGAGCCTCCTCCAAAAGGCCGGTTGGCCCGATCCGAACAACCCGCCGGACACCTGGGAAGATCTCTTCAAGATCGGCGTGGAGTTCAAGAAGTTGGGTATGCCGCTCGGACAGGCTTTCGGCCACTCCACTGGTGACCCGCCGTCCTTCTGCTATGCCTTCATGTGGGCCTACGGGGCGATGGAGGTCGAAGCGGACGGGAAGACGGTCGCGTTCAACAAGCCGCAGTTCGTCGAGGGGATGAAGCTTCTCCTGAGCTATTGGAAGCAAGCCTTCGACGAAACGGGATTGTCCTGGGACGACGCGACCAACAACCGGGCTTTCTTGGCCGGACAGATCGGCTGGACCTTCAACGGGAGCAGCATTTACATCGCGGCCAAGAAACAGGCGCCCGACATCGCGGAGGACATCATCCACCATATCTATCCGAAGGGACCAGCCGGCCGATTCAACAATTTGGGGAGTTGGTCGGTCGGGATCCTCAAGTACTCGAAGAACGTTGCCGGTGCCAAGGCGTTCCTCGAGTGGTGGACGGCGCCCGAGCAGTTCCGCAAGTGGCTGGAGATCCAGCAGGGATACCAGGTCGCGCCGACTCAGTACTATCTGAACGACCCGTACTACAAGGCTGACCCGAAGCTCGTACCCTATGTGGAAGCGGCCAAGTACGGTCGTAATAAGGGCTACGCTGGTTTGGGCAACGAGAAAGCAGCCGAGGCATTCGCGCGGTATGTCGTGGTCGATACGTTCGCCCGCGCGATCCAATCCGGCAATGCCGAGGAAGCGATCCAGTGGGGCGCCAGCGAATTGGAGAAGATTTACGGTCGATGAGCGAGTCCGGGCTGGGGCAGTCGGTATACTGCCCCAGCCCGGCTGATGCACCGAAACGAGCATGACGATCGGAGTCACGCCATGACGACTGCGCCAGCCAGGACCGCTGTGCAGGCTCTGCCGTTGACCTGGCGCGAGCGAGCCCGCCAGTGGCTCGACAGCGAGCCGGTTCTCGCCTACCTGTTCATGTCGCCCGGCTGGCTGATCTTGCTCCTGTTCATGAGCTATCCGTTTTTCCTCGGAATCTGGATCTCGCTGACCGATCGGATGGTCGGATTTCCGGGTGGTGAATTCGTCGGGCTTCGGAACTATCGAGAGCTTCTGCACGATGGTGTCTTTCGACTGACGGTGATCAACACCTTCATCTATGGCTTCGTGACTGTTCCATTCAAGTTGTTGCTTGGTCTTCTGCTGGCGCTCCTCTTGAACCAGGTGTTTCCGCTGCGGAATGTGCTGCGCGCGGCTCTCCTGCTTCCGTGGATCGTACCGACCGCGCTTTCCAGCCTGGCTTGGCTGATGCTCTACGATGCAGTGTTGAGTCCTTTTTCTTGGATGCTGAAGAACTGGGGACTCATCGAATCGAACATCGCGTTCCTGGGTACGCGCACGAATGCCATCATTTCTCTCTGTATTGCCAATATTTGGCGTGGCACGCCGTTCTTCGCGGTGGCCATTCTGGCCGGCCTGCAGGCGGTGCCGCAGGAACTGCACGAGGCGGCAGCGATCGAGGGGGCTAATAGCCTGCAGCGGTTCTTCGCGGTGACGCTGCCGGTGATCAAGGGGATCATCGTCATCACCACACTCTTCTCGATCATTTGGACGTTCGCGGATTTCCAGCTCGTCTATGTTCTGACGAAAGGTGGGCCAGCTAACTCGACGCACATTTTCGGTACCTTCGCCTGGCAAGAGGGGATCGGCGGCGCGGGTAAGCTCGGGATGGGTGCAGCCGTATCTCTGTACATGTTCCCGGTTCTCGCTGTCCTCTCTGCTCTCTTGCTCCGCTACGTTCGTTCGCAGGAGGCCTGAAGTGGTCGGGAGCAATCGGCTGAGCAGTCGGCTCCTCTTTCTCTATCTGCCACTTGCTCTCTTCACGATTTTTCTCCTCTTCCCCTTCTACTGGATGTTCATTATCTCGCTCAAGCCGAATTCACTTTTGCTCAACATGAAGATCAATCCGCTCTTCTTGACACAGGCGACGCTCGACCATTACCGCTATCTTTTGACGAATACCGATTTTCCGCGTTGGGCGTGGAATACCGCAGTGGTGACATTCGGTTCGACGTTTCTCTCGCTGACGAGCAGCATCTTGATGGGTTACGCGCTCGGTCGCTTTCGCTTCCGGGGCGGCAATCTGGCCGGTACTGCGATCTTCCTCGCCTACTTGATTCCGCCGACCCTCCTTTTCATCCCCTTGAGTCAGGTCGTCGCCCGCTTCGGGCTTTACAACACGTACTGGGCATTGATCCTGACGTACCCGACGTTCCTCATTCCTTTCGCCTCCTGGCTCTTGATGGGGTACTTCCGGACGATCCCGCGCGAGTTGGAAGAGTGCGCGATGATCGACGGGGCGAGCCGGTTCCAGGCTATGTGGCGGATCATCTTGCCGCTCGCTCTCCCCGGAGTGCTCTCTGCTGGTATCTTTTCCTTTACCTTGTCATGGAACGAGTTCCTCTACGCCCTCGTCTTCATGGGTTCGGGCGAGATGAAGACGATTCCGGTCGGGACGGTGAGCGACCTCATCCGGGCCGATGTCTTCCAGTGGGGTCCGCTCATGGCAGCCGCCATGCTCGGTTCCGTGCCGGTCGCCATCGCCTACATGTTCTTCGTCGATCAGTACGTTTCTGGTCTGACGGCTGGTGCAGTGAAAGGATGAGCAGCTGGATCGCGCACAGGCTTTCCGTATACTAATGGCGGGGCGATCTTCGGCGCGAGTGTGACCGGTTCTGCATGACGGAGGATGCAGATGGCCCAAGTCATCTATGATCACGTGACGAAGCGGTTCGACGGTGTCATTGCTGTCAACGATCTCACCCTCGAGGTCAAGGATGGGGAGTTTCTCGTCCTCGTCGGTCCCTCGGGGTGTGGGAAGACGACAGCGTTGCGCTGTCTGGCTGGTCTGGAAGAGGTGACGAGCGGCGACATCATCATCGGTGACCGCGTCGTCACGCATGTGCCTCCGAAGGACCGCGATATCGCGATGGTTTTCCAAAATTACGCACTCTATCCGCATATGACGGTGTACGAGAACATGGCCTTCGGTCTCAAGCTCCGTAAGGTGCCCAAGCAGGAGATCGATCGGCGGGTGAAAGAAGTCGCCGAAATGCTCGGTATTCAGGATCTTCTCAATCGCAAGCCCCGCCAGCTTTCCGGTGGTCAACGGCAGCGCGTCGCGCTCGGTCGTGCCATCGTTCGCGAACCGCAGGTGTTCTTGATGGACGAGCCGCTTTCCAATCTGGATGCCAAGCTTCGCGTCCAGACACGCGGCGAGCTGATCAAGCTGCAGCGCCGCCTCGGGGTCACCACGATCTATGTGACGCACGACCAGGTCGAGGCAATGACCATGGGTCACCGTATCGCGGTGATGAATCAAGGAGTTCTCCAGCAGCTGGACACACCGGAAAACCTTTATGATCACCCCGCGAACCTGTTCGTCGCGACGTTCATCGGTAGTCCGGCGATGAACATCTTCCCGGCCCGCGTCGTCGTTGGTGATGGGACGGTCCGGTTGGTCGCGGGCGATGTCACGCTGGAAGCGGCACCAGAGCAGCGCAACCGGCTCGCTGAGTACAGCGGCCGCGAAGTGCTCGTCGGCATCCGACCGGAGGATCTCATCGTTCAACCGGGGCAGGTGAGCGTCGACCGCCAGTTGCGTCTCCCGGTGGAGATCGTGGAGCCGCTCGGTTCGGAGACACTCGTGCACTTGCGGGGCCCGGCCGGAACGATCATCGCCAAGGCCGATCCACATGTGCACTTCTCGGTCGGTGAACTCGCCGCGGTCACGGTGAAGGTCGAGCACCTGCACGCCTTCGATCCGCAGACGGAACTCGCGCTCTTCTGATCGCAGCGCCAGACAGAACTGGGACGGACGCGCGCCGCAGCAACGAGGCGCGCGTCCGTTCGCGGAATCCGACTGACTCTCGAGCAGGCGAACCGGTTCTCCGAGGCACGGGCCTCAACGGCGGGTCGTGCGGAGAATGGTGCGAATGCGCTCCGCGACGACCTCGGCCTCGCCGGGCTCCAACGTTTCGGCTGTCAGCGAGATCCGATGCTCGTCGTGCAAGGCGACCGCGATCCGGGGGTCTCCCTCCCACAGGCGATCGCGCAACTCGCGGGCGGTCATGCCGCAGCAGGATGGATCGATCTCCAGAACGAGCCGAGGCAACGGCTGCCCGGCTTCGTTCGGGAACGCACGCGTCGCGCGGACGCCAGGTATCCTACTGAAGTCTGCGATCCAGGCAGCTACCGTGTCCTCACAGGCGCGCACGCGTGCTTCATGGTCGAGAGTGAGGTATCGCTCCACCGCTACGAGGAGACCGATCAGCTCTTCGCGGCTCACCTTGAAGGGGCGGCCGAGTTGCTGGTGTGGGGGACCATGGAGGGCGATCGCCTCGATCAGGTCGGCACGGCCGACGATCAAGCCGGTCGATTGCGGTCCAGCCAAGTCCTTGCCACCACTGAAAATCGCGAGATCGGCTCCCAGATCGCGCGTGAAGCGCCAGAGGTTCTCAGCTGGTGGAAGCTGGGCCGCAGCATCGACGATGACCGGGACGTCGTGTGCATGAGCGACTGCCACGACCTCCTCCAGCGGGAGAGCGCCGCGTGCCAAGTGCGCTCCGGCGACGTACACCACTGCTGCGGTGCGCTCGCTGAGCGCTGATTCCAGTTCCCATGGATCGGTGGCCAGTGCGTTCCCGATCTGAACCAGCTGGACTCCAGCGAGCCGAATCGCCGGGTCGTACGGGATCCGGTGAGCGGCCTGGATGACGACCTGATCCTTGTAACCTTCGAGGTCCGGGAACTGAGCGCGAAGGCGCGCAATACGCACGGGGTCCGGACCAGTCACGCAGGCCAGCGTCGCCAGCGTCAACCCTGCCGCCGCGCCGGCAGTGACGTAGGCTGCTTCGTTCCTCGTCAGGTCGGCCAATCGTCGCCCAACCGCCCGCTGGAGCTCGACGAGATCGACATACCATTGTGCAGCCTCCGCCATCGCGGCGATGACTTCGGGCGGCATGATGGAACCGCCGAGCCGCGTCAGACGGGCATCGGCGTTGATGACACGCCGGACACCGAGTCGCTCGTACCAGCTCATGGGGTCCTCTCCTGACTTCGTACCGCACTCTGCTTCGGTATGACAGAGATCGTACCGTCAGCTTCGAGGACGACGAGTGCGGCTTGCGAGATGTCCTCAAGACCAGCGTGACGCAGGGCCGCTTCTGCTTCGTCGAGATCGATCCACTCGCGGCGCAGTGCTCGCCGATCCCATCGTCCATCGCGGGCGAGAATGCTCGGCGGTGGCTGGAGCAGCCGTTTCAGCGGGGGAAAACGCAACGAGGCCCAACCGAGCGACCAATTGCCGATGAAGAGGGTGCCGCTCAGAATGATCCCGCCGAGCAGCGAGGAGTCCGTCCCCGTCATAGCGGGCTGGAGCGAATTAGCCGTAAGGAGCAACAAGGCGAGATCGAAAACCGTGAACTGACCGAGTTGCCGTTTACCGAAGAGTCGCAGCGCGAGGATGAAGAGTAAGTAGATCGCCAGACCACGCAGGATGAGTTCCCAGACTGGTATGGTCAGCTTCCACATGTGATCAACTCCCGTCGAAGCGAAAACCGAGCACAAGAACTCCTTCGTGCGTTGCCAGCTGAGGCATCCTAGCAGATCGGCTGATAACGAGGCGTCTTTCTCTTTCGAGAGACGAACAGCGCTCGGTGCCTGCACCGAGCGCTGTTGCACGATTCGACCCCGTGGGACAGCGATGATTACACGGCGCTGCGCACTTCGGCAGGAAAACTCGCGTTGGTGTAGACCTCCTGCACGTCGTCCAAGTCCTCGAGCGCTTCGAGCAGCTTGAGGGCGCTCTGAGCCTGACCGCCCTCGAGCTCGACCGTCGTAGTCGGGATGCGTTGGATGTCAGCCTGGCGGATCTGGTAGCCGGCTGCCTCTAACTTCTCCGCCACGTCGCTCAGCTGGTCGGGATCGGTCGTGATGATGACCGAATCGTCTTCCACCTCGAAATCGCGAGCGCCTGCGTCGATCGCAGCGAGTGCGATCTCCTCTGGATCATGACCGTCAGTGGCGACGACGATCTGCCCAACGGTTTCGAACTGCCAGGCTACCGAGCCGGTCTCGCCGAGCGAACCACCGTACTTGGAGAAAATGTGTCGAACCACCGAGGCTGTCCGGTTGCGGTTGTCCGTCAAGGCGATAGCCATGATGGCGACGCCGCCCGGCCCGTACCCTTCGTAGACGATCGTCTCGTATTCAGCCGCTCCGCCAGCCGCACCGCTCGCCTTGGCGATCGCGTTTTCGATGGTGTCCTTCGGCATACCCTCGCGCCGCGCGCGCTCGATCGCCATGCGTAGCCGCACGTTCGTCTCCGGGTTCGGACCGCCTTCGCGCACTGCGACATGGATCTCGCGAGCCAGCTTGCTGAAGATCTGTCCTTTGCGGAAGTCGGCGGCCTGCTTCTGTCGTTTGATCTGGGCCCACTTGGAGTGGCCAGCCATGGATCTCACCTTCCTCCGTCAACATCTTTGACCGTCGTGGATGACGACGGCAGTCCGATCAGCGGTGCCCCGCGATACCGGTCATGGTTTGCTCATCGTTTGGGAGAGCACGGGGCACCAGGTCGAGTGCTCGCGGGCCAGTCACGTTAGCGTGTTCGACCGACCGCGAAGAGCCGGCTTTCCTTAAAAAGTGTGCCAAGGAGCAGCCGGATCGGGCAAGGTGAGACGTTATCGGGTGCTGTCGAGTCGGCGGACGACGACCGCCCGGCCGCGCAGGCGCGTGCGGCTGAGCGCAGCGACCACGCGGTCGGCTGCGCGCTGCGGCACATCGACGAGCGTGTACCGGTCGGCGATCTCGATCTGCCCGATTTCCTTACCGGGTATGCCGGCCTCATTGGCGATGGCACCCACGATATCGCTCGGGCGAATACCGTCGCGTCGTCCGAGTTCGAGTCGCAGGCGGACCATACCTGGCTCGGCTCGCTCGATCTCCGTCAGGTCGCCGGCCCGTTCCGGGCTGACGTTCCGAGCTTCCAGGAGAAGCAGAACAGCGGCTGCCGCGATATCGACCGCATCGTGATCCGGGAGCAGCTGATCGACGATCCTACGTCCGAGTTCGAGATCGCGCTGCTCGATCACTTCCGAGAGCGATGCGCCGAGAAGCTCGCGTTGGCGACGCGCAATCTCCTCGCGGGTCGGGATGCGCTTCGGGATGAGTCGCTGCCCGATCGCTCGTTCGATCGTGCGCAAGAGCCAGCGTTCCCGCGGTTCGATCAACGTGATCGCGGTGCCCGTTGCCCCAGCACGTCCAGTGCGACCGATCCGGTGCACGTAGGATTCCGGATCGCTGGGGATATCGAAGTTGATGACATGACTGACCGCCGGAATGTCCAATCCACGTGCCGCGACGTCGGTGGCGATCAGCAGGTCGACTTGTCCAGTGCGGAAGCGCTGCATGGCGCGATCGCGCATGGCCTGGCTGAGGTAGCCGTGGATCGCCTCGGCAGCGTAGCCGAGCGACTGCAGTTTATGGGCCAGTTCATCGGCGCCGCTCTTGGTGCGCACGAAAATGATCGCGGAGGTCGGTGCCTCGTAATCGAGAATCCGACTCAGCGCCTCGAGCTTGGCATGCGCTGCCACCTCGTACACCGTCTGCGCGATGGAGGGGACAGTCACCCGTTCGGGGTGGATGGCGATGGTCACCGGTGCCCGCAGATAACGCTCCGTCAGCTGGCGGATCCGGGGCGGGATCGTGGCCGAGAAGAGGGCGGTTTGCCGCTCGCGCGGTACATGCTCGAGGATCCACTCGACGTCCTCGATGAAGCCCATGTCCAGCATTTCATCGGCCTCGTCCAAGATGACGACGCGGACCTGATCCAGTCGCAACGTCTCGCGGCGCAAGTGGTCCATGATGCGGCCCGGAGTGCCGACGATGACGTCGACCGGGTGCCGGAGGGCACGCAGCTGCCGCTCGATCGGCTGACCACCGTAGAGTGCCAGGACGCGGGCATCGAGATAGCGGCCGAGACGATGGATCGCTTCGGCCACTTGGATCGCGAGTTCGCGCGTCGGAGTGAGAACGAGCGCTTGCGGACCATGCCCGTTAGGGACCAATGCCTGAAGAATCGGCAAGGCGAATGCTGCGGTTTTGCCTGTTCCCGTGTGGGCTTGGACGATGGCATCGCGCCCACTCAAGAGAACGGGGATCGCTTCCGTCTGGACCGGCATCGGTTGCTCGAAACCGACATCGCGGAGGGCAGCGAGCAAGGCGGGCGAAAGCCCGAGTGCGGCGAATCCGCTCGGGTTCATCACTGTCAGGGTCGAGTTGTTCACGAGTACTCCTCTGAAATCGAATCGTTCATCGGTGCGACCGCGGGGTTCGACCGAGGTGCAACATATCAACTATACCATCCTGCCGTGGTCCACGACGCCAGTCCATGCTTTGGCGTGCCTGCGCTCGTGCAGCCGAAAGCTCGGATCGTCAGGCACCCGTGATCCTGGTCCGATCGACGTACGTCCCTGCTGACGATGGATCGGAATGTTTGTCGAGCGCGGAGAAACCGCTCGTGGAACTTCACGGGATTCGACTGCTCGGGTATGGTGAGACGGGAAAGCAATGATGACGGGGGGCATAAGTATGCGGGAGAACCACGCCAAGCGGAAGATGTTGGCTGGCCAGCCGGCCTTCGGCTATACGCTGCAGCTCGGCGCACCGCTCGTCGCAGAGGCACTGGCTAATTGCGGGATCGACTTCATCTTGATCGATACGCAGCATGGCACCTTCGGCCCGGATACGGTTATCGCCACGCTGATGGCGCTTTCCTGCGGGCGCGCGGTGCCTATGGCTCGGGTCGCACGCAACGATTACACACTGATCGGGCGCTTACTGGACGACGGGGTGCTCGGCATCATCGTTCCGCTGGTCCACACCCGAGAGGATGCGCGAGCGGTTGCCGACGCTTGCCGCTTTCCGCCGCGCGGTATGCGCTCGTGGGGATGGGGACGTGCTCGGGTCTATGGAGCTGATTATCCAGAATGGATCGACGAGGAGCTCTTCGTTGGTGTGCAAATCGAAAGTGCCCAGGCAGTGGAGAATGCCGAGGCGATTCTCTCGGTTCCCGGTATCGACGGTTGCTGGATCGGGCCCGGCGATCTAGCTCTGTCTCTCGGAATCGACCCGCGTCGGGCGGCTGGTGACGAGCGGCAGGAGCGCGCGATCGAACGCGTGCTGGAAGCTTGTCGGAATACGGGCAAAATCGCGGGTTACGCTGCCTATAGTGTCGAAGATGCCTTGTACCGAGCGCAGCAGGGTTTCCGATTCGTCACGGCCGGTAGCGATATCGGCTTCCTCGTGCAAGGAGCGCTGCGTGGCGTCGAACAGCTCGGTCTGACTGCACAGGTCGGACGAGGATATGGGGAATGAGGGACTCGCGCAGAACCGGCAAGCACTGCTCAAGGCGTTCCAGGCGAGTCTGAAGGCGCGGCCGGGTGTAGAGTACATCAATTTGGTGATCTTCCGGCCGCTCGGATTCATCGTGGCCCGTGCCCTGTTGCCAACGCGAGTCAAACCAGAGCAGGTCGTCATCGCTCATACCGGACTCGGTCTCCTGGCAGCTGGGTGCCTGGCTCGTGGCTGGGAGCGAGCGGCGGCAGTACTCCTCCAGGTGGTAACCGTTCTCGACAATACCGATGGTCAACTGGCTCGCTTGCGGCAGCAGGAGAGCGAACTGGGCCGATATCTCGATACCGAACTCGATACGCTGGTCAATACAGCTCTTTTCGCAGCGATCGGATACCGTACACGAGGCTGGCGAGCGTCACTGGCTGCACTATCGGCCTTTACTGGCCTTCTGAGCTGGGATTTCAATCTCGAGTACTTGTACCGGGTAGCGAGGGGTGAAGTCTTGCGAGCCGCAGTGCGCGATCCGGATCGTCGGGCGGTCCAGCTTGCTCGCGCCGTCTACCGGCTCGTCTTCGCACCCCAGGACGCGATGATTCGCTGGCTGGAAGAACTGGGCTTGTGGCTGTCCGTCGGACACCATGCCCGTGAAGAGCGCGTCAGACGCTCCTGGTGGCATCCGATCGTGGTCACGGTGGCAGCGAACTTGGGTCGTTCGACGCAATATTTGTGGCTCGGCATCTTCGCGTGGCGACGGCGTCTCGATTCTTACCCAACGTTCGTCCTGAGTCAGCTCTTGATTCCTCTTCTCCTGACGATCTGGCGCTGGTCCGCCGTCCGGCGTCAGGTGAGCGGTAGACGCGAGGGGATTGTCTAACGCAGGAGTGAGAACCTCAGCGGGCGCTTTCCGGGCAAGGGCTGTGGAGAGCCGGCAAGGTGCTGCGCTGACGGTCCGTTCTTGCCCCGGGGCTGCGAGTGGTGACTCCGTGACGGAGGGTGCGGGACTTGCGATCTGGTGCGAAACCTGCGTCGGCGCTGGTGCAATGAAGGGCCGTTTGAGCCTGAACGCGGAAATCTCTCGACACAGACCTCGCACCGTACTATGCTGGCGCGAGAGGGTGTCATCGATGACTAGTCTGCTGGTCAACGGGATCGATCGTCTGAGATGAGGGTGATGGATCGAGGAGGGCGTAGTATGGACGAGTTTCCCGTGCTGTCACCAGATGACTGGTTGACGTCGCGGCGAATGGGTCGCCGCGAGGTGTTACGCCGCGGTGTGGGAGCTGGTTTTTTGCTCGTAGGACTCTCGCAGCTTCTTCAGGCGTGCCGCCAGGGGGAGCGCACGACGCCGCAACCGACTCCGGTAGCGACGGCAGCTGGTCCGGCTTCTTCGGAAAAGGTACGAATTCCAATCGTCAACAAGGAGATGAGTCGGGACGATATCGTCGCTGCTATGAAACAAGAAGGAGAACTCGTCGTTGCGAACTGGACGTACACGGCGAACGACCAACTCGTCGCACAATTCCAGAAGTACGTCAAGGATACCTACGGCGTCGATGTCAAGTTGATTTATGAAGGAACGCAAGCTCCGAGCACGTATCTCACCAATCTTTATACTGCACTCAAGGCAGGTAATCCTTCCCCTTACGATGTGATGGCGATCGAGGAGAACTACTGGGCCGAGGCCAAGCTGCAAACCCCGCCAGTGCTCGAGAAGTTTCTCCCGTCGCCGCTCGTTCCGAACGCCGACCGGGTCGATGAAATGTTTCGGCGTTTCCCCACGGCGATTGCGTTCCAGGCTTCGGCTACTCCTGGTATCGTCTACAACAAAGCGAAAGTGGATTTCCTCAAAGATTGGAAAGACCTGGCCGACAAGCGGCTCAAAGGGAAACTGACGCTTCCTCTTCCGGGTGATATTACCTGCGGTGGGTTCTTGCTCGGTCTGGCAGCGTCGTTAGGTAAGGACTACAAAAACCCTGACCAGATGAGAGAAGTCATCGACTTTGCGGTTGACCAGATCGGTCCGAACGTGTTGAAGTACACCACCGACAGCGCCGAGATGCAACAGCTTCTGCGGAGTGAGGCGGCTTGGGCTGTCGGCTTTTGGAACTCGCTCGCGCGGCTCGAATACCTGTCCGGCTATGAAAATACGGTGTTCATGATCGCCGAGTCTGGACAGTATCTGGTTAACGGCTATCTCTGGATCCCCAAGAATGCACGACATCCGATTCTTGCTCAGATCTTCTGTAACTGGCGTCTGAGTGACAGCGCACAGTTCCCCAATGACTGGGGTATCGAGAAGGGACCGTGGGCCGAGTTGCAGGAGGGCTTGCTCGGTCCTTCGTATGAGAAGGATATACCGGACTGGTTCAAGGACCAGTATTACACCTACTACCCAAAGTTGGAGCAGCTTCGCTCTCAGTATAAGACTGTCGACTGGGATTACTATGCGCAACACAGTAAGGAGTGGTTCGACTATTACTCCAAGCGACTCGGGCTCTAGCACGGCGTACGCTCCGACTGACAGTACCCGCTTACCGTCGTCTCCTGTCTCGGCGGGTATCTGCTTATGGTCAGGAGTTGCTAGTGTGTGGTCGAACGATTCTTTCCACACAAGCGACAGCCGAAGGCAAGGGATGGCATGAGGGATTCCCCTGACGCCCGTGCGATGGGGCGAGATCGGAGGCGAGGGACTTCACGGAAAGGAGACAGGTGCGCCGGGGTGACCGCGCCGACGCTCGTTGCTATTCCGGTAAACGCCAGCGTGTCCAGCTGAACCGTTTTCTTGCGACCGAGGAGCGCGGTATGGTGGGATCGAGCCGACCCTTTGTGGTCGAGCAGCGGCGAGATTGGCTCGTGCGCTGGTTGCAAGCGCATCGCCAGTTGTTGAGTGGTCTTGGGTTACTCTTCCCGGCTTTCCTGACGTCCCTCCTTCTTTCGGTCGTCCCGCTGGTCTATCTTGTCCGGGTTAGTCTGACCCGTGAGGCCACATTTTTCTTCTCTCCTGAACACACCATCGACAATTATCGAACGATCGTGCAGCGCTATTTGCCCAATTTATGGGAGACGATTTACCTCGCTGGTCTTTCCTCGATTTTGGATTTGCTCGTCGGTTATCCATTCGCGTATATCCTCGTCCGTAAGGTGCGCTATCGTGATCTCGTCCGAGCGACGATGATGTTCCCGCTCTTTGGGCCCCTCTATCTGTCGCTCGGCATGCACTACCTTTTCTTGCCCAATGGTCCACTCGCTCCAGTGCTGAGGCTCTTCGGGATCGAAGGCACGAGGCTCCTCTATTCTCTCCCGTCGGTGCTGTTCGCGATGGCGATTTTTACGCTGCCTTTCATGGTGATGAATATCGGAGCAGCTCTCTCGAATGTGGATCCGACACTGGAGGAGGCGGCGATCTGCCTCGGGGCACATCCGGTGCAGACATTCTGGCGCGTGCTCTTCCCGCTCAGCCGCAGCGGGATACTTGCAGGCTTACTCATGTGCTTCGGCTGGAACCTCGGCGTCTATGTGCAGCCACTGGTACTGGGGACGATCAAGGAACAGCGGGTGCTGGCGATCGCGCTCTACCAGAAAGGCGTCATTCAGTTCGACTATGGTCTGGCCGCCGCGATGGGAGTGGTGCTGATGGCACTCGCCTTCGGGGTGACGTGGCTCTCGCTGCGTCTGTCACGCGGAGCTTTGGGTGCTTGAAGTGAGAGTGACGAGTGACGGTACTGTGCTCGCGAGGAGGTAAGGGTGGGACAGCCGAACCGGTGGGTACGCCTCGTTCGACAGCGGCGGCTTATTCTCGATCTCGTGCAGCATGGATACATCTGGCTGTGGATGGTAATCTTCGTCCTACCATTCTTGGCTACCTTCGCCTACTCCGTGCGAACTGCCAGCGGTCTGTCTCTCCGTCCGTATCAGCAGGTCTTCGGCAGTTTCAAGGGGAATCTCCTGCTTTCATTCGAGGTGACCATTATCAGTATCGTGCTCAACCTGCTGCTCGCACTCCCCGCTGCGTATTCCATCGTTCGCTTCCCGATTCCTGGTAAGGGATTTGTGCTCTCTGTACTCAACCTCGCGCTCTACACTCCGGCAGCGGTAATGGGTATTAGCCTCGTCATCGTTTATAATTTCCTCTTCCACATTGCCCAGACGTTAACTGGTCTGATCGGTGCCTATGTCGTGGGGACCTACCCGATGATGCTGATCCCGATCATCGTAGCGCTGCGAGACCTGCCACGAGTCTACGAGGAGGCGGCCCGCTGCCTCGGTGCGAATCGCTTGCAGACACTCTTGCGCGTCGAGCTTCCTCTGCTCGGGCCAGGAATCAGCGCCGGGATCCTGCTCACTTTCGTCATCGTCTTCAATGAGTTTCTCGTTACCCTTTTCGTGGCCGGGCCAGGTAATACGACTGCCGCGCTGCGCGTCTTTAATCTCACGCGCACGGCCGGCATTCAGCCGACGACTGCTGCTCTCGCGTCCACTATGCAGATCGTTTCGTTCATCGTGGTGGTCGCGTTCTTCCGTTTCTTCGGTTCGCGCTATCTCAAGGGAACATACTTGATTTGACATGGTCCGGCGACCTGCAGAGAGGCTACGCTCGGGCCACCAGTTCAGCCATTATCACAGGGTTGCAGGTACAAGAGGGGAGTGACGGGCTGATGGCGCGAGTCGAACTCATCAACGTCACCAAACGGTACGGACAGGTGGTTGCGGTAGATCGAGTCAGTCTGGACATTGCCGAGGGAGAGTTCGTCACGATACTTGGGCCATCCGGATGTGGCAAGACAACGACACTTCGCATCGTCGCCGGTTTGATCGAGCCTACGGAGGGGGAAATCCGTTTCAACGGCCGGGTTGTCAACCATGTGCCGCCTCACAAGCGCAACATCGGTTTCGTCTTCCAATCGCACGCGTTGTTTCCGCACTTGACTGTCGCCGAGAACATCGCCTTCGGCCTCAAGATCAGACGCCAACCCAAGGCAGAAGTGCAGCGCCGAGTCGAGGAAATGCTTGATCTCGTGAACCTGCAGGGTTTCGGTTCGCGAATGCCGTCTCAACTCTCCGGTGGCCAGCAGCAGCGGGTGGCACTTGCTCGGGTGTTGGCGACCGATCCCCAGGTGTTGCTGTTCGACGAGCCACTCTCCGCGCTTGATCGGAACCTGCGCGATCAGCTCAAGTACAGCATTTTGGAGCTGCAACGCCGTACCAAGAAAACTGCCATTTATGTCACACATGACCAGTCCGAAGCTTTTGCTATCTCGGATCGTATTTGCGTCATGAACGCCGGACGCATCGAACAAGTAGGCACACCGCTCGACATTTACTTACGACCTCGAACGGAGTTCGTTGCCAACTTCGTTGGTGACAACAACGTCCTAACCGGTGAGGTGATACGTGTTCAGGAGGGTGACGGACGGCGCGCGGTTATCGTAAGGAGTGGCGCACTCGAGTTGCGTGCGGTTGATACCCAGGGACTGCAACCGGGAGAAACCGTATTGGTTTTCGTCCGCCCGGAGAACATCGAGGTGTTGAGCGACGACGCGATGGTAGAGGACGAGCAAATTCTCGAGGGATTGGTCGAGCAGATCGTGTTCGAGGGCCCGACGGTTCGCTTCCTGGTCGATATCGATGGATTGGCCTTCCGGGTTCATGCAAGCGGGCCTCAGCGTCTGACATTACTCGATAGATCGGGTCGTCGGGTCCGGCTTCGTCTCCACGCTGTGGTGGCCATTCGGAACGAGCAAGCGACTGCAACGCTCGCCCACCAACCATGAAACCTCGGTGTGGCAAGTCGCTGCACTGGTCCGTCGCGGCGCTCGATCGAACCGAGCTGCAATTGACCAAGCGGCTTCTGCCGCTCACGCCTCTGTCCAGTCCCTACCGTTCTACCTCGGTCGCTACCCCCCGCCGATCGCGCGGCACCTATCTCAGTGATCGCTATGATCGAACCCCTGTTGTGCTAGCGCTTGCTCGGTTGCCGGCCGTGCGGTATCCTCTATCGCGCGCTGCTCCGGGCAGAAGATGTATTCGAGCATGAACGGAACGGCGTCGGATGAGCAATGATTTGGTAAGCGAGGCGGCAATGCACCATCATGAAGAACTCGTCCATCTCGAGGATACGGGTCTCGAGTTCACGACGACCTGCGATCTGGAGCGTCTGCGCTCGTTGGTTGTCCAGTGGTTGGAAATCATCGGCGAGGATCCGCACCGGGAGGGATTGGTGCGGACACCGCAGCGCGTCGCGGAGGCATGGGCATTCCTGACCCGGGGCTACCGCCAGAATCTCCACGAGATCGTCAATGGCGCGATCTTTCATGTGGAGCAGGATACCATGGTCGTCGTCAAGGGGATCGAGTTTTACTCGATGTGCGAGCACCATCTCCTCCCGTTCTTCGGTCATGTTCACATCGGGTATCTGCCACGCGGCCGCATTCTCGGGTTGAGTAAGTTCGCCCGCATCGTCGATCTCTATGCGCGTCGCTTACAAGTCCAGGAACGTTTGACAAACCAAATCGCGGAAGCGATTGCCGAGCTGCTCGATCCCCAAGGTGTCGCGGTCGTGGCCGATGGCATTCATCTCTGCATGATGATGCGCGGTGTCGAGAAGCAGCACGCGCGCACCACGACCAGCGCCATGCTCGGAGTCTTCCGAGAATCGGCAGCGGCCCGCGAGGAGTTTTACCGTCTCCTCTCCACGAGTTCCTGAGTCCAACCACGATTCAATGGCGCCGTGCCGGATCTTGGGCGAGCCAGGCGGCGAGTTCCTGTTGCATCAGGGCAAAGCCATCGGTACTCGGTGGCTGGAAGGCGACTTTGGGCCGGGGCTCGGCGAGAAAATCGCCCTCGATCGCACCCGCCACGCCGCGTCCAGCCAGGAACCAACAGCGCCCATAGGCCTGGAGCTCCGGTTCGGGTGCTGTTCGACCGAGCCACCGCGCTAGATCGCGTGCAGCCACTTCCGCTTGCTGCTGGGCGAAAACTGCCGCCTTGGGAACCAGGAGCGTGTCCCGAATCCGCACTGCCGCGACATCGCCGATGGCCCAGATTCCTTCGAACCGGGTGCGCATGCTCCGCAAGTCGGCAGGTACCCAGTCACCCTCAGCGAGGCCGGCTTCCTGCACAAAAGTCGGAGCACGATGGGGCGGGACAGCGATGAGAAGATCGAAGAGTTCGCGCCGGCCAGAGGCGAACTGGGCTTCGCGGTGCCGACCGTCCACGGCAACCAGCTGTTCACCGGTGAGCACGGTGATTCCCTGCTGGTTCAGGAGAGCGACGAGTTCTCGCCCGATCTTTGGACCAGCCACCGCCAGCGGCGACTGCTCCGGTGTGACCACCGTCACCTCGACCGAGTTACCGATCCCGCGCTCCACGGCGAGGTCGCGAACGAGAAGAGCAGCTTCGTAGGGAGCTGGTGGACACTTGTAGGGAAGCCTCGTCACCACGATCAGAACGCGACCTCCCGCGAGGCAGCGCAAGCGCTCGCGGAGGTGGAGTGCCGCGGGCAGCGACCAGCAGTGCCCGGCTGACCCATTCTCCAGCGCCGTAACCAGACCTGGTACCGTTTCCGGGACGAGCTCAGCGCCGGTCGCCACGATCAAGGCATCGTACTCGAGTGTTCCGGTGGTCGTCTCCACGCGTCGGTTCACCGGATCGATACGCGTCGCCTCAGCAGGCACGAACTCGGCGACGCCGGCGAGGACGCGCGAGGGTTTAATGGTCACGTCTTCCGGTTCGTGCCAGCCGCGCATGATGGACAGCAACGTCACCCCGAGCCGTTGCTCGTCCTGTCGGTCGATGACGATCACGCGATCCTCGGCTTCCAAATACTGCCGAACGGCACGAGCGGCAGCGACGCCGCCAGGACCAGCACCGATGATCAGCACCGTATGGCTCATCGCCTCTCTCCTCCGCCGGATCGTCCCTCGCTCTCGAGCATTGTACCTGGGGGCTGGAGGTCGGGGCACGAGCGTCATCCGAAGGCTTGCAGTCGAAGAGTCTCGTGAGTAGAATCGTCGCGATGACATTGTTTGAGCAGATTCGATCAGATTTTATAGGAAATGGCTGACTCGGTTCGGGTTGTAGGCGGGGGCGGATCGGATGGCAGCGCGGATTCGGATCGGATCGCGGGGGAGCACGCTGGCCCTCGCCCAGACCGAGGAGGTCGTCGAGCGGCTCCGTCGCCTCGTTCCGGAGTGTTCAGTGACGATCGTCCCCATCGTGACGACGGGTGATCGCGACCGAGCAACCTCGCTCACTGTTCTCGGCGGAAGCGGCGTGTTCGCGAAGGAACTGCACGAAGCGCTCATTGCGGGCACGATCGATCTCGCCGTTCACAGTGCCAAAGACCTCCCCACTCAGCTTCCTCCTGGCCTGGTTCTCGTCGCGGTTTTGGCTCGAGAGGATGCTCGCGATGTGCTGGTTACCTCGCCACCACGGAAGCTCGGGGACTTGCCGGCGGGGGCGCGAGTAGGCACGAGTTCGCGGCGACGGCAAGCACTGCTCCAACGAGCACGGCCTGATCTCATCGTCGTCGATATTCGGGGCAATGTGGACACTCGCTTACGCAAACTGCGTGAAGGGATCGTCGATGCCCTGGTGCTCGGAGCTGCCGGTCTGCGAAGACTCTCGCAGGCTGATCTCGTGGCCGAGTATCTGGATCCGGACGAGTTCGTTCCAGCACCGGGGCAGGGAGCTTTGACAGTCGTCGCGCGTGAAAGCGATGGGCGACTCGAGCTTCTCAGCCGACTCGACGAGCCGTTGGTCCACGAAGCGGTTGCGGTCGAACGAGCGTTCCTCGCAGCCTTCGGATCCGGCTGTTCCGTGCCGCTCGGTGCCTACGCGACAATCGCAGGGAATCGATTGCGTTTTCGCATCGCTGTCCTTCTCCCCGATGGTCGTTTCATCAGTCAGTGCCTGGATTGGCCTCGCGAGGAAGCGATCGAGCGTGCGCGGGAACTCGGGCTCACCCTGGCCAGTCGGGAAAAGCCCCATGTTTCCCAGCGAACAACTGATCCTCTCCGGGGCCGCCGCGTTCTTTTGGTACGCCCGGCTGGGCAAGAAACGTTTCTCGTCGAGCGACTTCGTGCTCTCGGGGCTGAGGCAGTCATCCATCCGCTCATCCGCATCCTGCCGCCTGAGGATTGGGGCCCTTTGGACGCTGCGCTGGCAGATCTGGCGCGTTTCGATTGGGTCGTCTTCACCAGCGCGAACGGGGTACGAGCGACGCTCGAGCGGTTGCGGCTTCTCGGCGGTGGATCGGAGCTGCTTCGCGAGAAACGACTCGCCGCCATCGGTCCGGCGACTGCTCGTGCGTTGCGCGAATACGAGCTGGAGCCAGACATCGTCCCGGACAAATTCATCGCCGAGGCAGTTGCTGCACAGCTGATCGCGCGCGGCGTGGCAGGGGCGCGCGTTCTGGTCGCGCGTGCGGCAGAAGCACGCGAGATCCTGCCACGGCGGCTCGAAGAAGCCGGGGCCACGGTCGTCGTTGTTCCGGCCTATCGGACGGAGCTGCTTCCACTCGACGAGGCGATACAGGCGGCTCTCGAAGCGGGGACCCTCGACTGGATCTTCTTGACTGCGAGTTCAACCGCGCGTGCGCTGGCTGCCGCACTCGGTGACACCAAACGATTGTCCGATCGCATTCGTATCGCCGCGATCGGTCCGGTCACGGCCGAGACCGCTCGAGAGCTCGGATTACGCGTCGATGTCGTTGCCGATACCTACACGGCTGAGGGGTTGATCGAAGCGGTGGTGCGAGCGGAAAGGAGCAGGGGGTGAGCATCGAGCGAGGGCGGTTTCGCCGGTTTCGTCGGCTGCGACAGACGGAGGGACTCCGTCGTCTGGTCCGCGAGACGCGTTTGAACGTGGAGGACTTCATTTATCCCTTGTTCGTCGTTCATGGTCGAGGCGTCCGGCGTGAAGTGCGGTCGATGCCGGGCGTTTACCAGTTGAGTGTCGATCAGCTGGGGGCAGAAGTCGAAGAGTTACTGGAACTCGGTATCGGTGCGGTTCTCGTCTTCGGTATTCCTGCCCAGAAGGATGAACTGGCTAGTGAAGCCTACGATCCGGATGGCATCGTGCAGCGCGCAGTCAGGGAACTGAAAAAGCGCGCGCCCGATCTCGTGGTGATCACCGATGTTTGTAACTGCGAATACACCTCACACGGGCACTGTGGGATCGTGCGTGATGGACGGATCGTGAACGATCCCACACTGGAACTTTTGGCACGGACCGCGGTCTCGCATGCCGAGGCGGGAGCCGACATGGTGGCTCCGTCCGATATGATGGACGGACGAGTCCTCGCTATCCGTGAAGCCCTCGATCGGGCCGGCTTCATCGAAGTTCCGATTCTCTCCTATGCGGCCAAGTACGCATCGGCCTTTTATGGACCGTTTCGTGAGGCGGCGGAGTCGGCCCCGGCGTTCGGCGATCGCCGTTCCCACCAGATGGACCCCGGCAACCGGCGGGAGGCCCTGCGCGAAATCGAGACCGACATCGAAGAGGGGGCGGACGCGATCATCGTCAAACCAGCTCTTGCCTACCTGGATGTGATCGCCGCGGCGCGTGAACGGTTCGAGGTACCGATCGCGGCCTACAACGTGAGCGGTGAGTATGCGATGGTCAAGGCGGCTGCCCGCAACGGTTGGATCGACGAGCAGCGAGTGGTTCTCGAACTGTTGACGGGGATCCGTCGAGCCGGTGCGCAGATGATCATTACCTATCACGCGAAGGATGTGGCGCGCTGGCTGCGGAGCGGACGGATCGGAACTGCACTCGAGCAGGCTCTCCTCGGCTGAGAAAGGGGTGATGATGGAAAATTCCCGTTCTCTCTGGGACGCTGCTCGGCAATTCTTTCCAGGTGGAGTGAACAGCCCAGTGCGAGCTTTTCGGGCAGTCGGTGAGGAACCGGTCGTCGCAGTGCGCGGTGAGGGTGCCTACCTCATCGATGCGGACGGACGGCGATTCCTCGATTACATCTGCTCGTGGGGTGCTCTGCTCGCCGGGCACGCCCATCCGCATGTCGTCGATCGTCTTTCGGAAGCCATCCAGCGGGGGACGAGTTTCGGTCTTTTGTCGCCGTACGAGGTGGAGTTGGCGCGGGCGATCGTCGCGTCCGTTCCCGCGATCGAGTTCGTACGCTTCGTCAATTCGGGAACGGAAGCGACGATGAGCGCGATTCGCCTGGCTCGGGCGGTCACCGGCCGGAATCTCGTCGTGAAGTTCGCCGGCTGCTATCACGGCCACGTCGACGGCTTGCTGGTCGCTGCCGGTTCAGGCGTTCTGACATTCGGATTGCCAGGGACGCCCGGCGTCACGGAAGGGACTGCGCGTGACACCCTCGTTCTACCCTACAACGATCAGGAAGCCGTGGAAGACGCGTTCGCTCAGCACGGTGAGCGTATCGCGGCGGTCATCGTGGAGCCGGTTGCCGGGAACATGGGAGTGGTTCCACCGGCTGCTGGCTTTTTGTCGCGCCTGCGCGAGTTGACGCGGCAGGCTGGGGCACTCCTCATCTTCGATGAGGTGATCACCGGTTTTCGATTAGGACTCGGTGGGGCTCAGGAACGGTTCGGTATCCTGCCAGACCTTACCTGTTTGGGGAAGGTCATCGGTGGAGGTCTTCCGGTCGGTGCCTACGGTGGCCGGCGCGACCTCATGGAGCAGGTGGCCCCGAATGGTCCAGTGTATCAAGCGGGGACGCTGGCGGGTAACCCACTCTCCATGGTGGCAGGACTTGCGACGCTCGAACTGGCTCGTGAACCAGGGGTGTACGGTCGTCTGGAGACTTTGGCTGCTCGGCTCCAGCGAGGACTCGAGGAAACGATCCAGGAGTCTGGTCTCCCGGCGCACGTCCAGCGTGTCGGCTCGATGCTCACGCTTTTCTTCAGCCAGCAGCCGGTCACGGATGCGCAAACGGCTGAGCGATGCGATACGGCCCGCTTCGCTGCGTTTCACCGGGCCATGCGTGCGCAAGGCATTCTGCTGCCGCCCTCCCAGTTCGAAGCCTGGTTCGTCTCACTCGCTCACCGGGAGGAGGATATCGATCGCACGATCGAGGCGGCGCGGAAGGCATTGGCTGAGGTGGCGCGGGGGTGACGATGACGCTTTCCGTGGTCGCTGTAACGCATCGAACAGCGCCGGTCACGATCCGCGAGCGATTGAGTTTGCCGGTAGAGCAGCAGTGCCAATGGCTCCAGCGCTGGGGAAACCAGGTGCCTGAAATCGTGCTCCTGGTCACGTGTCACCGTACCGAGGTTTATTGGCTCGACGGCGAGGAAACTGCCCATCGAGGAGTGGAATGGTTGGCTGAACTGGGTGGACTGACGGTCGAGGAACTCGAGCGTTGGGTCTTGCAGCGTAGCGGCGCAGAGGCGGTTCGTCATGCGTTTTGTGTCGCTGCTGGGCTCGACTCGCGGGTCGTCGGTGAGCCGCAGATCCTCGGACAGGTACGTCGTGCGCGGGATCTCGCTCGGGCAGCGGGAACGCTCGGCCCAATCCTCGACCGGCTGTTCTCTTGCAGTCTGGCAACGGGGCGAATGGTCCGGGTTCGTGCCGGCTGGTCGACCGGCAAGCGGTCGCTCGCGCGTGTGGCGGTGCGCGAGGCAGCGCGGCTCTGCAGTGATCTCCAGTCGGCACGGGTTCTCGTGCTGGGAGCAGGCGAAACTGGTCGAGACGTCATCGCTGCATTGTGCCGTTGCCAGCCGGCAGTGGTGTGGTGGACCAATCGGTCACCGGGGCGACTCGCCCAGATCCCATCTGAGGAACCTGTACGGATTGTTGACTGGAGCGAGTGGCCTCGACTCGTCGCCGAAGCGGATGTCGTTTTTGTCGCCACGAATGCGCCGGAACCGATCGTTCGACTGGAGCACGTCACTCGCCATGCTCGTCTCCCACGCCTACTGGTCGATCTCGCCGTGCCACGCAATGTCGATCCAGCCATCAGCGACGTGCCTGGGATTCGGGTGGTGACGATCGACGATCTTCCAGCTGATCCCGTTCCTGTCGCGGCATGGGATGGCGTAGCGGTCGAGCCGTACGTCGAACGCGCTGTACAGCGCTATCTTCGTTGGTTGGAGGCCCGCTCGATAGCCGCGGAGATCCGTGCCGCGCATGAAACGCTCCAGTCGATGTTGGAGCGCGAACTCGAGAAGGTGTTGCGGTTGGCTCTTCGCGATCCTGCACGGACTGGCGAGGTGAAACGTGTGGCGGCGGCGAGCATGGCTCGCAAGACATTATTTCCTCTTTTCCGAGCGCTCGAGTCGGAACCTCAGCGAGTCGCGCTGGCCTTGCGTCTGCTCGCCTATGACCGCTGACTAGCCCGCTTTTCCTGCTCCCCGGTAAGATAATTGACCAGACACGATGAGGACGGGGGTCTCTCGGCGACCCTCGTCGCTCTGTCGATGATTGCCGGTGAGTGAACTGTTTCTCGTGGTCGTGACGAGGAGACTCGATGCTGCTTCGTACGTACCGACCGTGCCAGCCGCAGGTGACCCGCTCGCGGGAGCGGATCGGTGAGGCGCTGGTTTCTCGAGGACTCTTGCGTCCGGAAGACCTGGAACGAGCGCTCGAGTACCAGCGCCGGACGGGTGACCGGATCGGCCGCATTCTGATCGCACTCGGTTTGGTCAAGCGACAGCAGCTCTACCAGGTGCTGGCTGAACTCTGGGGACATCCATACGTCGATCTTTTACGCGAGCCGCTGGATGCTCGACTGGCGCGACTTTTCGACCCCGAGGCGCTCGTGCAACGACGGTGCTTCCCGGTGCGGCGCGTCGGCAACGAGGTATTCGTGGCGACAGCTGAGCCACCCGGAGCCGAACTCGAGGAGTACATCCGATCCGTTCTGGGGTCGGTCACGGTACGACCGCTCGTCACGAGCGAATGGGATATCGACTACGCCGTCCGAACAATCTTTCGTGATCTCGTGCTGGATCGGGCAGCCTTGGGCCTGTACTACCGAAGTCCGGACGAGAGTGCGCGGCAGGTACTCGTCCGGTGGCAGAAGGTCGCGCTCGCGCTCCTGCTGATCCTGGTCGCGGCCGGATTACTCATGGTGCCGACACGCACTGCGGTCATCGTTTCAGCGCTCGTCAATAGTGTGCTCTTCGTTTTCGTGCTCTTTCATTTTGTGGTGGCCATGGCCGGAGCGCAGCACGAGCACGTGCAGGCGATCTCCCCGGAAGAGGTGCAGGCACTACGCGACGACGAACTTCCGATGTACACCGTGCTCGTGCCGGTCTATCGCGAAGCCAACGTCGTACCGCATCTCATCGAGAATCTCCGAAACCTGGACTACCCGGCGAGCAAACTCGAAATCTTGCTCTTGATCGAAGAGGACGACGAGGAGACATTGGCTGCGGCCAAGGCGGCACGGCCACCGGAGACGGTAACCTTCATCGTCGTCCCCAACGGGCTTCCCAAAACGAAGCCGAAAGCGTGTAATGTCGGCTTGCTCTTCGCTCGCGGTGAGTTCCTCACGATCTACGACGCGGAAGATCGCCCGGAACCAGATCAGCTCAAGAAGGCGATCGTGGCCTTCCGCAAAGGATCACCGGACCTCGTCTGTGTTCAGGCAGCGCTGAATTATTACAACGCGACCGAGAATCTGCTCACCCGCATGTTCACGCTCGAGTACTCGTATTGGTTCGACTACGTTCTGACTGGTCTGGATCGCTTGCGCTTGCCGATTCCGCTCGGTGGGACAAGCAACCATTTTCGGGTGGATCGCCTCCGGGAACTCGGTGGGTGGGATCCGTTCAATGTGACCGAGGATGCTGATCTGGGTATCCGTGCAGCGGCCCGCGGTTACCGAGTTGGGGTGATCAACTCTACAACCTGGGAGGAAGCGAATAACCACGTCGGCAATTGGATCCGCCAGCGCTCGCGCTGGATCAAGGGCTACCTGCAGACGGTTCTCGTGCACACCCGCCATCCGCTGCGCCTTGTCCGCACAGCTGGCATCCGCAATACGTTCGGCTTCGTGTTGCTGATCGGTGGCGCGCCCTTTGCCTTTCTCTCGCTCATTCCGCTCTGGTCGTTGACGCTCACGTGGATCGTGACGCGTACCCACGCATTCGATATCTTGTTCCCACCGGTCGTGCTGTATATCAGCCTGTTCAATCTCCTGATCGGGAACGGTGTGATGATCTATCTCGGCATGCTCGCCGGGTTCAAGCGACGTCGCTACCAGCTCATCCCCTTCGCGCTGCTCAACCCCTTCTATTGGATCCTGCACTCGATCGCATCCTACAAGGCGGTCTGGCAATTGATCACGAAGCCCTTCTACTGGGAGAAGACGCATCATGGCCTCAGCCGTTATCTCGAAACCGGTTCCGCAGCCAGCGTCGCCGCCGAGTGACGAGCTCCGTCTCGTCGATTTGAGCTGGCGCGCTCATCTCCTGCGCGTCGCCCTTTTCAGTCTTCCTTTCCTGGCGCTCGCGCTGGTGACGTATCGGTACGGATTTTTGACGAATGCGCACGCGCACGTCACCGCGAAGGCCTTGCTGGCAGCCGACCGTTTGCGCTTGGAGGTCATCGGTTTCCTGTATCCGCCGCTGCCGTTCTTGCTGGTGCTCGTGTTCCCGCGGCCGTGGCTTCCGAGCGTGCTGGCGAGTATTGCGGCAGGGGCGACTGCCTGGCTCGTCTGGTACGACTTGGAACGAGTTGGATTGGCTCGCTTTTGGCGGATGCTCCTGCTGGCTGCGGTCGTCGTGATTCCTTCGAACGTCTTTCTCGCGACGCAGGCGTATCCGGACATGCTGGCGCTGCACCTGATCGTCGTGGCCTGGCACTATTACATCAATTTCGTTCGTCATGGCCACACCTTCAGCGGTTTCGTCGCAGGCCTGATACTCGGACTCGCCTTTTACGCCAACTTCTATGCACTCGTCTATGCGCTCGCGCTGGCGATCCTGGTACCGCTCTTTCGCCGGTCGGAAGCGAGCACGGGGCAGGGCGGGGAATGGGCTACCCTGAGCCAGATGCTGGTGACGGCTTTCCCCGCTCTCTGGGCTGTGGCGAGCTGGACCTACATCAACTGGGTTTTCACCGGTAACCCGATGATGTATCTGACGGACCCGGCCGCTGCAGTGATCGATCCAGAGCGGTGGGGAGTGCCGCTGGCGGAACGCTGGGGTTGGCTCGCGGAGTTCGGCCGCGAACTCATCATGCAGCCGCTGCTCCTCGGAGTGTTCGCTGCCAATCTCTGGCGGGCGCCCCGACGCCTCGTACCACTCGTCGTTCTCGCGTTCGTTCCCGGTCTGTTGCGGTTTTTTGGGTTCGCCTATCCGTTGCCGCTCGTCCTTGCAACCTATACCGTCCTTGCGCTGATCGCGCTGCCGGAACGTTTGCCGCGCTGGGTGGGACCCGTCATCGTCGCGCTCGCGCTCGGACAAGGTGCGACCACGGCGGTGTTGCTGCAGCATGCAGGCGAAGTTCGGCAGTGGCAGCAGGTTCTCGTCAACGGTATCCCGCGAGCGAGCGATCAGGACGAACGGGAGCTCGGCCAGCGTTTGCGAGCGGCTCCGCCGTATTCGATTCTGGCCGATGATCGGAGTGCCTATCGCATCATCGCGCGTGCGGAGACAGCCCGACCGTTCCTGCTGCCGGCCGATGCGTCCTTCGGGGCGGCGCTTGCCGAGCCGGCCCGCTCTGTCGGGTACATCCTCGTGACGCAGGAGCCGCTCGGTCGCGATCTGGTCAGCGAGCGGTTTGCAGACGGTCCGCCGGACGGCTTCGTGGTCGACGGACAGCAGGGATCATGGAAACTCTACCGGCGGATCGATCAGCCGAGTCTCCTGCACTGAGCCGAGCAGTCGTTGCGACGCGTTCAGCTTTGTGTCCTTCGCTCCTGCTCGCTGTTCTCGAGCGGTGACCGGGGCGTCTTGCATACCCAGTCGCACTTCCCTCAGCGAGCCGGTACGAGCACCAGGTGGTCGCGCGCGACACGTGCAATGGCGTCCTCGCTCCAGACGAAGGGTATCGTCTCGCCGCGGAGCCAGTAGGCGAGCAGATCGTCGTAGTGGAACGAGAACGGATGGCCTGATTGTCCGCCAGGCAGAGAGACGCGTGCGCGATCCCAGGAACCGATTTCGACGATGAACCTGAGTGAGGCGATGAATTGGACCGGACCGAGGGGATCGTGAGCGGAAACTCCTCCCGGATTCACGGTGTTCTCGTCACCGCCAATCGGGAAAGGGCCACGATCGAAGAGCCAGCGGAGTCCTCCGACTGCTCCCAGCGGGTGCCGGAGATGGAGGGGGCGCACTTTCCCCCAAGCCCAGTCGGCGACCTCGTCGCCAGCGACACGCTCCAATTCCTCGATCACCTGCTCGAGGACCTCAGCGATCATCGCTAGCCATGATCCGCACCGGGGTGGGGGTGAACTGTCGTGCAAGGCTCGAACCAGATGGGCGATGCGTCGAACACCCCAGCTTGTTCCATCGACGAGATCATGGAATCCAGCGCCGATGACCCAGCGCCAGCTCCGCGGGGCATATGCTCTGGCCAACTCCTGTGCCAGACGATGGACGAAGATTTCGAACACGGTCGCGGCAGGATCGGCGGCATCGACGGTCCCGTTCCACTCCCGCAGGAGCTGAAGCGCTCGCTGGAGGCGTGAGGTCGTCGGCTCGACGGCAAGTACGATATCCCGCAGCTCGCGCCAGGAAAGCGAAGCTGTATCGAGTTGGAGGACCAGCATGTCTTCGATCCTCCAGTCGGTTCGGCTACCGAGCACCTCAGTGACCCGTGCGATCCGGTAGGAATCGAGATAGTCAACGCCGAGCCACGGCGCGTTGTCAGGAAGCGTCGGTCGGTTGTTGGCGGTAGCCAAGAATCCCTCCGGCGGATCGACGCGGCAGGGCATCCGATCGGGGGACACGTAGCCGATCCATGGGTCGGGATTCTCCCAGCCCAAGAGAGGGAACAGTCCAGTTGAGCAACGACGCTGCGGAACGGTGCCCGCGAGAAGCCAGCCGATCTGGTCCGAACAGTCAGCGTAGACGACATTCAGGGGGAGGTGTGGCCAGTCAGCGAAGAAAGCGCGACAGTCATCGAACGAGCGAGCTCGGTGCATGGAGAGCAGACCGCGAACCGGCAGCGGATCGAGCCAGACGGCACGCAGGGATACCGCCCAGGGCACTCCGCGCAGGACAGGGCTGACGATCGGGCCGCGGCGGGTCTCCAGCACGAGGTCGTTAACTGTGCCATGCCCGCGAACCGCGATCGACTCTTGGTGAACGCGGCAGGGAACGAAGTCGTCTTTCTCGCGGACGGAGCGTCCGTCGGGCCCGACCATTTCGATGGCGAGATCGGTGTTGTCGCTCAATCCGGCTGTCACGCCCCATGCGGCGTAGCCATTATGACCAGCGAGGAAAGCAGGCGTCCCGATGAGCGTCGCGCCAGCGATCGACCATTCCGGGGTGGAAAGGTGCGCCAAGTACCAAAACGAGGGCAGGAGGGGTGACCAGTGCGGATCGTTGGCGAGCAGTGGACGCCCGCTCTGCGTGCGCGATCCAGCGACCACCCAATTGTTGGAAACAGCCGTGCTGCCGAAGCCTCGTAATCGGTCGAGTTCAGCCGAAACGTGCTCGACCCACTCGCTGCGAAGTTCTGTAGGAAATGCTGGTAGGTCAATGACGTCGGCACCTGCGGGATCGAGTGCTCGGAGGGATTCTGCGCCATCCTCGAGAAGCACGCGCAGGCGGACGAGTTCGGACGTCCAGTTCGAGGCGAGAACGAAGGAGAGGAACTTGACGAGCGCAAGGACATCGGCTGCGTCCCAGGGTCGCGGGTCCGCTCGGAGGAAGAGGAATTCGATCGGGCGCACCCGTAGACCATGTTCGAGCCCGGCACGCATGCCAGCGAGGAAGGCCTCGACCTGATCGCGAACGTCACCGGCAATAGTGGGAAGCTGGCGCAGTGACGCACGGCGAAAGCCGACGCGACGAGCGAGACGATCGAAGGGCAGGCCAGCGGGTCCCACCAAGGCGGCCAATTCTCCACGCACGAGGCGTCGGAGAAACTCGAGTTGGAACGTCCTGTCTTGAGCTTGACAGAATCCGAGTGCGAACCACGCATCGTGACTCGTGGCGGCTCGCACGTGCGGGATACCCCAGCGATCTCGTACGATGCTGACTCGACGTTCGAGTCCCGGAAGCTCCAATTGCCCACGCGTGATGGGCGAAAGACGACTCAGGATCGGTCGGAGAAGGAGTCTGGCGAGGATGTGACCAGAAGCGACACCGCTCACAGCCGTCATCATGCTCGCTCCTCTCGCACCGGATCGAATGGAGTAGTGGAAGCCCCTTGCTGGTGCATCTGCTCGCAGAGTGCGACAAGGCTGAGTCCGGCGACGAGACTCGTGACCCCGAGGCGTTGCTGGCTCGTGAGGTCCTCCCCAATCACGAAAACAGCGAGCAACGTCGCAGTGAGCGGTTCGGCGAGCGACAGTGTGGCGAGGGTGGCAGCACTGGTACCGGCTACCCCGCGGGCGAAGAGGCGATAGGACAGTGCGGTGGCGACGATACCCAGATACAATGCGGCGAGCAATCCACCCGGAGCAGACAGCCAGCCCACTGGCCGCCAGAACAGGAGCGGAATGAGGAGAGCGGCTGCGGCGACGAACGAGCAGGCGATGACCTGCTGCGCAGCCAGACCAGCGCGGACGGCCCGCCGTGTGGCGACAACGAAGAACGCGTAGGACGCTCCAGCGGCAAGACTCGCCAGCGTTCCTGTCGGTGTGGGTGGGAGCGTCCTTCCCGGATGAAGCAGCAGACCGAGCCCGAGCAGAGCGAGGACGGTAGCGAAGAGCCAGCGCAGCGATGGAGGTCGCCGCTCGGTGAGCATTTCCAGCGCTGCGGCGAGGAGTGGAGCACTGCCGATGGCGATCAGCGTTCCGATCGCGACTCCGTTGGCCCGCACGCCGAGGAAAAAGGTCGGCTGATAGGCAGCGACTGCCAGACTGGCGACCGCTACGGAACGCCAGGCGGAGAGCAACTGGGCGCGCGAGAACTGGCTCGTCGCGAGGAGGAGCGGGCCGCTGAGCGCGAGGCGCAGCGCACCCAGTACGAGCGGGTCGGTTTCCGGCGGAGCGAGCGCCAGCGTGGTCCCGGTCGTGCCCCACAGGACAGCGGCAGCCAAGACCCAAAGAGGAGCCCTGACGAAGGCCCCTCCGATGAAGCCACGGCGCTGTGAAACCGCTTTGTCGTCAAAGCCCGATCTAGTTGCCACCGGACGCATCGACGCCGGTCGGTTGGGGCTGTTCGAGATAGACGCCGACGCGGAGCATTTCCTTGAGCTGGAGCCAAGCGGCGCGGGCTTCTTCGACACTGCCCTCTTCTTCGATCGTCGAGATATCGCCCGGATCGCGGTCCAAGATCACTGCCTTGAGGACCCGCCGCATGATCTTACCGCTCCGCGTCTTCGGAAGTGCACGGACAAAATTGAGTTCGCCGATCACTGCGACTGGTCCGAGTTCGCGACGGACCGTTTCGATGAGTTCGCGCTCGAGTTCAGGAGTCGGCTGATACCCCTGCTTGAGGGTGATGAAGGCGCTGATCACCTCGCCGCGCAACGGATCGGGGCGACCCGTCACCCCGGCCTCAGCGACGGCCGGGTGACGCAGGAAGGCACTCTCCACCTCGATAGTGCCGATACGGTGATCGGCGATCTTGATGATCTCGTCGGCTCGCCCGGCGAACCAGAGATACCCGTCCTCATCGACCGATGCGGCGTCGCCCGTGAAGTAGAGGCCTGGGATGCGCTGCCAGTAGTCACGGGCATAGCGTTCCGGCTCGCCCCACAGACCAGGCGTCAGACCAGGGAAGGGCCGGCGGATGACGACGACGCCTCGCTCCCCCGGTTGGCAAGGCGTCCCATCTTCGGGGCGAACCACCGCGACATCCATACCGGGAAGTGGCAGGCTGGCCGATCCTGGTTTGATGGGAAGCAGAGCGATGCCGTAGGGGTTCCCGACCACTGGTCCACCCGTTTCCGTCTGCCACCAGTGGTCGATCACCGGAATACGATTTTGGAACACGTCCTTCTGGAGCCATTCCCAGGCCGGAGGATTGAGCACTTCTCCAGCGCAGACGATGCGTTCGACAGAGCTGAGGTCGTAACGACGGGCTGGCTCGGTTCCGTACTTCATGAGCAGCCGAACCGCCGTCGGCGAGGTGAAGATGCCGGTCACTCCGTTCTCTTCGATGATCCGATAGGGGGTTTCCGGAGAGGGATGATCGAGAGCTCCCTCGAAGGCGATCGTCGTCGCGCCGAGCAAGAGCGGCGCGTAAACGATGTAGCTGTGACCGACGATCCAGCCGATATCGGAGGTCGCCCACCAAACGTCACCGGCGCGCAGACCATGGCACCAGCGCCCGGTGCTGGTGATACCGACTTGATATGGTCCATGGGTGTGGATGGCCAGTTTGGGCTTCGCGGTCGTTCCAGAAGTCGCCAGTATGAACGCTGGCTCATTGGACTCCATCACCTCGTAACGATCGTCTTGCCCGTTCCCGAGCGCCACAAAATCGTCCCACCAGAGATCGCGCCCAGGCGTCATCGGTGGCTCGTTGGGCCCCCGTCGGAGGACAACGACGTGCTCGACACTTGGGATCCCGCTCGCCAACGCCTGATCCACGATCTCCTTGAGCCGTACTTCGCGCCCACGCCGCCAGGTGACGTCAGCGGTGAACACAGCCCGAGTACCCGCCATGGAGAGACGATCAACTAACGCTCCAGCGCCGAAACCAGCGAAGACGACGATATGGATAGCCCCGATCCGGGTGGCGGCCAGCATGAGCGCGATCGCTTCCGGACAAGTGGGCATATAAATACCGATCCGGTCGCCGCGACGAATACCGAGGCCACGGAGTGATGCAGCCACGCGGCGGACGAATCGCCACAACTGGGCATAGGTGAAGGTGCGCCGTTCGCCCCACTCGGTCTCGGCGATGAGGGCTGCCCGTCCGCCCTGACCATCCGACACGTGTCGATCCAAGGCGGCATAGCTCAAATTGGTGAGACCACCGACGAACCACCGGAAGGTCGGTGGTTCCCAGACGAACGGATCATCCCACGTGCGGAACCAGAAGGCTTGCTCGGCAGCGCGCGCCCAGAAGCTGACGGGGTCTTCCAAACCCTCTTTGCGCCACCGCGCCACGATCGGATTCACGACCTCCATACCGGCACCTCCTCGAGCGGGGGCTTTCCGATCACCTACTGGTAAGGCCAGTATAATGCGTCCCAAGGAAACCTGTCGAGACCGTGAGGTGCCAGGGTGGACGACGTCGTTCTGGGAAGTGTCGTGGAATTCTTGCGCCGCGTCCCGCCCTTCCAGTTCCTAAGCGAGGAGCGGCTTCGCCAATTGGCCAAGCGGGTTGAAGTCCATTATTTTCCCCGCGGTACGACGATCATCCGCCGTGGAGGAACTCCTCCGGAGTATCTCTGGGTCGTCGTGCGCGGCGGCGTGAAGAAAGCGCTCCGCTCTGCGACCGGTGAGGAAATCGTCTTCGAGGTCGCCTCCGAAGGGGACCTCGTTGGGGTTCTCTCGTCCGTCGACGGGACACACGGCCAGCTCGATGACGTGGCTGTTGAGGACACTGTTTGTTATGCGATTCCCCGCTCCACGATCGAGGAGCTGATCGCGACCGAGCCAGCAGTCGCTCGGTTCTTCGTCGGTGCGCTGCGGGAGTGGGTGCAGGCGAGCCTGCGAGCGTTACAGCACCAAGAGCCAGGTGGGGACGGTGCGTTCATGCTCTCGGCTCCCTGCCGCACGGCAGCTCGCCAGCCGCTTTTGACCTGCCTACCGGACATCACGGTTCGCGAGGCAGCGCAGCGGATGAGTGCCGAACGGGTGAACTCCATCGTCGTCGTGGACGAACAGGGTAGCGGGCTCGGGATCCTCACCGATTGGGATCTCCGGGAACGCGTGGTCGCAGCGGGGCGATCGCTGGACACGCCGGTCCATGAGGTGATGAGTTCGCCCCTGGTGACGATCGATGCCGATCGACTACTGCTGGAAGCGGTGCGACTCCTGATCGCTCGTCGGATCAACCATCTGGTCGTGACCGAGGAGGGTAAACCGTTCGGGATGCTGACCGCTTTCGATCTCCTCGTCCAACAAGGTACGAGTCCGTTGTTCCTGGCGCGGGCGATCGAACGGGAAACGCATACGGAACGCTTGGCGTTGGTCCTGGAGCAAGCCCAACGCCAGCTGATCCCGTTTCTCTTGTCGCGCGGTATCCGTGCCTCGGAGATCGCCCAGCTGGTGAGCGAGATCAACGATCGGGTCGTCGCACGCGTGCTCGGACTGCTCGAGCAGGAGCTCGGGCCACCGCCCGTCCCGTACTGTTGGCTGGTTTACGGTAGCGAGGGGCGTCGCGAGCAGACAATCCGCACCGATCAGGATAACGGCATCCTCTACGCGGATCCACCTACAGGGGAAGAAGAGCTGGTGCGCCGGTATTTCGAGCGTCTCGGCCAGTGGGCAGTAGAGCGACTGGTCGCGCTCGGCTTCCCACCCTGTCCGGGCCGCTTTTCCGCTGACAATCCCGAGTGGGTTCAACCATTGAGTGCTTGGATGCGCAAGTTTCAGCGTTGGATGGCTATACCGGAGCCGCAGTCGGTGCTGAACTCGCTCATCGTCTTCGATTTTCGGGGCGTACACGGTGAAATGGGGCTCGCGGTGCGCTTGCGCGATTTCGTGCGTCAGGAACTCGCCCATAGCCCGCGGTTTCTCTTTCACGTCGCCGCCGTCTCGACGTCTCATCCCCCTCCGGTGGGTTTTCTGGGACGCTTCGTCGTCGAGCGGAGCGGCGAGCACAAGAACCAGCTCGACCTCAAACTGGGTGGTACGGGAGCGATCGTCAACCTGGTCCGCCTCTTCGCGCTCGAGTACGGGGTCGAGGAGACGAATACGCTCGCGCGCTTGATCGCTCTCCGTGAGCTCCGCGCTGTCGAGCCGCAACTCGCTGAGGATCTGGCGCAGGCCTTCGAGTTTCTGCTTGGCCTCCGCCTGCGCGTGCAACTCGAGCAGCTCCAGCGCGGCGAGAAGCCATCCAACTATGTCGATCCACGCCAGCTCTCCTCGCTCGATCGGACGCTGCTCAAGGAGGCGTTCCGCGTCGTCGGGCGAGCGCAAGCAGTGGTGCGCGAGCGCTTCCATCTCGAACAGGCTGGCGAATGAGCGGGCAGGGGAACTGGTTCACGCGCCTGGCGGGCGCCTTGGTGGAGCGGGCTGGTCGGGATCGCCGCGGCGCGACGCTTTCCGATCTCGCGTACACCGTTCTCGATGCCGAAATGACCGGACTCGATCCCGAGCGGGACGAGTTGCTGGCGCTGGGTGCTGTGCGCATGGTGGGGACGCGACTTCTTCTCGGCGCATCGTTCTACCAGCTGATTCGACCGCAACGGCAGGGCTGGGGACAGAGCGTGACCGTGCACGGAATCCGGCCGGTCGATGTGGTAGGGGCTCCGCCACTGGAGCAGGTCTTGCCTGAGTTTCTGCGCTTTTGCGCGAGCAGTATTCTCGTGGGACACGGCGTCGAGATCGATCGCAAGTTCTTGCAACGAGCGGCGGCGCGCTGTAGGCTTTCCTGGCCGAAGACGTATTGGGTGGACACCGGTCGCGTGGCACGCTGGCTCACCTCCCATCATGGAGCGCTGCCGGAGGCAGCGGCAGACCGGGGGCGGTTCAGTTTGGAGGACTTGCTGGCAGCATACGAGATCGAGCCACCAGCTCGCCATCATGCCTTGGCCGATGCGTTCGTGACGGCCTTGGTTTGGCAGCGGCAGTTGACGGAACTAGCGGCTGAAGGCGTGCGGACCTTGCGCGATCTTCGCTTGGCGGGGTTGATT
>Ga0079997_115577_pt3 | contig 35213 bp, 47 predicted proteins | sample PerSpoCPS_CMetaG_FD_69200 | JGI IMG/M metagenome (GOLD analysis project Ga0079997, IMG submission 69200) | Archaeal communities from Yellowstone National Park, Wyoming, USA - Perpetual Spouter C (PS_C) MetaG (SPADES assembly) (version 2) | ecosystem: Environmental > Aquatic > Thermal springs >... | reverse complement strand
CGGCTATCCTGTCGCAGTTCGCGTCGGCCTCGTCCATGTAGTGCGTCGTCATGAGGACCGTCAGGTGCTCCTCCCTCAAGAGCCTCCTGATGTAATCCCAGATGTGGGCCCTCGTCTGGACGTCGAGCCCGAGCGTCGGCTCGTCCAGGAAGAGGACCTTGGGCCTGTGTATGAGCGCTGCGGCGAGCTCGAGCCTCTTCCTCATCCCTCCTGAGTACGTCTCGACCCTCCTCCTCGCGGCCTCCTTCAGGTCCACCAGCTCGAGGACCTCCTCTATCCTCCTCTCGGCCACGTCCTTGGGCACGTGGTAGAGGGAGGCCATCAGCTTCAGGTTCTCGATGCCGGTCAGCTCGTCATCGACCGTCAGGTCCTGCGGCACCAGCCCTATGACGCTCCTGACCTTAGAGGTCTCAGTCCTAACGTCGTAACCCCAGACTTTGGCTGAACCGGAGGTCGGCCTGATCAGCGTCGTGAGGATGTTGATGGTCGTGGTCTTGCCGGCGCCGTTGGGCCCCAGCAGCCCGAAGATCTCCCCTTCCTCCACCGAGAACGAGACGCCGTCGAGCGCCACCACGTTCCCAAAGACCTTCCTTAGCCCCTCAGCCTCGATCGCCGCCAACCCCCTCACCCCTTTCCCATCACCCTGAGCACCTTGACCCTGGCCTCCCTCAGGACATCGGCCACCTCCAGAAGCCTCTCAGGCGGGAGGGTTGCATAAGCGTGGAGGACCGTCAAGGCGAGCGACCTGGCAGCGTCCATCAGCTCCGCCGCCTCTGCACCCATCACCTTCCTACCTTTCTCGAGCAGCGCCTCCAACTGATCCCTCCTTTCGTTGAGGAACCGGCGCCCCTCTTCAGTTATCTTGTAGAGCTTCTTGCCATCGACGACCTCCACCTCCACCAGACCCTCGTCCTCCAGCAGCTGGAGCGTCGGGTAGATCGCGCCAGGGCTCGGCGAGTAGAGGCCGTGGAAGCGGTCCCTTATCGCCTTGATCACCTCATAGCCCCTCTTGGGTCCGTCCGCCAACGCCTCGAGCACCAGGATCCTCATGTCTCCCCTCGTCAGCCAACGGAGTCCGTGCCAGGGACCCGGCCCGAAGAACCACCTCATTCCGATATGTCGCGTAAACTCTGATTATATCAGGATATCGCTGGAAATCAGGCGAGGGGCCTGACACCGGCAGGCCAGTAAAGCAGGTGGAGGTTCCCTATGTGGACTCTTTTCAGGTGCCTTTTGGCGGCCCTGTAGCACTCCCAGACCTGCCTCTCCGGCGTCACCGGAACGTCGTCCATCTTGAAGTCGGGGTGGAAGACAAGGAGGCTGTAGGGTATGCGGTCGTCGAGGCTGGCGATGAACTCGGCTATTCGCTCAACTTCTTCCGCGTCCACGTAGTGCGGTACCATCAGCGTCGTGGCTCCGAGGATCGGAGGTTCGGGCCTGGCGTCGAAGAACTCCCTGAAGACGAGCTCGAAGTTCCTGAGGGTCTGCTCGTTGCTCATCCCCGTCAGCGCCATGTGGACCCTTTCGTCGAAGGCCTTCAGGTCGAACTTTATGTTACCTCCGGTAATAGAGGAGAGCTCAGCTGCCCTCCTGACCAGTGCTGGGTTTCCGTCTCCGTTCCACTCCCAGCAGACCCTGCAGACCCTATCGCCCTTCGACTCGACGAGGAGCCTTGAGGCGTTGATCGCGAAGGGCATCTGGGGCTCAGCGGATCCGCCGAACCAGCACCAGCACGTGATCCTCTTGTTGGCGAGCGTCAGGTCGACCAGCTCCCTCGCGGTAACGAGCTTGCCGCAGCTGAGGACCTTATGCGTCCAGTTCTGGCAGAAGAGGCAGTTGAAGGAGCAACCGTAGAAGAAGAGCGCCAGGTTGTAGTAACCCATCTCAGGACCCTGCGCGACGGCGTACTTCGGATATCCGCATCCTGTGGCAGCGGGGCACCACCAAGCGTTACAGCAGTTGATCACGTGCGGGTCGAGGTAGTAGTGCAAGAGGCCCTTATCGGGGGTCGAGAGGCTCCAGAGCTTTCCGCCCTTTACTCCTCTGATGCCGCAGTACCCCAACTCTCCCTCGCCCATCACACACCTAGCAGCGCAAAGGTTGCATGGTATACCTCCGGGGGTCCTGGGAGGATCGGGAGGAAGGCCGAACTCGGCCCTGTAACGCCTGTGGTTGGAGAGCGCCACCTCGAGCGCCCTCTCCTCCCTTTCCTTCAAGCACTTTCTGCAGACGCCTATTGCCCTCGAGATGAGCGGCGACGTAACCCCGCAGACCGCACAGGTAGCCATACCTCCCCTATAACTGGATCTGCAGGCGATCGGATTAGAGAATTTCGCAGGAATCACCTACGTGTCAGGCCTCGCAGATCGCTGTGAGGAGAACCCGCAGGCACTCTGGAAAGGCCGCAGTACAGCTCCTACGTCAGGCCCTCCAGCTGGACTTCGGTCGCGTCCTTGACGTCCCTCCTCAGCCTCCTGCTAAGGGTCAGCACCAGCTCGGTCCTTACGGGGTTCAGGTCGGCGAAGACGTAGAAGGGTTTGCCGAGTTGGATGTAGGTCCCCATTTGGGTACGTCGCGCCTCAACGTTCATCGCCCTAAGGAGCTCCAGCACCTGCCCGAAGCTCGGATGGGTCGGGATCGCCACGACCAAGGGTTCGTACCTCGGATATTCCGGACGCCACTCGTAGACGACGTTCCTTCCCGGCTCGAACGATGCAAGCGTCTCGCTGTAAAAGATCTCGGAGGGGCCATCGGTGGTCGTCGGCCACCACGCAACCTCCCTCCTGACGCTCAGCTTGACGGCGCTGAAACCGCTCCCGCTCGAGGAGACCTCGACCCTCATCCCTCCAGGCACTCCGGCGAGTCTGGCAGACGCAAAACCCTCGCCCGAAGAGACGCTCAGGGTCCCCTTCGCCGCGCCCAGGGCCGCTCCCTCTGGAGGTGGGAGAAGAGCCATCAGCACCAAGTCGGGCCTGCCTCGCACGTCGACCTTGGCACCTGCCGAGACCAGCGTCACCATCACGTTGTACTCGGAGACCATCCCCCTCGTTATCCTGTCAGCCCAGATCTGGACCTCCGCCTCTCTACCTGATGGCGGTTTTTGCGGCGCTCCTTCGCCCTCCAACGACTCGAGCTCCGAGTGCCAGACCACTCTCCCGAAAGGATCGAAGTATCCTCCGAACGAGTAGCGGAAGAGGCCGGTGCTGATCGATCTGGTTTCAAGCACCTGCCCGAACCTGAACCTTACTGTAACCAAGCTGCCCTCCTTCCAGGCCTCCAGCTCCTCGACTTCGTTTGCGAGGTTCAGGACCCTCAACGTAATGCGGGCCGATGGGTACGATATTGCGGTTGCGAGCGTTGAAGAGCAACAGGCGGGCCCGCCCGGATTTGAACCGGGGATCTGCGGCTTAGGAGGCCGCCGCCTTATCCAGGCTAGGCCACGGGCCCCGCATCATCCCAATCGAGGACCCTCTCATCAACCTTCACCTGTCAGCTCTTGACCCTCCTAAGAGGTGTCCGAACATGTTTACATAACGGGAACTGGGAAGCTGAGCGGGTTGGCGCAGGAGGAAGAAGTCAGGCTGCCGCCGCTGAAGGTCTTCCACCAGTGGGACCTCTCGCAGGTCGAGGTCAGGGACCCGGGTCTCAGGGCATACATCGCGCTCTCACCAGTGGTCCTGCCCCACAGCGGAGGGAGGCACGAGCACCGTCGCTTCGGGAAGGCAAGGGTCAACATAGTCGAGAGGCTGGCTAACATGCTCATGAGGCCGGGGAAGAACGGCGGGAAGAAGCAGAAGGCGCTGCTGGCCGTCAAGAACGCCCTCCACATCATCCACCTCAGGACAGGCGAGAACCCGGTTCAGGTTTTGGTGCGGGCGATCGAGAACGCGGCGCCGAGGGAGGACACGACGAGGGTCACCTACGGAGGCATCACCTACTTCAAGGCCGTGGACATCTCGCCCCAGAGGAGGCTCGACCTGGCCCTCCGTTGGATCGCCGAGGGAGCCAGGCTCAGCTCCTTCAGGAACGTCAAGACGATAGACGAGGCTTTGGCCGACGAGATCATCGCCGCTGCGTCCAACGACGTCAGGAGCTATGCGATCAAGAAGAAGAACGAGCAGGAGAGGATAGCCCTCGCCTCCAGGTAGCGGGTACCCTCCGGAACCTCCGAGTTCTACAGAGGTCTTAGAGACTTTCCTGCCCATCATTTACCTCAGTTCGTGTTTTCCGCAAAAAATCGCTCAGATGTTGCGGATAGCTAAAGGGTTAAAGCGGGCACCTTTTAACGGGTCGCCGTGGCATCGGCAAGGGCGTATGCTGGGATCGGCGCCATCGGCTTCGTGGCCCTTATCGACACATCGATGATCTCTCCGGTGATAGCATCATACGCCCTCTCGCTCGGAGCCGACGAGCTGACGGCCTCGGTGATCGCTGCCCTTTACTCGATGATCGCGATACCGATGAGCGCTGTGGCCGGGTTGGTGGTGGACAAGATAGGCAGGAGGAGTCCGCTCATCGCAGGGCTGGTGGCCGATGCGGTCGTGATGATCGGCTACCTCTCCTCTTCGTCGCCCTTCCAGCTCCTGCTGTCCAGGGCGGCCCACGCGGTTGCGGACTCCTTCGTCGTGCCCTCTGCGCTCGCGGCGATCGGTGACACCTTCCAGCAGGCCCTCGGCAAGACTCTTGCGTTCTTCTGGACCTTCGTGGCCCTCGCCATCGTTATAGGATCGGGCTCGGCGACAGCCATCGTCTCGAGGTTCGGGTTCTCGGGCGTCTTCGCTACGGTTGCGGTCCTCATCGGAGTCGTCGCCGTCTACTCCCTCATAGCGAAGCCCTTGACCCTGCAAGGAGGAGTCGTCAGCGAAGGCAGCGGAAAATCCAACACCGTATTCGGTTTCGCCGTCACGGTCGCGGCCGCATCGCTCTCGATGATGGCCCTCTACCTCGTGATAGGTGGCGTCGTGGGGACCCTTCCATCTATTCTAGTGAGAGTTGCTGGAATGGAGGAGAGGTTTGCAGCGGCCCAGATCGGGATCTTCATGGCCCTCTCAACCGGCCTCTCGATACCTTCGTTCTTCGCCTCCGCCCGGATAGCGGACAGGTACTCGCCGTTCAGCTCCCTCCTTATCGGCCTCATCGCGGTCTCGATCAGCTCGGCCCTCCTCCAGCTGGGCGTCGAGACGTCCGTGCTGAGGCTGGTGGCGGCCCTGGTCTTCTCTGTTGCGCTCGGCTTCGTCTTCCACGGATCGAGCCACGCGGTCCTCCAGTTGCCCAAGGAGGTTAGGGGAAAGGCCTCCGGGATCCTGAACGCCTTCGGGCTTTTGGGGGTCGCGGTCGGAGCTCCCCTGACTGCCATCGTAGCGGCCTCGGGGATTCTGACCGGCCCCTTCGGGACGCTGGCGTTGGTGGCTCTCCCCGTGATCGCCCTCGTCGCATACGCTGGCGGACGGACGAGGGTCAGCGCACCACCTGTCGGTTTGTAACCGAAGAGATAAGAGGAAATACAGCGCATGAGCACTCAAAACGGCATGGGGACCAGCATCAGCAGGGACCAGATCGAGGCCTTCATCAGGATGTGGCTCGAGGCGGTGGAGCAGGAGAAGGAGAGGACCGGCCTCCCCATCATACGGGACGAGAAGACCGGTGACCCGCTCTTCTTCGACCAGCGCGAGCTCAGGCTCAGGTACCTCATTCCAGTCAAGAGGATCCAGCCCTTCTTCGAGGGCCTCCAGCGCGGCCAAGTGCTCTACACCGTTTGCAAGTCGTGCGGATCCAAGTACTTCCCGCCGCAGGCCGACTGCTCGAGGTGCGGTGGCACTGACATGGAGTGGAGGCCGATCGAGGGACCTGGTAAGCTTCTGACCTACACGGTCATCAGCGTCAAGCCCACCAGCTTCATGCACTACGAGGACTACGTCGTCGCGATTGCGAGGATGAAGGAGGGGTTCAACGTCCTCGCGTGGCTGAAGGTCAAAGACCCGAAGCAGATCAAGGTCGGGATGGACGTGAGGCTCGTCGTCGAACGGAGGATGCCGGAGAATTACCTGACGTACGCCTTCGTCCCCGCCGAGTCCCAGTGAGCGCGCGGAGCGGTCCGGTCGATGATCTCCTTCAAAGAGTTCAGGGAGGCGGTCGAGTCGGCGGTTGAGGTGCTCAGGAGGGAGGAGGCGCTCATCAGGTTAGAGCGCAAGAGGGTCTTGGTCGTCGGTGACCTCCACGGCGACCACAGATCCCTTGAGGCGGCCCTCAAACTGCTCAGCGAGTACGACGCGGTCGTCTTCCTCGGCGACTACGTGGACAGGGGGCCTGAGCAGCTCGAGGTCTTCGTGGACCTCCTCAGGGCTAAGGCCGAGCACCCGGAGAAGGTCGTGACTTTGAGGGGTAACCACGAGACCACGCAGATGAACCACCACTACGGCTTCTACGACGTGGTGACGAGGCGCTTCGGTCACGGAGCCTTCGGCCTCGTCGCTTCCCTCTACTCGGAGCTCCCCATCGCCGCGGTCCTCAACAACTCCCACCTCCTCGTCCACGGAGGGATACCGATGGGCCCCACCTCGCTGGAGGAGTTGATGCCGCTCAGGAAGCAGGGCGAGGACCTGGAGGACGACAACGTGATCCAGATGCTCTGGAACGACCCTGACGAATCGATCGAGTGGTTCGGTCCGAGCTGGAGGGGCCCGGGGATATACAGGTACGGCCGCTCGGCCACGCAGAGGTTCCTCAGCAACTCAGGGCTCAAGTGTCTCGTCAGGGCCCATGAGCCGGCGGAGGAGGGCGTGACGGAGCACTTCGGAGGTCTGGCCTACACCGTCTTCTCGTGCAGGCATTACGGGATATCGCCGGCAGGTCTCGAGCTCGAGGGCGACTCCAAGCGGAGGGTCAGCTTAACGTAGGGATCGGCTTCACCAGCTCGTTCCTCACCATCTCCTCGAGGACCCTCCTCGCCCTCGCAATTATGGCCCTTGCCCTCTCGACCTCCTCCTCATACGTCGTCGGAATCCTTGCCATGCCGTTCCTCGAGAGCCATTCGGCCACAGCAGCTGCGACCCTCGGGTAGACCTCCCACTCCTCCATCGTCGGTATGATGTAATCGGGACCGATGCCCTTCTCCTCGGCGAACCTCGCCAGCTCCACCGCGGCCGCTATCGCCGACTCGTAGGTGATGCCCTTCGCCCTCACGTCCAGTGCGCCCCTGAAGACCGAGGGGAAGACGAGGCTGTTGTTGACCTGGTTGGGGAAGTCGCTCCTCCCCGTCGCCACCACCGCCGCACCGGCCTCCTTCGCCTCCCAAGGCCATATCTCGGGAACAGGGTTGGCGAGCGCGAAGACGATCGGGTCCTTCGCCATCAACTTGATGTGCTCTGGCCTGACTACGCCTGGTCCTGGCCTGGAAGCGGCTATCAGGACGTCCGCGTCCACCAGGGCCTCCTCCAGCCCCCCTTTGACCCTCGACCGGTTGGTCCTTATGGCGAGCTCGTACTTCCACCTGTTCCTCAGCATCAGCGAGTCCATGTCCTCCCGCTCGGCGTGGAGTATCCCCTTCGTGTCCACCAGTATCATCTCTCCAGGATCGAAACCGTACTTCTCCAACATGATCGCCGTGGCGATGTTGGCGGCCCCAGCACCGAGGAGCACTATCCTCGTCCCCCTGACAGACCTGCCCGTGACCTTCAGAGCGTTTATCAGGGCGGCGAGCGTGGAGGCAGCGGTACCCAGCTGGTCGTCGTGCCACACGGGTACCTCGAGCCTCCTCGAAAGCTCCTCCAGTATCTGGAAGCACTCGGGCGAGCTGATGTCCTCGAGGTTGAAGCCTCCGAAGGCCGGCTCAAGGGCCTTAGCGACCTCGACGAACTTCTCCGGCGTCTCGGCCCTGATTGGCAACGGTATCGCGTCCACACCGCCCAAGTACTTGAAGATCAGCGCCTTCCCCTCCATCACGGGAAGCGACGCTTCTGGCCCTATGTTCCCGAGCCCCAGGACCCTGCTGCCGTTGGTGATCACAGCTATCGTGTTCCATCGGCTCGTCAGGTTGAAGGACTCGTCCCTGTTCTGGGCTATCGCCCTCGAGACGGCCGCCACTCCCGGCGTGTACCAAATCGCGAAGTCCCTCAGCGACCTCACAGGGACCTTCGGAACGGTCTCGATCTTGCCGCCGTAGAAACGAGACAGCTTGACTGCGAGCTCCGAGTAGTCCTCAGCCGTGTCCAAACCGCCAACACATCCTCCTCGCAATTGAAAAAAGTAGCGCAGAACCCCCAACGTCCTGAAGTCTTCGCCCGACCATTCGCCGATGACGACGACCCTCGCCCGGTCCTACCGTCGTATTGTTATCGGTCGCCGCGCATAAATTGGTATTATGTTCCAGAAAGGGCCGCCTCTCCGGATGGGCATCAAGCTGAGGCGGAGCAGGGAGGAGAAGATAGAGAGGGTAATGGTTGGTCTGGCGATCGTGAGGGACAGGATGGAGCGGAGGGTTAGGGAGATGACCAACAGGTCGAGGCAGCTCTTCGAGCAGGTGGTAGCGGCCAAGATGGAGGGAGACGAGGAGAGGGCAGCAATCCTGGCGAGCGAGCTCCACCAGCTACGGTCGATGCTGAACGTGGCGATAAGGAACCAGCTGATGATAGAGGCCGTCGTGAACAAGCTCGAGACGATCAGGGACATCGACGAGTTCAGGAAGTTCATAGGGCCCATCAGGTCCCTCGTCTCCTCAGTCGCTCCCTCGATAAGAGGTGTGGCACCCGAGATAGGCCACCAGCTCCAGACGGTCCAAGAGCAGCTGGAGGACCTCTCCTTCGAGATCGGGACCGTCCCGAACCTGTACCTGCCGCCGATAGAGCCCGACGAGGAGGAGGTGAGGAAGATACTGAAGGAGGCCGCCGAGGTGGCGGCGAGGAGGCTCAGGGAGTCGACGCCTGAACCTCCGTGACCTATGGGCCTACGAACGAGAAAAGGCCAAGCGGCTTATGGGTTCTCCTACGGGATCTTCGCTAGTTCCCTCTTGATCTCCTCGTAGTCGGGCTCCTTTGTCGGGTCCTCCGAGATCCACGCGTACCTCACTACTAGGTCCCTGTCGAGTATGAAGACCGCCCTCTTCGCCACCGAGTAGCCCTTCATGCCGATGAAGTCCTCGTGGACGCCTCCGTACCTCCTCGACACCTCCCTGTTGTAGTCGGAGAGCAGTGTGAAGTTCAGTTTGTTCTGCTCGGCGAAGGCCTTCAGCGTGAACGGGTCGTTGACCGAGATGCCTATAACGGTGGCGTCGAGCTTGTTGAACTCGCTCATCCCGTCCCTGAAGGTGCACATCTCCTTCGTGCAGACCGACGTGAAGGCGCCAGGGAAGAAGGCGAGGACGACCTTCTTGCCCTTGAACTCGCTCAGCCTCCTCAGCTTCCTGTCCTGGTCGAAGAGCTCGAAGTCCGGAGCCCTGTCACCCACCTTGACGGTCACGCCCGCCCATCGAGGGCTGAGGATATCAACTCAACCCCAGCACGCACTTTCACGACCTGAGGCCCAGATAGATCCTTCCCAGCTCCCTGTTCTCGAGGAGGTCACGGGCTGGGCCGTCGTAAATGAGCTGACCGCTGACGAGGAGCTGCGCCCTGTCGCCGTGCTCGAGGGCCCTCAGCGCGTTCTGCTCCACCAGCAACACGGTGATCTTAAGGTCGTCCCTCAGCCTCACGATCTGCTCGAGGACTAGCTTCGCGAACTTCGGCGAGAGGTTCGCCGTTGGCTCGTCGAAGAGCATCACCTTAGGCCTCCTGATCAGGGCCATGGCCATCGCGACCAGCTGGCGCTCGCCTCCGCTCAGGGACCCGGCCTTACGGCTCCAGTACTTCTCGACAACGGGGATGAAGGACTTGACCTCCTCGACCCTCTCAGCGGCGAGGTCCCTCGGCATGCCGTAGGTCGCCATCATGACGTTCTCCCTGACAGTGAGGTTGGCGAAGACGTTGTCGGTCTGTGGGAGGTACGCTATCCCGAGTCTGGAGACGAAGTGGGGAGGTTTCCCGGTGATGTCCCTTCCATCGAAAACGATCCGGCCCTTGAAGACCTTCGTCAGACCGAAGATCGTCTTCAGCAGCGTCGACTTCCCGGAGCCGTTGGGTCCTACGATGGCCGTTATCAGGTCGCGATGGTAAGTGGTCGTTATGCCGAAGAGGACGTGGAGCGGCCCGTAACCGGCCTCCAGGTCCTGGATCGAGATCACGTCAACCACCTAGGTACGCCTCTATCACCTTCGCGTTCTCCAGAACCTCCGACGGCCTCCCCTCAGCGATGACCCTGCCGTTGAACATGGCGTAGCAGTGCTCCGTGTACTTCATCGCCAGCTCAAGCCTGTGCTCCACGATCAGGAAGGTCACGCCCAACCTGTCCCTGATCCTCACGAGGTTCGAGAAGAGCTCCTCGGCGAGTGCGGGGTTGACGCCTGCGGCCGGCTCGTCGAGCAGGAGGACCTTGGCTCCGCTCATCAGCGCCCTCGCTATCTCCAGGAGCTTCATCTGGCCCCCGCTGAGCTTGTAGGCCTCCGCGTCCCAGAGGTGGTCCAGCTTGACGAGCTCCAGTATCCTGAAGGCCCTCTCCACCAGCTCCTCCTCGTACCTCAGCCACGCAAGCCTTTTGAGGATCGAGCTGAGGAAGCCCTCGCCAGGGTTGGAGCCGTCCGCCACCATCACGTTCTCCAGGACGCTCAGCCTGAGGAAGGGCTGGGGTATCTGCCAGGTCCTGAGGACACCCAACCGGTAGATCTCGTGGGGAGGCTTCCCGGTGATGTCCTTTCCGTCGAGGAGGATCTTCCCTGAGTCGGGCTTGAGGACGCCGGAGATAACGTTGATCAGCGTCGTCTTCCCTGAACCGTTGGGGCCTATCAGCAGCGACATCGAAGAAGGTCTCACCTCCATGTCCACTCCGTCGAGCGCCCTAAGTCCTCCGAAGGTCTTGACGACTCCCCTGACCGTTATGCCGATCCCAGCCATAGCCGAATCCCTGCTGTGGTTGCTGGAAAAATGTGGGGAGAAGAGGATAAAAAGTTCACCAACCGTTTGCGGCGCTACAGCGAGAACCCTGGAGACCAGGTGAAGACTCCAGTTGCGAAGCTGTAGACTCCTGCCTTCACCCACTCGTACTTGTCGCCGACCCTTTGGACGACCCAGAGGTCGTAGTCGGCACCAGCAAGGTCACCGGCCTTGTTGAGGATTACGGGCCCTATCGAGCCGTAATAGCTCCTCGCGACCTCGGGCATCACCTTCCTGATCAGGTCGGCATCGACCTTCTGGACCTGCAGCAGCGTCAGGGCGTAGACCCAGAGGATGTCGTATGCAGCGTAAGCATAAGAGTCCGGCTCCCTGCCCAGCTTCTGCTTGACGTAATCCCTCACCCTCTTCGACTTCTCGTTCTCTGACGGCGCGAAGATCGGGTTCACCCACTTAGTGTCTGCAACGAACTTCGCCGCCTTCGGGTCCTGGAGGATCTCAGCCAGCTGCGCGGTGCCGTCGCTCCCGAACCACCTCACCTTCGCCAGGTCAGGATAATCGGCAGCGGCGCTCATGAAGGCGACAGCTTCGCCGAAGGCGACGTACTCGATGAAGATCTTCTTCGGATCGACGCCCTCATTGATCAGCTTCTTCACCGTGTCAGCGAGGGAGGCTACCTCTGCAGAGAACTCCTTCTTCTCGGGCGCATACCTGATCTCGCCAGCTATGGTGAGTCCAAGCTTCTTAGCCTCATCGCTGGAGGTCCTGTAAAGGCCGTCGCCCCAGGCATCCCCTCTCCAGACGTAGATGATGTGGGTCGCACCCAGAGCCTTCGCGAGCCTCGGTCCGATCGGGCCCTGGATGGTGTCGTCTGGGCAGAACCTCAGGACAAAGTCGTCAGGTATAGCAAGGTCGGGTGCCGTCGAGGACTGGCTCACCAGCAATATCTTGTTGGCGTCAGCGTAACCCTTGATCCTCCTGATCTCGGCGCTGGTCTGAGGACCTACGATCAGCGTTATCCCCCTCGCGTGGAGGCTCTTCAGCTTTGCGTCAGCCGTCTCCGGCTTGGTCTCGGTGTCCTCGATTACCAGCTTAATAGTGAACCCGGCTCCTATTGTCTTCAGGTAGTCGTTAATCTCTTGAAGGGCCAGCTCCAGGGCAGCCCTGCTGTTCTCACCGTAGGAGGCGAGGTCGCCCGTCAGCGGAAGGAGCGCTCCTATTGTTACCTCGCCCGTGAGACCGGCTGCGACGGTCCTCGTTACGGTTACAGTCGGTCCTGGTGCGGTTAAGGTCACCGTGGCTCCACCAACCGTCACCCGCTCCGTCACCCTGACGGTCTCCGTCCTTGCAGGAGCCACAGCCGGCCCTAAAGCGAAGGCGCCTACCGCCAGCCCTACCACCAGCAGCACCACCGCAAGCCCAGCGGCCGCAGCAGTGGAGATTCCGAACGCATTTCTTGCCGATCTCATTGCAATAGGATCCACTATTGACCGGTATTTAAGAAGTGCTCCCAATCTTCACGGTTCGGTATAGAATCTGACCGGAATCAATTTTATAACGGGTCGATCAAGCTGGAGCTACGTGGTCGTCGACCCGCTGGTGAGGGACGCGGTGATCTACGCGAGCACCCTCTCGATGCTGAGCCTGGGCCTCACGCTCACCTATCTGACCACTAAGGTCCCGAACTTCGCCCACGGAAGCCTAGCCACGATAGGTTCCTACACGCTCCTGACCTTCACCTCTGTCCTGAAACTGAACGCATACCTCTCGATACCGTTCGCCTTCCTGATCTCGGGAGGTGCCTCGGCAGCGTTCTACCTGCTCGCACTCAGGCCGCTCATCAACAGGGGCGCAGGGCTCCTCCACCAGATGATAGCGACGATCGCCTTCGAGCTGGTCCTGATCGCCTCGCTCAACATCTACGCCGACCTGATAACCAGGACCTTCAGGGTCCAGTCGAGGGACGTGCTCCTTCGGAGGTTCGACGTCCAGATCGAGGGCTTGGGACCTGGCGTCTTCCTGGCCTCGGTGGTCTTCGTGGCCGTAACGCTGGTAGTTCTCGTGCTGCTCCTCCACAGGACCAGGTTCGGCGTAGCGATGAGGGCAGCGATAGAGAACCCGATGCTGGCCGGAACGCTCGGCGTGAACGTCAAGTTGGTCTACCTCTTCTCCTGGTTCCTCGCAGGTGGCCTCGCAGGGGTCTCGGGGGTCCTACTGGGCCTCCACTACCAACAAGACCCGGCCTTCGGCTCGAGGATGCTGGTCAGCATCTTCGCCTCGAGCATACTCGGGGGCCTCTCGAGCATCTACGGCGCCGTCCTCGGAGGCTACGTGATAGGGCTTGTCGAGGTCTTAGGCATCTTCCAGCTCTCGAGGGTCGTGGGAGGATGGATACTGCCCTACAGGATCATCTTCCCCCTGCTGATCATGGCCGTAACCTTGCTCGTCTTCCCCAAGGGCCTATCAGGCCTGCAGCTGTCCGGGATCGTCTCGAGGCTGAGGAGAGGGGGTGGTGCGACGCCGTGATAGAGTTCGAGGCACTTAGGTCGGCCTACATCTTCCTCGTCAACCTGCTAGCCTTCCTGGCGATCTACCTCATCGTCAACCTCTCGCTCGAGCTAGAGTACGGCAAGGCCGGGATTCCGAACTTCGGGAAGGTGCTGAGCGTCGCTGCAGGGGCCTTCGTCGCCGGCTCCATCCCCGGCAGGCTCCTTGCGCAGATGTTCAACGTCTACGGCGGTGTCGCAGGGATAACCGACCCGGTCGTTGCGGAGTGCATCAGGGGCCTCTCGCCCCAGAAGCCCGCCATCCTCGAGAGGATGGAGTACATCGAGGACAACGTCGTGATCGTCACCTGCGTCAATAGGGTCCTAGCCGCCAACCCGGCGCTCTCGTTCGGGATGTTGGCCCTCACGTTGTTGGTGGCTGCAGCGGTCGGAGCGGCCCTCGGGCTCGTCGCGTCTTACCCAGCCCTCAGGCTGAAGGAGGACTACCTCGCGATGACGTTGTTGGCCTTCGGCGAGTTCCTCACGGCTATCGGTTACTACACGAGGGACATCGTGGGAGGAACGCTGGGCGTCAGCGTGATCGATCCTTTCGGATGGGTCGGAGGCGAGCTCAGGTACCTCACCGCTACCATCATCATCGCCGTCGTTGCGTTTTTCGTGGTCCTCTACGTCCGTCTCGTCTCAAGATCTCCGCTCGGCAGGGCCCTCAGGGCGATGAGGGATCAGGAGGTCGCGGCGGAGGTGCTGGGGAAGGACGCGGTGGCGCTGAGGAGGAACGTGCTCATAATGAGCTCCGCTATAGCGGCGATCGGAGGCTCCCTCTGGGCTCTCTACGCAGGAGGAGTCATAGCGACAGCGTACGACAGGGCCACGTGGACCTTCCTTCCGTGGGTCATGGTGATACTCGGAGGAGCGGGGAACGAGCTGGGCGTCCTGATCGGAACCGCCGTCTACGTCTCAGCACGGATGCTGATCGACCAGTACAAGGGCCTCCTCGAGCCCGTTCTGCCGTTCAGCGTGATCTGGCTCGACAGGCTCCTGATGGGCATCGTGCTGATCCTCATCTTGCTGGCGAGGCCCCAGGGAATACTGCCGGAGAAGCCGGTCTACCCGCTGGGCAAAGCGAAGGTCAGGAGGATCGTGGAGGCCGTCAGGGCGAAGATGAGTTCCTGAGGTGGAGCCCAAGCCCAAATACCTGCAGGTGCCTGTGGGAACCCGATGGCCGAGCGCGCTGAGTTCCTCGTGGTGGGCGGAGGCTCGACTGGAACAGCGATCGCCTACTACCTCTCGCTCGTCGCAGGTAAGGGCGTTGTGCTGCTCGAGGCCAACAAGATAGGTTCAGGGCAGACGGGTTACTCGACCGCGATCATCAGGCTCCACTACAGCACGCCGGAGGTCGCGAGGATGGCTCTCGAGAGCTACAGGGTCTTCGACCGGTTCGAGGACTTGGTGGGAGGGAGCTGCGGCTTCAGGAGGGTCGGGTTTTTCCTCGCGGTCCCCGAGAAGCTGAAGGATGGGCTGGAGAGGAACGTCTCGATGCTCCGTTCGTTGGGCGTTGAGACCTGGGTCGTCGTGCCTGAGGAGCTGAAGGACCTGATGCCTTGGGTCGACGTGAAAGGCATCGCAGCAGCCGCCTACGAGCCCGGTTCCGGTTTCGCAGAGCCCACCGAGACGGCGCTGTCCTTCGCGAAGGCAGCTGCTGAGAACGGAGTCCGTGTCGTAGAGGGCGAGAAGGTGACGAAGGTCGTCGTCGAGGGAGGTGAGGTGAGAAGGGTGCTGACGGAGAAGGGCGAGTACGTGCCTGGAACTCTCATCCTGGCCACCGGAGTCTGGACCCAGCAGCTAGCCTCCACCTTCGGGAGGACCGTACCGATGAAGGTGCTGAGGGAGGAGATAGGTGTATTCACGCGCCCCGATGACTTCAGGGGAGAGCATCCGGTCTTCGCGGACCTCGGCTCCGACTTCTACATGAGGCCCCACGGCGACGCCGAGACCTACGTCGGATCAATTGAGCCGCCACCGACAGCGCTCGCCTCTCCTGACGAGGGAGGGAGGCCCATCTCGAGGGAGACGTACCTGGCCTACCACGAGAGGATATCGAGGAGGTTCCCGGCCTTCGAGAGGTCTCCGTATCAACCTAAGGGTTGGACAGGGCTTTACGACGTGACGCCAGACTGGCATCCGGTGATCTGCAGGGACCCCGAGGTCTCCAACCTGATATGGGCTTTCGGGCTCAGCGGCCACGGCTTCAAGCTCGCACCAGCCATAGGGATGTCGGTCAGGGACCTGGCCCTCGGGAAGAGGCCCGAGTTCTTCGAGCCCGATCACTTCTCAATAGACCGCTTCGAGAAGGGGAGAAGCATCAGCACCACCTACGGGATAGGCGTGGTCTCCTGAGGAAGGGAGGGCTTGAGGCTGAACGTCCACCTGATCGAGGGAGCGCTCGCCGGGATCTTCTTCGGGACCTCTGCCGTCTTCATCAGGCTGATGCCCGAGCTCTCGGCCACGTCGATCGCCTTCTTCAGGCTCGGCCTCTCCGCCATCTTCCTGGCCGTCGGGCACACCTTGCTGAAGGGTAACGCACCACGGCCGTCTAACGTGGGAGCGAAAAGGCTCATCGCGATGGGGGTGCTGCTGGGGCTCCACGTCCTGCTCTTCACGGCAGCCGTCAAGCTGACCGCTGTCCTCAACGCTGCGGTCCTCGTCAACACCACACCCGTCTGGGCCATAGCCATCTCCTACGCCCTCTGGAGGCACGTGCCTGACAGGACCGCGCTGCTCGGGACAGCCCTTGCCATCGCCGGCGTCACCGTCATCTCAGGCTCCCAGCTCGCCTTCTCGCCCGGCAACATGATAGGTGATGCACTTGCAATGATCTCAGCGGCCTCGTGGGCCCTCTACCTCGTCGTCGCCAAACCCGTCAGGCAATCGGGAAACCCGCTGGTCCTGCTTCCCTACGTCTACGGAACGGCCGCCTTGACGATCGCAGCCTCCTCGCCCACAACCGGTGAGGTCGTGAGGCTCCCCACTTCGACTGAGCTGCCACCGTTGCTGGGACAGGCCCTCCTCCCGACGACGCTCGGACACACCCTCCAATTCTCCTCGCTGAAGGGATTGACGCCCCACCAGGCCTCAACGTTGGCCCTCCTCGAACCTGTGGTGGCCTCTACGCTCGCAGCGGTCTTCCTCCAAGAGGTGCCCCGTCCCGAGTTGGTCGCAGGTGCGTCGCTCGTTATAACGGGCATTTACTTCGTGACCTCGAGGGTCCGGTGACGACCTCCACGTGAAGCGAGGTAGCTTCTAAGTTATTAACTGAGACATAAGCGGTTATACGCATGGAGTCTCAGGGGACTTCGGAGGTAATACAGATCGACAGGACCGTGCGCAAGTACTGGCGCGTGAAGGTGCCGAAGAAGATGGCGGAGGGCGCCGTAGAGGCGGTGATAGAGCTGGGAGGGGAGAGGTGGGTCGTCCCGATAGACAGGTACGGACGGGTTTACGTGCCCTCTCAGCTGCGGGAGAACATCGGCAAGCACAAGTCCATCACCCTCCGGAGGGAGGGGAAGCAGGTCGTCCTCCGGCCGAGGCCCTTCTGAAAGCGCTCGCCCCTCATTTCTTTCTCAGCGCGGGAACTTCCCCCTCAACGCCAGAGCAATCAGGAGCGCGTTCCAAAGCAGCGTCAACACCAACCACACGATTATCCATCCCCTCCCGATGCCCTGCGACTGCTGGTGGAGGATGACGAAGATCAGAACCGGTAGGGCGAGGGCGATTGCCAGCTCCGTTGCCTTGACGAAGAGCTGAACGGAGCCCAAGGCTTCTACCTGAGGCATTTTGTGTTCGGAAATATCAGAACGACTTCCTCCTGAACTTCATCCTGACCTCCTTGATCTGCTCGGAAGGAGCGCGCATCAAAACCGCAAGCCTGTGGTTTTCCGTCTCCCTGATTCTCCTGGTCGTCGAGCCGAGCTCTTGAAGGGCCCTCGAAGCCTCCTCCCTGACGCTCTCCCTGATCGACCTGCTGACCCTGACGGCCTCGGCTATCATAGGCGACCTGACGACCTCCGACCTGAAGCCCCTCACCCTCAGCTTCGTGTCGATCGAGAGCAAACCCTCCACCTAGATCGGGAAGAACTTGCTCAGGACCACCACGCCAACGATGAGGGCGATCCCCGCTATCAGGACGACCTCCGGCCTCAGCTTTAGGCCCTTACCCTCTTCCTCGAAGAACCTCAGGAGTCCTGCACCGGTCGCCGGCATAGGAGCCTCCCTTCTCCTTCTCGACATCCGAGACGCCTACACCCTCCGAGAATTAGAGTTTTCGTCCCGAAGGGACGGATCAGAGGACCGTTCGCTCACGCATGCCCAGCACCAGAACCCTGCTCGACCGACTTCCTCCTCCTTCTCCTCGGCTCCTCCGCTTCAGAGAACCAGAAGGGCCTGTCCTCGACCGAGACGGTCCTCGCGTAGAAGAACTTCATGTCGGTCACCCTGTCGGTGAACTCGGCGTCCTCTTTTCCCTCCGATGCGATGTAACGGATGAAGCCAGCATGGGGTGCGCCGTCGAGCTCGACGTAGATGAAGACCGGAAGGGCGCTGGCCTCGTAGTAGTCGTAAAAGGGCATGAGCACTCCCAGGACGGACCTCCCGTTCAGGTCGAACCTCAGGATGGGAGGTTGCTGGCCGTCGTAGGAGGCGACCACGAGGAGCCTCAGCAGGGATGGCAGGTTCGAGGTCTTCGTCAGCACAGGCATCTCGACGTGGGGTCTCGCCTTGCCGGAGATCGCTTCGACGAGGAACCTCGGAGGCTGATCGAGCTCGACCACCGGCGCGTAAAGGAACTTGGGGTCGTCGTTCTGCCTCGTGAAGAAGACCTCCTCCCGGTCGATGTAGCGGTAAGCGACATAGGCCTCGACCGATTCGCCCTCCGGCAAAGTCGTGTAGAAGAAAATAGGGAGGCTCCTCTTCCAGTAAGGTATCGAGTACATCGCTCCCAGGATCTTTGTCCGCCTGTGAACGAAGTGCCAGTAGAAGGTCTGCTGCTCCGTTCCGACCAGCGTCAGCCTCGCCAGGTTCAGGAGGTCCCTCACCCTCATCGCGACCGGCGGCTTCAGCTTCAACGCCGATCCCAGCACCCCCATCACTCCGTTCTCAGCGCTCCGCATATAACCCATCTCCCTCTTCAGCGACATCGCGACGCCATCGTCCCTCGCACTCGGTTAATGGGGGCCCGTCCACAGGAAGCGCCACTATCGTGGGATTGCTGGGGCCATGCAGGGGACAGATCGGTCACCTGACGAGCGGTATGGACCTAAGGGCCGCTTCGGCCGCAGCGAGGAAAGGCGACGGGTAGATCCCTATCACGATCGCGGCCACGGCCAGAAGCACCATCGGGAGGAGCATCGAGAAGCCCGGCTCCTTCGCGGCTTCCGGGTTGGCCCTCTGCGGCGGCTTCAGGAAGATGGTTTGGATAACGCGGAGGTGGTACATCGCACCTATCAGCACGTTCAGCACCATCACCACGGCGAAGGGCCAAAACGGTGAGGCGAGGGCACCCGCTATGATGATGTACTCGCTGACGAAGGCGTTCAGCCCCGGGACGCCTGCGAGGCTCAGTGCGCCAACTGTATAGGTTATGCCTGTGACAGGAAGATGCTTGCCGGCACCGGAGAGCTCTTCGAGGCTCCTCGTGTGGAACGTGTGGATGAAGGATCCGGCGGAGAGGAAGAGGAGGGCCTTGGCCACCGCGTGGTTCAGCACGTGCAGGACGCTCCCGACGAGTCCGAGCTGGTTGCCGAGGGAGATGCCGAAGACGATGTAACCTATGTTGGCGATGCTGCTGAAGGCCAGCAGCCTCTTGATGTCGTCCTGAAGGGCAGCCATGAGGTTCCCGACCGTCATCGTCACGATCCCCAGCATCAGGAGCCCCAACTGCCATCCGTACTGCTCGAGGGGGAAGACGTTCAGGAGGAGCCTGAGCATCCCGTAGACTCCTGTCTTGATGACGACGCCTGAAAGGAGGGCGCTGACGGGCGAGGGAGCAGCAGGGTGGGCGTCTGGGAGCCAGAAGTGGAAGGGTGCCACAGCTGCGTTCACCGCGAGCCCACCTATGACGAACGCGAAGGCCGCGACAGACCACGTCTCCCTCGATGCGGCCCCTGAGGCGAGGACGCTCCTCATCCCTGCGAAGGTGAGGTCGCCCGAGAGGCCGTAGAGGAGCGAGATGCCGAAGAGGAGAGCCGCAGAACCGGTCGAGCTCATGATCAGGTACTTCAGCGACGCCTCGACGGCCTCCCACTCCCTGTAGTTGAAGGCGACGAGAAGGTAAGAGCCGAGGCTCATCACCTCCCAGTAAACGAAGAAGGAGATCGCGTCGCCGGCATAGAAGACGCCCAGCATCCCTATCGCGAGGACGAGCAGCAGCGAGAAGTACTCGGTGTGGCGCTCGCCGATGTAACCTGCGGAGTAGATCGAGGAGAAGACGAAGATCGCCAGGACCACGAGCGAGATGAAGTTGGACAGCTGGTCGATCACGACGACCGAGCCGGGAATGCCCGCTTCCGGACCGAAGGACGCGCTGTATCCGTTCAGGAACTGGACGAGCGTGATGTAGAAGGAAGCGATGAACGCGACCGTGGAGGTCACCGATGACGTGTATCTGCTCCAGACCCTGCCGGAGACCGAACCTATGACGAGGGTTGCCAGGGCGCCGAAGATCAGCACCTCCAGCTGGTCGGGCAACGGAAGCAGCCACATCTTCCGCCCGGAACCTGAAGGCTCATCTGAAAAACCTGATTTGCTGCATCGGCAAGGCCGGACCGGAGAGGCTGATATTCGCGGAACCGAAGGAATTCGGGGTTGCTGGCCGACGCGGCCTTCAAGGTCCTCGGGCTGATGCCGCCGGAGACGGCCCACTCGCTCGGCCTGAGGGCGCTCAGGTTCTTGCCGGACCTTTCCTTCGAGGATCAGTCCCTTGAGGTCGAGACGCCTCTGGGCAGGCTCAGGAACCCCCTCGGCCTCGCGGCCGGGTTCGACAAGACCGGAGGACATGCCCGCCATCTGGTCAAGCTGGGCTTCGGTTACGTCACGGTGGGGACCTTCACCGCACAGCCGAGGCGAGGTAACCCGAGGCCGAGGCTCGCGAGGTCACCGGAGGATGGGGCGCTGGTCAACGCGATGGGCTTTCCGAACCCTGGAATACGAGAGGCTGTCAGGAGGCTCTCTGGCCTGAAGGCGAGGGAGGTTCCGCTGGTGGTCAGCATCGGAGCCGTCGAGATAGACGAGATGCTCGAGTGTTACAGGATGGCGCAGGAGGTCGGTGACGGTGTGGAGGTCAACGTCTCTTCGCCCAACACACCCGAACTCAGGAGCTACCTCTCCGGAACGAAATTCAGGGACCTCGTCGATGCGCTCAGGCCGCTCATGAAGAAGCCTACGTACCTGAAGGTCCATCCTCCGATCGAAGGGCTCTGGGACTCGGTCCTCAAAGCGGTCAAGGTCTGGCTCGACGCCGGGTTCACGGGCGTCACAGCGATCAACACTGTCCCCGTCGAGGACAGACGCCTCTCCACGGGAAGGGGAGGTCTCAGCGGCAGGCCGCTCTTCCCTCTGATGCTCAAGGCCGTCCGAGAACTCAGGGAGACGTTCGGCTGGGATTTCGCGCTGAACGCTGTAGGAGGCATCTTCACCGGCCGCGACGCCTTCGAGGCCCTCGCCTCAGGCGCCGACACCGTCCAGATCTACACGGCTTTGGTCTACCGGGGTCCCTACGCGGTCCGGAGGATCCTCGAGGAGCTCGTCCTCGAGCTGAGGTCGAGGGGCTTTAGCACGGTCGCCGATTTGAGGAGGTGGTGGGGCTGACCAGCTGAAGCGCCCTCCCAGGAAAAATATTTATGCTGTGCGTTTTGAAGTGAAATAGCTTGAGTCCGCTGGGAGGAGGGAAGAAGGAGGAGCTGACCAGCGCGCTCCTCGAGCTGAGGGAAAGGCTCGATTCCCTTCAGCAAGTCCTGTCCGAGCAGGTGAATAATCTTCAGCAGACCGTAAAGGACCTCTACGTCAGGGTCGGTGCGATAAGCGGGGTGGTCAGGCAAGCAATGGCCGAGGGAACGAAGGAGGTCATGATAGAGAGCATGGAGGCCGCCTTCAAGGCCCACGCCGAGACGGTGAAGGATAGGTTGTATGAAGCGCTGGACGAGCTGGTGAAGCTCAGGAGCGTCATAGAGGCCTACAAGGCCGATCAGGACCGTTTCGTCGAGTACCTGAAACTCCAGTACGACACGATCGAGGACCTGCAGAAAGCGAAGGCTTTGCTGGAGGAGGAGCGCCGGAAGCTGGAGGAGGAGAGGGCGAAGGTCGAGGCATTAAGGGAGGAGACGCTGCAGCTGAGGGCCGAGCTCGAGGAGAAGGAGAAGGAGATACGGGAGGTCTATGGAAGGATCCAAGAGCTGGAGGAGAGGAAGGCTTTGCTCGAGCGGCAGATAAGGGAGATGGAGGAGCGGTACTTCAAGCTGCTAGAGGCGGCGGCAAGGAAGGTCGAGGCCTCCTTCAACGACCTGGATCGCCGGTTCAGGGTCAGGGAGGCGAGGCTGCTGAGGCTCGCGAGGCTCGAGGAGTTGAAGAAGGAGGAGATCCGGAAGCTGGAGGAGGAGAAGGCGGTCCTCGAGTCCTACAGGAGGCAGTTCGAAGACCTCATGGAGGACATCCGCCGGCTCGAGAAGAAGAAGGAGCAGCTGGAGTCGGAGATACGGAAGTTGGAGTCTCAGAGGATGGCGCTCAGGTACGGAAGGACCGAGCTGGACGAGGGCGAGATGAGGGAGGGTTAGAGGTCCGGCCGGAATCACCTTTTGGCCTCAGACCTCTCGAGCCTCTCGGCGATCTCGAAGAGCAGCTGTGCCGCCTCGCTCACCTCGGTCAGCTCCTCCTCTATCCGCTCGAGCCGCCTCCTGATCTCGTCTATAGCCTGGAGGACCTGTTGCTTGAACTCCTCGTCCTCAGCCACGGCCGCTCCAAGACCCCTCGAAGACTGGAGCTCCTCGACCCTTCGCCTCAGCTCCTCGATCCTCCGGTCGTCCTCCTCGAAGTAGCCCTCCGCCCTCAAGAACCATTCCCGCACCACGTCGAAGGCCCTCTTCACCGACTCGAAGGTCGGAACCGGTCCGCTGGGCGTCTCTATGTAATCCAGCGGTAGCTGGATCTCGTCTCCCTCCGATGAGGACATGCCCTACGGCAGATGAGAAGAACCCGAGTTTGATAAAGATAGCGAGGGACGTCGTAAATGTTGCTGTAGTAGCTGAAACAATGCATCCCACTCGGTTTTGTTGTTTCGGATTCGTTAGGCCCTTGCCTGACGATCTGGGAAAAACCAGATGTTTTGTATCGGTTATATCTCCAAATAGAGGCCGAAAATTACAGTTGTACAAAGGGTTGCCGCGGCGGAAGGCTGCGGAGAGACGGGAATCCCCACAATAGGGTTCGTGATCCCAAGAGAGGGAGTTGAAAGTCATGCCAGCTCCATCTTGCACTTCGGGCACCTCCCCTTGCTGGAAAGGATGGCGGTGTAGCAGAAGGAGTGGAAGACGGCACCGCAGTGGGGGCACTTGCTGGTGGTGTGCGAGGGATCGATCTCGAGCAGGCAAGAGTCGCAGACGGCCCCCCAGGACCACTCGCCCACCCTCTTGCCCACGGTCACGACAGGCGTCCTGAACCGCCTCACCAACCCCCGATACCACCTCTGTCCCTTAAAGCGTAGCGTGGCTTATATCTAGCAGCTATCGCCAAGAGGTAGTTGGTGTAGGCGAGTTTGACTGGGCTCATGCTGGTTAAGGAAGATATGGAAGTTCTCCAGAAAGCTTCAGACAAGGAGGGAAGGCGGCCGGGTGGGGGAAGCCTTGGATCGGGTTGGACCCGAGTCGAGAGACTCGGGGAGACCGGACCTCCCGAAGAGGGAGGGATTAGTGGCTTATCACCCCCGATCATTCGGGCAGGGGACCTGTAGCAGGACATGCTACAGGAGTTACCTCAGATCACCCGGCCCCGGTCCAAGGCCCTAAACACCCGGCCGACTGACAACTACCGCAACCACTTCCTAACCCACCCCCTTTCCCCTCTCATACTTACTAGTTCACCGCGTCTATGGGCTCCCTTCAATACCGTCAGGACTTCATTTACGCCCACTGGTTGTCGGTCACGAACCATGCGTGCCTCTGCCCTCCCCTCAGGTTCACCTTCACCTCCTCCAGCACCTTCTCCGGTGGATAGTACCTCAGTGGTCTGGTGGTCACCTCGCAGAGGTCCCCGAAGGTTGCACGTTCCCATGCTATATTCCGGCCAGGACCTCAACGACGGCGCTCCAGGCCTCTCCGACGTTGACAGGGTTGTAGCCACCACCTCCGAAGGCGAGGATCCTGCCGCCGCACTTCCTCTCCGCGAGCTCCAGCAGGGCCCTCGCAGCGCTCTCGTGAGCCCTCCTAGAGTACATTAAATGCGTCAACGTATATCTGAGGTCCGGATGAACCACAGCGGTGAGGGTTCGAAGGTGGGCGAAAGAGCGGCTGAGAGGTCCACCATAACGAGGCTGGTCCTCGACGTCCTGAAACCCCACCAGCCCAGCATAGTGGAGTTCGCGGTAGCGCTCACGAAGGTCAAGGGCGTCGAGCGGGTGGACTCCTCAGTGGTCGAGATGGACGCCGAGACAGAGACGATCAAGGTCGTGGTCGAGGGGAAGGACCTGGAGGTCGAAGCGATAGCCGAGAAGATCAGGGACCTGGGGGGTGTGATCCACTCGGTCGATGCGGTCGTCGCCGAGGTCAGGAGGTCTGAGCGTAGGTGATGGGTCTGCTCAGGAGAATACGGGCCGTCCTCAAGGTGGGGAGGGCCGCGGAGTTCGCGAGGCGCTTGGCCTTGATGAACTTCTTCGAAGGCGTCACAATAGGTTCTGGGCTGGCGATCGGCCTCTACCTCTCCGGGAACTTCAGCTACCACGCTTCGCTGCTCACGGTCCTCTCCGTGGCCGTAGGCTCTGCGATCTCTGGGTTCATGGGTGCTTGGATGGCGGAGAGGATCGAGCAGGAGCACCGGTTGAGGAGGATCGAGGAGGCCATCCTCTCCGACCTCAGGGGAACGCTCTACCAGAGGGCTGCCCAGAGAGCGCCCATCTTAGTCGGGACCTTCAACGGCCTCTCGGCCGCTGCCGGCGTAGGCGTCGTTGCAGCTCCTTTCCTTGCGTCCCTGTTGCTGGGATCAGATCCGCTCACCGGGGCCGTAGCCTCCGTCGCCGTCTCGATCGCTTCCCTCACCGGCGTAGGCCTTGTGCTGGAGAGGACCATGAGGCTGGATCCGGTCTTCGCGGTCAAGAGGATCGTGGCGGCAGGGCTTGCGACGATGCTTCTGGTCCTCACGATAGACCTCCTCATAGGAGCGCTTTAGCAGCGACAAGGCTTTTTGATGAGGCACGTCACCGCGAACGACGTGAGGGTAGCCGTCCTATCGGACACCCACGACAACCTACAGAAGCTCAGGGCGGCCCTCTCGATCGCGAAGGAGAGGAGCGTGGAGGCGGTGATCCACCTCGGCGACTTCACAAGCCCCTTCACGCTCAGGGAGCTGGCCGGTTCCGCTCAGAGGGTCGTCGCCGTCCTCGGGAACAACGACGGAGACCCGCTGGCCCTCCAACGCGTCGCGTCGGCGTCCGGCGTCGAACTCCAGCACTGGCCCCACGAGCTCGAGCTCGGAGGGAGGAGGTTCCTGCTGATTCACGGCTTCGGGGCGGCGGAGACGCTGATCAAGGTGGTCGAGGCCCTGGCCGGGTCGGGGAGGTGGGACGCGGTGCTTTACGGCCACACCCACAAGCTCGACCTGCGCAGGGTCGGAGGGGCCCTCGTCCTGAACCCAGGCGAGGTCTACGGAGGCCTAACGGGCAGGTCCACCTTCGCTTTCCTCGACACGGAAAGGATGGAGGCCGAGATCGTCGAGGTCTGAAGGCCGAAAAGTCGGGATGAACCTATAAGACCGCCTCCACCTGTCCGTCCGTGCGGGTAGCACTGGCCTACAGCGGAGGCCTCGACACGACGGTCTCGATCAAGTGGCTCCAGGAGAAGTATGATGCCGAGGTGATCACGGTCACCGTCGACGTTGGCCAGCCCGAGGACTTCGAGGAGGTCGAGAGGAGGGCCTACGAGGCTGGTGCGGTCAAGCACTACCTCATCGACGGCAAGTCGAGGTTCGCTGAGGAGTTCGTCAAGCCTGCCATCAAGGCGAACGCGCTCTACGAGGGAGAATACCCCGTATCGACTTCGCTGAGCAGGTACCTCATAGCGGAGGAGGTGGCGAAGGTCGCCAAGAAGGAGGGATGCGACGCCGTGGCCCACGGTTGCACAGGCAAGGGCAACGACCAGCTGAGGTTCGACGCCACCTTCGCGGTCCTCGTCCCCGAGATGAAGGTCATAGCGCCTGTGAGGGAGTGGGGGATGAGCAGGGACCAGGAGATCGAGTACGCCAGGTCCAAGGGACTCAGGATAGACCTGAAGAAGAGCAAGTACAGCATCGACGAGAACCTTTGGGGGAGGTCGATAGAGGCCGGAGACTTGGAGGACCCCTGGCACCCTGTCGACTGGGACGCCTTCAAGTTCATCCGTCCTCCTTCCGAGTGGCCGGAGGGCGAGGAGATCGTCGTCGAGTTCGAGAGGGGAGCACCGGTTGCCATCAACGGCGAGAGGATGCCGCTGGAGGAGATGGTGATGCAGCTGAACTTCAGGGCAGGGAGGCACGGGATCGGCCTCATAGACCACATGGAGGACAGGGTGATAGGCCTGAAGTCGAGGGAGGTCTACGAGGCGCCGGCCGCTACGGTCCTGATCAGGGCCCACAAAGACCTCGAGAAGCTGGTGCTCGGCAGGAGGACCCTCGCCTTCAAGAGGTCGGTCGAGGAGGAGTGGACCTGGCTCGTCTATGCTGGGCTCTGGCACGACCCGCTGAGGAGGGCCCTCGACGCCTTCATCGAGGAGACGCAGAAGGTCGTGAGCGGTGAGGTCAGGCTCAGGATGGAGAAGGGCTCGCTGAGGGTTATGGGGAGGAGGAGCGAGTACGCCGCCTACTCGGAGGAGCTGATCACGTACTCGGGGATGAGCACCTTCGACCAGAGGGCGGGTGCTGCGTTCTCCCAGCTGTGGTCCCTCGAGACGAGGATCCTCAACAGGGCGAGGAGGTCGCTCAGGTGACGTAACAGGGCCTCGGAGCGATCGCGTAGCGCAGGACTTAACCAAAGACACATTAGCTGCACAGGATAGGGCTCTACGTGCTTGTGATCTGGGTTCCTGGCGAGAAGCACGACGCCATCCTCAACAGGATCCTCTCCGACGACCTGGCCTCGAGGGCGAGCGTGATCTCCAGGGACGCCTCGATCCTGGTTGGGAAGAGCGGCTACTACATCCGGGTTATGGGGACCGAGGAGCAGGAGGCGAGGGCGAGGGAGCTCGTCGGCGAGGACGGCCGCATCGTCACCGGCGAGGAGCTCGAGGAGGTCGTCAAGGCTCTGAAAGAGGAAGACGAGCGGTCCCTTTCGGGAATGGGCCTCCTCTTCGGCGGCGGCTAGACCTTCAGCGTTTTGCATACAGTTGAAGACAATTTGCTACATCGGTGATAACTAAATACGGGGTCTATGTATCATATGATGTGGTGATGGAGATGTCGGGACGCGTCTCCACCTGGGCGAACCGGTTCATCGCCGCAGCAATAGTCCAGGGAGCGCTGGCCGTGATCCTGACGGCCTACTTCGTGCTCGGGCAGTTCGCCTGGCTGAAGCCCGAGGTCTCGAGGGTGATCGCCGGCGGCAGCGCTGGGACCTGATTCACGGTCGGCTACGTCACGTACCTGGTCGTCGGAGTGATAGGCGTGGCGGTGACGGCTCTCTTCTACCACCACATCGAGGTGACCCTCGGCAAGCCCTACGCGGGATCGCTCAACCTCCTCGCGTGGGTCCACCTGATCCTGATGAACGTGGGCGTCATCGGCGCCACCTGGCTGATGATGATCGGCGGATACCTCGGAGGCGCTGCGATGCTGCCGCCAGCCGTAGGAGGTAAGGGATGGACGGCACAGGAGGTCCACGAGAAGGTCTTCTATTCGATTCCCGGAGGTTATCCGCTGTGGATAGCGGTGTTCATCATACTGCTGGGGATCGGCGTCCTCGCGGGCGGACTAGGATACGTGCTGGCCTGGAGGAGGAAGACCTGAACGGAGAAGTCCCCAAAACCCATACCTTTTTTGGTTCTATTTCCTCCGGTTTACCGCCCTCTCGAAAGCTATCATCCTCGCGAGCTCGAGGTCCTCCTCCGTGTCCACGTCCAGGAGCTCGACCGGGTCAACCTCAAGCCCATCGGCCCTGTCCATGTTCCTCCTGATCACCTCCTTTGCCCCCGCGTCCCCCCTGAGCACCATCAGGTCAGCATAGAACTCGGACCTGAACGCCGAGGGGCTCCTGATCTCCCCACCTACCTTGCAGTAGGCGATGCCGCGCTCCCGAGCTGCCGAGGCAAGGAGGTCTATGGTCCGCGGGGTGACGAAGGGCATGTCGCCGAGGCAGATGACGACGCCTTCGCTCTCCCTCGGCAGGGCCCTGACGCCCTCCCTTATGCTGCTGGACATCCCCTCCCGCCAACCGTCGCACACGACCACCTCAACCCCAGCAGGAAGGGCCCTCCTGACCTCATCCGCCCTGTTCCCTAGGACCACGACCACAGGCCTGCACCGAGACCCCATCGCCGCCTCCACGGACCAGAGGACGAGGGGTCTCCCCCCGAGGTCCTCAAGCAGCTTGAACCTTCCTCCCATCCTCGTCGAGCCACCCGCTGCGAGCACGACCACCGCGAACGTCATTCCACTTTCACCGAGGATTGCATAAAATTCTTATACCAACCGTTTCACAATAGAAATCGAGTGATGGACGATGCCGGCCAAGAAGGCAGCCAAGAAGGGCACGAAGAAGGCGGCGAAGACGGCTAAGAAGGCGGCGAAGAAAGCGGCGAAGAAGCCCGCGAAGAAGGTGGCCAAGGCGGCTAAGCCACCGGCTGAGAAGCCACCGGCCGAGAAACCTCCGGCTCCGTCGACAGGTTGAGGCCGAACAACTGGGAACCACAAACCCCTTTGAATTTTTTGGATTGAGGCCCCTTCAAACCGAAGTCCTGAGTCGCTTCTCGACCTCCTCAACGATCTCCTCCCTGCTCCTCCCCTCCGTCTCTATCCCCAGCTCCCTTGCCACCCGGATGAGCTCGTCCTCCCTCTCGCCCCTCCTGACCTCTGCGGCGAGCTTGCCCAGGCTCCGACCCCAACGGACGATGACGTCGGGCTTAAGGAGGATCCAGATGAAGGCTATGACGGCGACGAGGGTGATCAGCTCCACCGGCGTCAGCATCCCCTTTCAGCCCTTCTTCAGCTTGGCCGCGATCTCGTCGGCTATCTGCTCCCTCGTCTTGCCCTCCGTCTCTATCCCCAGGGACCTCGCGATCTGGATGATGTCCGCAGATCCTCCGCCCTGAGATGAGGACGGCGTGGAGGGCCTCGTCAGCTCCTCCTGGAACTCCCTGCTGGCCTTCTCGAACTCTTTCTTCGCCTGGCCCACGGCCCTCGCGAGCTTGGGCAACTTCTCGGGCCCCCACAGGAACAGGACCAGCACGACGACCAGCACGACGATCCACTCAAGCCCTTGGATCATGCCCTATCATCAGATCCCGTGAGGAGGTTATAAGTGTTGGTTGAAGATGTGTTGCGACCTAGGAACCCGACGACGCTCATCAGACCCCTACGAAGACGGACACGATTGATGTGCCCGCATGCGCCATCGATGCACGGTGACAGATGGCCAGCAACGTCCCCAAGGGACTCTACGAGAGGCTGAGGAAGGCGGCTGAGGCTCAGGGGCTCCCTGTCGAGGGGTACGTTTTGGGCCTAATAGCCGAATCGGTCGACCCAGCGAACCTTCCCGAATCCTACCGTGAGGCTTCTGAGGAGCTGATGAGGCAGGCGAGGGAGGAGCTTGCGAAGGGCGATCTGAGACAGCCGGCGAGAAGGCGTGGGGTGCGGCAGCGCTGATACTGAAGAGCTTGGCCCATCGACGGGACGGCCTCAGGCTCTCGAGCCACGGCGAGCTCTGGGAGTACGTCGGGAGGCTCGCTGAGGAGACGGGCGACCGGAAGCTGGGGAGGCTCTGAAGGTCTGTCACCTCGATGCACGTGAACTTCTACGAGGGCTGGGCTACGAGGACGCACGTCGAGGAAGTAGTCAGGGACGCCGAGGAGCTCGTTGAGCGGCTGAAGAGACTGCTGTCCTAAAGGAGCACGATGAGGGAACGTCATCCCGCTTCTTGCCCGTGTATCCCTTTAAAGGACTGAGACGTGCTCCGATCGGATGATCCGGATACCGAGGAGCCTCCTCGAGAAGATGCTGGAGCATCTGATCAGGGCTTACCCGGAGGAGGGATGCGGCCTCTTGGTGGGGAGGGTCGTCAACGGCGTCAGGGTCGTCGAGAGGGTGGTGCCGATGAGGAACGCCTTCAACGGAACCAAGAGGACCAGGTACTCGATAGACCCGCTGGAGTACATGGCGGTCGAGAGGGAGGAGGCCCAGAGGGGCCGGATCATCATAGGCGTCTTCCACAGCCACCCCGATTACCCGGCGATACCGAGCGCCTACGACCTCGAGCACGCCTTCCCAGAGTTCACCTACGTGATCGCCTCGATCTCAGGAAGGGAGGTGAAGGGGTTGGCGGCCTGGAGGCTCGACGAGGTCCTGAGGAGGTTCGAGCAGGAGCCGATGGAGATACTGGAGGAGGGCTAGGTCTCAGCGACCGTAGCTCAGCGATGAAGGGTCGACGACGTGTATCTCCTCGAAGCGCTGCGAGAGGACCAGAGCGCCCATCCTCAGGTACTTTATAGGCCCCTGGTGGTTCGCCAGGAACCTGACGAGGTTCTTCTCCCTCGAGAAGCCCAGGAGGAGCGAGAGGCCCAACACGGCCCCTCCCTCGTCAAGCACGTAGGAGAGAAGCCCTGCGCCTGCCCTTCCCAGGTCGGGCTCTGTGCCGAAGTCCTCTGGGACCTCGAGGCCGAGGTCGAGGCTCCTGGCCTCTAGGTCCCTCACAACCTCAAGCAGGTACCTTTCGGGGTCTAAGATCGGTTGGTCCGAGAGGACGTGGTAGTAGGTGATCCAGGACTTGACCGTCTGCCTCAGCGACGCGTTCCTCAGAGCCGCGGCGTATCCCATCTCCCTCGCCTTCTTCCGCTCCTCCCTGTCCCTCCTCGGAACGGTCGGCGGCCTCGTCACGTGGTGGACCTCAGCCCCTACATCCCTGCACGCCTCCAACAGCTCACCGGCGACCTCTGTCTCTATCGCGACTACGTCGGTAGGCCTCAGGGCCCTCACCAACGAGGCCTTGTGCTCGACTGCCTGGGGGCCGTCTATCCAACCGTCCAGGTTGAAGAGCACCCTCCCCCTCTCAGCGAGGCGGCCGAGGTGCCTCCTGACCAGCTCCACCGACCTGCTCAAAGCGTAGGAGGGCGTCGTGAAGCCGAAGGGGTAGATAGCTGAAGCCTTCACCGAGCTGAGCCTGTAGGTCGGCGAGGAGACCTCCGCAAACGCGAAGGTGGTGGGCGGGCAGATCTCGGGCTGGCCGACGTCGAGGTCCGCAACGGCTATGGGCCCCTCGCCGATCCTCTCGTTCATCGAGAGAAGGAGAAGCGATGTCTTTCCCGAGTCGACGCGTCCCAGGAAGGCCACCCTGAAGTCGCTCCTGAACCTGCGGGGCAGGTCGCGCCACTCCTGAGGTACAGCGTCGAAGTCCAAGAGCTCCGTCGAACTCCCAGCACCTGCGCTCACTTCAAGCACCGAGTCCTCAAGGGCGTGTATCGGCAACGTCTTCCAGGGCCTTGCGACTACGAGCTCGTTAGCCGGCGGCCTGTAGCCGAAGACGTCGACCTTCCCCGATACGCACCTCGCCGACGCTGGGCCCTTCATCAGCAGCGTGTGTCCCCTGGGAACCTCGACGCGCCTCGCCGGCTGCACGCATAACGGACCTCCGTCCCGGACAAAATCTTAACCGACGTAAGGGCTCATCCGTTCTGACCACCTTGAAATACGCGGAGGGTTAAGGGTGCGCCGTGAAGCGGTCTGCGGGCGTCTCGGCGGTCCTGATAGTGGCGGTGCTGGCCCTCGGCTTCGTCTCCGGCTTCGTGGTAGGCGCCTATGGGAGGAGCACGGTCACCGTCACGGAGACGTTCAGGACCCTTGTCACCACAACCGTAGTGCATGCCGACAGGACCGTGACGACGGTAAGCACGGTCTCGGTCACGCAGACCGTCAGCCAGGTAAGGGACGTCTGCTTCTCGAGGACCATGAACTGCGCCTCGATCATCGTCTCGCTGATAGACTCGGCCAGGCGGAGCGTCCTAGTGGCCGTCTACTCCTTCACCAGCGATCAGATAGCCGACGCGCTGATAAGGGCCCATCGGAGGGGCGTAGAGGTGAGGGTTGTGATCGAGACGAGAGAGGCGAACGTGAGGGGATCGGAGTACACCAGGCTGAAGGACGCAGGGGTCTCCGTCAGGCTCGACGGTAACTCTGACCTCATGCACCACAAGTTCGTCGTCGTGGACGGCGAGGCCGTGATAACCGGGAGCTACAACTTCAGCGCTGCCGCTGAGGACCGCAACGACGAGAACCTCTTGGTCATCTTCGACCGGAGGATCGCTGCCCTTTACGCCCAGGAGTTCGAGAGGGTATGGGCTCAGGCCTCCTGACGCTGCTCCGCCGCGAACCTCGGCGATTCCAGCTCCTCAGACACCCTCTTCAAAGCTCCGTTCAGGTCCTTCAGGGGAGCGCCTGGCCTGACGGATCCGAGCCTGGATCTCGAGTACTCCGCAAGAAGCCTGAAGACCTCGAGCCCCACCCTCAACCTCTCCAGCTCGACAGGTTTCGGATCCTCCAGCACCAGCTCCCTGTCCTTCGGCAAATTCGCCAGCAACTCCTCGACCCAGCTCACCTCCAGATGGACCGCCTCCTTGTCCTCCCTCGGAACGTTGTGCCCTCCCAGGTCCTGGGTTGCCTATTGAGGCGCCGTCGAAGTAGAGCTCGCACCTCACCGCCTGCGGTCGCGTCGGTCCCCTCAAATGTTTTGGCGACAGTAAGGATGTAAATTGGGGACCTGCGAAGGTACCGCGTGACAATGCGTGCAATCGACCTGCTCCGGTCGGCAGACCCCCATCTGATAGCCATCGCCATGACCCTCTTCTTCCTAGTCCTGCACCTCACGATCATCGGAACACCTTGGCCCGAGGACCTGGAGGCTTGCAAGGTCACGAAGGAGAAGTGCGCCTTCGTCTTCGACGAGGCCCATTACGTTCCTGCTGTGAGGGAGATGATAGCCGGGAGGCCGGCCAACAACGAGCACCCTCCGCTCTCGAAGTGGCTGATGATGCTGGGGATGTCGCTGTTAGGCGACAACCCCTACGGCTGGCGGATAAGCTCCGTGATCACCGGAACCCTGAGCGTCTACGTCCTCTATCGGCTGGCAACGCTCCTTTTGGGCTCAGGATGGGCCGGGCTAGCGGCGGCATTCCTCTACGCAGCCGACGTGACCTCCTTCAACCTCAGCTCGATCGCGGTCCTCGATCCGCCCGCTAACCTCTTCCTGCTCCTCAGCGCCTACCTCCTCCTGAGGGAGAAGAGGCTGCTGGCAGGGATCACGATGGGCCTCGCCCTGCTGACGAAGGCCTCGGCCGTCTTCGGAGTCGGAGCCCTTTTGCTTTTCGAGCTGCTGAGGTCGGCGATGGGATCCGACTGGGCTGAGAGGCTTTACAACGGCGTGGTGAGGTCTTATGTGCTGCTAATACTCAGCGCCGCTGTCATGCTCTCGGGCCTCGCGGTCTACGACGCCGCCTACAACGCGTTCCCGAACCCCTTCGCCCACCTGGACTTCATCCTCAGCTACCACTCCTCGCTCACCTTCAACTGCCTCGGTGGGATGACGCCCTTCGCCTGCATCCACGTCAACCAGGACGGCTCTAACGTGACTGTGGACCTCCCCCTCAGCTGGACTTTGCCGGGCGTGACCTTCCAGCCGATGGGCTTCTACGTAGTCACGGTCTCCGTCGACGGCAGCTCCTACCGGCCGATCGCCTACTACGGGATGGCTGCTCCCCTCTGGTGGACCAGCTGGGTCGTGATGGTCTACTTCTTGATTAGAGGCATAGCTGTGGTCTGGAGGCAGCTATCAGGACTTGGAGAAGCGGTCTCGACGGAACACCGGTTGGACCTGCTTCTGGCGTGCTGGTTCGTCATGAACTACCTGGTCTACTTCCCGCTGGCGTACCTGTTGCACCGGTGGGTCTACCCGTTCTACTTCTTCCAAGTCATGCCTCTCCTCGCGATCGGAGCGGTCCGCCTGCTCCTCCACGGTTGGTTCGAGCGGAAGGTGCTTTACCTCCTTCTTGCCGTCACGGCCTTCTGGTTCTTCGCCTACTACCCCGTTAAGTCGGACCTCCACATCCAGCTCCTCAGGTCCCTTGGCCTGCCCGCCTGACCGGCCAAATTTATCGAAGGGTTGTGCGATTGCGGGTCCGATGAGGATCCTGCAGCTCAGCGACCTCCACGGAAGCAAAAGAGCCACCTCTTCAGCTGCCGAGCTCGCGAGGAGGGAAGGCGTGGACCTGATCGTCCTGGCGGGAGACGTGACGACCTTCGGAACCGTCAAAGAGGTCGCTGAGATCCTGAAGGCCCTTTCGTCGTCGGGCGTCCAGCTCGTCTACGTCCCCGGTAACTGCGACCCGCCGGAGCTGCTGAGGAACGACGTCGGCCTCGAGAAGGTGGTGAACGTCCACGGTCGAACAGTCTCGATCGGAGGGATCAGGGTGGGTGGGATCGGAGGAGGGTTGGCAGGAGGCCCGAGGAGCTGGATCGACCTGACCGAGGAGGAGATACGGGAAGTGATTGATTCCTTGGGGAAGGTGGACCTGCTCGTCTCCCACACCCCGCCCCACGGATCGGGTGCCGACTACTTGGGAGGGAGGCACGTGGGGAGCGTCGCGGTCAGGGAGTACTGCCTCAAGGCGGAGCTAATAGCTGTCTCGTGCGGTCACATCCACGAGGCGAGGAGCGTCTCGAAATTGGGGAGGACCTTGGTGGTTAACGCAGGACCTGCTAAGGGCGGCAACGCGGCACTGCTGGAGATAACGGGTAATGAGGCGAAGGCGGAGCTGGTGAGGCTCTTCTGAGGGCTACGTCCTCGCGGTGGCGAAGACCGTGTGACGGTAGATGTGGAGCATCATCCCCAGCATTATCATCGACATGCCCATGTTGAAAATCGAGATGTTGGGACGGTTCTCGAGGTAGGTGAGGACTGCGAGCCAGCTGAACAACAACACTAGAATCAACGTCAAGACGACGCCTGCGGTTCCGGCCCTCGGCGAGAGGACGAGGGGCTTAGCGGGTGTGGGTTTTCCGCGGGGCTTCGTCAGGAACCTGTACGTGACGAAGAAGCTGATCAGCGTCATGATCCCGAACGAGCTGTAGTAGATGACGGGCTCAACGTAAAGCTGCTCGAAGACGGACAGCTTCGAGAAGTCGACGTAGAAGCCCCATACAGTGGTCACGATGATCATCAGTATCGAGGCGATGCCCATCGCGGCGAAGAAGGGCCTGTCCCTCCACGAGAGCTTCTTCGACTTGTCGACGAAGGGGACGGTGGAAG
>Ga0079997_110398_pt1 | contig 35423 bp, 31 predicted proteins | sample PerSpoCPS_CMetaG_FD_69200 | JGI IMG/M metagenome (GOLD analysis project Ga0079997, IMG submission 69200) | Archaeal communities from Yellowstone National Park, Wyoming, USA - Perpetual Spouter C (PS_C) MetaG (SPADES assembly) (version 2) | ecosystem: Environmental > Aquatic > Thermal springs >... | reverse complement strand
GCCTCAACTTGCCATCAACGATGTCCGAACGGGCTTGGACCAACCAAACGCGACCGTCGGGCAGTTGGATTTCTTGGGAGACCATCTCCCCTCTCTTCAGCACCTTTTCGTAAGGGCAAGTCTCTGAACGCGTGGGTTCGGGATGCAAAACTTCTGTGCATCGCTTGCCGATGAGTTCCTCTTCGGTCTTGCCCAAAAGTTGCGTTAGCGCTTTGTTGACCTGCAGCACGGTAAAGTTTTCGTCCAAAACAGCAACTCCTGCCCCGATGAGGTCAAAAGTCAACTCCCAGTCGGCTTTCGCTTGAGCAAGGGCTTTTGTCTTCTCACGCAATTCATCGGTGGCTTGCTTGATTCGCTCAAAGAGGAGCGCAGTGAGAGTGGTGAAGACCGAAAGGATGATGAAAACGAGCCAAGCAGTTCGACGAAGCCGTTTCTCTTTTTCCAAAATCGTCGTGACATTGAAGTCAACACCGACGATGGCTACGATGCGACCAACTTTGTCCTTAACGGGTGCGTAGCCCGAAAGCCAAACGCCCCACTTGTCCTCGGTGAGTTCCTTGTCAGCCGTCGGTTTACCTTCAAGGTAGCAGCGTTGCATCTCTGGGAATTCGCTGACATCACAAGGTTCGCCTAAATGGGCTTTGTCCTCGTTCTCATCAATCTCGCCGTCACCATTGAGGTCATAAGGGACGCCGCTGTCGAGGACATAGTGCCAAGTCTTCCCTTGCGATGGCACGAGGGTGTAAATTGACTCTTGAGCGAGCAACGGTCCTTTTTCGCGAACTTCGGGGAGGAGTGCATTAGCGAAACGCTGCAACTGCTCGGTGAGTTTCTGGTAAAGGGGCGTATCTTCCCGTCCCTCTCGGTAAACTCGTTGGTGCTCTTCGGGGTCAATGGAAAGCGCAACGGATTGGGCGACAGACATCAAGTGCTCGCGGACTTCGTCCCAAATGGCTTGTCGGGCAGCGTGAAAGTATGCATAGACGAGCGTTGCCCACACGAAAATTGAAACTGCAGCGACCGCCCAAATTTGCCATCGCCTTCCCATAATTCGCTCAACCCTTCCGATGAGCGATAAGAAAACGACAAAGCACCTAATGTTCGCTATTTTCCGAAGCAATAAGACCTGCGACCACAAAGTTTATCGGCAAGTGAGGGCAAAAATTTGAGGTGGGCGAGGGGAACTCAAGCGAACTTGGGAGGGCGAGGCTTCTGCCGAGCCGAAACGGCGGTAAATAGCGAGTGGCGAATAGCAAATGGCAGGAGGCTTTGACCACCCACCCGAGGTGGGTGTCTACAGTTTCAAGGCAGGCTGAAGCCTGCTAAATGGTTTAAGAGTTCAGAGTCAAGTGTTAAGGATTGTGGGTCAGGTGTTTTTCTCCGAACGCGCGCCCCGCAACTTGCAACTTTAAGTCCGAAAGTCCGAGTTTCGTCAACCACCTTTAGCGGGCTTCGCTTTTGTTGGAAAATATCAACGCCCCCGTTTCCCTAAGCCTTTGCCGTGACCTTTGGGGCTTCTCTCTTGCTCTCGGTTGCGTTCTTGCTTCTCAATTTGGGGCAACCAATCTGGTGAAACGCCAAAGTGAGCCCTAACTCTTACCCAGTCTCTTTCCATCTCGCGCCAACGGGCAAGCACTTTTTCTGGTTCGGTTTTGGATGCTGCTGAAACTTGCAGCAATGCTATGACATCACCCCATTCCAATCCTTCCTGCCGGAATTTAGCGATTTGACCCGTTGGGATACCAAAAGCCTGACTGAGCACACTCAACCAAACCGACGCAACTAAATCTTCGTCGCTGAGTTTACTGAGGATGACCCTTTGCTGGTTGAAAGCACCAGGGTGAACTCCCAAGCGGTGGGCAATCACACCCCAACCATGCCCCTTGCCCCGCATCTTGACAATTTCGCGCAAATCCTTCTTGCTCACCTTAGCGATGACGACGGCGGGGGCAAGGACGAAAATTGGTGTAGATGTCTCTTTGCGGGTGGTCACAATCATCGTCATGTCAATGCCCAATACTTTCGCCAATAGAAGCGCGGCAGCGGCTTCTTCCCAACTCAACCCGCTCTTCCGCACGACGGTTGTGATGCTGAATTCTTGAGCGAACGCATTGGCAGACAATACAACAGCCAACCCGAAAGCCCAAATTGCTCGCTTCAAAGCCAATCACCTCCAGATAAAATGCTAACCCGCTGGGCTGGAAAAGACCCAGCGGGCTGAACGGGCGACGCAAATTGCTTCATTGAATTGTCGCAGTAGGTTGGAGAGCGAAGTCAACTTGAACGGTTTGACCAGTTTGCAACCCATTAACTTCCTGAGCCTGCCACTCGTAACCTTCTGCAACGGCAGCGACGAAGTAGTCGCCCGGCGGCAGCAGGAGTTTGTAATTGCCGCTTTCGTCAGTCTTAGTGCCTGCTCGGATAGGTGGCTCAGTGGGCGGCAAAGGCGAGATTAAGGGCGATTGAGAAGGCATACCTTGTTGACCGCCTTGATTTGGTCGATGCCATGTGGGGCGATCGGGTTTCTTGCTCCCGTTCAAAGGCATCTGTTCCCAACCGCTCCAAATCCACCAATTGTCGCCCTTTCGGACAGCAACAACCAACGCACCTTTGATGGGATTTCCTGTCGTCGCATCGGTGACTTGTCCAAAGATAGTTCCGAATTGAGCTTGCAGGACAAAGTCAACTCGCACCTTCTCGTCGGTCTTGACTTCAACTTGCTTTTCGTCGCGCCCGTAACCGGGCTTGAAAGCGATGGCTGTGTAAGTTCCTGCTGGCACTCCAGTCAGTTCAAAACTCCCGTCGGCTTTCGTGAAGGTGAAGAGCCTGCGGCGGATGGGCGGACCGGGAGGCACGAATCCTTGCTGCGTCGGGTTCATCTGCTCGCTGATAAGTTGCCCAACGGTCAGTTTCTCCGAAATAACGGGCTCAGGAGTTCCTTGTGGTTTAAGCATCACAAGTGCGCCCGGAACGGGAATCAAATTCCCGTCAACTTGAGCCATCACCGTCCCATAAACTGTGCCAGTCTCGCGAGGGAGCGGGACGAGGGTGAAGTTGAGGGGAGTGACTTCAAGAACCTTAACCGTGACCGTTTCGGATGCAGGCTCATGGTCAGGATGTCGGGCTTCAACCAAGTAAGTGCCTTCAGGGACAAGCAGTCGGTAACTTCCATTCTTGTCGGTGATGGTTGTGAAGAATGGGCGTGCAGGGAGTTCCTCAACAGTGTCCGATTCGTCGCTGATGGGTCGGGCAATGATGCGAGCACGAGGGACTGGCTTGAGTTGACCGTTTTCATCGGTTGTGCGAACGAAGCCGGCAATCATCCCCAAAGATTGAGGGACGACATCGCCGACATTGGTGACCTGTCCGGGTCTGACGAAGCAAACAATGACAGCCCCTTGTTGGCTCTCCTCGTCTTCAATGGAAATCACTTGCTCGCCGGCAGGAATACCCTCAATCCTGAACTCACCGTTAGTTCGGATTTGAAGCCTGAAAGTGTTTTCGGTCTCAAGCCCGTGAACCCGTGCCCTAAAGCGAGTGGCGACTTGCCGCGACTTGCCCGTCGTTGAACTCCCCGTGACTAACCGCCCCTCAACGATTCCTGTCTGACCGCTCGGCGGTTGGATGGTGCCGCCCGGCGGTTGGCTGATTGGGTTTCCCTTGCCTCCACCGCATCCGAGCAAAGCGAGCAGCATCAAACCTGCAACTGCCGTCACAGCAACAAGCATCCATCGCGTCATCTGACATCCCTCCTTCAGAGGTTTTTTCGTCCAGTCAAATTATACCACGCAACGGCTTAGTTGTAAACCTCGTCCAGCCAAATTAGACACAAATCCGCTCAGCCTTGCATTTAGACGCAGGCTGTGCTAAAATGGCGGGTGACAACGGTTCGGAAGCGAAGGTGATAGCGATGGAACTTGACTTGACCACGCCTGAAGGTCGCAAAAAGCAGGGCGAGTTGATTTTGCAAGCGATTAAGGAAGCAGGTTTGTCTGTCGAGCAAGTGGCGAAGGAGATAGGTTGTTCGCGGGCTTTGCTTTACCAATACATTGCTGGCACGACTTTGGCTCAACCCGACAAGTTGACATTAATTGCCCGCCGGACGGGTAAGCCTTTGGCTTTTTTCTACGGTGCTGACCTGACGCAGCCTGAAACCATTGAGGCAGAGCGAGAGGCTTTGAGGCGCGAGCGGATGGAGTTGGAGCAACGGCAGGCTGAAGAAAGGGTTCGCCAGTTGCGGGAGAGGCTTGACAATCTCTTTGCCCTCGCCGACGCCCAGACTTCGCCGCCTGACTTGAAAGCGGCTGCTTCAACCTGCGAGCAAATCATTCCCGTCGCCCGAACTCTTGGAGACGAAGGTGCGGAAGCGAAAGCTCTTTTCAAACTCGGCAACCTGAGGCTTTTGATGGGCGATTTGGACGGTGCTCTCAGCGCCCTCAGGCAGGCTCAAGGTCTGTTTGAGCGGCAAAACAATCTCCCTTATGCCCTCGCTTGTCGCCAAAGCATCGGTCGCGCTCTGCTTTTGATGGGGCGACCTGAGGAAGCAAAGCAGCAGTTTGAGTTGGTCGCCAAGAGCGAAAACTGGCACAACCGTTGGGAGGCGACAGTAGCCCTCGCTGCCGTCGCCGAATGGATTGGCGAATTTCGCTCGGCTATGGAGCATTTGGACGCTGCTGAGGAGTTGGCAAACAAAGCGCCGACAGACAAAGACACAAAACTCGTTCGGATGTTCGTCGCTGCGAACCGAGCCAATGTCTATTTCGCTTGCGGCGATTTCGTTGGTGCGGAAAAGTTGGCAAAGGAGGCTTTATCCATCGCGGAGCAGTTGGGCGACCACGACCAACAACTTGAAGCCTTTCTGACCATCGCTGTTTGCGAGCGGCGTTTGGGTAAGTGGGTTGACGCTTATGAACGGGCTTTGCGAGTTCGGGCTTTAGCGTCCTTTGCTAACGACGCTGAACGGTTCATCATCGCCGAAACGGTTTTGGCTGATTTGCTCGCTGCCGTCGGCGATTTCCCCAACGCTAAATCCTTCGCCAAAAACGCTCTGACCGAAGCGTTGAAAATTCGTTCCCGAAGGACTGAACTTTGGGCTCACAAGTCTTTGGCTGAAACTTACTTGCGGGAAGAAATTCCCGACGACGCCAGTTACCACGCACAAGTCGCCGTTGAAATTGCGGAGTCAATGCGCAACCTGACCGAACACGCTCACGCTTTATGCCTTCGCGCTTGGGCGAATTTGCTTCATGGCAAACTCAACGATGCTGCAATTGATGCGGAACGGGCTTTTTCCATTGCGGACGAAAAAGGCATGCGGGGCATCGCTGCACTGGCATCATGGCTTAGGGCGAAAATCGCTTTGGCTCAGGATGACAATCAAGTTGACAAATGGCTGTCAAGTGCCCAGCAGTTGGCAAATGAAATCGGTGACGCCGATTTAATTTATCGGTGCTTGGCGACCCTTGGGGACTTGGGGGTGAGGAGTGGAGACTGGCAAAAAGCGAAGGATGCTTTGCTTAAGGCACACGAACTTTTGGACGATTGGCGGGCGAAATGGCGCGATGCGGGAAACGACGACACATGGCTTGAAGACCCGTTGAGGTTCAAGGCAACTTTGATGTTGGCTGAATGCATCGCCAGAACCGAGGGTAAAGTTGAAGCGGACAAATTTGTGGAGGATGTCGGTTGGTTGCCGTTGAAGGAAGAGTGGGCAAAACTTGAGGCGTCGCTGCAGTCGCCTGAACCACAACCGCAACGGAAAAGGAGCAAGCGTTCATGAGGTGTCGCACTATGAAATGGTTTAGGTTCGCTTTTGGGATTTCCCTCTTGGCGCTGATTTGCCTTGAGGGTTGTGGCGGGAACGATTTGACAGGCGGAAGCGTTCCCATCGGTAACCCAAGTCCCACGAGGCTTATCGGCACAGTCGTTGACGAAGATGAGCCCTCTGTCCCTTTGGCTGACGCTGAAGTTGAAATCGCCGTTGAAGATGGAACGAAAATCGTTGCGAAAACCGATGCCAGTGGGATGTTTGTCGTAGAATTGCCGCGAAACAAACGATGCACTTTGAAAGTTCGTCCGCCCATCGTGCTTGAGTTGATTTACCAAGAGCAAGTTGACGAGTTCGTCACTGATTCCGATGAAATTCGGCTCATCGTTCCCATCCCGCGCAAAGGGATGGCAGCACCCGTTTTCGCTGGATTGCAAATTCACCCGAAAGAAGTTACCCTTCGCGTCCGCGAGAGTGTGAAGTTCCAAGTTCAGTTAGAGCCTTTGCCGCAAAGACCGATTCGACCGATTTGGTCTGTTCACGGCGGAATTGGCGTCATCACTCCCGATGGCTTGTTTGTTGCGACGAGACCAGGGAAAGGGGTTGTGAGGGTTAGGGTTGGACATCTTCACAGCGAAGCAACAGTCAATGTGATTAGCGACTGAGCCTTATGCACAGGCGCTTATTGATGCGTTATGATTGAAGTCGGTGATGAGCCATGACTCAAAAGAGCGCGCAAGAAAGGCTCAGTCGCATGGGAATGATAGGGGCAATGATACTCATTCTTCTGTTCGTCGGCATAGTTCTTCACTTGTGGCGGAAAAGTCCTACACCGCCACCGAGACTTGAGGTCCCTCAAGAGCCGCCCGATTTGGTTTTGCTCGTCACTGCCAACAGGCAAGGCAAGTTGGAAGTTTGCGGTTGCCCTGGAAAGAGGGCGGAAGATTTGGCAAAAGTCGCTACCTTAATTCAGGACCTCACCAACGAGATGCAGCGGAAGGGTGCGGCTGTGGGGATAGTTGAAGGCGGCGATTTCACGGGAGGTCCTGATGTCATCCCATACATCCTCAAGGCATACAAAGTCGTCGGTTACCAATGCATCGTCCTCAGCCCTCGCGATGAGAAGCGGCTCTCGGTCATCCGAACCAGCGCCGACGGGATGGAGGTGCTCGTCCCAGCGAATCCCGAAAACCTGCAAACTTTCCGAGTAAGCGGCAAAACCCTCAGCATCACTTTGGTCAACTTGGGAGAACCACCTGTCAAGGACGAAGGTTACTGGCAGCGGTTGCTCCCACGCTTGAAAGCTCTCAAGCAACCGAACAACTTGCTCGCTGTGGTTGCGTTCATTGACCGAAACAGCGCAGCAGAGTTAGCGCCTCGCCTGAAAGGGACAGTGGACATCCTTCTTATTGACGATGCTTTGCCGTTAACGACGAATGAGTTTTCCTTTGGGATGACGAAAGCCAGCAAAGAAGTTTCAGGCGTCTCGTTGGTCGCTTTGCCCCAGTCCCGTTCAAATGTCCTCTCTTTGATGGTCTGGTCTAACTCACAAAACCAAAGCAGTTATCGGATTGAGGGTCAATGGTTTAACTCAACTGGTCGCAACGACAACAGTCAAGTCAAGAAAATCGTGGACGAATACTACGAGAAGCGGCAGAAGGAGTTGGAGCGAGAGATGAATGAGTTGATGAAGATTGCCTCTAAAAGGGCTTACTTGTCGCCAGAGTTTTGCGGCAAATGCCATCAGTCTCAATATGAGCAATGGCTTAACACTGGTCACGCCCACGCTATTGAGACGCTGATTGAACGGAAGCGGATGGATAAAGGTTGCCTGACTTGTCACTCCCTTGAGTTCCGAATGAGGGGAGTGGTGACAGAGACCAAGAAGCGTGGGGTTGAGTGCGTTGATTGCCATGTGGAACTTCAAGACCCTGCAACTGCTAAGATGCACGGGCAGCGTCCGGGCGAACGACCGACAACTCGCATTGTGGACGAAAGACTTTGCACTCGCTGCCATGACAAGCAGAACAGCCCTAACTTCAATCCACAGACCTACATACCGAAGGTTATCCACTAAGGCTTGTCTTCCCTTGTTCCCTTTGTGGATGCTTTTACCGTTTTGGGGAATTTGCATTGACATGCAGGGAAAAGGCGTCTAAAATTTGCAGCAAACGCACCTTCAAAAACTTCGTGGGTGAGGGGTGGAAGTAGCGAGGGCATCTGAACTCCAAGCGAAAAAGAACTCCGCACGCTTTGCGTGTGGAGGGAAAAACCATTTTTAAGGGGGGCAGTTTTGTATGCAAAGGCAAGATATGTCAACTTCGGCTTTCCATAGCGATGGGGCGGAAGGGCGTCGCATCCTCGCTGAATTGGCTTCATTGCACGATGTCCAGCGTTACCGAGAGTATCACTGGGAAGGTTCATTTGCCGACTACCTTGAGATCGTCACCAAAAATCCCAAGGTCGCCCGCAGCGCTTTCCAGCGCATTTACGACATGATCATGCACTTCGGCTACACCGAATACACCGAGCACAAAGAGAAACTCATCCACTACCACTTCTTTGATGACCCCGTTGGAAACGGGGAGGATGCCATTTACGGGCTTGACCGTTACTTGATGGTGCTGGTCAACATTTTTAAGTCCGCCGCCCGCCGCTATGGAACGGAGCGCCGCATCATCCTGCTTCACGGTCCTGTCGGCAGTTCAAAAAGCACCATCGTCAGGTTGCTCAAAAAGGGTTTGGAGTATTATACCCGGTTGCCTGAGGGTGCTCTCTACTCCTTCAGTTGGGTTTTGGAGGACGGCAGCGTAGTTCCTTGTCCTCTCAACGAAGAGCCCCTTAAACTCATCCCGCCCGAAGTTCGGGTTAAGTTCCTTGAGCGACTCAACGAGGGCAAGTCGGAAGAAGAGCAAATTTGGGTTGAGGGAGATTTGTGCCCCCTTTGTCGTTTCTACTTCCGCGAGTTCATGCGCAAGTATCAAGGTGACTGGCAGCAAGTCGTTGAAAACCATATCCGCGTCAGGCGAGTCATCTTCAGCGAAAAAGACCGCATCGGCATCGGGACCTTCCAGCCTAAAGATGAAAAGTGTTTGCACGGTTCAACTTTGTGTGCGACCGAACGCGGGCTTTTGCCCCTGCAAGATTTGTTCCTGAATTTGAACGGCAATCGCCCAAAGGAAGGTGAATTTGCGCCCCTCCAAATCGTTGTCCAATCTGTGACGAAGCGAACCGAGGCTTCGCACCTTTACTTCGATGGCATCAAACCCATGCTGGAAGTCCAAACCAAATTCGGATACTCCCTCGTCGGCACCTCCAACCATCGCGTTATGGTTTTGGAGGATGGCGAACTGAAGTGGAAACGGTTGGGCGAACTCAGAAAGGGCGACTATGTGGCGCTTTACCGAGGTGCTAACTCCTTTGGCTCAAACAGGACATTGCCAAGCGTTGATGGATACAATTTGCCCCAATCGGCGACGATTCTGGATGAAGACATGGCTTATTGGCTCGGCTTGCTCGTTGCCGATGGCTCCGTTACCGTCTTTGATGTTTGGTTCACCAACACATCCGAGCAGTTGCTTCATTTCTTCGTTGAATTCGGTCAGAGGCGTTTTGGAGTTCAAGGCAAAATTTACCGCAAGAAGGGGCACAAGGTGGCTAATGCGGTTCTGGAGAGCAAGGATTTGGCGCGGTGGCTTGTTTCCGATGTCGGCGTTCGGCGCAGTGCTGAAAGCAAACAAGTCCCGCCAGCAATCCTTCAAGCACCGAGAGAAATTGTGCTTGCCTTCTTAGCAGGCTTATTTGATGGCGATGGTTGTTTCAGGCTGAAATCCAACGGCGTCAACGAATTCACCTTTTCTTCCGCATCCAAGACACTCGCTAAGCAAGTCCACTTGCTCCTGCTAAATTTGGGCGTCGTCGCTTCCCTTTACGAGCAGGTCATTGATGGCAAACCCTACTACAGCATAGTGGCTCGTGGCGACAGCGTTTGCGAGTTGAACGAAACCCTTCCTTTGCGCCTCAAAAAGCGAACTGACCTTGCACCTGTGAAAGGTAGGGAAGCGAAATGGGACATCCTGCCGAATGTTGAACCTCTTCTGGCAGAGTTCCCCGAGTTGCCTTATTACTTCCGCCGCGTCCTTGAGACCGAACGAAGGTTGACTCGTGCGAAGGCAAAAGAGTTGCTGGCACACTTGCCATCGGATAACCTGAAAGTCAAGTTCCTGCGTTGGCTGGTTGAAGCACCAATTATCTGGTTGCCTGTCACTAAAATCAGCCCTGTCAGTGAAGCCCCCGCTTTTGACTTGTCAATTCCCGTTTGGCAAGCCTATGTGGCTGACGGCTTCGTCGTTCATAACTCGCAAGATGCCACCGAACTTACCGGTGACATCAACTACCGCAAGATTGCCATCTACGGTTCTGAGTCCGACCCCCGTGCCTTTGACTTTGACGGCGAGTTTTGCATTGCCAACCGAGGTCTTTTGGAGTTCATTGAGTTGCTGAAGTTGGAGACGGAGTTCCTTTACGACTTGCTCGGCGCGACCCAAGAACATGTCATCAAGCCCCGCAAGTTCGCACAGGTTGACATTGATGAAGTGATTTTGGGGCACAGTGTCGCTGGCGATACTCCGATACCCTATCTTCACCGACCTACAGGGACAATCGGCTTTACCACGATAGAGGAACTTTTTGAGAGGTTCGCTAACCGACCAGAAGAATTGATGGTTCTGTCAGTCAACGAGCAAACAAAGCAGCCTGAATGGACACCAGTGCGGGGTTTGTTCCGACACAAGTTCACAGGTCAAATGTTGCAGACAGCGCAAAAATGGGGCGTGATTGAAACGACGCCCAACCATGCCCTTTACGATCGCGAGATGAGGCTCTTCCGACCGATTGAGATGAGAGAGGTCATGGCTGTCCGTCACATCCCCATCGTCTGGACACCCGCAAGAGAAGTCAAGTTGGAGGTAGAAGCGCTGGTGGGAGGCGAAGACGAACGCTGGATCGTTCAACCCAAAGCGGGATGGGCTCGGTTGGCTTTGCCCCGTTACGCCACTCAAATTAAAGTGCACTACCGCTTGCCTGAAGACGCTGAAGACCTTAACGCCTTGCTGACTTTGATTGCTTGGTATGTCGCTGAGGGACATGTCAATGGCGACAACGGTGGTGTGGTCATTTCTTGCTCTGACCCCGAGCAATTGGAGCGAATTAGGGAAGCGTATCAACGCGTTACCACGGCGAAAGGTTATATTGACAAAGGTGCTAAGACGGACAGCGCATGGAGGCTTTATCTTGGTTCGGAGGCGATAAGGGAACTACTTGTCTCCCTTTGTGGCAGAGGGTCTGCTAAAAAACGCTTGCCAGATTTCGTTTTCACCTTGCCCCTTTGCCACATTGAGCACTTGTGGGCGGAACTGATGAGGGCTGATGGTTCACGCACCCCACCCAAAAACGCCGTTTCGGAATCTTATCGCGCCCGCTACTTTGACTACCGAACAATTTCGCCGATGTTGGCAGCGCAAATCGGTTTCCTCGCAAGTTTGCTGGGCATGGATTACAGCGTCTATTTGTGGAAGCGAACAGATGGTAAGAGAGATGCCTACCGAATTCGGTTCTGCTCTGGTGAGGGCAAGCAAGGTGGTCGTCATCGCCGTTACTTGCCGCGACTTTTCGCACGCGAAACCGTCAACGAGTGGGTCTACGACATTGAGTGCGAAAGTAACCACAACTTCGTTTGCGGTATCGGGAATGTCTGTGCCCACAACACCAATGAACCTGAATACCGCAAACTGCAGAAGAACGAATACATGGAAGCCCTTCGCGACCGAACCATAAAGGTTGACATCCCCTATGTGCTCAAACTCAGCGACGAGGTGAAGATTTACGAGAAGTTCTTCAACCCAAAGCGCGTCAAAGGGAAGCATATCGCCCCTCACACCCTTGAGATTGCCGCCATGTGGGCGATTTTGACCCGCCTTGAAGAGCCCAAAAAGTTCAACTTGACGCTGATGCAAAAACTGAAACTCTACGACGGCAAAGCATTGCCCGGCTTCACCGAAGACCATGTCATTGAACTGCGAGAGGAAGCGCCCCGTGAAGGGATGTTCGGGATTTCCCCAAGGTATGTCATGGACAAAATCTCCAACGCTTTGGTCAGCGAGGAAAACCCACACTGTGTCAACCCGTTCATGGTCATGAAGGAACTGGACGAAGGGCTTGACCACTACTCCCTTGTTAGCAGCGAAGAGCAGAGGAAGCGCTACCGTGAACTGTTAGCGTTGGTTCGGCAGGAATACGAGGAAATCATCAAAAACGAAGTCCGCAGGGCTATCACTGCCGACGAAGAAGCCTTAAAGCGGCTGTGCCAAAACTACATTGAGAATGTCAAGGCTTATGTGCGGGGCGAAAAAGTCCGCAACCGATACACGGGCGAACTGGAAGAGCCAGATGAACGCCTGATGCGCTCCATTGAGGAGAAGATTGACATCCCCGAATCCCGTAAAGACGACTTCAGGCGCGAGATCATGAACTACATCGCCAGCCTCGCTCTGGAAGGGAAGCAGTTTGACTACAAGAGCAACGAACGGCTGTTGCGAGCCCTTGAGTTGAAACTCTTTGAAGACCAAAAAGACTCCATCCGATTGAGCGCGATTGCAACGGGCGTCGTTGACAAGGAGACTCAGGAGAAGATTGATGTCATCAAAGCACGCCTGATTCGCGAATACGGTTACTGCGAAGTTTGTGCCACCGATATTTTGACCTATGTCGCCAGCATCTTCGCTCGCGGCGACATCAAAGAGCGCGAAGAAGCGCGACGATGAGGATTACCTGAAAGCAACCGCAAACTTACCGGCTTTTCGCTTTTTCGGGGGCGACACGAATGGGAACGAAAACCTTGACCCGTGACGAAGTTTTGGAACGGCTTTACAGGGCTGTCAATGCGATGCGGGAAGTTTGCGAACCTGAATTTGTCGTCCTGTTCGGCTCATACGCTTATGGCGAACCCCACGAAGGAAGCGATGTTGATGTCTTGGTGGTTTACTCGGACGAGACCAGCGAGGAGGAGCGGCGCAAGGCAAGTTCTGTCCTTCACCAAGTTTTCGGCACAGGGCTTGAGGTTCACCCATGCACTTTGTCGCAATGGCGGGAGGCTCTTTTGAAACGCAATTGGTTCGTGGCTGAGATAACGCAGAAAGGCATCCCTTTGTTCAGCCGCTGGGAGTGGAGCGAGGTCTTGAGGGAGGTGCAAACTCTCATGAGCAAAAGCCAAAACCTTTATCCCTTTGAGTGGTTGGATTGGGCTGAGGATGATTGGTGGGTTGTGCAACGGGCTTTAGATGAGGGGCGAGTCTTCGTCGCCGCCTATTACTTGCAGCAAGCAATAGAAAAGTGGCTAAAGGCTTTCTTGCTCTATCACGGTTGGCAGTTGGTGCGGACGCACGACTTAGAGAATTTGCTTGCGGAAGCGACGAAGCGTGAACCGAGTTTGCAGCAATATCAAGCCATGTGCCATCGGGTCAAGTATTTCATCGCAGCCCGTTATCCCGGGTTGCCCAATCCGCCTACGGAAGATGAGTTGAGAAATCAGTGGTTGCCGCAAGCGACAGCGTTGCGCGAATTTGTTCGGAGGGCACTCGGCGTTAGTCCTTGAAAGGCTAAAACTCGGAGGCGACAAAAATGGAGCAACAAAACAATGGCTCTCAAGCGCCCGCCAACGCGGGCGGGAGTTACGACATGGTGGAACGCATTGAGCGCGATGTCGCTCGTTTCCGTGACATCGTTAAAGGCAAAATCCGACAGAACTTGAGAAAGTTCATCACCAATACCGAACTGATTGGGCGACAAGGCAAAACAGTCGTGTCCATCCCTGTCCCGCAAATTGAAATCCCGCACTTCACTTATCGGCTAAGGGATGTGGGCGGTGTAGGGCAGGGAGAAGGCGAAGAAGGTGAAGTTCTGTGGCTTGAGGGCGAAGAAGGTGAAGGGCAAAGAGGCGCTGGCTTTTTGCCGGGTCTCCATCCCGTTGAAGTTGAAGTCATCCTTGAGGAACTGGTGGAGATGTTGGGCGAGGAGTTAGAGTTGCCGCGACTTGAACCTAAAAGTTTCGGGCAAATGCAATCGGAGAAGCCACGCTACAAAAGTATCCGACGAGTTGGACCAGAAGCCCTTCGCCACTTCAAACGCACTTTCAAGCAAGCGTTAAAACGCCAACTTTTAAGCGGCACTTACGACCCGAACGACCCAGTTATCATCCCCATCCACGACGACATCCGTTACCGCAGTTTTGAATATGAGCCACAACCTGAAAGCAAGGCGGTCATCTTCTTCATGATGGATGTCTCGGGAAGCATGGGCGATGAGCAGAAAGAAATCGTTCGCATAACGGCGTTCTGGATTGACCAATGGGTGCGAAGGCACTATCGTGGAGTTGAGCGCCGATACATCGTCCACGACGCTGCTGCCCGCGAAGTCCCAGAGGATTTGTTCTATCGGCTGCGTGAAAGCGGTGGGACGAAAATCTCTTCCGCTTACAAACTTTGCGCCAAGTTGATTGAAGAGCACTATTCGCCAACCGAGTGGAACATTTACGCTTTCCACTTCAGCGACGGTGACAATTGGGAAGAGGACGATGCCGACGCTTTTGGAGTCCTCGGTGAAAAGTTGCTGCCGCAAGTCAACCTCTTCGGATACGGGCAAGTTTACAGTCACTGGGGCAGCGGTCGTTTCCTTTACGACCTTGCCGACGAATTTGAAGGCGAGTTTGACAATTTGAGGCTGACGGAAATCCGAAACAAGGACGAAATTTTGGACGCCATCCGTGACCTGCTGGGCAAGCGTTCCGAAGACCGACCGAACTTCCGCCAACGCCCACGCCGACATCGTGCGTGAAAAGACTGTGCCGAAATTCAAGTTGCGAGGGACGGTGGTGATGGATGCCGAACGACACTGACAGAAAAGTGCAAGCCTTTCTGATAGAGGGCTACAAGCGAATGAGTGAAGCAGAGCGGTTGCAAAAGGTGTTTGAACTCAACCGACTGTTGGTGAAGTTGATGGAAGCGGAAGTGAGACATCGCCATCAAAATGCTGACGAACGGGAAACCCGCTTGCGGGTGGCATCTCGCTGGCTGCCATCAGAACTTATGCAAAAAGCATTTGGCTGGAACCCAAAAGAGCGAGGTTTTTAAGGCGATGGACAACTTGCTTGAGAGCGCTGCCATCTTCGTGAGGGTCTTAGAACAATTAGGCGTGCCTTACTTCATCGTCGGTTCTGTCGCCAGTTCGGCTTACGGTTTGCCCCGAGCAACACAAGACATTGATTTCGTCGTTGCCTTGCGGCATGAACAAGTGCCGAAATTAGTTGCGGCGCTTGAATTGGAGTTTTATGTGGACATCGCTGCAGTCCATGAAGCGGTGGCGATGGAGAGTTCTTTCAATCTCATCCGATGGACAACGATGGACAAACTGGATGTCTTTGTCCGTAGCCCAGAGGGAAAGGCGAAACCCGAATTTGAGCGGAGGCGACCAGTGAGTTTTCAAATTGGTGGGCAACTTGTGAGCCTTTATCTCGCCAGCCCTGAGGACACTTTGGTGCACAAACTGGTTTGGTTTCGGCAAAGCGGTGAGGTCTCACAACAGCAGTGGCGTGACATTTTGGGCATCTTGAAGGTGCAAGGAGATGCCCTTGACCGAGATTACTTGATGCACCGCGCTTCAGAATTAGGCGTGGACGACTTGCTGCAGAAAGCCGTGAGAGAAGCCGAACTTGACAGTGCTTGAAAGGGAGCGATTGACGATGATTACGGCGGCAGGGATTGTTGATGCTGAGTTGCGTCGCTACATAGAGGCGAATTTAGTTCGGATTTTGGACTTGTTTTCACCGAGACACATCATCGCCTTCGGCTCAAGGGTCAACGGGACAGCGAAGGAAGACAGCGACATTGACTTGATTGTCGTTTCTGATGCTTTTGAGGGCATGCCTTTTTTGGAACGGGCGAGGAAGTTCAACGAAGCAATTCCTTGGCATATTCGAGTTGATGCGTGGTGTTTGACGGTGAAGGAGTTTGAGAGGCTGAGGAGGCAGGTTGGGATTGTTGCTGATGCTTGCAGGGAGGGAGTTTGGATTTTGAGGGGCGAATTGCTGCCCGATGAGGAGGTGAACGGCATCATGACTGTTGAAGAGCAAGTGCAAATGTGGATGAAACAAGGCGATGACGAGTTAGAAAAGGCGCGTATCCTTTTTGAACACGACAAGTATGATGGCGCTGCTGTCTTTGCCCAACAAGCGGCGGAGAAGTTTCTCAAAGCCCTTTACATTGCTCGTTTTCAAGCGATGCCACCGAGAACCCACGACATCCAAATGCTCGCTATGGCTTTAGGAGCGCCCAACGAACTTGCTGCCATCGGGCGACCGCTGACCGAAGATTACTTCCGAGCTAGATACCCTGACTTAGCGGGCGCAGCACCTTACGAAGTCTTTGACGCTGACACAGCCAGCGAACGAATCCAACAAGCCGAGAAAATTAGGGAGTGGGTAAGGGAGCAATTGAGCGATATTCAAGGCGCACAAAATTAAAACCACAAGGGGGTTAGAAGGCATGGATGAGAGGCAACTTCTCAGCCGCATCACTGTAAATCCGAAAATCTTCGGCGGCAAGCCGACCATTCGTGGGTTGAGAATCAAGGTTGAAAGCATCCTTGCCCTTCTGGAGCAAGGGGTGACACCTGAAGAAATTTTGCGCGACTACCCCGATTTAGAGCCAGAGGACATCAGGGCTTGTTTGGCATATGCGAGGCATTAAGCGCATACGCATTAGATTGCCGAGGTGATTGCTATGAGCCTGCCGCCTGAGTTGGAGAAGGCAAGGCAAGAAATAGAAGCCATCGCCCGCGATTATGGCTTGGATTTCTTTCCAGTCGTTTTCGAACTGGTGACCTATCGGCAGATGAACCAGTTGGCTGCTTATACGGGTTTCCCTATCCGCTATCCCCATTGGCGTTGGGGCATGGAATACGAGCGGGTGCGGAAAAGTTACGCTTATGGGCTTCAAATCATCCACGAAATGGTCATCAATAACGACCCATGCTACGCCTACTTGCTCGCCAGCAACACGATGTTGGAACACAAAATGGTCATGGCTCATGTTTACGCCCACGCCGACTTTTTCAAGAACAATTGCTGGTTCGCCCACACGAACCGAAAGATGTTGGACGAGATGGCAAACCACGCTGTCCGCATCCAACGCTACATTGAGCGTTACGGTGAGGAACGGGTTGAAAGTTTCATTGACATTTGCCTGTCCATTGAGGACATGATTGACTACCACGCTGTTCATGTCAAGCGTCACCCGCCAGAGGAGAGCGACGGTGAAGACCCTGATGCGCCTGTTTTGGTTGTGCCGAAACTGCCCAGCAAATCCTACTTGGACAAGTGGATCAACCCGCCGGAGTTTCTTGAGGAGTTGAGACAAATCCGTCAACGAAAAAGACAGGAGCGCCGCAAGTTCCCGCCGCGCCCCGAAAAGGACTTGCTGCTGTTTCTGCTTCAGCATGCACCCCTTGAAGAATGGCAGCGGGACATCTTGGCGATGATTCGCGAGGAAAGTTACTACTTTGCTCCACAAGCAATGACGAAAATTTTAAACGAGGGTTGGGCTTGTGTCGTTGGGGACACACTTGTTTTCACCGACAAGGGCATCTTGCCAATGCGCGACATAGTAACCCAAAAGTTGAAGGTTCAGGTTAGTGACGGGTGCGAGATACAGCAAGTTTTCGATTGGGCGTTTTTCCCAAACCGAGAGACGGTTTGGGTGAGGACCAAAAGGGGCTTTGAGATAGAAGGCAGCAATACCCACCTTGTCATGATGGCTGACGGGACATGGAAACCTTTGAGCAAGTTGAAATTGGGAGACAAGGTGCGAATTTGTGGCGGTCAAAACCTTTGGGCGAAAGATTATGTGCCAGTGCGTTGGAAACCCGCAAAGCGCATGACCCTGGAAAAAGTGGCGCAGTTGGCTGGCGTTAATTTGAGCACGGTCATTCGTTACCGCCAAGGTAAAAAGAGCATCCACGCCGACCGCATTGCACCGCTCTTGACATCTTGTGAGCAAGAGTTGCATCAACAAAGTTTCATGGTCAATCGGCGACAGAGCATTTCTGTGCCTTCAAAGGTTGATGAGCGGTTGGCTGCTTTCTTGGGTTATTTGATTGGCGACGGTCACATCAGCGAACGGAAAAGAGTCGTTGGGTTCACTAACGGCGACTTAGAGTTGGCACAGCGATTTGCTTCGTTGGGTAAGTCGCTGTTTGGGCTTGAACCACAAATTTATCGGGACGGCAATCGGTGGCGGGTGAATTTTCACTCCCAGCACCTTAGCGATTTTCTCAAGCACTTGTCTTTGCCAACAGGAAAGGTTTCACGAAAGAAAACGATTCCGCCATCCATACTTCGCTCGCCCAAAAAGGTTGTCGCAGCGTTTCTTCGCGCCCTTTTTGATTGCGATGCCTATGTCGGTAAAAGCGGCATCATTTTGTCAACCAGCAGCGAAGCGATGAGTAAGGCTGTGCAGGTGTTGCTATTGAATTTCGGCATCTTTTCAACTCGCCATCGTTGCCCTAACGGGTGTTGGCATGTCGGGGTATTTGGAGCATCGGCAGCGATTTTTGAGCGCGAGATCGGTTTCGGCTTAGAGCGTAAAAGGAAAGCCCTGCGCCATTACCTTGCCGGTCACCGATGGTTCAAAACCCAGCGTTGGGAAGACGAGATTGCAGAAGTTAAGCGGAGGCGCGCCGATGTTTACGACATTACCGTCGTCAAAACGCATTGCTATGCAGCGGCAGGTTTCATTAACCACAACAGTTTCTGGCACAGCAAGATTATGACGGAGCGGGTGCTCAAGGACAGTGAGGTCATTGACTATGCTGACAGACATTCGGCAGTGACGGCATCGCCGCCAGGCGTGCTTAACCCTTACAAACTGGGCTTGGAATTGTTGCGGGACATAAAAGAGCGTTGGGACAAAGGGCGGTTTGGCAAAGAGTATGAGGAATGCGATGACTTGGCGTTGAAGGAGGCTTGGGACAAGAATTTGGGGTTGGGCATGGCGAAGTTATTTGAAGTTCGGCGAATCCACAACGATGTCACCTTCATTGACACTTTCCTAACCGAGGAATTCGTCCGCAAGCACAAACTTTTCGTTTACGAGTTCAACCGCTACACAGGCGCTTACGAAATCACCAGCCGCAACTTTGAAACGGTCAAGCAGAAACTGCTTTTCTTGCTGACCAACTGCGGTCGCCCCATCATTTGGGTTACGGACGGAAATTATCGCAACCGAGGCGAACTTTACCTTTGGCATCAACACGAAGGCGTCGACTTGCGATGGGATTACGCCGTTGAGACGCTCAAAAACATCTACACCCTTTGGAAACGACCCGTGCATTTGGAGACCATCAAAAACAGGCGGCGAGTGCGATTGAGCGTTTACGACCGAGACCGAGTGCAAGAGGAAGTTTTGTAGGAGTCCTGTAAGGAGCGAACAGCAACGGAGGTGATAGCAATGAGAGCCGAGCAACTGGCTCACAAGTTTTGGCTTGCCCTTGATTCACCGAAAGGCGAGTTCGTTCAAGCGTCAATCAACGGAGCATCCATTGCTGCGAAAATCCGAACCCACGATGCTTACACCTGCGTCGCTGAGAGTTTGACCCTTCAGTGGGAGACGGCGAGCGATTGGGATGAATTGGTTAGCCAATGCGGGAAGGGGTTGAAGGTGCTACACGCTGAGTTTACTTTGGTGGAGCGAGATGACTCGAACCGATGCGCCCTTTTTCGCTCACCCGTCTCCCGAAACCTTTACTGGGAAGCGAAGTTGCAACTCAGTCAAACCGCTACCCTGACAATTTCCCGCTACCAACCACAAGAGCGAGGGCAGCGAACTGCTGCATCGTTCCCGATGACAGAAGAGCAGTTGGTTGAGTTGATAGAGGGGATTTTGAGCAACTGAAACGGGAGTTTGAAGCGCTGAGGAATTAAGGCTTCGCACGAGATTTGCAAAGCGGGCGAAGGAATGACCGCAAACTGGGCGCTCATCTGCAGCGTTGTCATAATTTGCCGAGGAAAACTCGGACTTTCGTCCTGCAACGGTGATGTCAATTATGCTGCGAGTTGAAAACTTGAGCATCCGATTGGGCGAGTTTGATTTGCGGGATATCTCCTTTGAGGTGCGTGAGGGCGAATATTTCGTCCTGCTCGGTCCGACGGGGACAGGCAAGACCGTTTTGATTGAGTGCATTGCGGGACTCCACCGTCCCAGAACGGGGCGAATCATCTTGAACGGGCGCGATGTGACTGACCTTCCACCAGAGGAGCGAGGCATCGCTTATGTGCCACAAGACTACGCGTTGTTCCCGAATTTGACCGCATTTGAAAACATTGCTTTCGGGCTCAGAGTAAGAAAGTTGCCTGACTCAAAGGTTCGGGCAAGAGTTTACGAACTTGCTGAATGGCTCGGCATCACTTACCTGCTCGATAGATTGCCGTTGACGCTGAGTGGCGGAGAAAAGCAGCGGGTTGCCCTTGCGAGGGCGCTCGCCGTTGAACCACAAATTTTGCTCCTTGACGAGCCGTTGGCTGCCGTTGACGAACAAACCCGCGAGCGGTTGTGTCGCGAACTGAAAACTATCCAGCATCAAACTGGTGCGACTTTTGTCCATGTCTCCCACAACTTTGAAGAAACTTTAGCAGTCGCCGACCGAATTGGCGTAATGAATTTTGTTGAAGGGACGGAAGAAGGTAAGCGAGGGACGAAGTTGAGGGTTGGACAGTTGCTTCAAGTTGGGACGCCTGAGGAAATTTTCTACCGACCGGTCAACGAGTTCGTGGCTCGTTTCACGAGGGCAGAAAACATTTGGCGAGGCGAAATCCGAAGTCAGACGGGCGAGTGGATTCAGGTTTGGCTCAACGGTGCGTCCCTTTGGGTTCAACTCCCTGAAGGACATCAATTGCCAAAAGGCGAAGTCGCAATCGTCGTCCGACCAGAACGGGTTCGCCTACTACCCGCAGCAAAAATTCAAGGCGAGCAGATGAACTCGCTAAGCGGCGAAATCTCAGCGATGACGGACAAAGGTGCTTTCTGGAAAGTTGAGGTTTCAACGGAAGTTGGTATCCCTGTCGTCGTGTTGGTTTCCAAAAGGGAAGCGGAACAGATGGGTTTGGCATTAGGGCAACTTGTTTCGGTTGCCTTTGACCCGTCTTTCATTCACTTGTGTCCAGCATCGGGAACTTTCGCCGAAAGGGTCAGCGTTTTAAGCGATTAGGGCAAAACCGCTCCGTGCCCGATAAGGTGGGTGATAACGATGGCTTTAGTTGAGGTTCGGTTCGGGCATCAGGTCATTGAGTCGCCGCAATTGCTTCGGATTGAGGGAGTCAGCGAGGTGCTTTACGATGCCTTGACGGAAATTGAGGAGGATGTGAAGGCGGAGTTGATTGATGGGGTGATGATCGTGCACTCACCCGAAAAAACAAGGCACGAGGATGTCTTCGGGTTCATGTTCCCGATGATGCGCATTTTCGCCATTCAAACGAAGCAGGCGAAAGTTCTCGGTTCTATGGCGACGGTTCATTTGGGGACATGCAGGAAGGTCAAGCCAGACATCGTGGCTGTTCGTGAGGAACGAAAGCACATCGTCACCGAAGACGCCATTGAAGGGACGCCCGATTTGGTCGTGGAAATTGTCTCCCAAAGCACACGGCGATATGACTTCGGCGAGAAGCGTAAGGTTTACGAAGAGGCGGGAGTGCCCGAAATTTGGTTGGTGGATTTTGAGCGGAAGGAAGTGACGGTTATCAGGAAGGTTGGGCAAAGGTATCGCAGCGAGACGAAATCAACGGGTGTTATCAGGTCGCAGGTTTTGAAAGGATTTTGGCTGCAGGTTGATTGGCTTTGGCAGGAAGAATTGCCCGACCCAACGGAATGCTTGCAGGTCATAAGGTGATGACTATGGCTTTGGTAGAAATTCGCTTTGGGCATCAGGTCATTGAGTCGCCGCAATTGCTTCGGATTGAGGGCGTCAGCGAGGCGCTTTACGATGCCTTGACGGAAATTGAGGAGGATGTGAAGGCGGAGTTGATTGACGGGGTGATGATCGTGCACTCACCCGAAAAAACAAGGCACGAACAAGAGTTTCGCTTCCTTTTCGTGCTCATGAACTTGTTCGCTTATTCGCAAAGGTGGGGCGAAGTTCTCGGTTCTATGGCGACGGTTCATTTGGGGACATGCAGGAAGGTCAAGCCAGACATCGTGGCTGTTCGTGAGGAACGAAAGCACATCGTCACCGAAGACGCCATTGAAGGGACGCCCGATTTGGTCGTGGAAATTGTCTCCCAAAGCACACGGCGATATGACTTCGGCGAGAAGCGTAAGGTTTACGAAGAGGCGGGAGTGCCCGAAATTTGGTTGGTGGATTTTGAGCGGAAGGAAGTGACGGTTATCAGGAAGGTTGGGCAAAGGTATCGCAGCGAGACGAAATCAACGGGAGTTATCAAGTCGCAGGTTTTGAAAGGATTTTGGCTGCAGGTTGATTGGCTTTGGCAGGAAGAATTGCCAGACCCAATGGAGTGCTTGCGGGTCGTGCTGCGTAAATCTTGATGCACAACCTGTAACCGAGTGGAGGTGCTTTGACATGGTGGAAACGACAACGAAAGTGGCAGTGCGGGAAGTCTACTTGGATTACAACGCCACCACGCCTGTTGACCCAGAGGTGCGGGAGGCGATGTTGCCTTTTTTAAGCGACGAGTTCGGAAACCCATCAAGTGTCCATCCGCCGGGTCGCAGGGCTCGCAAAGCCGTTGAAAATGCCCGTGAACAGGTGGCGGCATTGTTGAACGCTTCTGACCCTTCGGAAATCGTTTTCACCAGCGGTGCGACGGAAGCCAACAACATGGCGATTTTGGGAGCGACGATTTTCGCTGGGCACAAAAGTGGGCACATCATCACAACCCAGATTGAGCACCCTTGCGTTCTCGGCGTTTGCAGGTTTTTGGAAGAACAAGGTTTTCGGGTGACATATTTGCCCGTTGACCGACAATGCCGAGTCGACCCGCAAAGCGTTTTGGAAGCATTGACTGATGACACTCTCATCGTTTCCGTCATGCTGGCGAACAATGAGACAGGAACGGTTCAACCTGTTGCCGAAATTGCTCGGTTGGTCAAGTCAAAGCGACCTAATGTCTTGGTGCACACCGATGCCGTCCAAGCCATCGCCAAAATCTCCGTTGATGTCCAGAGTTTGGGGGTTGATTTGCTGGCTCTGTCGGCGCATAAGTTTTACGGTCCGAAAGGCATTGGGGCGCTTTACATCCGCAAAGGCGTGAAAATTGCACCGCTTCTTAGAGGCGGGCATCAAGAACATGGGATGAGGGCAGGGACGGAAAATGTCGCTGGCATAGTGGGCTTGGGCAAGGCTGCGGAAATCGCACGGCGGGATTTTGAAGTCGTGACCGAACACCTTTGGCGGTTGAGGCGAAGGTTCTTGCGGTTGTTGGACGAGTTGCCCATGACGAGGTTGAACGGTCACCGCGAACATACTTTGCCTTCAACGGCTAATGTCTGCTTGTTGGGAGCGGATGCGTTGGCTGTTCAAGCAAACTTGGGACAGCGGGGGATTTGCGTTTCCGTCGGCTCTGCCTGCTCTTCAGGTTCTTTGAAACCGTCCCATGTCCTAAGGGCGATGGGGTTGAGCGAGATGGCGGCATTTTGTTCGGTTCGGTTCTCTTGGGGCAAGTTCAACACCGAAGAAGAAATTGACTTCGCCGTTGAGCAAACGAAAGAGGTCGTTTCGCTTCTGCGAGAAATAACTCTGCCAGAGGAAATCGGGGTCTGCGACGAGAACTGCCCATGCTTCTTTGAAGGGGCAGGAGTTGCTTGAAAGGAGGCGAGCATTAGTGAGCATCACTTTGGAGGAGTTAGTGCGCCGCATTGAGAAACTGGAAAACGAGGTGGCAACCCTTAAGAAGCAACTAAGGGAGCGCGGCAAAAAGAGAAGCAAGGGAGCGGGAGAAGCGATTTTGAGACTGGGCGAGCAAATCGGGGAGAGACTTAAAGGCAGTAACATCGCCTTGAGCGACTTCGTGTTGCAAAACCGCGCTGATCAGTTCTGACCGCCGTTTGTGAAGGAGGCATACGATGGGCAAGGTTGAAATCCTTATCATCGAGTCGGTGACGCCGTGCGAACAGTGTCGGAAGGCTGAGGCAATAGCGAATGAGTTGGCGAAAAAGTATGAAGGCGTGACGGTCAGGGTCATCAATGTCCTTGACCCTGAAGCCGACAAATTTGGGGTCGTAATGACGCCGACAGTTGTGGTCAACGGCGTCATAATTTCGGTCCGGAGAGCGCCCGACCCTGAAAGGTTGGAGCGCCTAATCAAAAACCGACTGGGAGGTGTCGCGCAATGAAGCGCTCGTCAATAGGCTTTATCGTCTTCTTGGTCGTTGCAGTGGGCGTGATCTACGGCTTATCGCGGCTAACTCAACGCATCGGTCAGCAGGAGTCAACACCGCCTCCTTCAGAGGCAGAGGTGGTGAAAACGAGCCTTGAACACGAGCAGGGAGGCAAAGGTGGGTTGATGCCTGCCGAGGGCGGGAATGTCAAAGGCTCGCCTGAAGCGAAGGTGAAAATCGTTGCCATATTGCCGCCGTCCGAGTGTCAAGCGCCGACCTTGCGTGTCCTTGACGAAATCGCCAAAGCCGAGCCGAAGCGGGTCCGAGTGGAAATTTACGGAATGCAGTCGCCCAAAGGAATGCAACTCCTGCAACAATACGGTGCAACCTGCGCTTCCGTTTTCATCAACGGCAAAAAGGATTTCACGCTTACTTCGGGAGGTCAAACTCGGCGGGTCATTTGCGAAAAATCGCCGGGCATGTCCTACCAGTCAACTGACCTGATTGAAATCGTCCACATGGAGTTGAAACGGCTTTACGGGAAGGGCTTTGACGAAAAGACCCTGAAGGCGCTGAGGGAGAAGGGCAAACAGATTGTCGCAGGCGGGCACGGAACTACCGAGTTGGAGAGCCCTAAAGCAAAAGTGAAAGTTGAAGTCCTAACGCCGTCGCAGCAAGGCACAATTTACCCGCTGTTCGCTGAGACCGTTAGGGTGCTGGAGCGGATGAAGGAAAAGTTTGGCGACGACCTTTCCGTTGAAGTTTATCCCATAGTGACGGCTGAGGGGCAAAAGAGGATGAAGGAGTTGAAACTGAACGGACCAGCCGTCATCATCAATGGCAAAGTGGTCCACGAAATTCCCGGTCCAAATAAAACGAAGCGGAGAATCGTCACTGCCTACAGCGGCGGTGCGTCCATCTTCTCACCAAAAGATGTCGCCGATGTCGTTTCAGCATACATGCAGCAAGCAAAAAAGTAGGAGTTCTGTCAGGGGCGAACTTTAGGTTTCCCAATGGGTTGGCGGTGGAGCGATGGGAACTCTGATGCTCAAAGGCATCCGCAAAAGTTTCGCCGGCGTCCAAGCCCTTAAAGGCGTTGACTTTGAATTGAAGAGCGGCGAAATTCACGCTTTGGTCGGCGAGAACGGTGCGGGCAAGTCCACCCTAATCAAGATTGCGGGCGGTGTCTTTCCACCAGATGATGGCTTCATTTTGCTTGACGGAAAACCTGTTTGGTTCGCTGACCCGAGAGACGCTCAACGGCACGGCATAGTCGTTATCCACCAAACTCCAACCCTTTGCCAGCACCTTTCCGTTGCCGAGAACATCTTGTTGGGGAATTTGCCGAGCAGTTTCGGCATCGTTCGTTGGAGGGATGCTTTCCAAAAGGCTTCGGAACTTCTTGCCCAACTGGGTGTCTCATTACCGCTTAACGAACCCGTGCGGAATTTGTCAGCAGCCCAGCAGCAACTCGTCGCCCTTGCCAGAGCGTTGTCGTTACAGGCTAAATGGCTCATTTTGGATGAGCCAACGGCTTCATTGTCCCGCTCCGAAGTTGAAAGGCTTTTCGCCATCCTGAGCCAACTGAAGGCTCAAGGCGTTGGGATTTTGTTTGTCAGCCACAGGTTGGAAGAAGTGTTGGAAATCAGCGACCGAGTGACCGTCTTGCGCGATGGCGAAAAAATTGCGACCTTGCCGACCCACCAAGTGAACAGGGAGAAACTCATTGAGTTGATGGTCGGAACTGTCCCAACAGAAATCGCCGAAAAGCGGACGGGGAAGGTTGAGCCTAAAAGTTCGCCCGTGCTTTTGCAACTTCGCAATCTCTCCGTTAACGGGTTTGCCAACGAGGTCAGCATAACAGTTCATCAAGGCGAGATTGTCGGGCTCTTCGGTTTGGTCGGCGCAGGAAGGAGCGAATTGGCTCAAGCGATTGTCGGGCTCAGGAAGGTCAGCAACGGGCAAATTTTTTGGAAAGGGAAGCAAGTCAGGTTTACTTCGCCACAGGACGCTTTGAAAGCGGGGATTGCCTACTTGCCGGAGGACAGGTTGAGGCAAAGTCTGCTTCAGGTCAGGAGCGTTCGCGAGAACATAAGTTTACCGAACTTGCGCAAGTTCAGCCGGTTGGGCGTCGTCGATGAGGGAGCGGAAAGAGAAACTGTTCAAAAGCAAGCGGAAGCCTTGAGGGTCAGGATGGCGACGATTGAGCAACCCGTGCGCGAACTTTCCGGGGGCAACCAGCAGAAGGTGGCTTTGGCTAAGTGGTTGCTGGCAAATCCTGAGTTGTTCATCTTGGACGAACCGACGCATGGGATTGATGTGGCGACGAAGGCTGAAATTCACAGACTCATCGCTGACTGGAAGCGTCAAGGCAAAACCGTCTTGCTCATTTCAAGCGAACTCGAAGAGTTGCAGCAACTTTGCGACCGGATTGTGGTGATGAGGCAGGGCAAAATCGTTGGGGAGTTTGAGCCCACCGCTCCGCAAACTCAAATTTTGGAAGCAGCTTTCGGGCGCGTTGAATTTAAAGCGGAAGGTAAGCCGGTCAGCGAGGGGAGAATTTGGCGAATTGGCTGGATGAGATTCTTTTCCCGCGAACTCAGCCTGTTGCTCTTCATCGCTTTGGTCGCCTTGGTCGTTGGCATGAAAAATCGGGCTTTCGTTACCGGCGAACATTGGCTCACCCTTGTGCAGGAAAGTGCACCTATGCTCATCGGTGCATCTGCAATTGCGATGGTCATACTGTCTGGGAACTTGGACTTGTCGGTTGGGTCGGTGCTGGGTGCTTGCGCAATGGCTGCCGGTCATGCCGCCAAAGCAGGTTTGCCGCTTCCTGTGGTGATTTTGCTGGCTTTGGGTTTGGGTGCAGCCATCGGTGCATTCAATGGCTTGCTCGTCACGCGCCTTTCAATCCCGTCCATCATCGTCACTTTGGGGATGATGGGTATCGTCAGGGGGACGATGATTGTCTTGACAAAAGGTTATTGGGTCATCGGCTTGCCCGAAAGTTTTCGGTGGCTGGGCACAGGCAAGTTGCTGAGCGTTCCAGTCCCAATTTGGGTTTCCTTGACGACACTGTTGCTCGTTTGGTTTTTGCTCCGACAAACGAATTGGGGACGAGACCTTTACGCTATCGGCAACAACCTTGAGGCTGCGAGACTTGCTGGCATACCGGTCAGGAAACGCTTGTTCAGCGTTTTTGTGGCTTGTGGTTTGCTCATCAGCTTGGCAGCGCTCGTTTACGCTGCTCGCTTTCCCGTCGTCCAATCGGAGACTGGAAAGGGCTTTGAGTTGGATGTCATCACTGCAGCGGTTTTCGGTGGTGTGAACATTTTTGGAGGCGCCGGGTCGGTCATCGGTGCTGCCTTAGGCGCTTTCGCCGTTACCGTTCTCCACTCCGCTCTAACCTTCATGCAATTGGCAGGCGAGTGGGATAAGTTTGCTCTCGGCGGGCTAATCCTTTTGAGCGTCGTCATTGATTCCGTCCGACAAAGGCGGCAAGGTGCTTCATGATTTTTGCTTTGGGTGACCGTAACCATGCCGGAGAAACTGACGCCAGAGCAATGCAAGCGAGAAGTCCTGAGGTATCTGCCGCAGCGGTTCGGAATACCCGTTGAGGTCCTTAACAGATACAACTACATCTGGAGCGGCTATGCCATCTGGATGACCAGCGTCCCTTTGGAACTTTTGCCAAGCCACAAGGCAGTCCAAAGGGTCGGGCTGAGGGCATTGAGGAAAGTGCCCAACGGCTGGAAGCCGACGACCCAACTACTTCAGTTCTTTGACCGATACATCACGCGCAACCGAATCTCGCTGACGGAAGAACAATGGAAGCGATTGCTGAGCGGACAGGCAATTGATTGCTTGCGTGATGGCATCTCCGTTGAAGGACTTTCACCCGGCTATGTTGCCCTTGCTTTGGGCGACATAATTGTTGGGTGCGGCTTTTTCAACGGTCGTTTCCTGAACCATCAACTCTCAAAAGTGAGGGCTGCCGAACTCGCCGAAATCTTCGGGCTGGAAGTCGCAAGGGTTGAGGGAGAGGCTGAGGATTGACTTCAGCCTGAGCCTGTTGAGGTGACCAGTTCCATGTTCCGCTTCCTTGAGTTGCCATTCATCCATCCAAGACAAGCCTACGGCAAGTTGCCCCTTGACAAGTATGGGACAGTTGTGCTCCACAGCGGCTTGGACCCTTTGCCCAACCACACCTACCCGTTAGCGCGGTTTTGCTTCTTCGCTGCCGAGCCGTTCGCGGTTTTGGAATACAATGTTGGCGATGAGGGGGTTCGGCTCAGGTGGGTTGACGGTCGCAAGGAAAGAATTCGCGAACACCCGCTAATTAGCCTGCGGATTTTCTGGCGAACTATGCAGGAACGATTGGGCAAGATTCCGGACTTGCCCACACCATTACCCTTCGGGTTAGTTGGCTACTTGGGTTACGACTTGCGAGTGACTTTAGAGAGGTTGCCGTTTCGCGCCAAAAGGGATTTGGCGATGCCTGATATGTGGTTCGGTGCCTTTGGAGCGACTTTGACTTGGGACCTTCGCGAGAGGAAAATTTACGCCATCGCTTCGGGCTTGCCCGCTGAAGGCAAGGAAGCAGATAGGTTGGCAGCGGAAAGGTTGGAGCGTTTACTCGGTTGGTGGGAAGGCGAAACAAAGTTTGAGCCTTTCCTTTCCCCAGTTGCGGAAGTGCCGTTCTTCACGGACATGACGAGGGACGAGTATTTCGCCGCTATAGAGCGAATCAAAGCCTACATCGCTGCGGGCGACATTTACCAAGTCAACTTTGCCCATCGGTTTCGCGTCCCTTTGATGGCTGATGCCCCTTCCCTGTTCCTGAGATTGTGCGATGTCAATCCTGCTCCGTTCGCTGCCTTTTTGAACTTGGGCGATACCTTCGTCCTTTGCAGTTCACCTGAGCGTTTCCTTCACTTTGACCCACAGACCAGAATTGCTCACACAAGACCCATCAAAGGCACAAGACCGAGGGGCAAAGACCGAGTGGAAGACGAAGCGATGGCAGCAGAGTTGCTGAGGAGCGAAAAAGACAAGGCAGAGCACATTATGATTGTTGACTTGGAGCGAAACGATTTGGGGCGGGTGGCGGAAGTTGGAACGGTCAAGGTTAGCCACCTTTACGCCTTGGAGGGGCACCCTACGGTTTGGCATTTAGTCTCAACCGTTGAGGCGAAAATCCCCGCCGACAAAGATGTCGTTGACCTGCTCTTCGCCATGTTCCCGGGTGGCTCAATAACTGGCGCACCTAAAATTCGGGCTATGGAAATCATTGACGAAGTTGAACCGGTTGCAAGGGGCATTTACACGGGAAGCATCGGCTACTGGAGTTGGACAGGTCATTGCGATTTCAACATCGTCATCCGAACCGCAATTTTGTCGGATGGGATGGCTTACTTTCACGCGGGCGGCGGAATAGTTGCCGACTCTGACCCGGAGTCGGAATACGAAGAAACTTTGGCAAAGGCAAAGGGTTTGTTGAAGATGCTGGGATGCGTTCCCACCGAACTGAGGGAAAGGCAGGAATGTGCCGTTACCGTTGGGGATTGTGTTAGCATAGATTGAGGGCGAAAACGATGTGCCCCGACAAAGAACTTTTGAGAGGTGCACCGAGATGAAGCGACTTTGGCTCGTCGCAACGGTCTGTTTTGGCGTTGTCTTGTTAGCGCTCGCTCAAACCCAACAAAGTTCACCGACATCCCAAACCTTTTTGCTGCGCTACAAAGGCAAACCGGGAGATGTCAGCCGATACAAGTCATGGTTCGTGATGCGAATGGTCGGAACAATTCCGACGCCTGCCGGTCTCCGGGAGGGCAAGATGGAGTATCAATCGGAGGCAACTTACCTGCACAAAATTGTCAGCGTCGCTGAAGATGGGACTCTGGAGATTGAGACGGTCAAGGAAAGCGGTAAGGCGCGCATGGGCGACGGTGAGCGGATGCGAGATTTGCCCGACAGACCATACAAGCGGGTGGTCAAAATGACGAACCGGGGCAAGGTCATTGAGTCGAAGGAATTTGAGGACGGCGAGGAGGAAGAAGAGAGCGAAGAAGAGGTGGCTGAATTTCCCATTGCAAGTCGCCGCTACCAGCCGACCTATTGGCTTGACAAACTTTACGAGACAGCCGTCCACAACATCGCCTTCCCTGAACAAGCGGTCAAAGTGGGCGACAGTTGGCAGGAAAAAGTCAGCGAGCAGATGACTCCGAATTGCAAAGTTCCCATCACCATCAACTCCCGCTTCAAAGAGTTGGTCAAACTGGATGGAAAACTCTGCGCCGTCATTCAAAGCGAGATAGATGCGCCCATTGACGGGCAAGACAATGTGGGCGATTGGACTGTCTCTGTCAAGGGTCGGTTCAGCGCTCTCATGACCATCTACTTTGACCCAGAACTTGGCGACGAAGTTCAAGCAATTGACGAGGCAAGGCTCGTTTTGGAAATCACCCTTAGCGGACCGAACCGACCGACACTTACGATAACCCATCGGCTTATAAGTCGCGGCAAGATGGCGAAGTTGGATTAGCAGCATTTTGCTGAAAAGGAGCGAGGGAAGAAAGGGGCGAAGGTGCTGTGTGGTTCATCGCTACGCCCGAAGACTTAAAATCTGGTCGGCTCACCGATGTCTACTTTGAGCGGACGGTTCAAGTCCTGAAAGCGGCGGGGATTAAAAGGCATGTGGTCATGGAAGTGAGGGCAACCCATTTGCCCAAAAACTACGACTGGGGGATTTTCGTCGGCGTTGAAGAGGCTTTGCAGTTGCTGGAAGGTTTACCCGTTGATGTTGACGGGCTTGAGGAGGGGAGCGTTTTCAGGGCAGGCGAGCCAGTCCTTCGGGTGAGCGGCGAATACACGCAGTTTGGCGTTTTCGAAACGGCTCTGCTCGGAATTTTGTGCCAAGCATCAGGTGTGGCGACGAAGGCTGCAAGGTGCAAAAAGGCTGCTGGTCATAGGCTCGTCTTGAGTTTCGGAGCCAGAAGGATGCACCCAGCAATTGCGCCCATGATTGACCGAGCCGCTTACATCGGTGGATGTGATGGCGTCGCTGTGACGATGAGCGCCGAACTCCTTGGCATCAAACCTTCAGGGACTATGCCCCATGCTCTCATCCTTCTGGTCGGCGACACCGTTGAGGCGCTGAAATGGTTTGACAAGGTCATTGACCCTTCCGTCCCACGAGTCGCTTTGATTGACACTTTCAACGACGAGAAATTTGAAGCCATCCGTTGCGCTGAGGCATTGGGCGAAAGATTGGCAGCGGTCCGATTTGACACGCCAGGCTCGCGCCGGGGCGACATGGTGGAACTTCTCAGGGAAGTCCGTTGGGAACTGGACATCCGGGGCTTCAAGCATGTGAAACTTTTCGTCAGCGGTGGACTTGACGAATACGAAATCCTGCAACTGAACGAGGTCGCTGACGCCTACGGTGTCGGGACAGCCATCAGCAACGCCCCGACCATAAACTTCGCCATGGACATCGTGGAAATTGACGGCAAGCCGATAGCGAAGCGTGGCAAGATGTCCGGCGCTAAAGACATCTGGCGCTGTGAAAATTGCCTTCACGGCGTCGTGACGCTCGCTGACCACGAGCCTGACGGTCAATGTCCGCGATGCGGTGGGAATTTGTTCAAGGCAACCAAGCCGCTAATGCGCAACGGCAAAATCGTCGCAAAGGTTCCTTCGCCGCAGGAAATTCGCGAGTCCGTCTTGAGCGTTTTGCCCAAACTTGAGCCAATCCGTTGAAAGCGGGTTGTCGGTTGGTGAAACTGCATGAAGAGGGAAGACAAGGGTCCGATGCGCCGCCTTGATTGGGCTATCGCTGCCACTTCCGGGACATTCATGGTCGGTTCGGTCATCGCTGGGCTTTTGATTGGTCTTTGGGTTGACAAAAAGTTTGGGACTGACCCGCTGGGCAAGGCTATTGGCGTCATTTTGGGTGGAACCGCTGGGACGATTGAGTTGGTTCGGATGCTTTTGAGAGTTTCGCGTAAATGATGAGGTGCAAGGTTTGTGGCTAAGCGCCCCACCGTTGATTTGGGCTTTCTCACGCGGACTTACAGGACGACGCTGATTGTCGGCGGAGTGGTCACTTTGCTTTTGTGTGCTACCGCTAACGCGAAATGGGTGCTCAACTACGCTTTGGGCGTCTTGACCATGTTGGCGTTCGTCAAAACAACGGAGATTTTCGTGACACAAACTTATAGGGCACCGCACGAACATAAGCCAAAGCGCCGTTGGGTTGGAGCACTGATGGTTGGGAAATGGATTGCCCTGACAGCATGTCTTTACTTGCTGAACAGGCTGCGTTATTTTGATGGCGTGCCGTTGATGGCAGGGTTCGCCACCATGCATGCGGTTATCATCTTGAAGGTCTTCGGGCTCATGCTACAAAACCTGATGCAGGAACACTCAAACCGAACCAGAAACACCAGCGAACAGTTTGACCGAAGGAGGGACAATGAATGGCAGGAGGCGAGTTAGCGGCAGCCGCCCATGGCGCCGCTCATGCTGCCGGACATGGAGCAGTTCATGTATCGGCACCGGAAGAAACATGGCTGCACTTCCTTTACATCTTGCTCGGCATCCCTGATTGGCTGGCAGTCTCTTTGCTGGTTGGGCTGTTGCTTGTGGTGCTGTTTTGGAGGATGTCGAAGCGGTTGAGCCTTTACCCAAGCGGTTTCCAAACTCTGTGGGAGATAGCCGTTGAGTTTTTTGAGAACTTGTGCAGGAGCGCTATTGGTCCCGGCGGCGAAAAATATGCACCGCTTATCGGCAGTTTCTTCACCTACATCCTGCTGCTGAACTTGATCGGGCTCATCCCCGGTTTCATGTCGCCGACGGCTCACCCTTACATCACCATTGGCTTGGCAATTGCGTCCCTGACGATTGTCCACGCCACTGCCATCAGGGAATTGGGCTTGAAAAACTACTTGCTGCACTATGTTGACCGACCGTTTCCCAATCCAGTCCTTAACGCCATCTTCAACATTGTCACCCTTGCTCCCGTCGTCCACTTAGTCGGCGAGTTTTCCAAACTGATTTCGTTGTCCATCCGTTTGTTCGGCAACATTTTCGGCGAGGACACGGTGATTTTCCAGTTTGCGTCGTTGGGCATGATTACCCTGCACGCTTTCGGTTTGCTCCCAAAGCCAATCACTTTGCCGCTCCCGTTTCAGTTGCCGGTTGTCTTGCTGCATGTCCTTGTGGCTTTCATTCAAGCCTTCGTCTTTAGTTCGCTGACGGCTGTTTACATTGCCTTGTTCGTTTCACATCATGAAGAGGCTCACGAAAAGGAACACGCTGCCCACGAGGCAGCGCATTGAAGCAAAACAAATCTCAGCAAGGAGGGATGTCTGAGATGGGTGCAATTGGCGCTTACCTTGCCGCATTGGCAATTGGTGTTGGGTTAGGTTTGCCTCTGGCGGTTATGCTTGCATCGCAGGCTCAAGCGCGGGCTGCCGCCGCTGCCGTTGAGAGCATCGCTCGCCAGCCTGAGGCTGCCGGTGACATTCGCTTCTCGCTCATCTTGGGCTTGGCGTTGATTGAATCGCTGGTCATCTATGTGCTGGTTGCGTTTTTTGTGTTGCAAGGCAAACTGCCGGGCGTTGAGCAAGTCTTTGAACTTGCCAAAGCCGCCATCAAGTAAAGGCGGTGATGAAAAATGGTTAGTCCGCTTGAAGTCCTGTCGCAAATGAAGTTCCAGTGGCACTGGATACTATCGCAAACGATAGCGTTTCTCATCCTTTACTGGCTCTTGCGCAAATTCGCCTTCGCGCCGATTCAGCGAATCTTGCGTGAGCGGGAGGAAAGGGTGCGCAAAGTCATTGAAGATGCTGAACGGCAACGGGCTGAGATGGAGAAGTTGAGGGCTGAATATGAGCGGCGTTTGGCTCATATTGAAGAGGAAGCGCGGGCGAAACTTCAGGAGGCAATGCAACAAGCGTATCAAGCCCGTGACGCTTTGCTTGCCGATGCCCGCGAGCAGGCTGAACGAATACTTCAACGGGCGCAAGAGCAAATCGCTTTGGAGCGGGAGAAACTGATGGTTGAGTTACGAGACTTCGTTGTGGACATGGCGGTGCGCATCGCAGAAAAGGTCATTGAACGCAGCCTTGACCGAACCGCTCACCACGAACTCATCAACGACATCATTGAGAAGGAACTGCGTGAGAAATCGGCTCATTGAAAGACAAGGAGGGCAAACTCGCAGTCACCTACCGTCGGCTAAAGCCGACAGCTTGCCCTTACGCTGATGAGCACAGGGCTTCCGCCCTCAAGGGCGCCTGCCTACCTTCGGCGGTTAGTCAACGCCCGCCGCCGAACTCGGCAGGGGGCTGGGTGACTGTGATGTCGGGTCGCACCCGACCAGCCCACCGCCCAAGCCAAAAGGCTCAGACGGCATAGATTGCTTGCCCCCAGCGGGCAAACAGCCGTTTCTCTCCCGAAAAGGGAGAGTGCCTTAAAGCCCGCTGTGCTAAATGATAACGCAAAGAAAGGAGGTGTAAAGGGCGCATTCATGTCGCCTAAAGGCGACAGCACCCTGCGCCCGTTCTTTGTGGCAAAAGCGTTGAGCGGCTGGAAGGCGCGCCGTTACGCCATCGCTTTGCTCCAAGCCGCTTTAAAAGCCGACGAGTTAGACCGAGTTGAGGCAGAAGTGCAGGCTTTGTCGGAGATGCTCAACCGCTCGCCGCAACTGATGAAGTTTCTGGCTCAGCCGTTAGTGCCTTTTGAGGAGAAAGCCAAAAGGTTGCGGCAGCGGTTGGAAGGGCGTGTCTCACCTGTAACGCTCAACTTCTTGCTCGCCGTCGTCAAACACAAACGCATTGAAGCCTTTGACCATATCGTTCGGGTTTTCGCCGATTTAGTGAGGGAGTATCGCGGTGAAGTCGTCGCTGAAGTCACCACAGCCGTCCCGCTTACCGACGAGGAACGAGCCATGACTTTGAAGCGATTGCAAGAGATAACGGGCAAAAAGGTGCTGCTCAGCGAAAAAGTTGACCCGTCAATCATCGGGGGGATGCGGATAATCGTTGGCGACAAACTTTTAGACTTGAGTTTGCGGGGGCACTTGGAACGCATCCGAGAACACTTGAGGCAGGTCTTCATCGCTGCTCCCGCCGAAGTCGCTTTGGCTGACCCGAACGAGGAAAAGGGAGGCGATGAAAATGGAACGCCGTAAAGCCAAGTGGGAAAACGGCGTGTTG
>Ga0079997_141660_pt1 | contig 35439 bp, 28 predicted proteins | sample PerSpoCPS_CMetaG_FD_69200 | JGI IMG/M metagenome (GOLD analysis project Ga0079997, IMG submission 69200) | Archaeal communities from Yellowstone National Park, Wyoming, USA - Perpetual Spouter C (PS_C) MetaG (SPADES assembly) (version 2) | ecosystem: Environmental > Aquatic > Thermal springs >... | reverse complement strand
TTATCCAAATAAAGAAGTAAGACAATCGTTTAACAGAGATTTAGTATTCTATATAACCAAAAGCTATCATACAGATAGAATATATAATTTAAAGATAGCAATTATAAATGAGGAAATAGAAAAAATAAAAGAACAAATAGAAATTTTTATTAATTCAATAAGTTATAATATACTTAAAAATGAGTATGTATATCAAGCAGCTATTTATGGATTAATATATTCTACTGGTTTTAATGTAATAATAGAAGATAACACTTCTAAAGGTAGAATAGATTTAACGATCTTAGTAAATAAAAGCATAGTATATATAATGGAATTTAAGGTAATAGAAAATTCTAAAGAAAAAGGAAAAGCATTAAAGCAAATATTGGAAAAAGAATATTATAAAAAATATTTAAATTATGATAAGGTCTATATAGTAGGGATAGAGCTAAATAAAACTAAAAAACAAATTGTTATTTTTGAATACCAAAAAATTAAATAAAAACAAATAAAAAACTTATGAAAAAAGAATATACAAAATTCTTTCAATTCCCCTATGGGTAAGCTAAACTAAGGAGGATGTATATTTACTCCAATATAATAATTAGATAGAAAAATAAAAAATCCTTCATAATAAAAAAAACTGTTAATGTGAAATAGGCTAATTTTTCGTTCTTTAAAATAGGTATCCCATATATACCAGCTCTTTAGGTATACTCTTTAAATACTTTGGACCATATATTTTTATACACGCATTTGTATCCCTAATTTACATACCCTAACTACTTATCTATAAACATTTAGCTAAAATTTTTTGAGCTAAAAAAAGAAATCCTGTAGAGGAATCCTTAACTTTTAAGTTCCCCTACAGGAATATTTTAATCTAAAAGTAAAGCTTTAATTTGTTATATTTTAATTAATAGGACAAGCATTTATTTCAGTTAATGGATAATCCGTTGTAGCAGTATTTGCAGGATTTACTGTTATACTTCCAGATTGTAAAGTTGGGTGAGTAGAGTTTGTATTAATAGTAATATCATTTGTATTTTGTAGATTTAGATTACTTGATAAAGTATTTCCGCATGGAGGAGTTAAATTATAATCAAAAGTATAAATTAAACCATTATTATTAAATGTCCCTGGTATTAAGAAATTACTTGTTAAGGGAATAAAATACATAACATATAAATATTGGTAATAGGGTCTAAAATTACTTATTTTTACCTGTGTCGAGTTATTAACATTAAAAGTAGAATCTAACTTAATTAATACAAGATTTTGATTACTACTATTATATTGTTCATATAAAGCTAAAATTACATTATTTGAAGAAGGCTCAGGAACTAAAGATACATTGAAAATCCCACTAATGCTAACTTCACCCATTTTATTAAGGTTGATATCAGTTTTTATAAGATAGAATCTATTTTGAGTATTTTGAGGATAATTTTGAAAACCAAAATAGAAAACATTATTACCTTCTATACCACCTAAAAAACTAACGTAATTGCTACCAAAACCGGATATATAAGCATCTTGAGAATTAGATATAACATTATTAACATCATTATCAGAAACATTTAGCTTAACTAACCATCTATCGTAAGAAGTATTTACAACATAACCAACTGTTTTATTATCAGAAGTAATAAAATTAGCATCTCCCCAATTAAGATTAGATATATTCCATATAGGGTTTAAGTCAAAATCGAACTTGGATATTCCTTCTGTATTAGATCCTGCATTAGAGATTATTCCATTGTTAGCTGGTAAAATGAAAGTAATGTCCTGCTCAGAACCGAAGGAAAAATAAATGATTTTATTGGTAGTTCCATCGGAATTTAATTTTGATATAAAGAAGCCATTACTTGCATATCCGCAGGCATAGTAATAGGAATATTCACCTTCTCTCTTTTCAAATCCAAAGGTTCCTATTATTCCGATACTTCCTAATTTAGACCAAGCTATAGTTAAATCGGGATTTAATTTAACAAATAAGGCATCATCTATTGGAGGATTTTGTGTATAATCTATAGCCCTACCTGTTATAAAATACCCTCCATTTGAGGTAGGTACAATAGAAGAAAAAGTTTCATAATCATTTTGATATTGCCCATCAAAGAATAAGGGAAAATTGAGATTATTACCTCCATTATTTCCTCCGCCACCTGTACTAGAACTACCCAGTATATTGTTAAACTTAACCCCTGTCCCACAAGAAATTATAACTATAAACAAAGTTATAACTAAAGCTAATAAGCTGATAATATTAATTGTTTTTTTCATTTTATCACCTCCTTATTAGATAGATTAATATATTATTTTAGAAAAAAAAAAAAAAAAAAATCCTGCTAAAATAAAATAAAGATTGAAATTTTTCGTTTAAAATTTTTTATTTTTATTAAATTTTTATTTATTTTTTAAGGGGTAATTAATATTTTGTATAATAATAAAATAAAGAAGCTTAAAAGAATTTTTAATTATTAAGGAATGGGGGTAAAAAAGATGGAATTATTAAGTAAAAATAGTGAAGCTTATAATGATTTAAGTTTTTCTACAAGAGCTATTCATATCTCAGAAACTCCTAAATATAATCAATATAAAGATATAATAGCTCCAATAAATTTAACTTCTACTTATTTATTAGATGATTTAGAAGTAAAGGAGAATCAGTATTTTTATACTCGATATGATAATCAAACGCGGAATATATTAGAATCTAAATTAGCTTCCTTAGAGAATGCCAAATTTTGTTTAACTTTTTCTTCAGGTATGTCCGCTATATCTACTACTTTAATATCTCTACTTAAACCTAATTCTACTATTATCTCCTTTGATGATATATACAGCGTTACTAAAAAACTATTTGAACAATTTTTTTACCAATATAACATTAAAACTATTTATTTTGATTTTAGTGAAATTGAGTTAATTGAGGATTTTTTAGTTAATACAATAAACAAAGAAGTTAGTATTATTTATTTAGAATCTCCAACTAATCCATTACTTAAAATAACAGATATAAGAAAAGTTGTTAATATAGCTAAATCAATTAATAAGGATATAAAGGTAATATTTGATAATACATTTTTAAGTCCTTATTTTTATAATCCTTTAAATGACGGGGTAGATGTAGTAGTTCATAGTTTAACTAAATATATAAATGGGCATAGTGATGTTATTGCTGGTGCTATTATGACTAATAATGAAGAGATATTTAATTTAATAAAGAAGCATAGGAATATGCTAGGTGGAGCATTGAGCCCTTTTGATAGCTATTTAATAATAAGAGGATTAAAAACATTAAGCATAAGAATGGAAAAACATCAAGAAAACGCTATTAATATTGCTAATTATCTTAAAGCACACCCTAAAATTAAAAAAGTACTTTATCCAGGATTAAAAGAACATAAAAATCATCAAATAATAAATCAATATTCAAGGGGATTTGGAGGGGTTGTATCATTTGAATTAGATTTAGAAATACCAAAGATAAGGAAATTTTTAGATAATTTAGAACTAATAAGTAATGCTGTTAGCCTTGGAGGTGTAGAATCTCTTATTTGTATTCCTTATTTTTCTACACATAAAGATGTTAAAGATAAGGAAAAAATTGGAATAACTCCTAACTTGGTTAGGTTGTCTGTAGGTATTGAAAATTACCAAGATTTAATAAAAGATATAGAAAATGCACTAAAAAATTTCTAAATGCTTATTAATTAAATTTTTAATTATTTCATTTACTTGTTAGATAGTAAAAAAGATTTAAAATGTAGGAAAATTTAAAAAAAATACATAATATAAAAATAGGAATATAAATTAATAAAATGATTATAGAAATTTCTTAGGAGGTATCTAATGAAATTAGATCAAATTGTAGATAAAGTCTTACAGGGAGTAAGAAATATAGTTCTATCAGAGGTAATAACAAAAATTGAAGAAACAAAACAAGATTTGAATCAAAAGATAGAAGAATTTAAAAGGGAAACAAATTTAAAAATAGATAACATAAATATAAGAATAGATCAAACAAACCAAAGAATAGATTATCTACAAAATGAAATGAATAAATCCATTAATGAACTTAGGAAAGAATTAAAAAATGATATACAAAACGTAAGAATGGAATTAAAAACAGATATAGAGAGATTGGATAGTAAAATAGAAGAAGTAAAAAAAGAATTAAAAACTGATATACAAAACGTAAGAGTAGAGTTAAAAGCAGATATAGAGAAATTAGATAACAAAATAGAGGAAGTAAAAAAAGAATTAAAAACCGATGTAGAGAGATTGGATAATAAAATAAAGGAAACAAAAGATGAATTAAAAAATGATATACAAAATGTAAGAGTAGAATTGAAAACAGATACAGAAAGGTTGGATAATAAAATAGAAGAAGTAAGAAAAGAATTAAAAAATGATATACAAAGATTAGATAATAAAATAGAAGAAGTAAGAAAAGAATCGAAAACATATATACAAAAAATAGATATAAAAATGGATTATTGGATAACTAAGATAGATGAAAGAGTAGATAGGTTATCTATGAAATTAGATCAAATGAATAAAAGATTAGATGATTTCTTTTTCTTATACGATGATAAAATCAATAATATACAAAGACAATATAAAAATTTTACCATAAAATTTAATAAAGAACTAAATGAATTTGTATATAAAAAATTATCAGAAGAATTTAATAAGAATTTAGAAAGTATAGAAGATCAAGAGTATAAAAAATATATTAAATTTCAACTAAAACAAATAGAATTTATAAATAATATTTTAGAAGAGTATTACAAAATGGCTTCCTAAAAAAATAAAGTATAAGTAAAGAATGAATTAAATAAAGAATGGATTAAATAAAGAGTAATAGAATAGAATTAAATTTGGATTTCTTTTAAAGATCTAATAATTTTTATATTATTTTTAGAAGCGATTTTGCGAGTTTCATAATTATTATATCCCCATTTGGACATATATAACCTAATGGTTAAATTATCACTATTATTATTATTTAATTCTTCTTTTATTCTTAGTAAGTTATGTAATAGATCATCTATAAAGTGTATTTCTTTAGTTTTTAATATTTCTGATATTTGTAGAATTTTTTTTCCCTTATCTATGAATTCATTTTCTTTAGCAAATACATGATTAATATTTATATTATAAAATGTAAGTATTTCTTGGATAGCGTATTTTTGTTTGGTTGATAAGATACCTACTAAAATATTATTTGATTTTAAAATATTTTGTAATTGATTTATAATGTTTTTAAATGGTTCATTAAATGATAACCAAAGTTCTTTATTATTATCTCTTATGAATTTCCTTTTATTATAGAAATTTTCTATAAAAATATTTAATTCTTTAAAATTCTCTTGTTTTAATGTATTCTTTAGGTTGTAGTAAAAATTAAAGTTATAATTTTTTAAATTTAAACCTTTAAAGTCCTTATAAGTTATTTTATGATTATCGTTTTTATTCTCAAAATGATTAATTAAAATCTTTGTGGTTATATAAAAATCATCTACATCTGTGCAATAGGTTCTAAATTTTTTATAATATTTATTAAATAGATTTATCTCTTTAAGAAGTATTTTTTTTATTTTTTTATAATCTTGTTTTATAAGATTTTTATCATTAAGAATTTTTATGCTTTCAAAATTTTGTAGTAATTTAGAAATTTTTGTATCTTTAAAAACTATGGGTATTATGCTTAATACAATACTACTTAGCTCTAATGAAGAATCAAATAAAACACCATCAAAATCCAATAACAATAATTTACTCATAATTTATAAAATAGTTTTATATATATTTTATTCAATGCTAAAATTTTGCTTCCTTTTTATGTTTAAAATGATTATTAAAAAAATACTTGTTTTATACTATTGATTTTATCTATAATAAAAAAGGAAAAGTTTTTTTAAATATATAATTTTAAAATAAGAAAAGAATAAAAATGCTTCATATTTAGCTATACTAAAAAGTACAAAGCATAAAGTATTTTAAAGAAGAATTTAAAAAAATGTATGAAAGAAAAAGTCTAAATTCAAAATCAAAAAAAATATATAAAAAGGATGTTTATTATTATCTAAAAAATACTATTTTTTTAGCTTTATTTTTTTTTGTTAATCTTTTAATTAGTTTTGATATTGTATTAGCTAATAAAGAGGAGATAATAAAAAATCAAATAAATTCAAGTTTAGCTTCTTTGAAATCCGGGAAAATAGGAATAATTTTTATTGATATTTATGATAATGATAAAATAGTTTATCAAAAAAATGCCTATGATTTATTTATCCCTGCTTCATCAATGAAATTACTTACTACTTATTGTGCATTATCTAATTTATCTCCTTTTTATTTTTTTGAACTGAATTTTTATACAGACGGGGAAATATATTTTAACGAAACTTTAAACGGAAATGTATTAAACGGTAATATAATAGTTAATTCAGATTTTAATCCTACTTTAATTGAAGAAATAATTTATAACCCTTATGATTTTTTATATAATTCTTTAAAAGAAACTTTAGAAAGTTATAATATAAAAACTATTAATGGAAATTTATATATAGATTATTCTATTCATAAAGAAAAGTCTATTCCAATTTTCCCAAAATCCTGGGAGATCTACAAAGGAGAACCCTATGCTACCTATGTAGTTTCATTTTCTTTTAACCAAAATATGATAAAGCTAATTAAAAATCAACAAAATATTATTATGTTTCCTAAGCTAAACATTAATCCATATACTATTATTAATAAATCTTCATTTGTAGATAACGCTTATTGGTATGTTTATGATGACCCTTTTGAATACAATAAGCTTGTTTTTAAAAGTATTATTGAAAGTTTAAATTTAAATATGAAAGTAGAATCTTTGTATAATAAAAACAAAAATATAAAGTTATTAAGTAGCTATTTAACAGAAGTTTTATTAAATGCTTTAAAATATCAGAATTATTGGAGTGATAATTATGTAGCTCAAAGTATTTATTACCTGTTAAACTATAAGTATGATATTAATTTACAGGATTATTATAGGAATATGGGATTTTATAATATTGTTATAGATGATGGTTCTGGCTTATCAAGAAAAAATAGAGTTTCTCCATTTATGTTTGCTAAACTACTTAGCTATTCTACTAAAAATGGATTAAGTAATTATATATCTTATACTTTACCTGGATATTTACAAGGAACACTAGGTAATAGAAAAAATTTACCTATAACTGTTAAAGCTAAAACTGGAACCTTAAATGATGTATCTGCTTTAGTAGGATTTATTAAAACTAAATCTAATAAATATTTAGCTTTTGCTATTTTGTATAACGGACCTTATACTTACGACTCTAAAGTATTAGAAGAACAAATATTGAATATTATATATAACAACTATTAATTTGTTTTGATAAATATTAATTAATTATGAAGCTAAAAAATATAAAAACGGGAATCAAAAATTCTTTAAAGTGGTCGTTATATAAGCATAAAATTTTTAAAGAATGTAATAGGAAATTTATGTTTAAATACTTAGATTTTTTAATTTTAAAGGAACAAAAGCTTTTAGTTAATTTATTAAAAAAAGTAAAGAAATTAAGACATTTTCAAGGAGATCTCGTACATCTCTTTATTAAAATAATTGTAAACAATTATATTAATAATATCTCTGTGGATTTTAAAGATTTAAAAGATAAATTTAGAACCCAATTTTGGAATAATATTAACAATTCAAAAAATTTTAATTTTGAAACTTTAAATAATAGTAATTTAAATTTGAAAAACATAAGTGATAGTATTTTATATAGAAATAATTATATTTGGGAATTTATATATGACTATTCTATAAGCAATAAAGAGTTAGAAGATATTTATGAGCAATCTCTAACAGCACTAATTAATTTTTGGAATTACTTTAATAGTAATATCTTACCTATTCTTAGAGATTTTGAAATACTATGGATAGATTCGGGATTAATTAGTAATAAAAATAATAAAAATTCTTTTAATATAATTGAATATGAATTTATTTTTTCTGATGAATTCCAAGAATTTAGAAAAAACGTGCAAAATGAAAATAAAAAAAATATATTAATTTTATTAAATCCTGATTTTGTTATAATCAATAAATCTGAAAAACAAATATCTATCTATGATTGGAAAACCCATAAAAAAGAAGATATAGACCTAAATCAATTTAATTTATATACTTTATATTATAAGAATTTATATAATGATTTTAAAATTAACAATTTTGTTGTTTATTTGTTTCCTGAATTACAAGAAGAAAATTTATCTTTAACTATAAATAAAGAATTTATTGAATTTATTACTAAAAGTTATAATCAAATAAAAAATACAATAAAAAAAGCTTATTTAGAATTAAAAGATCAAATTAACAATAACCAAGGAATATTAAAAGAAGATTTTTTATATAAATTTTATAATTATTTTGAAATGACTAAGGATTTATCTGTTTGTTCTTTTTGTGAATTTAGAAAAATATGCTTTGATTTATAGGAATAATTTTGATTTATAGCAATGATTAAGATTTATGGGAATAATGATTTATGTTAGTTTTTAATGTAGTTTTGTATAATTTAGTAGTTTTATTTTTATTGGTATTTGGAACATTAGCTATATTTAGTGCTAATGATTTTTTTTATTTAAAAGTATATAAGCAACTTATTTTTATTGTTATCTCTCTTTTTTTATATTATTTTATTTCTTTTAAATTTAAGTTAGAATATATAGAGAAGGTTTGGTTTGTTTTTTATGTATTTACTGTATTTATTTTAGTTTTAAATTTATTTATTGGGCAAGTAGTAAACGGTGCTAAGGGTTGGATATATATAGGGGATTTTTCTTTTCAACCTGCAGAATTGTCTAAATTAGCTTTACTTTTTTCATATTATTTTATTCTTAAATATTTAAGCTATAATGTAGATAATAAAGAGGGTAATTCTTTAATTTTTCAAGTATTATTTTTTACTTTAACAGGTTTTGCTACTTTATTTTTGATAATATTTATAATAATTCAACCTGATTTAGGATTTAGTGCTTTATTGTTTTTTACATTTTTACTAACCAATATAGGACTAAAAATTAATCCATTATTTTCGATATTAACTTTAATTGCTGCTGTATCTTTAGCTAAATTTTTTATAAAGCCGTATCAGTTAGAAAGATTATTAACTTTTTTAGATCCATATAAAGATCCCTTAGGAGCAGGATGGCAAGTTATTAATAGTGTCAATGCTATAATAAATGGTGGGATATTTGGATTAGGATTTAACAAAGCTGAATTATCTAAAATAGGATTCTTACCTGAAAATGATACTGATTTTATTTTTTCTTTTATAGGCGAAGAATTCGGATTAATAGGTAATACTATAATTTTATTAGCTTTTTTTATTTTACTTGCTAGTATGTTATTAACTTATATAAACTTAAAAAAAAGAGAAGAAAAATTAATAATTATATTTGTAAGTAGTTTAATATTTTTACAATCGTTTGAGAATATGGGGATGTGTGTTATGGCTACCCCGATTACTGGTTTACCTTTACCACTTATAAGCTATGGAGGTACTAACTTAATTATTACTATTACCTTGTTAGCTTTAGTTAATAATTTAAATTTATTAGTTTTAAAACAGCAAAAATTAAGTAAATGGAATTTAGTAGATTAAAAAATATATTGTGAAGAAAATAAAAAATATATTATAAAAATATTAATTATATGAATGTAGGAATTTTATCTAATAGTCCTGGTGAGATTTATACTTGGGTTATCCCTGCTTCTCATATCATTAAAAGTAATTTTAAATTAAATAAATTTGATTTGTATTTAACACCTTGTATGTTCGCCTCTAATAAAGAGTATTACTTGATTTATTATTTAAATATATTTGATAAAATTTTTAAACCTAAAGAAACTATTTTTAGAATCTTTTTTAAAAATAAATCCCATTATGATATATTTTTTCATATGGGTGGAGATATTTGGTATTCTACTAAATTTAAATCAAAAGATAATATTTTAATATCTTATGGATGGGGGAATAAAAAATTAGATAAATACTACGACTTCTATTTAGTACCTAATCAATATTACTTTAATAAATTAATTAATAGAAATTTAAATCTAAATAAAATAATTAAAATAAAGGATTTAGCTTTTTATAAAATAGATCAAATTGATTTTTCAACTTTGGTTAAAGAAAATTCAATTGGTTTTATGCTTGGTAGTAGATTAATTGAATTTCTTACTCTTTATGATATATACTATCAAACTATTGAATTTTTAATTAATGAACATGGTTTAGATAATTATAAGTTTTATTTTTATATTTCTCCTTTTGTTTTAGTGGATGTAATAAATCAGGATATATCTTTAATATATAATAAAAAAATTGAAAATAAAAAAGATTTTGATAATAAAATAATAGATTATTTAATTAAAAACAATAAGAAATATAAGTTGATATTGGATGAAAAAATTGAGTTTATTTTTGATGATGAAAGTAAATATAAAAATATTTATAAAAATGAATTAGTGGTAACCATTCCAGGATCTAAAACTAATGAAATTGGGTATATATCAACGCCTATGCTAATTATATTGCCTACTCAAAAGCCGGAGTATATACCTATATGGGGGATAGCAGGATGGTTTGATTTTTTTGGAAATTTTGGCAAAAAAATTAAAGGAATTTTTGTTAAAAACTATATCAATTCTTTTATTAAAACTAAGAAAAGATTTATTTCATTACCTAATATGATAGCTAATAATGAAATCGTTAAAGAATATATTGATGATATTTATCCAGATAATTTAGCTAAGAAAATTATAGAAACTTTAAGTGATAAAAACTATCTTAATACGGCTAAAAACGAATTGAAAAAAATCTATGAAAAATGGAATTCAGAAGCTATAAGCTTTTATGAATTTATTCAAAAATATATTCCTAATAATTAAAAAGGGAATTATTAATAAATCAGAAATTTAATAATATAAAAACTAATATAAAAAACAAAAATAATTAAAAAATGAATTAACATAGTCTTAATAAAAGGGGGCGTTTTTATATGGATAATTTAAAATTGTTAAAAGAGAAATATAACTATAGTGTATGGTTAGATTATTTAGATAGAGATTTAATTGAAAATAAATTAGATGATTTGATAAATAAAGGTTATGTTTTAGGTATAACTACTAATCCTACTATTTTCAATAAGGCTATTTCTAATGTTAGTTATTATAAAAATAGAATTAAAGAATTAAAAGAAAGTAATTATTATAAAATAGTAGAAAAATTGATGATAGAAGATGTAAAATATGCTGCTAATAAACTTTTAAAGGTATATGAGGAAACACAAGGGTATGATGGATTAGTTAGTATAGAGGTTCCTCCTTATATAGCTTATGATCCTAAAGCTACCATTGATAAAGCTATAGAAATATTTAATGAAATTTCTATGCCTAATATACTTATAAAGGTTCCAGGGACTTCACCAGGATTAAAAGCTATTGAAACCCTACTATACAAAGGAATAAATATTAATATTACTTTACTATTTAGTATTAATAATTATAAGCAAGTTTTACAGGCTTATGTTAATGCTTTAAATAAAAGAATACAGGAGAACTTAGATATAAAAAATATAGTTTCAGTTGCATCATTTTTCGTTAGTAGAGTTGATACCGCAGTAGATAATCTATTATTAAAAATAAATAATGGTAATATTATTGACAGATTTTTAGGGAAATTAGCTATATTCAATTCTTATTTAGCTTATATTGAGTATCAAAGATATTTTGAAAACGAGTTTAAATTTATAGTTTCAAAAGGTGGAAAATATCAAAGGATTTTATGGGCTAGTACTTCTACTAAAAACCCTAATTACCATCCACTTAAATATGTTTATGAATTATTCCTCCCTAACTCTATTAATACTTTACCTTATGAAACTTTAAATATACTTATAAATGAACACTTAAAAAATAATATAGATGAAAACATTTTTAAATTAAATCTTGAAAAACTAAATAAAGATTATATTTTAAATGAGATTAAAGAATTAAATAAATATATAAATTTTGAGTGGTTATTAAATGAACTTGAATACAAGGGAGTTAGCTTGTTTTCTGATTCATATAATGAAATATTATATAACGTTATTAATAATTTAGAGATAGTTAATGCTTAAACTTTTGCTAATTTTTAATTTTATTTGTCTCTTTTTATAAGCATTTATTCTTAAGTAATAAGGTAGAGTTGGACTATCTATTATCAGTTTTCTTATTATTGAATTTTCATCTAATGACATCTCTTTTAAAAATGTTGTTATTTTTTGATTTTTAAGTAGATCTTTATTATCTTCTATTTCTTTTATTACTCTCTTTAAAATAAGGTATTTTATAATCCAGTCTAAATTCAGTAAATTATTTTTAAAGCTATCTATTGTATTTAGTAATTTTTCTATATTTAAATTTTTTATGTAGTTTTCTAAGAGTTTATTGGTTTCAGTTTTAAAGATATTGCTAAATTTTTGATAAAATTGTAAAATTTCCTCAAATTCAGTTTTATTATAATCTATATTTTCTATTAAGTTATTTATTATTAATTTTTGTTCTTTTTTATTTAGTGTATATTTATTTAGGTTTATAAAAAACGATAAGGGTAAATAATTCATTCTTATTATTTTTATTTTATCTTTTAAGCTTAAAAATCTAAATATTATTTCTTTATCTCTTAAAGAAATTTGGTCTATGAAGTTATTAATTATAATAAAAGCTTTTAAAGAAACATCTTTATTCTTATCATTTAAAGCTTTTATTATTATTATTAATGAAGTATAAAATATTTGAGTTAGCATATTATTATTGTTTTTATTATTTATATAGATATTTAGAAATTTTTCTATATTTTCTAAAATAAGTATTTTAATAATTGGATTTTCTTTTTCTAATTCTATTAGTAATAAATAAGTATTAAAAAATGAGAGTATATTATAAATTTTCTCATTTTGATAAATATTTTCTATATAATCTTTTAGTTTTTTGATTAGGAATATTTTTATATCTTTATAGTTGCTAAGTAATAAAGAAATTATATCTTCTATTTTTAGGTATGAATCTGAAGAAGTATTTTCCATATTATTAATAAAATCATATTCACTTAATTTGTATAAAAAATTAATTGGTTCTTTTATTTTCATTATTTAAACACCTCTATATTATACTTTTAATTTCATTATTCTATTTATTTTATATAATATTAAATTTGAACTTTTTGAATATATTTTTAAAAAAATGTTAAAAATCATTAACATAATATAAACACAGTAGAAAAAAAGGATATAGATAAAAATTAAAGAAAATTAAAATTAAAAGCAACAAAGATAATCCAAATAAACAAAATTATGAATAAACAAGATAATCTAAGTTTTTGGGATTTATTTTTAGCTTCTATTGGCTTTAGTTTTGGGTTTTCCTTAATGTTTGTTCTGATTTCTTTACCTTTTTTAGGATTATCTCAAATTGAGTTTATTAAAAACTATATCAGAATAATAGGAGGTATAATTTTAATATTTTTTGGATTAGTTTTATTAGATTTATTGAAAATTCCATTATTAAAGAGATATTTTAAATTTATGGATATAAAAAATAAAGCAGATAATAAGAGTAAAAAGGGGTTTTTAGGGATTTTAATAAGTTCTATTATAATTGGGATTAGTTTTTCAAGCGGATGGGCACCTTGCGTTGGACCTGTTATGATTAGTGTTTTATCTATTATCGCTAATCAGCAAAAATTGATTGATGGAGTTATTTTAATTATTTTTATGGCATTAGGTTTAATTACTGGCTTTTTATTAGTTTCTATTTTAGTGTATTTTATTAAAGGTATTATTAATTTTTTATCTAAGGTATCTGTTATTATGGAAAAAATTTTAGGTATTATCTTTATTTTATTAGGGATTATTCTTATTACTTCTAAATTAAGTATATTTTTATCCTTAGGATTGGGTAGTGATATTTTAGAAAAATTTAGTTATAATATAAGTAGTTTAAGCTTAGTTAGTATAATGATATCCTATATTGCTGGATTTTTTATATTTTTATCTCCTTGTACTTTACCCTTAGTGGTTCCTTATGTATTTTATATCACTGGTGTTAGCATAAAAAGGTAGAGTTTATAATATAAAAGTTAATAAAATTTCTCAGATAATCTTGGTATAATGATAACCTTAGCATAATTATTTTCAATATACATTTTTTCATAAAAGGTTTAAATTTTAATTAATAAAAATTATATATTGAGAGATATTTATTAAATTTAAATTAAGAAAGAAAAGGGGGAAAGTAGGATGACTACTAAAACTAAAGATGTTAATCCATATGAGATGGCAGTTAAACAATTAGAAGAAGTAGCTAAATTTATAAACCTAAAAAGTAGCGTATTAGAATATTTAAAGCATCCTAAAAGAGAACTAATTGTATCAATACCTGTTAGGATGGATGATGGTAATGTTAAAGTATTTACAGGATATAGAGTACAGCATAATTTTGCTTTAGGGCCTACTAAAGGGGGTTTTAGATATCATCCTAATGTTAATTTAGATGAAGTTAGAGCTTTAGCTATGTGGATGACTTGGAAATGTGCAGTTATGGATTTACCTTATGGTGGAGCTAAGGGAGGAGTAGCTGTAGATCCTAATAAATTATCTTTATCAGAATTAGAAAGACTAACGAGAAGATATGCTTTTGAATTAATTCCTATAATAGGGCCTGAAAAAGATATTCCTGCACCAGATGTTAATACTAATCCCCAGACTATGGCATGGTTTATGGATACTTATTCTATGGCTGTAGGTTATACTGCCCCAGGAGTAGTTACTGGAAAACCTATAGAAGTAGGAGGTTCTAAAGGTAGGGTAGAAGCTACAGGTAAAGGAGTTATTTTTGTATTATTAGAACTATTAAATAGATTAGGGAAAAATATAAAAGATACTAAAATAGCTGTTCAAGGCTTTGGTAATGTTGGCAGTAATGCTGCATTAGAAGCTTATAGATTAGGTGCTAAAGTGGTTGCAGTTTCTGATGTTAGCACTGCTTTATATGATCCTAATGGACTTGATATTGAACAATTATTTGATTATGTTAATAAACCTGGGAATAAGCAACTTATTAATTATCCTGAGTATTCTAAAATAACTAATAAAGAGCTATTAGAATTAGACGATATAGATGTTTTAATACCTGCTGCGTTAGAAGGAGTTATAACTGAAGAAAATGCGGATTACATAAAAGCTAATATAATAATAGAGGGAGCTAATGGACCTACTACTCCTGAAGCTGAAAAGATATTATTATCTAAAAAGAAAATAGTAGTTCCTGATATATTAGCAAATGCTGGAGGAGTTACTGTTTCTTATTTTGAATGGGTCCAAGATCTACAATCATTCTTCTGGGAAGAAGAAGAAATCAATAATAAATTAAAGAAGCTAATGGTAAGAGCTTTTGAAAAAGTTTGGACTTATGCTAATGAACATAATATCTCCTTAAGATTAGCAGCTTATGCTTATGCGGTTTCTAAAGTAGCTAAAGCCTTAGAATTAAGAGGAATCTTCCCATAATAATGATAATATATTAAAGGGGGTTTTTAAAGTATGTTAAAAGAATTAGCAAAATCACTTAATAATTTAGGTACTGAGGGAGCTTTTGAAGTATTAGCTAAAGTGAAGGAATTAGAAAGACAAGGAAAAAATATTATACATTTACAAATAGGAGAGCCTGATTTTGATACTCCAAATAATATAAAGGAAGCTGCTTATAGGGCTTTAAAAGAAGGTAAAACTCATTATTCCCAACCTTTAGGCATATATGAGCTAAGATCGGCTATAGCTAATTACTACAAAAAATTTTATAATATTGATGTCAATTCTGATAATGTGGTTATAGGGGTTGGGGGAAAATCTTTAATTTTGATTTCTATTATGTCTATTGTTAATGAAGGGGATGAAGTTATTTGTCCCAATCCTGCTTATCCTGCTTATGAATCAGTTCTAAAATTTGTTAAAGCTAATATAAAATATTTACCTCTTAGAGAAGAAAATAACTTTAGTTTTGATTTAGATGAATTAAAATCTTTAATAACTAATAAAACAAAGTTAGTTATAATAAATAACCCTCAAAATCCTACTGGTGGGATTATTCCTTTAGATGATTTAAAAGAATTAGCTAATTTATCTGAAAAATATGGGTTTATTGTACTATCTGACGAGATTTATGATAGGATAGTTTATGATGAAAAATTTATAAGTTATTTGAATATAAAGCAAAGTGATACGATAATAATAAATGGTTTTTCTAAGACTTATGCTATGACTGGTTGGAGATTAGGTTGGGCTATTATTCCGGATTATTTAATATCTAATTTTCAAAAATTAGCTATAAATTTATATTCTTGTCCTCCTACTTTTTCTCAGTATGCAGCTATAGAGGCTTTAGAAGGTCCTCAGGATAGCGTTACTAATATGGTTAATGAATTTAAGAAGCGTAGGGATTATGTATATGATAGAATAAATAATATAGAAAAGCTATCGATGATAAAACCTAAGGGAGCCTTTTATGCTTTTATTAATATTAAAAAAACTAACTTAGGATCTACAGAATTCTTTAATAGATTATTAAATGAGTATAATGTAGCTGTTTTAAGTGGAACTGCTTTCGGAAAATATGGAGAAGGATATATTAGAGTTTCTTATGCCACTTCCTTACAAAATTTAAAAGAAGGAATTGATAGAATAGAAAAATTCGTTAAATCTTTATAATAAAAAAATAATAAAAAAAAATAAAAATAATTTAATGGATTTTAAACAAAAACTAATTAATGAACTAAAGATAATCAAAGATTTATATAAAAATAAACAATATGGATATGCTAATTTTAAAATAAAATTAAATTATGATTATCTAATTAAATTAGCTCAGTCTTTAGTTTCAAATGAGAACGCTAATAGTGATTATATTAATCCTATTTTAGAATCTATTGAAAAAATTATATTATATCATAATAATAAGGAGCTTGGTCTAAAAACTGACTTCTTAATCTTAAATGAATTAGATAATCTAATTAATTATCTTAGAAAAATTTTGGATGTAAAAAATGTTATTAATTTGGATTTATTAAATGAAATGAGTTTAAGAGATTTAAATAATTTTGTACATTTGAAAATATTTGAGAATTATTATCTTCATTTGGAAAATTTGTTTAAAAATAATATCAATAATTCTATAAAATATTATGAGAAATTAAAGAATTTAATAGATAATCACGCAATAATAGAGGATACCATTTTTGAACCTATTTATATAAAAATAGGGACTATTGAAAATTATTATAATGGAGGAGAACCTAATTTGTTTATATACGAACATAAAATGCTAAAAAAAATGCTAAATGATATAGATAATCTAATTGATAATCTTATTTCTAATTTTGATTATAGAATATTAATAGATAATTTAGATAGGTATTTTTATTTGAAAAACACTTGGGAGCATCATTCTTTAAGAGAAAAAAATATATTCTATAAGTTTTTAGATGATAAGGTATCTAATTATTTAAGTACTAATGAGTTGTTTGAAATAAAAAATCAATTAATCTCTATTTTTGATTAGTTTTTTAACATTAATTAAGCAGAAAATCTTTAGCTTAGAGAAGGTGGGGTAGTTTACTTAATTTTAAGAGGAAAATTAAAATATTTTTTATAAAATAAATAGGGGAAGGGGGATTTAAGTAATTAATGGATATAAATGAATTAACTCCTAAGCAAAAAACTGCTATATTATTAGCTTCTTTACCACCTGAATTATCACGTACTATCTTAGAAAAATTCCCCAAGGAAGAAATTAGAACTATAAATCTTGAAATAGCAAAAGTTAGGAACCTCCCAGAATCCCTAAAACAACAAGTTATCAAAGAATTCTTAGAAAAAAATAATATAAGGAGTTTAAGTGCCATAGGTAGTGTTAAAACTTTTGAAGAGAAAAAAACTAATGAAGAATCTCCTTCCATAGCTCAAAATTTAGATAAACTATTAGGTAAAGTAGATTCTTCCCAAAATATCTCTCAAACTATTCCTCAAAATATATCTCAAAATACTTCTTCTACTAATTATTTTAGTTATACTAAATCTAGTAAGCCTTTGGATTTTCTTGCAGGTGTTAATCCTAAAAAAGTTTATTGGGTTTTAAGAAATGAAAGTAATAATGTTATTGCTTTTATATTATATCAATTACCACCTGCAGTTAGCCAAAGAATATTATCTGTTTTTCCTACTTCTCAACAAACTGAAATAAATAAACATTTAGTTAATATTAAAAATGTTAATCCTAAGGTTTTAGAAGTAATAGCAAAGTTCTTGAAAGAAGAGTTAGAAGAAGTTAATATTGAGGTACCTCCTATAGACTTAAGTTCTAATATATCTAATACTAATATTAATCAAAGTGCTTCTGTTAATCCTCCTAAAACTAATACTACTTTATCATCTATTACTATTTCTAATAGGAAATTTGAATTTACTGATATTGCTTTTCTCAAACCCCAAGATATGGAACAACTTATGAGATTAACTAATGTCTCAGATTGGATAAATGCCTTAAAAGGTATAGATCCTGATAGTGCTGAAAAAATTCTATCCATTATGCCCATAACTCAAGCTAAAATTATTAAAAAAGAATTAACTAATTCCTCTGCATCTAAAGATGATATTATTAAATCTCAAAGAGATATTCTCTTTAAACTTAAGGGATTAGTTACTATCGGTAAAATTAAAATATAATTTTATTATTAATATTTAAAATTAAAAGAAGGGAGTTGATAAAAATGACTAAAAAAGTTAATTTTAGTAAAATCAATTTGTTATCAGTTATTTTAGCTGTAGTTATGTTTATTATTGTTATTTCATGTGGAGGAGGTGGTGGAGGAGGCGGTATTATTCCACCTATAGGAGGTGGAGGAGGTAGTGGAGGTAGTGGAGGTAGTGGAGGAGGTAGTACTGATATCTCTTTTAATAATCAAGGATATTTAATTATTGAAACTAAATCTAATTCTTTAGATACTTCTTCTTTATCTTTTAATTTCCAAGCTTCTAATCCTAATATTCTTTCAAATGAAAATAATAATATAAATAGGAATACATTAAATAATATAAGAGAATTTAGATGTGGTTTTAAAGTATCTAATAAAGATAATTTAAATAATAATATACTTTATTCTTCTTCAGCACCTAATCCAAATGATACAAGGAGTTTTATAGTTTATGATAGTGCTACTAATAATACTGTTACAGTTAATGCTAAGTGTGTTTATGTAAATTCTAATCCTAAATATGCTATATGGGTTGATACTAATAATACAGATAATTATGATGAAGAATCTTTATTTAATGCTAATCAAGGTAACATTATAAGTCATTTTAATAATGATTATAATACCTTAACAGCAAATGTAGGGGCTTTAAATTTTTATGTTGATGTTTTAATAACAGAGAAAGTAGATAGTGCTCCAAGTCCAAATGTTATAGGTTATTTCTGGGGTTCTCAAGATTCTCAACGTGTTAATGTACATCCTTATACTTTTTCTTTGAATTATGGAACTTATAATGAGTTTAATGTTACATTAGCTCATGAGTTTGTTCATTTATTAGAGTATAATAAAACAACAATAGGTAATCATTCTGCTTGGATAGCAGAAGGATTAGCTACTTATGGAGAAGAGTTATGTGGGTATTCTGGTAATGTTAGAATTAATTCTATTAAATCATTTTTTGAGTATCCTGATACTACTTCCTTAGTAACTAATAATCCAGATTTCTCTAATTATGGCAAATCATTTTTATTTATAAAACAATTAGATCAAAGATTTACTAATGCCTGGGCTAATATGATTACATCCAGCTTAAATGGGATTAATTTAATAGAGAATATAAATGGTACAGAAGATTTCCAAATTACTGTTGATAAATTTAATATAGCGGTTTTAATTGATACTGATGATAATGATCCTACCTATGATTTTATAGGTCTTAATTTAAATAGTTCTACTTTTAACAATGGGATTTATAGGTATAATGGATGGAATAATACTCGTTTAAATAACATGGGAGCTGCTAATCCAATGACTAAATATAGTGCTTATTATTTATATAAAAGTTCTGCTTTTAATGGAAATATTTTAGTTAATAGTATACAATTATTATTTTCTGATTTTGTAGATAATTCAGTTGCTGGATGGAGTATAAAATATGATGATTTTGATGGTAATAGTAATGTAAGGTTTATTTTACTTTATAAATAATTTTATATAAGATTATAAAAAAAGAAGGAAAAAATTTTTAGATGTAGAATAATAAGAATAAGGGGGATAAAAAAGTATTCCAGCGTAGCTCAGGTGGTAGAGCAGGTGCCTGTTAAGCACCGGGTCGCAGGTTCGAGTCCTGCCGCTGGAGCCCCTTTTTATTTTAGCTCCTAATTTTAATAAGTAATTTTAATAAGCAATTTTAAATAGTTTTTGTGAACAGATTTTATAAGTTGTATCTAACTAGAATTTAGATGTAAAAAATATCCTTTAAAAACTCCCTTCTTTAGGGAAATTTAAGGAGATTAAATATTTTTTATTAAATATGACGGATATTATTAAATTTTTTGAAACATTTGAATTCAATATTTCAAAGAAGGGGCATATATTTGTAATTTCAGGTTTTTCTGGTGTAGGTAAAGGTACTATAATTAATAAAATCCTTGAATCTAATCCTAATATTTATTTTTCTGTTTCTTATACTACTAGACCTAAAAGACCTAATGAAATAGATGGGAAAGATTATTTTTTTATATCTAAGGAAGAATTTAAAGAAAAAATATTAAATAATGAGTTTTTAGAGTGGGCTATTGTTAATGACGAATTCTATGGAACCTCAAAAACTCAAGTACTTCAGAAAATAGAAAATAAAATAGATGTTATATTAGATATAGATGTTAAAGGAGCAATTCAAGTAAAAAGTAAATTACCCAATCTTACTACCTTAATTTATGTAATCCCTCCTACAGGCTTAGAATTACTTAACAGATTAAAGAAACGTCAAACCGAAACTGAAGAACAGATTCTAAAACGTATAACTACATCATTAACTGAGATAAATTATATAAACGCATATGATTACATTGTAATAAATGATAATTTAGATGAATGTATAAAGCAGGTACAAATGATAATAGATACTCAAAAATTTAGTTCTAAAGTAAGCACTTTGTATATATCCAAAAAGATAATGAATTAATTAAATAAATAAAGTTTATAATGAAAGTAATAGGAGGGAATAAATGATATGGATAACTTAATACAAGATATATTATATCCCCCCTTAGATACTTTAATAAATAAGGTACCTCAAAATTCAAGGTTTGTTTTAATAAATGCAGCAGCTAAACGCGCTAAAGATATGATGGAAAAACGAAATATACTACACTTTAATTATAAATTAGATAAATTTTATGATAGAGCTTTAGAAGAAATTTATCACGATAAATTAAAAATAAAATTAAATATCTCTGAAAAGCAAGATATATTGAAAATCCTAAGTGAAGAGTATCTATAGTAATAGTAAAAAATAAAAAATAAGATATGTTAAATGTAAAGAAAAAACTACTGGGACAAGTATTAAAAGAAAAAGGGTTATTAACTGATGAACAGTTAAATCAAGCATTAGAATATCAAAAAAATAATCCAACTAAAAAAATTGGGGAAATATTAATAGAATTAGGTTATATTAATTATGAGGATTTAGCAAAAGCTTTAGCAGAATCTTTAAACATACCTTATATCGATCTGTTAAAAGAAGAAATAGATGAAAATTTAGTATTAAGATTTGATATAGATACATTAAAGCAATATAAATTTATTCCCATAAAGATAGATGAATTGGGTGTAGTAGTAATTGGATTAGTAGATCCTTTAGATTATGAAGCTATAAATATAGCAAGAAGTACTTTAAATGTAGTAAATATAGAGATAGGTGTTATCTCTTATCAAGCTTTTAATAAAGTTATATCTGATTTAGAAAATAAATTCATAATTAATCAAGCTTTAAAAGAAATAAGCTTAAAAGCCACTACCATAGTAGAGGATATATTTAATTATATTAATTTAGAGGATTCATCAGATAAAGAAGGAGTTATTAAATTAGTCGAAGCTATATTTAAGCAAGCTATAACTTACAGAGCTACTGATATACATATTGAACCTTTAAATAATAATGTTCGAGTTAGATATAGGATAGATGGGATTTTACATAAAGGATTAGAATTTGGCTATGAAAGTTTTAATGAAGTAGTTAGTAGAATTAAATTATTAGCTTCGTTAAATATAACTGAACATAGATTACCACAAGATGGACATGTAGTAATAAAAACAAGGAATGGAGAGTTTGATTTAAGAGTATCTGTTTTACCTTCAAGATATGGTGAAAAAATAGTTATTAGAATATTAGATAAACAATCTTCTATATTGTCTTTAAACAAGTTAGGAGTTAATAGTATTAATTTAGAGAAAATTTATAAAATTATTTCAAAGCCGTATGGTTTTATATTAGTAAGTGGTCCTACAGGTGCAGGTAAAACTACTACTTTATTTTCTTTATTAAAAGAAATAGATTTAGAAACTAAAAATGTTGTTACTATAGAAGATCCTATAGAATATGAGATCCCAGGTTTGACACAGGTCCAAGTTAATGAAAAAATAGGTTTAACTTTTTATGAGGGATTAAAATATATTATAAGGCAGGATCCTGATGTAATTTTAATAGGAGAAATAAGAGATAATGAGACTTTACATACTGCCATTAATGCTTCTTTAACAGGACATTTAGTATTAGCTACTATTCATGCTAATGATGCAATATCTACTGTCTTGAGAATAAAAGAAATGATAATAGGTACTACAGTTAAAAATGAGTTCTTGTTTTCTTCTTTAATAGGTATTATTAACCAAAGACTTGTTAGAGTTTTATGTAATAACTGTAAAAAGAAAATAAAATTTTCTAAAGAAGAATTACTAAATTACTTGTCTTTTACAGAAGATGCTGATTTTATTGATTTTGAATATTTAAAAAAATATTCAGATTATGAATTTTTAGAAATTTATGAAGCTACAGGTTGCCCAGTATGTAACTGGGTTGGTTATTTAGGAAGAACAATGATAGCCGAAGTATTAATTTTTGATAATTACTTAAAAGAATTATTTGAAAATAATTTACCTACTTATAAAATTAGACAATTGTTAAGGAAAGAAAGAAAACAGATGTTTTTAATTGATGATGCTATATTTAAAGCAATCTCAGGAATTACTACTTTACAAGAAATAAAACGAGTTCTATAATTTTTAATATATATTAAATAAAAAGGATTTTTAAGTATTTTGAATAATTTTATTATAAGAAAAGGAGGGGTGGCCGAGCGGTCGAAGGCGCTCGACTGGAAATCGAGTGTATCCCCAAAAGGGATACCGCGGGTTCGAATCCCGCCTCCTCCGATTCTGTTTAAATCTTCTTAAATCAAATAATATAGGTATTAAACCCTAAAATGGGTATTAATCTCTAAAAATTCAGGTTTAAAAATTACTTAACCTTTATAAAAGTAATAATATTTTTATATTTTTTTAAAAATTTTTCATTTTTAAGAATTCTATATTTTTTAACTTTATTTTTACTTTTTTTAACAATTCTTCAGATAAGTCTAAGTTATTGTACATAATATGCTCTATATTAAAACCTATATCTAAATTGTACCTTCTATAAGTAAATATTAATTCAATTAGTTCTATTATTAAACTATCAAGAAATCTATTAAAATAAGTATTTAAATCTTTGTCTGAATATATGTCTTTTATATCATTTAAGATTTCATTAGGAAAATAAACGTCTAAAAATTTCATAAAATCTAATTCTTTAAAAGAATTAACAACTGCTAAAGATATATAAATTTTTAAGTTTAATAAATTTGCTATATTTAGATTTTTTAAAGTGTTTATTAAATTATAAAAATTTGATTTATCAAAGATAATTTGAGATATAAAAAAATCTATATTAGAATTTCTTTTTTCAATTATTTTTAGATGCTCATTTTTTCTATGAAATATAGTTATTCCTCCTAAGATAATCTTATCTTTATATTTATCTTTTAATATTTTAGCTGCTTGTATTACTTCATAACCTATATATTCTTTATCACTTCTATCTTTACCTACTAAAACTATTTTATTTATTCCATTTGATATTAAACTATCAATATAATTTAAAAAATAGTTTTTTTCTTTTAGAGGAACAACTACATTAATAATAAAATCTAAATTTTTTTGATAATTTTGGTTATAGAAATTTCTTAAATGAATAGCAAATTCTAAAGGAGGTACTTTTTGTAAATAAGAAACATTTCTATTTTGATTTCTATTTTCTATTATTACTTCAGGAATATTAACAATATTTATATTGTTTTTATAAATAATTTCTGAAATTTTTTTTATAAAATTTTGTTTTTTTATATCATCCCATTTTATAGGATATGGAATTACTTCAAATAAAATATTATCCATTAACTGACTTCCTTTTACTATTGCTTTATTTATAGATTTCCATATAATTTACGATTTCTATATAATTTACTAAGTTTCGTTTTGAGTATAGATAAAAATGTAAGGAACATTTCTATAGAGTTCATTATAATCTAAGCCGTAACCTACTACAAATTCTGGAGGAATTTCGAATCCTTTATAATCAATTTTTACTTTAACTAATCTTTTAGAGGGTTTATCTAATAATGAGCAAACTTTTAAAATCCTTGGTTTTCTATCTTTTAAAAATTCTATTATTTTCTTTAGAGTCAAACCTGTATCTACTATATCTTCTATTATAAATACAATTCTATCATTTATATCTATCTCTATATCTTTTTGGATTTTTACATTATAAGTAGTATGACTACCAGAATAGCTTGATACTTTTAAGTAATCTATTATTATATCTGATTTTATATTTTTAATTAAATCTGAAAAAAAGAATATACTTCCTGTTAAAACTGCTATAAATATTGGTATATCATTTTCATCTCTTTTATTTTTTACTAAAAAATCATCTATTAATTTCGCTAACTCTTTTACTTTTTCCTGAATTTGTTCTTGAGTTAATAAAATCTTTTTACTCATTGTAAATTGTAAATTATAAATTGTAAATTATGAATTAATTTTCTTGAACTAATTCATTAAATTCTTCTTCATTAATGGTTTCTTTTTGTAATAAAGTTTCAGCAACTTTTATTAATTTATCTTGATGTTTTTTAATTAATTCAATAACTTCATTATAAGCTTGATGAATAATTTTGGATACTTCCAAATCAATTAATCTGGCAGTTCCTTCACTATACCTTTTTTCTTTAACTAAGTCCCTTCCTAAGAATACTTCTTTAGAAGCTTCAAATGATACTAATCCTAAACTAGACATACCAAATTGAGCTACCATACTTCTTGCTATTTTAGTAGCTCTTTCTAAATCATTTTCTGCTCCAGTAGTACAGATATTTAATATAGCTTCTTCAGCAGCTCTCCCACCCAGTAATACTTTTATTTGAGAAAACAATTCTTCTTTTTTGTAATTGTATTTATCTTTTTCAGGAGCTTGCCATGTTTGCCCTAAACTTGGACCTCTTGGTACTATAGAGATCTTTTTAACGGGATCAGTATAAGGAGTAAATTTAGCTACAATAGCATGTCCTGCTTCATGATATGCTGTTATTTTTCTTTCTTCTTCTGTCATAACCAAACTTTTTCTTGCTGGTCCCATTAACACTTTTTCTATTGCTTCTTCACAATCCTCTAGTTCTATATATTTTTTACCTTTCCTAACAGCAATTAAAGAAGCTTCATTTAGCATATTTTCTAAATCTGCTCCAGTAAAACCAGGAGTTCTTCTTGCTAATTCTTTTAAATCTAAGTCGGGAGATATTTTTTTCTTTTTGGCATGGATTTTTAGTATTTCTTCTCTACCTTTAACATCAGGGATTCCTACAAAGATTTGTCTATCAAACCTTCCAGGTCTTTGTAAAGCAGGATCTAAAATATCTGGTCTATTAGTAGCTGCTATTACTATTATTCCTGAATTAACTTCAAAACCATCCATTTCCACTAATAATTGATTTAGAGTTTGTTCTCTTTCATCATGCCCTCCGCCTAACCCTGCACCTCTGTGTCTTCCCACTGCATCTATTTCATCAATAAAAATTATACATGGTGCATTTCTTTTAGCTTGTTCAAATAAATCTCTAACTCTTGCTGCACCAACACCTACAAACATCTCTACAAACTCAGAACCACTAACATATAAAAAAGGTACTCCTGCTTCTCCTGCTATAGCTCTACCTAATAATGTCTTACCAGTGCCCGGAGGACCTACTAATAAAACTCCTTTAGGGATTCTTGCACCTATTTCTATGAATTTTTGTCTATTTTTTAAGAATTCTACTATTTCCTTTAGTTCTTCCTTAACTTCGTCTATTCCTGCTACATCATTAAAAGTAACTTTAGGCATATCCTGAGAAAACATTTTAGCACGACTTTTTGTAAAATTGAAAGCTTGAGAATTCCCACTTTGTGCTTGTCTTATAAATGCTAATATCAAAAAAACAAATAATAAAACAGGGATTAAATTAAGGATCCAAAACCATATAGTGGAATCTCCTGATGGAGTATATTTAAAATCTATATTTTTTTCTTTTAGTGTTTTTATTAATTCGTAATCTTGCGGATAATAAGCTTTTATTTTATAATATTTTATATCATAAGGCTTATAGAGCTCAATAGTTATTTCATTATCTTTTAGTTCAGCTTTTTTAACGTTATTTTGTTCTATTTGTTTCCAAACTTCGTAATAAGTTGTTTCTTTTATATTTAATGAATTTTCTGTAACCTTGATAGCTAAATAGGATGCTATTAATATTATGAAAACCCAAATCAATAAAGTCCTCATAAATTTTTCCTTTCCCTTTGTTATTTTTTATATTCAATATTTTTAATTTCTATCCTCCAAGAATAGTTTTATACTTAAAGATGATAAAAAATAAATATCCATTACAATTATAGGTAAATAAATAAACAATATTCCTATTCCTGTTAGTATTAAAGAAAATTGTACTATTGGAATTACTAAATAGTAAATTATCAAAAAAAATAAACTATAAATTAATATTTTTTTTCTATTCTTTTTTAAGAAATTATTTAGTAAAATTGTTAGTTCCTTTAAATTTAATTCCCTATTATTTAATAGCTTATTTTTTATATAGATTAAAACTATTAATTGCTTTATTAAATTGTTATAAAATATATAAAACAGAATTAGAAAAAAAAATAAATTAGAAGCAGTTAAAAATCCACAAAAAAACAAATAAAAATTCTCTTCATATATTGCATAATCCATTAGAGATAGTACAGATAAAGATATTATAATTAAAAATAAGAAAAAAAATAAGAAAAAATTAAGATTAGTTTTATAAGTTAATGAGAATATTTTAAAGCCTTTGTAAAGGAAATTTTTTAAATTATCAAAACTAAAAAAAATAAGAAGCGGTTTGTTAATTATTTTTAATTCATTTTTGTTTATTGTATTTTTATTCAATATTAGTAAAATTTTTTCTGATAATTTATAAATAAGGGAATTATAAATGATATGAAATAGATAAATAATAGACCCAAAGATAAAAAATATAATGAAGAAAATAATAAGTTGATTAAGGTAAGCTCCTAAGGTTAAATATTTATAAATCCAGAAAGCTAAATATCCTCCCACAAATAAAAATAATATTACATTTATTAAATTAAAACTAAATAAAAAATTGAAAAGCATTATTTCTTTTATATTTTGACCTATTATAATATTACCTAAATACAAAAAATTATTAAGTTTTTGAGTATCTATTTTAATTTCATTTTTTAATTGATTATCTTTTTTATTTTCTAAATTTACTTTTGTTATTTGATTACTGGTTTCTTTTATATTTTCTAATATATTTACTTGCTTTAAATTAGAAATTATATTTCCACAGTTATTACATATATAATTATCTATTTCATTTAAACTTTTTGATGTAATATCTTGTATTATGTTATTACACTTATCACATACAATAAGAAATATTTGGGAATTTTCTGAATTAGACTTTTCTAAATTATCTAAATTATTGTTTTTACTATTTGAATTATCTTGAGTATTATTCATATTTATTAATTTTTTTTAACTATTTTAATTATTTTTTTAGTTATCTTAAATTTGGTATAGTAGGAGTAAAAGGTTTGGATTGATCTATGCCGATATTTATTCCTACTATAGGTATAGCTTTTAAATATGCATATATATATAATTGTTTTAAAGTGCTTCTATAAACTAAGTAGCTACCCCAACAATGATTGTCTTTTATTAAAACTATATCTATATAATCTATTTTATTCCTAAATGTATTATAATTAAACCATAAATTTAATTGTAGATCTTTTCTAAGTAAATAAGAAAAACTAGTGCTTATATTTGAAAATTGATTTCTACTAAAGTCATAAGAAGTATTTAATAAAAGATAAGTTTTAGGATCATTGTATTTAAAAGTTATAATTAAGGGACTAATCTTTCCTATATTTAAATTATAGTTACTTGATAAGTATAATTCGTAAGTATTTAATTTAAATAATTTAAGATTGAAGTTAAGATTTTGATATTTTCCTGTGAAATCTGCAAATATTGGAGCAAAACCTTTACCAAATAAATATGAATAATTTATATTCAAATTTAAATACTTTTTATTTAAACTGAAATTTGAAGTAAAAGAATTAACATAATTAGCATGATTGTTTCTATCAAAATAATAGTTTCCAGTGTTATAGAAATTTTGTTTGAAATAACCACTTGTTGCCCAATTTATATCTTTTTTCTTTAAATGAAATAAATTATAATTTAAATAAAATTGGTATTTAGTGGTTATTCTATTAAATTGTGGTTCATTGTATTTACCAAAAAATAAACTTGGACTTAAATATATATCCTTAAATAAACTAAAACCTTTATAATATATTGGCTTATTTAATTTTAGAGTTATTTCTGGCACTTTATTTACTCCAAAAAATAAATTACTATTTTTTGTATTATCAATTAATAAACTTAATGTATATAAATTGTTACTAAAATTATAATTCAAATTTAATCTAAAATTTTCATTTATTACACTATTTGTAATATAGTTATTTTCTACATTTTGATAATTCAAATTAAAGTTAATGTTTTTGTAAGAATGAGATAAATTTATATTTTGACTTATTCCTTTAAATAGCCCTGATGTAGAAGTTGTGTTATTATTATATGTTAAATTTGTATTCAGTATATTGGTGTTAAAACCAAAAGATATATTTTCATTTAAAGGAGTTTGAAAATTTCTAAAATTTGATTGATTTGAAGTATAATTTAAATAAGCATTAAAATATTTTATTATTTTACTATTTATTTGCCATCCTAAATTTATACTATTATTTATATTTCTATATGAGGTATCTAAATTATTATTATTGTTAAAAAATAAGTAATTTCTCATAGAAATATTAATAGATTTGAAGTTAAAATTAGAATTATTGTTTATTCCGTAATATAAGCCTGTTCTTTGTCCATATTTTGTTAGAATTTTACCATAGTTTTCTTTATTAAAGTAATAATCAAAATCCTTAGTTATAAAGAAACCATCTATGTTATTATATCCTACTTTAGGAAATATGCTATTATCTTCTGAGATAAATTGCTTTTTCTTTTTTTCTTTTAATGGTATAATTAGTTTTCTATAGCCAAAAATTTGCTTATTATAAAAATAAATTTTGTTTTTAGATAATATCATTTTATCTTCAGGATATATTTCTATTTCTTCTGATTTAATATCGTAATGCTTACAATTAAAATCATCATATGAACATAGATTGCAAGTTGATATTTTGGCATCTATAAGCTTATAAAAATTATTTTCTAAATAAAGTTCTTTATATGTAAAGAATAATTTATCTTTCAATTGTATAGAAGAAGCTTCATATTTTTCTAAGTAACCTCTACCCCTTTTAGCTATTATTTTTTTTATATCATTTTCATCATATTCTATTACTACATCATCACTAATAAACTCATCTAACCTTCTTAAATTCTTTATAAAAATATTATTGTATAAAAATATTTTTCTACTTTTTTTATCTATTCTAACTTTATTAGATTTAATATAGTATTCGTTAGTATATATTTCACTAAAATTTTCTATTTCAGTATAATCTGGAGTATCTATTAAAGAAGGTGTGTATATTATAAAACTGCTAAAATTAAAATTATTACTTTGGGCTTTTGTTTTATTTATTTTTAAGATGATAGTTATTAAAAATAATAAAGATAATAAAAATAGCTTAAAAAATTTACGCCTCTTAAACCAAATTAAAACCATAAATTATGAAATTATATATAGGTAATTAACTAAATTACTAAATTTTTTAGCAAATTATACAGGAAATCATTTTTTTTAGGTATGTAAATATTTTTTAAATTTAATAATTTAAAATCTTTATCCACAAAGGTATGAATAGTTATACCCTCCGCTATTAGATTCTGTAAAACTATTTTTTTATAATTACTTTTTAAATAATTATAATACCACAACATTTCTATTAGCTTTCTTTTATTGTTTTTAACAAAATCAAATAAATCAAATAAAGCTTCTTTATCTATTTCTTTGATAATAAAATATCTAAAATATATTTTATTTAATTCAATTTTATCTATAAAGCAGCTAATAAAAAAAATATCTTCAAATTCTAATTTTTTTATATATTTAGATGAACTTTCAAGTAGTGGACTATATATTTTATATTCATTTTCTAAGACACTATAAGGTAATATATTTGTTGTAAAATAAAAGCATCTAACTAGCTCATAATATCTAAAATAATTAGAATGATGTACTACTTGCATCTTATCTACTTCGTAATACCTAACATATTCTTTTATAACTATTACCTTATTATCTAAAAAATTCATTAAATTTTTTAAATCAAAATTACTTAAAAATTTACCAGCTTCCATATTACTATATTTTTATTACCTTTTATATTTACCTTCATAATAAAAGTTTTTTATTTTTGATTTTTTGTATTTTTTAACATATTTTTAAGGGTTTTTTAAATTTTGATGTATAATTATATAAATGGGTAAGTTTTTTTACTTTGATATTAAACTAAAAAGGTAATAAATAATAAAAAGAAGGTGAGGGTTATGAAAATTAATCCTAAATACTATTATAACATTCTATCTTTTAAATTTATTGTTTTTATTTTTTTAATTTTATTTTTAAATAATTTAGATGTTATAAGTAATACTTTAGGGCAAATAAGAGGAACTATTATGTTAGATTATTCTGTAACTCCAGGTGTTGGTAGTGGTACTACACCAGGGTTAGGGGTTAGTGTATATTTAGAACCTATTCCTCCTACTCCTGGATTACCTCAGCAAACCCTTACTAATTCCTCTGCTTCCTTTGAATTTATTAATTTAGCACCAGGTAAATATAAATTAACTGTCTCTAAACCACAATTTAAAACTCAAGTAATAGAAATAGATATTAATCCTGGAGATATCAAGATAGTTAATATAATACTTACCCCTGAAAAAAGAAGGGATTTAGATTCAACTACTGTAGGTATGAATTATGATCCTAATAATGATAAAGTATATATAGCTGTTCCTTCGGATTACGACACTCCAGGAGGTATTCCTCCCAGTGCTGGGCCTGAAGATATGCAAGATTTGGCTGCTATCCAATATGGAGCTAATCCATTAGAATATGCAGATAGAAAATATTTTACTATGTATGGACAAGATGGCATATTTATGGGGAATGCTATTAATGGATTAGCTATTATGAGTACTCAAACAGACGGAAAAATTAAAGCTAATGTTAATATTGGTTCTCGTGTACATTTACTTGCTTTTAATAAAAATTACTCTAAGTTATATGCTTTAGATTTTAAGTCTAATTTCTACGTTATTTCTCCTAATAACAATAATAAAATTATAAACAAATTTTCTTTATCTACAGAAAATTTACCTTCTGATATAGTAGTAGGTGATAATTTTGTTTATGTATCTTTAATGGGTCCTGAACCTAAAATTACTATGATTGACTCTTCTAGGGATTTTCCTGTTAATTCTATTATTTTATCAAAAAATCCTAAGTTATCAAAGATAGCTTTTTCTTCTTCATCTATTTTACAACCTCAAGGCTTAGCTTTATCTTATGATCAATCTAAATTATTTGCTACTTTTGGAGATTCTAATGTTGGTTATTTGTTAATACTAAATGCTAAAACTTTAGAAGTTGAAAGTTATATAAAAGTAGGAAGTATGCCTTTAGGTGTTGCTACTCCTGATGGTAGAAGAGTTTATGTAGCTAATTATAATGATAATACTGTTTCTTTGATTGATGCTAAAAATAATATAGAAGTGGGAAGATTTAGAACAGGATATAAGCCTTCTAAAATTGTTGTACATCCTTCTTTAAAATATGTTTATGTTTCTAATGAAGGTTCTAATTATATAAGTGTTATAGATGTTTTAGCAAGTAAGATATTATTTAATATTCAAGTGAAAGATGGTCCTACTTATATGGGGATTAGCCCTTATGGAGATAAATTATATGTTTCTTGTAAGGGATCCAAAACTGTATGTGTAGTTGATTTAGTTAAGAATATGATGGTAGCTGAAAGCGTACCTGCACTTTATGCTACTCCCGCTGGAATTGCTGTTAAAAAATAGTTTGTTTAATTTATAAAAATTGTAGTCCATAATAACGCAGCTAACAACAGTAATTAGGTAATTCAATCTTAAGAAAGTTATTCTTAGATTTGAAAAAATAGAGGTGTAAAAAAGATGAAGAAATTGCCAATAGGAATAAGTGATTTTAAAGAATTAATTCAAGGAAATTATATATATGTGGATAAAACAGAGTATATTTATAAATTAATAAATAGTGGGAAATATTACTTTCTAAGTAGGCCTAGACGTTTTGGAAAATCTTTATTAATCTCCACTATAAGTTACTTATTTCAAGCAGAAAGAGAGCTATTTAAAGGAACATATATAGAAGATAAGTGGAATTGGGATGAAATTTATCCAGTAATAAGGGTAGATTTTTCAAAAGATGTAAAAAACAAAGATGATTTAAAAGAGAAAATATACCATGAATTAAAAAAGAATTATATGTGGAATAGTCTAGAAATTCCAAAAGATATAAGAGATGAAAGTATATTATTAGAAGAGCTAATAATGAGAATAAGCGAAAAGGAACAAAAACAAGTGGTAATATTAGTAGATGAGTATGATAAACCAATATTGGATTTAATAGAAAATAAAAAAGAAGCAGAAGAAGTAAGAAAGGAGCTAAAAGCTTTTTATTCTACAATAAAAGGTTTGGATAGATATATCAAATTTGTATTAATAACAGGAGTAAGTAAATTTTCAAAAGTATCTCTGTTTAGTGGATTAAATCAATTAGAAGATATTTCCCTAAATAAAGAATTTGGTAACATTTGTGGTTATACTCAAAAAGAATTAGAATTTTACTTTAAAGAATATTTAGAAGGACTAAATTTAGAAGAAATAAAAGAATGGTATAACGGTTACTATTTCTTACAAGATACACTCTATAACCCATTTGATATTTTATTATATTTGAAAAATAAAGTATTTAAGAATTATTGGTATGAAACAGGAAAAACTGAATTCTTATTTAAGCTTTTGAAAACAAGTAATTATCAGCTACCATATTTAAATAAGCTATATTATACAAATGATATACTAGATAAATTTGATTTAGAGTATATAAGCATAGAAGCGCTAATGTTTCAAACTGGTTATTTAACCATTAAAGAGGTAAAACAAATACAATCGGAAGAGATGTATCTTTTGGATTATCCAAATAAAGAAGTAAGACAATCGTTTAATAGAGATTTAGTATTTTATATAACCAAAAGCTATCATACAGATAGAATCTATAATTTAAAAATAGCAATTATAAATGAGGAAATTGAAAAAATAAAGGAACAAATAGAAATTTTTATTAATTCAATAAGTTATAATATACTTAAAAATGAGTATGTATATCAAGCTGCTATTTATGGATTAATCTATTCTACTGGCTTTAATATCATAATAGAAGATAACACTTCTAAAGGAAGAATTGATTTGACAATCTTGGTAAATAGAAGTATAGTATATATAATAGAATTTAAAGTAATAGAAAAAGAAGAAAAAAAAGGAAAAGCTTTAAAACAAATAGAAGAAAAAGAATATTATAAAAAATATTTAGATTATCAAAAAATTTATATAATTGGAATAGAACTTAATAAAACTAAAAAACAAATTGTTAATTTTGAATACCGAAAGATTAAATAAATAGTATCTTATTATAGCATTGATAGTAAAATTATTATGAAATTTTAAATAGAGGTGTGAAAAGAATGAAGAAATTACCAATAGGAATAAGTGATTTCAAAAAACTAAGGGAAGAGAATTTTATATATGTAGATAAAACTCAGTACATATATAAGTTAATAACAGAGGGAGGAGGATACTACTTTTTAAGCCGTCCTAGACGTTTTGGAAAATCTTTACTAATTTCTACAGTAGAATATCTATTTAAAGGAGAAAAAGAATTATTTAAAGGTTTATATATATAAGATAAATTTAATTGGGAAGAAGTTTATCCAGTAATAAGAATAGATTTTTCCAAAGATATACTAAAAAAAGAAGACTATAAAAAAAGGGTAATACAAGAACTGGAAAAGAACTATATTAATAATGGAATAGAGATGTTGGAAAAAGAAGAAGATGAGATAAGCTTACTTGAAAAGTTGATAATAACTATATATAAAAGCTATGGAAAACAAGTAGTAGTATTAGTAGATGAATATGATAAGCCAATATTAGATCTAATAGAAGATATCAAACAAGCTCAAAATATTAGAAAACAGCTAAAAGCATTCTATTCTGTTCTAAAAGGCTTAGATAAATATATAAGATTTGTCTTAATAACAGGGGTTAGCAAATTCTCTAAAGTTTCTCTTTTTAGTGGATTAAATCAATTAGAAGATATCTCATTAAATAAAGATTATGGCAATATATGTGGTTATACTCAAAATGAATTAGAAAATTATTTTAAAGATTATTTACAAGGTCTAAATTTAGATGAAATTAAAGAATGGTATAATGGATATTGCTTTTTACAAGATACACTTTATAACCCATTTGATATTTTGTTATATCTAAAAAATAAGGAATTTG
>Ga0079997_115444_pt1 | contig 35796 bp, 34 predicted proteins | sample PerSpoCPS_CMetaG_FD_69200 | JGI IMG/M metagenome (GOLD analysis project Ga0079997, IMG submission 69200) | Archaeal communities from Yellowstone National Park, Wyoming, USA - Perpetual Spouter C (PS_C) MetaG (SPADES assembly) (version 2) | ecosystem: Environmental > Aquatic > Thermal springs >... | reverse complement strand
CAGGTCCCAGGTGCCAGATAGCCGGTACCCGATACCGGGTACCCGGTACCTGTCTTCGAAAAACCCGCACACCGGGTCTGCATCCTGCATCCTGTATCCTGCATCCATAGCTTAACAAAGCAGTAGCCCGCGCCTCGCATCCCGTACCACCTTACCGGAACCCCTTGGGGACAAGGCCGTGCCGCCGGAGGAGTTTATAGACGCTCGTTCGCCGCAGGCCGGCGATGCGAGCGGCCTCGGTGATGTTGCCCCGGCTCTGGGCCAGAAGCCGGATGAGGTACTGTCGTTCAAACTCCCGCACGGCCATCTTCCGGGCCTGGGCGTAGGGCAAGCAGGCGCCCCCCTCGGGGGACTCCCGAAGCGCTCGCAGGATGTGTTCCGGCAGGTCCAGGGGCGTAATCCACGGGCCCGAGGCCACGGCCATGAGGCGGCGACCTGGTGGACCTGCTGGAGGACCCGCCGGAAGTTAGGCGCCTGCCCGACGATGCCCTCGACCTGCCACCGTTCCTGGAGCTGGCGACGCAGGGTCTGGTACTGCTCGTAGAGGCTCCGGTACCGGCAGGCCCGCTGGACGACGACTTCCAACTGCCGCATCGTGAAGGGCTTGGGGATATAGTCGAACGCACCGCTCTGCATGGCTTCCAGGTCGGTCTCGACGGAGGCAAAGGCCGTGATGACGATGACGACCAGGTCCGGCTGGATAAGCCGGACTTCTCGCAAAAAGGTCAGGCCGTCCATCCCGGGGAGCCGGATGTCGACGATGGCCACGCCGTACGTTTGCTCCCGTATCAGGCGGAGCCCCGTCTCGGCGTCCGCCGCGCAGTCTACGGCGTAGCCCATGTGCCGGAGGACCTTCGCACAGGTCTCTTGCATGTCCGGTTCGTCCTCGATGACCAGGACCCGAAACCCATGCACGGGCCGCCTCCGATTCCCGGAAGGCTCGGTCACAGACTGCGAGCCCCCGCTCGCCTCTCTCCCACCGCAGGCCCCCCGATGACCGACCGGACCCTCCGCGGCAAGACGATTTCAAATTCTGTACCCCTCCCCACTTCGCTCCGGACCCGGACGTCGCCCCCATGGGCCTGGACGATGGTCCGAACGATGCTGAGACCCAGACCGGCCCCCCGGGGCTTGGTCGTGTAAAACGGCTCCCACACCCGGGCGAGGGCCTCCGGCGGGATCCCGGGGCCGTTATCCCGGATGACGAGTCGGACGTCGTCGCCCCGGTCCTGCAGGACCACCCGGACCTCGCCCCCCGAGGGCATCGCCTCGATAGCGTTCTTGACGATGTTGGTCACGGCTTGCTCTAACCGAGCCGGGTCTCCCTCGACCCAGCACGCCGTAGGCCCCTCATACCTCATGCAGACACCATGCGCACCCGCCGGGTCCCGCAGGAGCTCCAGGGCCTGCTGGACGACCCGGACCAAGTCCACGGTCTGGACCTGCATGGGCTGAGGCCGGGCCAGGTCCAGGAGATTCTGCACGAACTGGCCGATTCGGAGGGCCTGCCGCTGGATGGCGTCCAAATCCTGAAAACACTCGGCGCACAGGGGCGGGATTTGCCGGCGGGTCCGAAAGCACGTCTCCAGACGCATCCGGATAAATTCGGACCGTGTGGCGATGACTCCGGCCGGCGTGTTGATCTCGTGGGCAATCCCGCTGGCCAGCTCCCCCAAAAAGGCCAGACGGGCCGCCCAAACGAGCTGTTCCTGCGCGGCCAGGAGGTCCCGCCGCTGTCGGTCGATGAGTCGCTCCATCTGCAAAAGGACGACCCCTACGAGCAGGCCGGCGGCGACGACCCCCAGGGTAAAGAGGCCAAAGACGACGAACAGGTTCCGGCTGATCGTCTGGATGAAGCCCCAGGGAAGCTGGACAAACTCGAGAGACCCCACGACTGAAGCGCCCTCGACGGGCCACACCAGCCGAACCCACCGACCCTCTAAGCCGACCGACGGCGAGGCCCGGACCTGCCTCGTCGAACGGGGACCGTCCGACGACTCCAGCCGCGAGTCGATGCTCCCGTCCGGCCTCCATACGAAGGCAACCCGGGCGTCCCCCAGGGCAAGCCGGATATCCCGAAGTTCCAAGACCTCCCCGAAGGCGATGACGGCCGACCGAACGACATCCGGATGGGTCAGGACCGCCTCCGGCGTCAGCCCCCGGTAGAGATGATGGAGCACATAGCCCCGGATGAGCTCAGCCGGGCTCCGGCTCCTTTCAGAGACCGTTCGCAGGAACTGTCGCCACTGGAGCTCGGCGATCAGCAACATCATCCCGGTGGCCAGTACGATGAAGACGACGTTTAGCCGAAGGAAGAACCGGACGAGAAAGACCTCCATCACCCGGTCCAGGTAGAGCGTCAGTCCGGCCAGGACGCCCCAGAAGACCAAGGCACTCACCAGGAGCCACGTCCCCACGCCGGCCGTCGGGAGAGGGAAGGCCGTAAACCGAAAGGCCAGGTCCAGCGCCACGCTAAGACCGACCAAGGCCGCCCCGACCCACGGCCACCATCCCCGGCGGCGCCCCTCCAGGGCCAGGAATAGGCCAGCGGCCAGGAGACGGAGGACCTGAAAGGCCCCGACCCATAGGGCCGGAAGGACCGTCTGCGCTCGCACCGTGGCATTAGCATAGAGGCCGACCAGCCCCAGGGTACTCAGGGCCAGCAGGCTGACGACGGCCCATAGGCCCCAAAGCGTCCGGTCCTTCTGGCGGAACCACGAACCGGCCAGGGCCGTCCACAACATCCCGGCCCATACAAACTGGAACATGTGAACGATGAACAGCTTCTGGACGTCCAGAAGGCTCACGGCTCCACCCCGTTCCCTTCCAGCAGTGTGCGGTCGCCCCTGCGCACCCCGACCTCTCGGGTGACCGGGCAGAGGCCCCGGCAACTTCCAATCGGACACCGGTAGAGTTTCAAAAAGCGTGCCAAATGGAGGGGACCGGGCGGCCGAGCCGTCCCCCGACCGGAAACAGCGGCACGACGGTAAGAGTCCAGTGGCTGAGGGCGATCCCCCGCCACCCAGCGGCGAACGCTCAGACAGCAAGGGGCATCCTTAAGGGCTCCCCCCACCGGTCCAGGACGCCGGACCGTCGCGTCGTCCGGCCGTCCCCTTCTGTCGCCCGGTGGGCGACACCCGAGAGTCGGCCTCCATGCGGAACGACGGGGGTTGTCCGCCCGGGCCGTCTCCCGGCCGGCGACAGGACCCCTGGGGAACCTCGGCCGAAATGGGCCTGAATAGCGGAAATTCGTCCAGCGGCACGGAACTTGTGTTCCCGTCCCAGACGACACCAACGGAGGTCGACCATGATCCGCAAGGTCGCTATCACCGTCCTGGGGACTGCCCTCTTCCTGGTGGGGACCCCCACGGTCACTCGGGCCGTCCCGGCATTCGCCAAGAAGTACAACCTCCCATGCAGTGGCTGTCATACAGTCTGGCCGATGCTGAACGAATTCGGCCGAAGATTCAAAGAATATGGATACCGCCTGAGTCCGGACCAGGAGCTGTCCGACCAGGAACACGTGAAAAGCCTGGGGATGAGCCTGTTCAAGGGAAACCCCCTGGCCGTGCGCGTGGTCGGATTCTTGGCCGATAAGAAAAAGGAAGGCGAACTCAGACTCCGACCCTTCCATGAGGCAGAGGTCTTCATCGCCGGCAACGTCTTGGAAAAGGTCTCGGCCTTCGTGGAATTCGAGGCAGAAGATGAAGAAGGATGGGAGCCGGCCGGCGAGATGGGGAAAGTCGGACTCCACCTGCGTCCGGAGGTGAACGTCGTGGCCGGCTATGGGGCCGTCCTGACAGCCGACCCCTACCAGCCCCTCAACCACGCTCAATTCACGCGCGCCCACCCCATGGTCGTCCACCACGGGTTTGTGGCCGACCAGCCTCTGGGAGAGTCCACGCCCTTCATCTCGGTCTACGGGCGGGTCGCCCGACGGCTCTTCTACCTGGCCGGCGTGAGCACGGGCGTCGGAGACCTGGAAGGGGAAGACAAGAAGGACTGGACGGTCCGGCTGGCCGTGGACGTGACCCGCAACGTGACCGTCGGGGGTCTGGTCCTGGAGGGTCGAAAGGCCGTCGGGGAAGAAGAGACCCAGAAGTACCGCCGCCTGGGCGTGGACTTTCAAGTCCAGTTCTATCGCTGGAGCCTCATGGGCGCCTACCTCCGGGCCTCTGACGAGATGGGTCCCGGCGGCCCCCGTCAGAAAGACCATGTCCTGTACGCTCAGGCCTACTACCTCTTCTTCCAGCAGGGCCGGCGACCTCTCGTAGCCCCCATCGTCCGTATCGAAAACTACTCGATGGAAGGCATGAAATATACGGATGGCCTCCTGAACCTCACGGTCTTCCCCTGGGAAAACGTGAAATTCGCCGTCGAGTTCTGGACGAATCTGAGCGTCCCGAAGGGCGTCGCAAAGAGCAACCGAATCACCTTTCTCGTCGACACCGCCTTTTAACCTAAGGGTCTCATGGGGGTGGACCATGCGGTCTGATCCGTTCGCCTCCCCGTCGGCCCGTCGTCGGCGATGGGCCTGGACGGTCGTCGTCGGTGTGGTCCTCGTCGGAGCCCCGCTCCGGTGGACCCCAGCCCAAAACCCCTATGCAGGCGATCCGGAGGCCGCTTCCGAAGGACATGGCCTGTACTTGAGGGTCGGCTGTGCGGGTTGCCACGGCTCCGGCGGCGGGGGTGGGATGTGTCCCTCCCTGACCGACTGCACCTGGACCTTCGGTGGCGACGATGAGACCCTCTTCCGGCTCATTAAGGGCGAACTTCCCAGACAGACGATGCTCCGAACGTTTGGAAGTGTTCTGACCGACGACCAAATCTGGAAGATCCTCGCCTGGGTCCGCTCCGTGAACCGCTGTCCGGAGGCGGCCGATACGCCGACGAGCCCTCCGGCGGCCTCCGGTGCGGGCGTCGTCACCGGTGTCGTGCGTCACCCCTCGGTCGCCCAGTTCGAGACGATCGTCTACATCGACGACGACGTCCCCGGCGGGAAGCCGACGGCGCCGCCCACGGCCGTCATGGACCAGAAAGGCAAGACGTTCATCCCGCGTGTCTTGCCGGTCGTCGTCGGGACGAAGGTCGAGTTCCTCAACAGCGACCCCTTCGACCACAACATCTATTCGCCCGAGGGGGGCTATGACCTGGGGATGATGGGTCCAGGGACGAGGGTTGCCTACACGTTCAAAAAGCCGGGCGTCTACACCCAGCTATGTCGGCCCCATCCGGAGATGCTGGCCTTCGTCGTCGTGCTGAAAAATGCCTTCTTTGCCAAAGTCGACAAGGAGGGGCGGTTCCGGATCGAGGGCGTCCCGGCCGGGACATGGCACCTGAAGGTCTGGAACGAGCGGTTGAAACCGCAAGAGGCCGAGAGGCGCTACACCGTCGAGGTCCGGGCCGGTCAGGAGGTTTCGGTGACCCTGGAGCCCTCCGGTCCGTGAGGGGGAAGCATGCGGCGTAGTGACGAAGGTCTCGGCCGTTCCCAGAGCGACGTTGGGGTCCGCAACCTGTGGCGGGTCTTTGGGAGCGTCGTCTTCTTACTGGGAGCATGGTACGGCCTGCTGATCCGGCAGGCCCTCGTCTGGACGCCGGCCCGCTTCATCCGGGAGAAGCCGCTCCCGGTGTGGGTCTCCGTCGAACTCCCGGCCTGGGCCCGACCCGGACCGGCGGCGACGGCCGGCGCGCCGGAACGGCCTTCAGGCCTTCCGGCGGCACCTTCCAGGTTTTCGAACGTGGAGCGGGGGCGGCGGCTGTTCCATACGGTGGGCTGTGCCGTCTGCCATGGGGTCGACGGTACGGGCGGCGTCCGCAATCCCAACTACGTGCGGGATACGATCCCGGCCCTGGACCGGTTGGCCGAGCGGCTTCTTCTCTTCGAAAAGGCCGACATCCAGAGAGTCATCGAGGGGTTAGCCCGTCACGACTTGTTGGATACGCTCCCCCGGTCCGGCTTGCCCCGATGGCCGGTCATCCGGGCCCAGTATGAGAGCCTCCGAAGCCTGATCTGGAATGGAAATCCCGCCGGTCGCCGGGACCCCCAAGGTCCGGAGCCGATCCCCATGCCGGCCTGGAAGTCCCGGCTGTCGCCGGAAGACGTGGACGACATCCTGGCCTTTCTCTTGAGTCGGTCGCTATGAGGCTCCTGAAGCTCAAGACGCTGTCGTGGGTTCTCGGGGGAATCGTCGCCGGCATCGTCTGGAGGGGGAATCTGCAGGCTCCGCCCGGCACTCCGACCAGCCGACCGACGGGGGCCGTGCCTGCGGAGGTATCGTATATCGCCTTCTCCCACCGCCGGCATACCGACCTCGGGATGGCCTGTGGAGCCTGCCACTTTTCGGCCTATGTCGAGACTCGGGCCGGTCTCCCGACGCTCGAGCTCTGCCGGCTCTGCCACCGTTCCGTCGAAGCCCCGCCGGTCTCCTGGGAGCCCGCCACCCGCCTGGCCAGTCACGTGTTCTTTTCCCACCGGCGCCATACGACGGTGGGGAACCTCTCGTGCGAGCGGTGCCACGAGGCGGTCCCGACATCCGAACCCAGCTTCCCCCGGGGGATGACGGGCATGAACCGTTGCGTGGCCTGCCATCGAGTCCTCGGAGCCTCGACAGACTGTCTGAGCTGTCATCGGTAAACGGGGTCGGCTATGGGCTGGACCCGACGGCAGTTTCTTCAGTACGGCGTGGGCGTCATCGTCGGAGCCTCCATCGTGCGGGGCTTGCGGGTTTTCCCGGCCCTGGACGCCGTCGAACCCCGGGAGGGGCGTCCCTATACGTCCCAAGCGTGGATTGAGGGTCTGTGCGATGGATGCCTCGCCCTGTGCCATTTTCAGTTCCGTCAAGTCGACGGTCGGGTCGTCGGGGTCCGGCCTGACCCGGACCGGCCATGCTCCTGGGCCTACGTACTTCCTCATATGTTCCATCACCCCGATCGAGTCTCCTCAGTCCAGACCCGGCCTGACCGGCGGGACGACGGGATGACTGGGTACCCGGTCGCGGCCCGAGACCTCATTCAAACCTTGGCCCGGTACCTGCGCGAACGGCCCCACCGGACGGCATGGGTCTTCCCGAGCCGCACGTCCTCGATGGTGTTCACGCTCTGGCGGGCCCTGGCGCATACTCTGGGATGCCCCGTCTTTTCCGTCTGTCGCCCCCTCGTCGAGCCGCCGGAGGACGCTCTGGTCCGGGCGACGCAGTGGCCGGCCTGGCGGTGGCACCTCGACGAGGCCCCGGGCATCCTATCGCTGGGGGCCGATTGGCTCCAGGCCTGGGAGGACTTTGGAGCGGCTCAGCGGGCCTTCCGACGACTGCGGCCCGTGCCCGGCGCCCTGGTCCATGTGGGTCCCCGTCTGAGTCTGACGGCCATGCATGCCCACCGATGGATTCCCTGCACCCCCGGGATGGAGCCTGCCGTCGGACTCCTCATCGGACGGCTCCTCCAGGGCCGGGAGCCCGTCGGCGGGGGGATCGAGGCCGTCCCGACGGACGAACTCGTCCGGGTCCTGCGGGTCCATCCCGCCGTCATTGACACCGTCGTAGGACACCTAAGCGACCGCGGCGCCTTGACCCTTGCTCCGCGCGGACGACTGGTGGACCAATGGGTCGTCCTGTGGCTGAACGTCCTCCTGGACCAGGTCGGCCCCGGCCGGCCCTTGGCACCGGACGTCTGGGTCGAGCTCCCGTTGGCTCGGAGTGGGGAAGAAAAGCCAGCCGACGAGCTTCCGGACCGGGTCGGAAAGGACGTGGACGTCCTGGTCTTCTTCTCCGTGAATCCTCTCTTTGAAAGCCCTGCGCCCCGGCGATGGCAAAAAGCCCTGGCCGATGCCGAGACGGTCATCGCCTTCTCGACCTTTTGGACGGAGACGGCCCGTAAGGCCGATTGGGTCGTCCCCCTACCCCTGCCGGGCGAGGCGGAGGACGTCCAAGTCCGATGGGATGGCCAGAGCCTCCGGCCCTGGCCGGTCCGCCCAGTCCGCTCCGTCTCCTTTCCCCAGCCGGCCCGCCTTCTGGGAGACCTCCTGGACGCCCTGGGCCTTCCGGCCAAGGCGTTTCCTTGGGACTCCGTCGAGAAGGCCGTCGACGACCTTCGGGTTCACCGGCCGCCCGACACGGTGACATACCGGTGGCCAACTGAGGGACCGTGGACGCCGCCCGCCTTTCGGGGCGAGGGCCTCGTCCTTCTATGGGACTTGCCGGCCGGTCTGCCGAACCCATGGGTCTGGCCTCATCCGTACCTGTACTCACTGTACGGCCCCCACGTCCGAAAACCCTGGCAGATATGGGTCGAGGTCCACCCCGAGACGGCCCGGGTCCTGGGCCTCAAGGAGGGCAACGAGGCCGAGGTCTCCAACGGGGTGGCCCGCATCCGGGCTCGCGTCCACGTCGCGCCGACGACGCCGCCCGACGCCGTCACGCTCCCCCTGGGCGTGGGACATCGGGTCGGCACCTTCGCCGTCCCCGGGGAAGGGGACGTCGGGGACCTGATCGAACCGGTACCCGATGAGCTTGGACGACTCCGGTGGGAATTCCAGAGAGTCCGGGTCCGGCCTGCGGGGTCGTAGGGCCGTAGCGGGGCTGGCAAAGTCTGGAGGTGCCTGTCGTGGTCCGATGGGCCATGGTCATCGACTTGGAGAAATGTTCGGGGTGCCAAGCCTGCGGGGTCGCCTGCGCGGCCGAGAACAATGCCCCCCTGGGGTCCCCCCAGGAGGCCGGGATGGGCCGGCTCATCCGATGGCTTCAGATGCTTCCCCGGATGGAGGGCGAGTACCCTCACGTACGGGCGGAGGTCATCCCGATGATGTGCTTCCAATGCGAACGGCCGCCCTGTACTTACGTGTGTCCCGTGGCGGCCACCTACAAGAACCCCCAGGGCATCGTCGCCCAGGTCTACTGGCGGTGCATCGGGTGCCGGTATTGCGTCAACGCTTGTCCCTTTACCCTCAAGTGGTTCAACTGGTTTCAGCCTCGATGGCCAGCGGCGATGGCCGAGGCGACCAACCCCGACGTGAGTTTGCGGGACAAGGGCGTCACGGAGAAATGTACGTTCTGTCACCACCGCCTCCAGCAAGCCAAGGACCGGGCCCGGGCCGAGGGTCGGCCCCTCCGTCCCGAAGACTACCGTCCTGCCTGCGTCGAGGCTTGCCCCCAAGACGCTTTGACCTTCGGTGACCTTGACGACCCCGAGAGCGACGTTGCCCGCCTGGCCCGAAGTCCTCGGGCCTTCCGCCTCCTGGAGGAGCTGGGTACGCAACCCAAGGTCTATTTCCTGGCGGCGGCCCCCGAGGCCTGAAATCCCGGGGTCGCCCGCCGGTCCCGGAGGTGCGGGATGGCGGAAGTCCTGAAATCGGACGTTGAGACACGGGTCCTGAACCCCCTAAGGCGACCGGCGGGCCGAGCCTACGGCTTGACGGTCGGGGGGCTCGGGGCAGTCGTAGGGTGGAGCCTCTACGCCTGGAGCCGGCAGGTCCAGACGGGTCTGGGGGTCACGGGTCTGAACGCCCCCGTCTTCTGGGGGGTATACATCATCAATTTTGTATTTTTTATAGGAATTTCCCATGCGGGGACCCTGATTTCCTCCATTCTCCGCATCACCGACACCCCCTGGCGACGACCCTTCACCCGCTTGGCCGAGGCCGTCACCGTCTTCAGCCTCCCCTTCGGCGCCCTCAGCGTCATCGTCGACCTGGGTCGACCCGACCGCCTCCTCCACGTCGTCCGCTACCCCCACTTCACGTCGGCCATCCTATGGGACGTCGTCTGCATCAGCACCTACCTCATCACATCCTGCCTTTACTTCTACCTCGCCCTGGTCCCCGACATCGCCCTCTGCCGGGACCTCCTGCCGGAGGCGTCCCCCTGGCGGAAAAGGCTCTATCGGGCCCTGGCCCTGGGATGGCAGGGCACGCCGGCCCAGTGGCGGACCCTGGACCGCCTCCTGACCGGGATGTCTATTTTCCTGTTCGCCCTCGTCGTGTCCGTGCACACTAACGTATCCTTCGTCTTCGGCATGACCCTCAAGCCGGGATGGCACACGACGATCCTCAGCCCCTTCTTCGTCCTTGGGGCCATCTATTCGGGCGTCGCCACGGTCATCATCCTGGCCGCCCTATTCCGCCGCCTCTACCGGCTCGAGGCCCTCATGACCGAGGCCCACTTCCAGTCCTGCGCCAAGTTCCTCCTGGCCCTCTGCTGTTTCTGGCTGTACGCCATGATCATCGAGCACCTGTTCGTCTTCTACGGCGGGGAGACGGCCGAACTCCGCATCCTCGAAGCCAAGTTCTGGGGTCCCTATGCGCCCCTCTTCTGGACGATGGTCGCCTGTTGCTTTGTCATCCCCTTCGTCGTCCTGGCCGTTCCCCGCTGGCGGACAATCCGAAATCTGGTCGTCGTCAGCGTCGCCATCGACGTCGGAATGTGGCTCGAGCGGTACACGATCATCGTCCCCAGCGGGGCCTATCCCTATCTCCCCTGGGGAGTCGGGACATATCGACCCTCCTGGGTCGAGGCCTCTATCACGGCTGGCTGGCCGGCTTCCTCGCCCTCATCCTCCTCTTCGCACGGCTCTTCCCCGTCCTGACCGTCTGGGAAGTCCGGGAGGTGCTCGGCGAGACCCGGCCAAGCCTCAGCGCCCCGGTCGAAGCGCCGGCCTTTTCAGACGGGGTTGACAACTACTGCTCTGTTAAGAATCGGTCCTCGGTGCTCGGTATCCGGCCCTCGGCGCGGACTAAATCAGGTACCGGGTATCAGGTTCTGGGTGCCCGGTACCCGGTGTCCGACACCTGGAACAAAGCACCACGATGAGTCGCGGAACGGGATAGGCAAAGTGTCCGTCGAGACGGCCTCCTCCCCCCTTCGTTTATCCCCTCCTGTCCCAAACTTGGGAAATAGACGGGTTAGCGAGTCTCAAAAATGGGAATAAACCCCGTGGCCGGGGATGCGGTCCCTCATCGCCCCGGACTCCAAGGTCCCAAAGGGACGGTTTCATTTTTGATACAAAACCCCCAAAAGGGGTCGCAAAGGCGCATCCATGGGGTCTGACCAGGTCCCGGGTATCGGGTGCCAGGTGCCGGGTACACGGTCCCCGGGCTCGGTCCTCAAAAGTGACGGAGTGATGAAGTGACGGAGTAACAAAGTGACGAGTAACGAGTGATGGGTGACGGGTAGCGGGACGAACGCCGTGAGTGCGGGGTTGTATGGGTGACGAAGTAAAAGAAGGGGGGAGAAGGAAGAAGGGAAGGAGACAGCAAGTAGATCATGCGACTCGGATCATGCCGTATTGCCCTATTGCCTTACTGCCCTACTGCCCTATTGCCCTATTGCCCTATTGCCATGTTGGGCACCCGGGGCGAGACCCGACTGCGCAGGATACAGGATGCAGACCCGGTGTGCGCGTTTAGCTCGGTCCCCGGTGCTCGGTGTTCGGCCCTCGGCGTTGATCCGCTACCGGGTCCCGGGTCCCAGGTGCCAGGTACCCGGAACCTGGAACCCGGGATCAGGTAGCTGTCTTCGAAAAACCCGCCCACGGGGTATGCAGGACAGAGACGGCTCAGATCCTGGTTACCTGGTACCCGGAACCCGGTACCTGAAGACCGGTACCCGGGCCGGCCCTTGATTGGCACGTAGTTTGCAAAAACCCTCACAAACTCCCTCGGGGGACGCCGTCGGCGGAGTCCTCCTGACCGTGGAGGTCCGACATGAAGGTCACGCGCCGGGAGTTCATGCAGACGGCGGCCGCCGGTGCCGCCGTTCTCCTCCTGGATGACGCCCTGCGGGGCTTGCGCCTCCTCCAGCCCGTCGTCGAGGTCGGCAATCCCCTGGCGGCCTATCCGAATCGGGACTGGGAGGCCGTCTATCGGGACCAGTACCGGTATGACCGGTCGTTCACGTGGGTCTGTTCGCCGAACTGCACGCACGAATGTCGTCTCCGGGCCTTCGTCCGCAACGGCATTGTCCTGCGGAGTGAGCAGAATTATGACCTCCATCGGATTTCGGACCTCTACGGGAATCGGGCGACGGCCCACTGGAATCCCCGGGGCTGTCTGAACGGGTACACGTTCCAGCGTCGGGTCTACGGGCCCTATCGACTGAAGTATCCGATGATCCGGAAGGGGTGGAAGCAGTGGGCCGACGACGGCTTTCCGGAACTCACGCCCGAGAACATGGCCAAGTACAAGTTTGACAGTCGGGGGACGGACACCTTCGTTCGGGTCTCCTGGGACGAGGCTTACACGTATGTCGCCCGGGGCATGATCGCCATCGCCCGGCGGTACAGCGGTGAAGAGGGCCGGCGGCGGCTCCTGGAGCAGGGCTACCCCGAGGAGATGCTCGAACACTGGGAGGGTTCGGGTGTCCGGACCTTCAAACTCCGGGGCGGGATGGGCCTGCTGGGGGTCATCGGCAAGTACGGCCTCTACCGGTTTGCCAACATGCTGGCCCTGCTGGACGCTCACGTCCGGGGCGTCGGTCCCGAGGAGGCCAAGGGTGCCCGCATCTGGTCGAACTACACGTGGCACGGCGACCAGGCCCCGGGCCAGCCCTTCGTCCACGGGCTCCAGACGTCGGACGTAGACTTCAATGAACTGCGCTTTGCCCGTCTGCACATCCAGTGCGGCAAGAACCTCGTCGAGAACAAGCGGCCTGACTCCCACTTCTTCATCGAACTCATGGAACGGGGGGCCAAGATCGTCGCCATCATTCCCGAATACGGACCCCAGGCGACGAAGGCCGACTACTGGATTCCCATCCGGCCGGCGACGGACGCGGCCCTGTGGCTGGGCATCGCCCGGGTCCTGATCGACAACGGCTGGTACGACGTGGACTTTTTGAAGAAGTGGAGCGACATGCCCCTCCTCATCCGGACCGACAACCTGCGGCGCCTCCGGGCCCACGAGGTGTTCCCCAACTACCGGGGCGGCCTCCAACCCGACGGTCCGAGTTTCCGGGTCCAGGACCTGAAGCCCGACCAGTACGAGAAGATCGGCGACTTCGTCGTCTTTGACGAAAAGTCCCAAAGTCTGAAGCCCCTCACGCGGGACGACGTCGGCGAGCGCCTGACGGCTCGGGGCATCGACCCGGCCCTCTCGTGGCGGGGCAAGGTCCGGCTCGTGGACGGCACGGAGGTCGAGTGCATGACTCTCTGGGAGGCTTACAAGATCCACCTTCGGGACTACGACCTCGACACGGTCCACGAGATCACGCACGCCCCGAAGGACCTCATCCTGCGTCTGGCCCGGGACATCTGGGAGACGACCCAGGAAGTCCGTCGTCAGAACCCCGCCATGGGGGCCGTCGCCATCCACATCGGAGAGGGCATTAACCACTGGTTCCATGCCACCGAGATGAACCGGGCCGTCTACCTCCCCCTGATCCTGACGGGCAACATCGGCAAACCCGGGGCCGGCTGTCACACCTGGGCGGGCAACTACAAGGCGGCCCTCTTTCAGGGTTCGCCCTGGACGGGACCCGGCTTCCTCGGCTGGATCGCCGAGGACCCCTTCCATCCGCTCCTGGACCCGAAGGCGGACGGGACGCAGGTCCGGGTCCGCAAGTACACTCACGACGAGGAGCCGGCCTACTGGAATGCGGACGACCGGCCCCTCATCGTGAATACGCCCAAGTACGGTCGGAAGTGTTTCACCGGCAAGACCCACATGCCGACACCGACCAAACTCATATGGACCACGAACGTGAACATGCTCAACAATGCCAAGTGGGTCTACGAGATGATCAAGAACGTCAACCCCCGCGTCGAACTCATCATCGCCCAGGACATCGAGATGACGGCCACCTGCGAGTACGCCGACGTCATCCTACCGGCCAACTCTTGGATGGAGACGGAAACCTACGAAGTCACGGCTTCCTGTTCCAACCCTTTCCTGCAGATCTGGAAGGGCGGCATCCGGCCCGTCTTCGACACCAAGGACGACGTCGTCATCATGGCCGAACTCGCCCAGAAACTGGGCGAGATCCTGAAGGACCGGCGGTTTGCCGACTACTGGAAGTTTGCCCTGGAGCGGAAGACGGAGGTCTACATCCAGCGGCTTCTTGACACCTGCACGACGACGAAGGGCTACCGGGTCGAGGACATCCTGGCCGGCAAGTACGGTGAGCCGGGCACGGCCCTCATGCTGTTTCGGACCTACCCGCGGGTCCCCTTCTGGGAGCAGATCCACGACAACCTGCCCTTCTTTACGCCGACGGGCCGGCTTCAGGCTTACAACGACGAGCCCGAGGTCATCGAGTACGGTGAGAACTTCATCGTCCACCGGGAAGGCCCCGAGGCGACGCCCTACCTGCCGAACGTCATCGTCAGTTCGAATCCCTTGATCCGACCCGAGGACTACGGGATCCCCCTGGACCACATGGGCCGGGACGAACGGCAGGTTCGCAACGTCAAACTCCCGTGGTCCGAGGTCAAGAAGACGAAGAATCCGTTGTGGGAGAAGGGGTATCGGTTCTACTGCCTGACGCCCAAGACCCGCCACGCGACCCACTCGTCCTGGCAGGTCACGGACTGGCACCTCATTTACAACAACGACTTTGGTGACCCCTACCGGCTGGACAAGCGGTCACCCGGTGTCGGCGAGGCCCAACTTCACATGAATCCTCAGGCGGCCAAAGACCTGGGGATCCATAACGGGGATTACGTTTACGTCGACGCCAATCCGGCCGACCGGCCCTATGTCGGCTGGAAGCCCACGGACCCCTTCTACCGGGTCGCCCGGCTCATGCTCCGGGTCAAGTACAACCCGGCCTATCCCTACCACGTCGTCATGATGAAGCACGCCCCCTTTATCGCCACGGAGAAGAGCGTACGGGCCCATGAGACGCGGCCCGACGGGCGGGCCCTCTCGGAGGACACGGGCTACCAGGCCAGTTTCCGATACGGCTCCCAACAATCCGTCACCGTCGGATGGCTTATGCCGATGCATCAACTCGACAGCCTGTTCCACAAGGCGAAGGTCAAAGTCGGGTTCATCTTCGGGGGCGAGGCCGACAATCACGCCGTCAACACGACGCCCAAGGAGACCCTCGTGAAGATCACGAAGGCCGAGGACGGGGGCCTCGGCGGAAAGGGCGTCTGGGAGCCGGCCCGGACGGGTTACACGGCCGGCGACGAGGACGAGTTCATGAAGCGCTATCTGAGCGGCGAATGGGTCGAAGTCATGGGGGAATCCTGACCCCAGGGAGGCATGCCATGAACGGGAAGCCCTTTGAGGCCGACGACCCGATGGAGGTCGTCGGTGTCCTCCTGCCCGAAGGCGACCTGGACGAGACGGCCGCCGTCCTCGTCGAGGAGTTCGTCCGGGCCGGGTACGACGATGCGACCTTGATGGAACTCTTTCGAAATCCCTTCTATCGGGCCACTCACTGGATCTATCGGGCGCGGGGCGAGGCCTACGTGCGGGACCTCATCGGGCGGGTCCGACGCCGGTGGACGCCCGGGCGACCCGAGGATTGACGGAGGGCGGTCATGCCGAAGGTCTACAACTGGCAGATCGGCCGGGAGATGGAATACCCCTACGAGGGTCGATACCCCCGCTGGCAGTTTGCGGCCGTCTTCAACATCAACCGGTGCATCGGGTGTCAGACGTGCACGATGGCGTGCAAGAGCACGTGGACGTTTTCCAAGGGTCAAGAATACATGTGGTGGAACAACGTCGAGACGAAGCCTTACGGGGGCTATCCCCAGCACTGGGACGTCAAGTTGCTCCGGCTCCTCGACGAGGTGCACCAGAAAGAAGGCCTGACGATGAGTTGGGACGTCTCCCAGAAGGACGGCGCCCGCCGGCCCTACGGCGTCTATGAGGGTCTGACGATCTTCGAGGCGGCCGGCAGGCAGTACACGCCGGCGGGACACCAGCGGGTCCTGGGGTATCTGCCGACGGACGCCGAGTGGCGATTCCCCAACATCGGCGAGGACGTCGCCACGCCCTACGAGGGCGGCCCCCTGGGTATTAGCAAGGAAGGAGCCCGACTTCCCGAGCATAAAACGTGGTTCTTCTATCTCCAGCGCATCTGCAACCACTGCACGTACCCGGCCTGCCTGGCCGCTTGTCCCCGGCAGGCCATCTACAAGCGGGACGAGGACGGCGTCGTCCTCATCGACCAGGAACGGTGCCGGGGCTACCGCAAGTGCGTCGAGGCCTGCCCTTACAAGAAGGTCATGTTCCGATCCACGACCCGCATCTCCGAAAAGTGCATTGCCTGTTATCCCCGTCTGGAGGGACGGGACTCGGCCATCACGCCCGACGGCGTCCCCATCGAGACCCGCTGTATGACGGCCTGCGTCGGCAAGATCCGTCTTCAGGGCCTCGTCCGCATCGGCGAGGACGGCGAGTGGGTCGAGGACCGTTACAATCCCATCTACTTCCTCGTGAAGGTCGAGCGGGTTGCCCTGCCGCTGTATCCCCAATTTGGGACCCAGCCGAACGTCTACTACATCCCGCCCCGATGGGTCCCCCGGCCCTATCTGCGGCAGATGTTCGGCCCCGGCGTGGACGAAGCCATCGAGCGGTACACGGCGCCCTCCCGGGAACTCCTGGCCGTCCTCCAACTCTTTCGGACGACCCAAAAAGTCATCTTCCGGTATGAAATCATCGAGGGCGAAAAGGTCTTCGAGACGACCATAAACGGGAAGCCCTGGGCGATGTACAACGACACGGTCATCGGCTACGACAAGAATGGCCAAGAAGTCGTCCGGGTCTCCGTCCAGGAGCCCTTCTATGTGCGGCCCCCTCAGCATCTGAACTCGATATGAAAGAGAGTGACGGAGTGACGAGTAACGAGTGACGAGTAATAAATCATTGCTCTAATGCCCTACGGCCGTATCACTGAAGTGCCATATTGCCGTATGGAGGGCATGCCTGTCAATGATCTGTATTACTTGGATATTATCCGAATGACCAAAAGCCAAATTCATGAAGCGGCCGGTGGGCGGGAGGTGGCGATGACGTTGACGACGCTGGATGGAAACGTGGCTCGAAGCGGGTTCTACCGCCTACTGTCGGCCGCCTTCCTCTACCCGGACCGAGAGCTGTGGGACTTCCTACGGGTCGGCGTGCCGGCCGCCCGGGAACTGGTCGCCGTCTTGCCGTTCGAAAACCGGGCAGACCTCGAGGCACCCCTCCGGACGTGGGACCGGTCGCTTCAGGGCCTGAGCCTGGAGGACCTGGAGGCCGAGTACGTTCGGACCTTTACCCATCTCACGCCCCTGGAGTGCCCGCCCTACGAGACGCAGTATGGCCATCTGCAGGTCTTCTATCAGTCCCAACAGCTGGCCGACATCGCCGGTTTTTATCGGGCCTTTGGCCTGGACGTCTCGGGTCGGGTGAAAGAACGGCTGGATCATATCTCCGTCGAGTTGGAGTTCATGGGGTTTCTGGCTTACAAGGAAGCCTACGCCCGGGCCCATGACGGTGACGCCGCCGGCGAGATATGCCGCCAGGCCCAGCAGAGCTTCCTGACCCATCACCTGGGTCGTTTCGGCCCCCTGTTTGCCCGGCTCCTCCGGCGAAAGGCCGGAGACGGCTACTATGGGGCTCCGGCCGAACTCCTGGAGCGATTTCTGGCGGCCGAGAGCGCCTACCTGCGGGTCCGACCTCAGGTATTCGAGGTCTCGGACATCGAGACACCTGAATGGGAGCCCGAGGGCGCCGGCTTCACGGGCCTGGAACCTGAGGCATAGTCTGGGCAATCTGCAATACGGAGGTGGTCCCATGCGTGCATATCGGTCATGGAGCATCGCCATCATGGGGACTTGCCTACTCCTCTTCGGCATCGGCGCTTTCGGACAGGCGCCCGCCGCTCCGACGGACGCCGGGACCCTTCAGCGGGGCCAGGCCCTGTATGCCGCCAAATGCGCCGTCTGCCACGGCCCCGAGGGTAAGGGCGACGGACCGGCGGCCTTTGTGCTCTTTCCCCGACCCCGGGACTTTACCTCCGGGAAGTTCAAGATCCGGTCGACCATGACCGTGCCGACCGATGCGGACCTCTTCCGGGTCCTTTCCGAGGGCATCCCGGGCACGTCCATGCCGGCTTGGTCGCATCTGCCCGAGGCCGACCGATGGGCTCTCGTGGCCTACGTCAAAAAGCTGGCCGGCCTACTGGACCAGCCGCCCCCAGAGCCCGTCTCGATCCCGGAGCCCCCGCCCCCGTCACCCGAGCGGCTCGCCTTGGGGAAGAAGCTTTACACCGAATTGGGATGTGACCGCTGTCACGGCCCCCAAGGCCGGGGCGACGGCCCCTCGGCCACGTCCCTAAAAGACGAGTGGGGCCATCCCATCGTGCCTTACGACTTCACGGTCCCGGGCCGCATGAAGGGGGGTTCGACGGTCCGAGACGTGTACCGCACGCTCTGGGTCGGCATCGGGGGTACGCCGATGCCCTCCTTCGCTCCCCTGCTGGACCCCGAAAAGACGTGGGCCCTGGCCTATTATGTCCTCAGCCTGGCTCGGACGCCCGAGGCACCGCCGGTGCAGGAAGGCACCTCCATCGAGGCACCCCGTATGAACGGGCGCCTTCCGGAAAACCCCCTCGACCCTGCATGGGCCCGCATCCCGGCCACTCGGGTCCGGCTCCGACCCCTCTGGGACCGTAAAGAGGCCCCCGAGACCCTGACGGTCCAGGCCGTCCATAACGGGCGGGAGATCGCCCTTCGCCTCGAATGGGACGACCCCATTCAGGACCAGGCCTTCCTGCGACCCCAGGACTTCCGGGATGCCGTCGCCGTTCAGTTCCCCCTCCGGTCCGACGGACGCCTTGAGACGGCCCCGTCTTTTGCCATGGGTGACGCCCAGGGCGTCGTCAACATCTGGCACTGGAAGGCGGATTGGGAGGCCGACCTCCGGAAGTTCGCCGACGTCTCGGACGTCTATCCGAACATGGCCTGGGACGACTACCCCTTCCAGACGGCCGTCCCGGTCGCCAGCCGAGGGGACCGGCCGGCCCAGGCGCCCCTGACGGCCTTTGACCCGACGTTCCTGCCCGGCTGGAAGGTCGGTAACACCTTCTCGAACCTGCGGCGGACGTCGCCGGTCGAGGACCTCAACGCCGCCGGCCTGGGAACCCTGACGCCCCAGCCCCCGGAGGACCAGGACGTCCGGGGTCGGGGCCTCTGGCAAGACGGCCGCTGGCGCGTCGTCTTGGTCCGGCGCCTCCAGACCCGAAGCGACCGAGACGTGCAGTTCCGGCCCGGCGAGACCGTCCCGGTGGCCTTTGCCGTCTGGGACGGGTCCTATGGGGACCGAGACGGCCAGAAGTCCGTCTCGGCGTGGTACCTCCTCCGACTGGGCCGGTAGTGCCGAGAGTCCCGCTATGGTGGACGCGTCCCGTCGAGCGTTTCTGACGGCATGGTCCCGCATCGGACGGGACATCCTGCACGTCGACCCCGACCTCGCCGAGGAGGTCCTTCTGCTGTTTATGCGCCGGGCGGCCGCGGCGGGCCGTCTGGACTTCGAGCAGGAATACCGCCGTCTCGTCGAGCCCCTTTACGAAAAAGTCCCGGCTTCGGACCGGGCGGCCACCTTTCACCAGGTCCATCGACAGCTGTTCATCCGGTGGGGCCTGGACCGACCGATCCGGCAAGTCCTCGATGAGTTCCCGAACCTCCGGGCGGCCGTTCGGGCCGTCCTCGTCGCCCGGGCCCTATCGAGCCGTGAAGAGGGGGCCGACCTAAGCCGGGACCGTCAGAAGGTCGGCCTGAAGGTCCGGTCCGAAAGGTTCCTCGACGCCGAGCGTTTTCAGCGGTTCCTCCGGCATGAGTTCCAGCATGTGGCCGACATGTTGGACCCGGCCTTTGGTTATGACCCCGACGCCGTCCCGGAACGGCCGCCCAGTGTGCAGGCCCTCCTCTACGAGCGGTATCGAGTCCTCTGGGCCATCACCGTCGACGGCCGTCTGACCCGAGCCGGACGCTCGACGGTCGCCGCCCAGGAAGAGCGCTGGCGGGAATTTCAGGTCCTCTTCGGGACCCTCCCCGAGGCCGAACTCCGGGTCGCCTTCGAACGGCTCTGGATGTGGGACCGCCCGACCCATCCGGAACTCTGGGCCATGGCCCAAGACCCTCGGCAGGTCCGGGCATGGGCTCGGGGAACGGCCGAAGCCTCTGGCCCGACGGGACACCCCCGCTTGCCGGGCGACCCCTGTCCGCTATGCCGCTTTCCGACCTACCGGTGGGCGGATACCCCCAGCCCCGAGGTCGTCGCCCGCATCCGGGCCGACGTCCCGACGTGGGAACCCGACCAGGGCCTGTGTGAACGTTGCGCCGAGGCTTACGAACCGATATGGAAGTGACGGGTGACGAGTAACGAGTGACGAGTAACGAGTGACGGGTAAGGAGTAACGGGGAATAAATCATATTTGATCTAAGGCATCCGTGAAGCCCGGTACTCGAATCATAGCCCTACTGCCCCATTGCCTTATTGCCTTACTGCCCTATTGCCTTACTGCCCCATTGCCTTATTGCCTACTGCCCCTTCCGGTCCGACTCCCCTACGGCCCTAACTTGCGTAAGTCCCCCCATCGCCCGCAATGACTTGAACACGTCCCCCGTGGAACTGCGGCCCGGCCGGTAGATGCACCGGGGATCGGCGGCGAAGGGTGAGCCCCGCAGGGCGTAAGCTCGGGAGCGGGACCCCCCGCAGACATGGCGGAATTCACAGCGCCCGCATCGGCTCCGCCAGGTCTCGGGTTGTCGCAGGCGCCGGAACAGCGGGTGTTCCCGGTAAATCGTCAGGGGTGGGGTGACCCGCACGTTGCCGCAGGGGATCGGCAGGAACCCGCTGGGATACACGTAGCCGACGTGGTCGATGAATAGGATGCCGTGACCCGAGTTGACGTGAAGCGGGGGTCGCAGGATGCGCTCCCGGGGCGGGCCGGGCTGAAAGGCGGCCCACTGGTCGGCTAAGGATTCGTAAAGCCGACCTGCCGGAAGGACGCTCCGCCACGGTCGGCCCTCGACCTCACAGGCTCGGCGCTGGAGGACGACCCGCTTGAAGTGGTGGCCCTCGGTCGTCTTGACCGAAATCCAGTGGCCGACGTCGTAGAGCCAGTGCATGACGTCTTCATACGCCTGAGCCGGCAAGTCCCGGAGGGCCCGGCCCCGGCCGGTGCGGACGAGGAAGAAGACGCTCCACGTCATGGCCCCCCGTTCCAGGACCATGCGGGCGATGGCCGGGAGTTCCCGGACGTTCAGGCGGGTCACCGTCGTGTTGATCTGGACCTTATAGCCGATTTCTCGAAACCATCCCCAAATGCGGAGGGCCGTCTCGAAAGTCCCGGGGACGCCTCGGAAGGTGTCGTAGGTCTCCGGGGACGCCCCGTCCAGGGACAGGGAGGCGGCCCGGACGCCGACCTCATAGAGGCGGACCAAACGCTCCCGGGTCACGAGGGGGGTGGGGGAGGGGGAGATGGCGACGGGGATACGTCGCTCCACCGCCGCCCGGGCAATGTCCTCCAGGTCCGCCCGTTTGAAGCAATCTCCCCCCGTGAGGACCAGGAGGGGTCGTGCAGGAGCTAAGTCGTCGAGGACACGGAGAACTTCCGGGAGGGATAGTTCCGCCGGATGCCGCATGGGCTGGGCCTCGGCCCGGCAGTGGCGGCACACGAGGTCACAGGCCCGGGTGACCTCCCAGAAGACCATGAAGGGTTGCTGGCGGAGGTCGATGCGGGCCTGCCGAACGTCGACGGATTCCATGATTTTCCTCCTCAGAATACACCCGATCTTCTCGGACAAGACGGCGGGGCCGGCATCCTCCGCTGACCGGCCGCCCCCTACGGTAGATATGCAATTCTTGTGCCTAAGTGACAGGGTGACGGAATGAGAATGAGGGACGTGTTCAAGTCGTTGCGGGCGATGGGGGGACTTACGCAAGTTAGGGCCGTAGGGGAGTCGGACCGGAAGGGGCAGTAGGCAATAAGGCAATGGGGCAGTAAGGCAATAAGGCAATGGGGCAGTAAGGCAATAGGGTAGTAGGGTAATGATTTATTGCCCGTCACCCGTTACTCGTCCCTTCGAAACTCTGTCCCCCCGCCCCTTCTCGACGATGACCGGCTTGGTCTTCTGAGCCGTAAGCGGTCGGCCGATTCGGCGGCCCGAAACTCGCCCTTTCGGCCGGCCCGCGAAAGCGGTGCCGTCCGACGCCCGTTTCGTTGCAATCTGGGGGTCCATCCAGTAAAATAATCACCCTGTTGGGAAAGCAAGAAGCAATTTCATCGAAGTTTCTCTCTCAAATGAGGGAAATGCAGAATAGAGATGCTTCGCCCCAGCGGGGCGTCTTGAAGGACGTCGAAGCCGCGGACCCGAATGAGGAGGTATCCTATGGGGGAGGCGCGAAGGGGGGCTCGGCGGGTGCCCACACGTGGCCTCCCTGTCCTATCCACCCTCAAACCCTTTGCGGTGGAGGTACACCATGCCGCCCATCACCATCGTCTTCTTCCTCACCGGGTTGGCGGTGTGGGCTATCGGACTGTACTTCGTCGGGGTTGGCGCCCAGCCCCGGGAGGGCGGTCCGAATCCCCTCGTCAGCGTCGGCTGGCTTAGCTTGATCGCGGGGCTGTCGGACTTCGGCCAGGCCTTCTACATCATGGCCGCCCGGCCGGAGCCCTTGGGTGCTGACGGGAGCGTGCTCATCAGCGGTTTGATCATCTTCTACGCCACCTTCTTCACCCTCTTGGGGATCACGGCGATTAAGGGACTGGACCTGCGGGTCATCGGGAACGTCGCCCTTCCGGTTGCGATCGTCCCGCTGTTCTACTGGAACGTATTCGCCGGCGGCTGGATGTTTCGGTCCATCCTCATCGTGTGGCTCATCGCCTTCCTGGCCGTCTGGGCGACGACCTACGGTCGATTCAGCGCGAAGCTCCTGGGGTGGATCCTCCTGTTTACGGCCGTCTACACCTTCTGGGTCCCCGGAATCCTGCTGGCCTTAGGCCGCTCCATTCCATAAAGTCCAACCTTCCCGTCTTCACTCCGGGAGGGCGGGACCGGTCCCGCCCTCCCGCAACGACCGCCGCAAGGAACATCGCAAGACCCCCTGTGAGGCGTCCAGAGGCATGGATCCCCCGTCCCATCCGACTCCCAAACCCCCGGTCCGGTAAAGTTTCGAAGGACTCCCACCGGACAACCTCTGCCAGGGGCCGCCGTCCGACCGGTAGGGGCACCTCAGCCGGATAGCCGATCGGCAACAGCGCCACCGGCCGCCACCCCACCGGTGCCTTGAGGAGCCGGCAGACCTCCGCCTCGTCAAAGGCGCCGACCCAACAACTGCCCAGTCCCAATGCCGTCGCCGCCAACTGCGCATACGCGCACGCAATCGTGGCGTCCTGGAGGGAGTACAGCTCAGCCCCCCGTCGCCCGTACTTGAGCGCCGAACGGCCGGGGTCCTGGAAAAAGACCAGTACCACGGGCGCCTGGGCGATGAACGCCTGGTCCAGGGCCGCCCTCGCCAGGGCCCGCCGCGTGGGACCATCGGTGACAACCACGATGCCGTACGCCTGCAGATTGCCTGCCGAGGGCGCGGCCGTAGCGCATGCCAGGATCCGCCGGAGCTTGTCTTCCTCGACGGGCTTCGCCTGATAAGCCCGGACGGACCGCCGGGACCGAATCACTTCCAAGAACTCCATCGTCTCCTCCTGAAGAGCCCGGGCCGGCCGGTTTTATTAACCCTTGGGATTCGCTCGACCGACATCCTGGCGGTGATCCGCCAGCAATTTCCCGACTTCATGCCCTGCGCCTACTTGAACGGGACGGAGCGGCCTGACTCGTTCAAGTGGCTCCTGACCGTTCGCGTGGGGGCCCGGGGCGGCAAGGTCCTGGGTTATGTCGGCCCCAAGTTCATGGAGTTCGTTCAGACCCAACACCACTTGTGGAGAGACCGGTACTTGGCCTATGCTCATCCCCGGCTCCTGCGGTTTGGGCGGTCCGGTTGCCTCCTACTGTCGCCGCTCGACCGGGGCGCCCGGGAAGTCGTCGCCCGCTATCTGGCGTGGACCCTCCGGAATCCCCTTCGGCTGTTCCGACCTCTCCACTTTCAGTCCGTCATGATCATTCAGCCGGTCGACATCCTGGAGGACGGCCGTCAGGACATGTGCGACGGTTGTCCGGACGTGACGGTCTGGAAGGGGAACCTCGTGTGGTCCTGTCGGCTGGAGGAACCCAAGCAGTATGGGACCTTTGTGCGGACGGTCCCAAAATGTATGCTGTGAGGCAGGGTCGGGACTGCGGAGTTTGGGGGGGCTCGGAGGGGAAAATCACTGAGGATCTGGAGGGAGCCACGGGAACTGGGAAACGACCCGAGCCAAGAATGGTAGCGGGGGCGGGATTTGAACCCGCGACCTTTGGGTTATGAGCCCAACGAGCTACCGGACTGCTCCACCCCGCAGTAGACGAGCATTAGATTAGGACTTACGTAGTGCCCTATTAAGATACAAGATACAGGATGCAAGATGCAGGATAGAAAAGTCCCCATCCTGGCTACCAGGTACCAGGTCCCGGGTACCAGGTAGCCAAGATCCGAACCCTTCCTATCCTGCATCGTGCATCCTGTATCCTGCATCCATATCTTAACAAGGCACTACCTGCGTATTCCCGTCGTGGCCTCGGACAAAAGCACCCCACAGGAGCGCCCCGTCAACTTTAAGATAAAGCCCCCTTCCCCCTTTGTCAACGACTCCCCTCCCCCCGCTGAGGCCTCATCCGTTTTCACGGAGCGGCCTCCGAACAGAAAGTCCAGGAAAAGGAACGGACGACCCGCCGTAGGATGCCGGTTAGGACCGAGTCGGTACGGGTGCCAGGTCTCAGGTCCCGGGTACCGGATTCGGTGTCCGGCCTTCGGCCTGGACGAAGGATGCGGGAAGGTCGTATCTCCCTCATGGCCGAGGGCTGGATGCCGGGCATGGGGGACCGAGCCCAACGCATACACCGGGTTTGCATCCTGACCTATTATCTTAGGAGTTACGCAGTTGAAACGGAACCGGCTTCAAGTCATCCGTGTGCCAGGTAGGAGTAACGAGTGACGAGTAACGGGTAATAACCTATTGCCCTATTGCCGTACTGCCGTATTGCCGAATGGCCGTGCTGTCGTGAAACAGCTCTGTCCACTGCGTAAGTCCTAATTTTATAAGGGCAGGAGGCGAATCGGCGATGGCCGAGCGAGTCTTGGTCGCCATGAGCGGCGGTGTCGACAGTTCCGTGACGGCCGCCCTGCTCCGGGACATGGGGTACGACGTCGTGGGCGTCACGCTCCAGTTGTGGGACCACCGCGCCCAGGCGCCCGCCCGAGCGGGTCGTTGCTGTTCGGTCGAGGATACCTATGACGCCCGGCGGGTCGCGGCTCGGCTCGGGATCCGGCACTACGTCCTGAACCTGGAGGAGACTTTCCGAACGGCTATCGTCGAGCCCTTCTTGCAGTCGTACCTTCGGGGTCGGACGCCCGTTCCCTGTGTTCAGTGCAACAGCATCCTGAAGTTTGACGTCCTCGTGCGGAAGGCCGACGCCCTGGACTGTGCGTCCGTCGCTACGGGTCACTACGTGCGCCTCGTCCAGGACCCTCGGACGCGTCGGTACGTCCTCCTGAAGGCCCGAGATCTCCAGAAGGACCAATCTTACTTCCTCTTCCGTCTCACGCAGGACCAGCTCCGGCGGGCCCTCTTTCCCTTGGGGGAGCTCCTGAAGTCTGAGGTCCGGGCCATCGCCCGTCGGCTTGGCCTCGTCACGGCGGATAAGCCGGACAGTCAGCAGTTGTGCTTTATCCCCGATGGGGACGTCCGGGCCTTTTTCCACCGGACGTTGGGGCCCGAGGCCCTTCGGCCGGGTCCCGTCGTGACGACGGAAGGTCGGGTCGTAGGCCAGCACCCCGGTGTCCACTTCTTTACGGTCGGCCAGCGGCGGGGTTTGGGCCTGGCGTTCGGCCGACCCGTCTATGTCGTGGACCTCATACCGGAGACGCAGACGGTCGTCGTCGGCCCGGAGGAAGCCCTATATCACAATACCATGCGGGTCGGGGACCTGAACTGGGTATCCGTCCCACCTCCGACGGAGCCCCTGCGGGTCTGGGCTCGTATTCGTTACCGGCATGAGGATGCGCCCGCCGTCGTCTACCCGGACCCGAACGGTCGGACGGCCGTCGTCGTCTTCGACGAACCCCAGCGGGCCATCACGCCGGGTCAGGCCGCCGTCTTTTACGACGCCGACGGGCGTCTCCTCGGGGGTGGCTGGATCGAGGGAGTCGGGGATGGGCCCCCGGCGGCAGTCTGACTCACTGGGGCGGGTTTTCGGCGGGGCCCCGGTGTTTCCGGATGTAGGCCAGCCATCGGCGGATCCGACGCTCCATCCCCCGGGCCGTCGGATGGTAGAACTGGGCCCCCTGCAGGGCCGTCGGGAGGCACTCCATGGCCGTCACGCCGGCCTCCGTGTCGTGGGCATGCTGATAGCCCTCTCCGTATCCCCAATCCTCCATGAAGGAGGTCACGGGATTGCACAGGTGGAGGGGGACGGGCTCCCCGGCCGTCGCCTCGGCCGTATCCAGGGCTTCCTGGAAGGCCGTATACACGCGGTCGCTCTTGGGGGCCGTTGCCAGAAAGACCGTCACCCACGCCAGGACGAGTTCCCCCTCGGGGGACCCCAGGTGCTCGAAAGCCCGAAGGGCATCGACGGCCATCCCGAGGGCCCGGGGCTCGGCCAGACCGACGTCCTCAACGGCGGCCCGGATGAGCCGTCGGGCGATGTACCGGGGATCGGCGCCGCCCAGAACGAGGCGGGCGAGCCAATAAAGGGCGGCATCGGGGTCGCTGTTGCGGATACTCTTATGGAGGGCCGAGATGAGGTTGTAAAACATCTCACCGCCCTGGTCCATCACGGGCAGGATCGTCTCAGCCCAGCGCTGGACGACCGACCGGTCAACGGTCGAGAGATGCCGGGACCGAACGTCTTGACCGACGGCCTCGACGAGCTGAATCAACCGCCGGGCGTCGCCGGCCGCCCACATCAGGGCCGACTCTAAGGCCTCGGCCTCCCAGGGGATGTCTGTCAGGCCGAGGAAAGTCCACGTCCGCTCGAAGATCTGGCGGAGCTCCTCCGGCGACAGGGGATGAAGGCGAAAGACGTGCAGGCGGGACAGGAGCGGCGGGATCAGGGCGATGGAGGGATTCTCGGTCGTGATCCCGATCAGGACGACGGTCCCCCGCTCGACCCAGGGGAGCCACAGGGCTTGCTGGGCCCGGTTCAGACGATGGACCTCGTCGACGATGACGACCAGGGGTATGTGTCGGGCTCGAAAGAGGTCTTGGGCCCGGCGGAAGAGCTTCCGGAGCTGGGGCGTCGTCAAGTGGACGGCCGTCGTCCATACGGTCGGCCAGGCGCAGGCCCGGGCCATCAGGGCCGCTAAAGTCGTCTTTCCCGTGCCCGGGGGGCCCCACAAGACACAGGAGACGGCCCGACGTTCCCGAAGGAGCTGACGGATCGGGCCGTCCTCGCCCATCAAGTGGGTCTGGCCCACAAAGTCGTCCGGCGTGCGGGGCCGGAGACGTTCGGCCAGGGGAACGACCTCCGGCGGGGTCGGACGACGGGACTCCGCACCTCGGGCGGGAGCCGAACGGTCGCCTTGCAGGAGGCCAGGTTGGCGAGGATGGACGGGTCGCTTGCGGGCCGTCATCGATGAAGTCCTACCCGATACCCTTGGGATCAATGGTAAAGGCGGGGAATGCAGGATGCAAATCCAATAAGTGACGGAGTGACGAAGTAATGAAGTGACGAGGTGGCAGAATGAATTCCTTACCCCGTCACTCCATCACTTCGTCACCTCGTCACTCCGTTACTCCGTCCCTATCCCCGTGGAGGGCCCCCATGGAATGGCCCCGGCGTCTGCGCATGGCCGTCTTTTTGGAACGAAAGTCTCGATTTCACGGTCGGGTCCGAGACGGTCAGCGGGTCCGCATCGTGCATATCCCGAATTCAGGTCGGCTCCGGGAGCTCCTCTTCCCGGGCAATCGGGTGGGGTATCTGCCTCACGGGCCCGACTCGGCTCGCCGGACCCAGGGGACGGTCCTGCTGGCCCGGACACCCGACGGCCAGTGGGCGAGCATCGACGCTCGGCTCCCGCCCCGTCTTCTCCTGGAATATCTTCGGCGGCACCGAGTCCCGCCCTGGGGCCGACTCCGAGCCTGGTACCGGGAACCGTCCATCCCCCTGGAAGGCTTCCGGGGTCGGCTCGACTTACGACTCGAGACGGACAGCGGTGTCTGGTGGGTCGAGACCAAGTCGATCACGCTCGTCCGGGCTGGTATCGGCTACTTCCCGGATGCCGTGACGGTCCGGGGCCGGCACCACGTGGAGGCCCTGACGGCCATGCATCGGGCTGGCTGGCCCGTCGCCCTGGTATTTGTCATCCAACGGTCCGACGCTCGGGCGGCCGCTGTCGACGGGCAGACGGACCCGGCCTTATATGCGGCGGTACGTGCCGCCCAGGCGGCCGGCGTGACCATCCGAGCCTTCACCTGTCGGGTCACGGAGCGGTCGATCGGTATCGAACGGGAGGTCCCCTTTGTGTAACACTCCGGTCGGGTCCGGCGTATCCCCCTTCGAAAAATGAGGATGGCCCTGCTCGAACGAGTAGGGCCGGGATGGGGGTCTGGGACCGATGCCCAAGGACCCGTCCATGCGCCCGGTCGCGTCTTATCCCGAATCGTGGTACAATGAAGAAGGCGTCGTTCGTGAGGCTCCCTGCCCGCGGCGACGGTCCCCGCTGGGAACGGTCTGGCGGCCCGAGAGCATGGACCTGAGGTATCTCCAGCACTTGTTCGTCCAATACGTCCAGGGGGACGAGGCGGCCTTTGCCGAATTCTATGCCCGTATGTACCCACTCCTGCGGAGCTGGCTGGGCCGGCGTCTTCCCGGCGACGAAGTCGACGACTTGATCCAAGAATTCTTTCTCCGACTCCATGCCCACCGATATCTTCTGGACCCAGACCGCCCGATCCTCCCCTACATGCGAACGATGCTGGAACATCTGCTGGTCGACGCCCTGCGGCGGCGGCCCGGCTCCCATCCGGCCGACATCGAGATGGACTCCTTGGCGACGGACTTGGACCCCGGCCATAACCGTTACGAGTGGGACGAACTCCTGCGTCAGCTCCCGGAGGCCGACCGACGGTTTATCGTCGAGCACTTCTACTACCGATACTCGATCGAGGAGATCGCCCGGCGTCGGAAGGTCTCCCCGGGTACGCTCCGGGTCCGGAAGTATCGGTTGATCCGAAAGCTTCGGAAACTCTTGGGCGGGGGTGCCTGATGCGGGCCTTACCCCGAATCGTCGAAGACCTTCGCAAAGAACGCCAGGCCCGGCGTCGGATGACCCTGACGGTCCTCGGGATATGGCTCGTCGGCCTGGCGCTCGCCCTCCTGGGGATAGGTCCTCGGGCGGACCTGTCGGAGGCGAACGCCTACGTGGTCGCCTCTATCCTCCTGCCGGCCGTCGTGGGCTTCACGGCCGTCCTGTGGACCCAGGGCCCCTACCCGCGACCGGAGGCCTGGCTCCGCCGGTACGTGCCCCCGGCGTTTGCTCTGACGGCGGTCCTGATCCTGGGGATCGCCGGCGTGCCCGTCCGGGTGTATCGGTCGATGGACTACTGGATGTGTTTCTGGGAATGCCTGGGGGCGACGGGCCTGCTGACGGGCCTCTCGGCCGGCGTGGCCTTTCGGCACTTTGCGGGGGTCATCCGGCCGACCCTATGGACCCGCGTAGGCTTCGTCGGAGGCTTAGCCTTTTTGGCCATGACCGTCTCGCAATTGTGTTGCGGTCATCCCGACGCTTTCCATATCACTTTGTCTCACCTCCTGCCGGGTCTGCCGGCGGTCCTCATCGCCGCCTGGAGCGCGCACCGTCATCGGGCACTCTGGGCCCTGCCGCCCCAAGGACGGGCGTAGCCTGGGCCAGCGGCTTTCCGGTATCCGATCCTCGGTGTTCGGTATCCGGTCCTCGGCCATGGAGGCATGGGGGGGTGAGGGAGATGCGACCCTTCCTTGCCTTGTCCAGGCCGAGGACCGAACCCGGGGACCGCAACCTTGACAGGCCGCAAGGGGCTTCGTATATTTAGATAGCGAGCCGTCTCCGTGCGGGCCCGTAGTTCAGGTGGTTAGAACGCAGGCCTGTCGAGCCTGAGGTCGCGAGTTCGAGTCTCGTCGGGCCCGCCATAGGAACCCCCTCCCCGTTGATCTTCCTGGTCCTACGGTCGCTGGTCATGGTCCTGCTCGGAGCGGCCCTACTCGTTGTGCTACTCAGCTGGCTTCAATACCTCTACGTACGACTGCCGCGGCCGCCCTATGTCTGGTCCGCAGGTTTCCTCATCGCCGGCATCGTCGTCCACATCCTGGGTCTGTGGGGCTATTGGGTCGAGACGCTCGGGGTTCTGGCCTGGAGCGTCGCCGTCCAATGGGTCTTCTACTGGCTCTTCTTTCGGCGCTTTCCGGCCGATGAGAAGTAGGCGATGGGATGGGTCGGAGAAGCGCCCGTACGCGTGGACCTGGCCGGTGGCACGCTGGACATCTGGCCCATCTACGCGATCCTCCCCGACAGCCTGACGGTCAACGTCGCTATCGACCGTTACCAGCGGGTGACGACCGAGCCTTCGCCCTACTGGGTCTTGGAAGGCGGGACCGACTTTCCGACATGGACGGCCGAGACGCTGACGGCCGAACCCCCTGAGGCGTGGAGGCTGGTCTGGATGGGCGTCCGCGCCGTCGTCCCCCCAAGCCCCCTGCGGATCCGGGTCACCTCGGAGGTCCCGCCGGGGTCGGGCCTCGGGGGCTCGTCGGCCCTGATGGTCGCCCTCCTGGGAGCGCTGGCCCGCTGGAGGGGAACGGCCGTCTCCCGCCGTTCGCTGGTCCGCCAGGCCTACTTCTTGGAAACCCAGGTCATTCAGGTCCCGACGGGTTTGCAGGACCACCTGGCGGCGGCTTATGGGGGATGCCATGCCTGGCGGTGGACATGGCAGGGCTGGGAGCGGTACTCCCTGGCCCGGGCTCGGGATTGGGTGCTCGCTCATCTGCTCCTGGTATACGTCGGGGAGAGCCGGTTTTCCGGCCGGAACAACTGGGAGGTCTTCCAGCGTTTGATAGAAGGCGACGCTTCGACCCGGCGGGCGATGGAGGCCATCCGCCGGGCCGCCCATGCCCTCGTCGAAGCCATCGAACGTCGGGACGACCCGGCCTGCGCCCGGGCCATCCGCCAGGAGATGGACGCTCGCGGGAGCCTGCATCCGGCCATCGTGACGCCAGCCGTGGCGGACGTCCTGGCATGGCGGGACCCCGCCATCGGGGCGGCCAAGGTCTGCGGAGCCGGCGGCGGAGGCTGTCTCCTCCTGTGGGTCGACCCCGAAGCCCGGACCCGGCTGACGGCGGAGGCCCAAGCCCGGGGCTGGACGGCCTGGCATCCCCGGGCCTCAGGGCATCCTTTCCGGGTTATGTTTTTCCCCACCTTTTCCGAGCCTGCTGGAGGTACTCCTCAATGAACTTGCATTCTGTCCCGGGTGTCCTATAATTATGGGAGGAAATTCAGTATCAAGGAGGGGCACATGCCTCGACAGAAAACCTTGCGTCAAAAAGAGATCCTCCGCATCATCGAGGAGAAGGCTATCTCCACCCAAGAAGAGCTCGTCGCCGAACTGCAGAAGCGCGGCTTTCGCGCTTCGCAGGCGACCCTCTCGAAGGACATCCGGGAGCTGGGCCTCGTGAAGGTCCCCACGGCCGACGGGGGCTATCGGTATACGGCCGAGTTCCGGAGTCAAATCGAGACTCCTCGGGCGGTCCTCATCCGTCGGTTTCATGAGTGCGTGACCGACTTTGAGCTGGCCAGTGCGATTGTCGTCGTGCGGACCATCCCCGGCTATGCGCCCAGCATCGCTTACGAGATCGACCGCTCGAATTGGGAAGAGGTCACGGGCACGATCGCCGGGGACGACACGATCTTCATCGCTTGCCCGTCTCAGAAGGAGGCCCGGGCCTTGGAGAAGCGTCTCCAGGAGCTCATGGAGTCTCTGCCTTCGGCTTCAGGACAGCAGGCCGCATGACGGCATAGCCCTTCCGGGCATCGGTGGGACGACGCGGCGCGCCGGTCGTCCCGCCGACTCGGGGCGCTGAGGGTCGGACGGGGGAGGCACCGGTGGCCCGGGTGATGGGGGTGAATGCTCGGGAGCCGGTCCGCACCTTCTTCAGAAGCGGAGGACCAGACTTCCCTGAATCCACCAGGGATTTAAATCGATAGGGTCTGTCTTGGCTTCGAAAGAGAGGCCCGTCACGCGGTCGGCGACCTGGATCTTCAGTTTGGTCCGCAGAAAGGCCTTCCGACCCCAGACCCACAGGGATAGCCGGTCCGAGGCCCGGTAGTCCAGGCCAGCGCCGCCCCACGCGCCGGGGGTCGCTTGGGGGTTCGACGTGCGAACGTCCAAGCCGACTGCCGCAAAGGCTTCCGGATTCCGAATGGAAAAGGCAGAAGCCTGATAGAGTCCGCCGGCCATCAGGAGGGGTGACCAGGAAGCCTTCAGGGGTCGGAAGACGAGGGCCGCTGTGACCATTTGGAGCCGAAAGGTGCCCTCCCCGAGGGGGCTTCCGGCGTGGCTCGAAAAGGGCCCGACTTCCAGGAGGACGAGGCCGGCCCAGGCGCCCGACAGGGGGACCAAGAGCCCCGCATGGGCATGGACGCCTGTAGAGGTCTCCGGGGCCACGCTTCGAACCGTCCCGGCCCCGACGACGGCCCGAAGCCCGGCCGGGAAGCCCTCGGCCCCTCGAACGTCCCGGACGCTCCCGTAGACGATTCCGACCCCCACGAGGAGGGGGATTGTCCACCTCCGATGCATCGCCGTACCTCCGTGTAGCGGGATGGGCGCCGGCCTCGGTACGTCCTGAACTCATCACGGCGGGAGCATAAAGAGCCGCCCGGCGCCGTACATCGGATCGGGACCCGGCGGACCCAGGTCCCGACTGCGGGCCTTCAGGACTTCATAGACGGTCGTCCCGGGGAAGACCGAAAAGGCCTTCCGGCGCATGAGGGCCACGGCCCCCGTCGCATGGGGGGTGGCCGCCGAAGTCCCGGCAAATACGAAGCCCTGGTCACCATACGTCCGCGTGCTCACGTGGGTCGGTGCCGTGATATCGGGTTTCAGTCGACCGTCCAGGGTCGGACCCCACGAGCTGTAGGGGGCGAGCACATCCGTATTCCAGACGGTCCCTCCGACGGCGATGACGTTCCGACCGTCGGCCGGGCCGATGATGCTGAATTGGGGGACGACATACGTGAAGCAGGGCGTCCGACCCCCGCAGAGGTCGCTGTCGATAAACAGCTCGACGGGTACGCCTCCGGCACCCTGATTCCGCCGGATAGCAACACAGTAAGTCCCGTCCCGAGGGATCAGACCCGTCAATTCGATGTACTCGACGGGCTCTTGGGCTCCCGTCTGGGGCTCGTCGGCGACGGCGATCGGCTGAAGCGAGAGGGCGTCGAATACGTAAAGGCCGTAATCCCGCGCCGTCGCCGGCCAGTCGTACCAGAGAAGAGCCAACGTGAGGTCATGGCCCCGTTGCGCCCGAAAGCAGTTGAGCTCGCTCCCGTCCGGCAAGAAACCCGGGGCGAATGGGATCAAGGTCTGGAAGTTCAGCCACCCGTCTCGGTCGGGGTCGGCGAAGTCCGGGGCGTACCAGTGGGAGAGGGCCTCATTGCCCGCGGCGAAGAAGGAAACGATGCCGGCCCGCGCGGCCCGGTCGAGCTCATCATACTCGGGACTACAACAGCCGTTCCCCGCCCGGACGATCGTCCCGATACTCCCGTTGATGACCTGCACGCCCTGCTGACGAAGCCAGTCGACGGCCTGGGCCAGCTCGCCGGCAGTGCTGACGGCGGCCAGGTAAAGCTCGACGTCCGACGTAAAGTCGATGACGATCTCGGCGACGGCCGTTCCGTGCTCGGTCGACTCAAAGTCCCGGTCCTGCCGGAAGTTCCGTGTATGAACGCGGCCAGTCGGTGGAAGTTCCGTGCCCGTCAGGCCCTGGTAGCCCTTAAATCCGATGTCGACGACACCGACTCGGACCGGCTGGGTCATCCCCAGGATCTGGGGGAGCTGTTGCCACCGGACGGCCCCGACGACCGAAAGACCCTCAGAGACGACCATGGGTCGGAGCCACCGGGGATGTGTGACCTGACGAATGCCGGGGATGGAGGCCAGCGCCCCGACCCTATCGTAAGGCACGAGGGCCTCGATGGCCGTCGGATAGGCATTCGTCACCCGCACGCCGGGGACCTGCACCAGCGCCTGGACGACCGCGTCTTTCTGACCCGGGGCCGGAAGGATGCGGACCAAGACGCCCGAGTCCACCCACCGAAATCCCCGAGCCCGGCCCTCTGCCTGAAGCCGGCGGAGGTCGGCCCCCCGAGGGACGCGGGTCAATGCCCGTAGGTAACTGTGTAGGACGGCCTCCTCTGCCGGAAGAGCTGTCCGAAGCGGGTTACCGGGGGATGGGGCAACCGAAAAGCCGCCCCCTGCCAGGCAGAGGCTCAGGCCGCACGTCCACCCTATGAGACCGAACCGCATCCCAGACCGTCCGGCCATCGCTGTCCTCCATGCCGGGGCCCGCCTCGAGGGTGTGAAAGCCTCCTCTGACTTTCCGGACGCCTTTCAGTATATTTGAAAGAAGGAGCTTCTACCAAACCCATCGGGTGAAAGACGGGGCCCCAGAGGACCCGTGAGTTCCCTCGAACCGACACCCGACGGAGCCGGCAACCATGATCGTGCGGATGGGAAAACAGTCTTGGGAGTTCTCAGAACGCATGCAGGTCCGGGAACTCCTTCGACGGCTGAATGTTTTCCCGAACATGGTCGTCGTCGTCCGCAACGGGGAGACGGTCACCGAAGACGAATGGCTCGAACCGACCGACGAGGTCGAGGTCATTCGGGTCATCTCGGGCGGGAAAATCGAGCGGACACGGGGACCTGTATTCCCGGACACCCCGGTACCCAGTTGTGCAGTTCTGCTTGATGGGACATCGGTGTGACGGAGTGACGAGTAACGAGTGACGAGTAATGCTTTGTTAAGATTTGGGTAGCGATCGTTTTGTAAGTGATGTATCATAAAAGGAATCCTCCCTCGGAGGGGTGCCATGATTCAGGAGACCCGGACTTACCGGTGCCGTCGATGCGGGAGTGGGGACATCGTCAAGAACGGACGGAATCGATACGGGAACCAGCAATATCACTGCAAGGCCTGTGGGGCCTATGGGGTCCTGGAGCCCAAGGTGCGGTATACGGAGGCGCAGAAGGAGCAGATTTTGCGGGCCTATCAGGAGCGGGTCAGCCTGCGGGGGTTGCATCGGCTGTATGGGGTCTCCATCGGGACGGTCCTGAGGTGGATTCAAAAAAAGCCGCCTCTCTCCCCCCGGTAGCCGAGACCTTGCGGCCGGCCGAGGGAGGGGACGTCCTGGAAGTGGACGAGTTGTGCAGTTTTGTGGGGCGGAAGGACCGGAAGGTCTGGACGTGGACGGCCCTATGTCGGCGCACCCGGCAGGTCGTGGCCTGCGTCGTGGGGGACCGAAGTGAAGCCACCTGTCGGAGGCTTTGGGAGGCCATCCCGGAAGCCTATCGGGGCTGTCGGAGTTACAGCGACTTCTGGGCGGCCTATGCTTCCGTCTTCCCCCAGCCGACCCACCGCTCCGTGGACAAGAAATCGGGCCAGCTGGCTCATATCGAGCGCTGGCATAACACGGTCCGTCAGCGGTTAGCCCGTTACGTGCGGAAAACACTGTCTTTCTCCAGGTCG